>ERZ1740058.39-NODE-39-length-105481-cov-7.751674_pt1 | contig 105481 bp, 105 predicted proteins | sample MGYA00581745_ERZ1740058 | MGnify/ENA primary metagenome ERZ1740058 (study PRJEB43018, sample SAMN04849742) | marine metagenome | isolation source: floating plastic debris | place: Pacific Ocean | collected 2008-08-30 | study: EMG produced TPA metagenomics...
GCCCAAAACGAACCAAAAACCGAGCTTGCGAGCTCAGCGCAGCTAAATCAAGAAACCGACCAACGGGAGCTCAGCGCAGCTAAATCCAAAGCTCCTGCCCACAAACCAGCCCACCTCCCCGCTGGATTTTCGAGCCAGCGCACGTACATTAAGTTAAAAAAAGACAATTAAGAAAAACCTAAACATACTCTAAGGGGATAAACAGGTTAAGAAAAAGTAGCTGTTACTTTTCTACTTTATCCAACCTACTTTCTTCCGCCACTCGTCGAATGCCTGTTTTCTTTCTTTAAAGTCTGCTGGTGGTTTTTGGTTTTCGCTTTCGACCTGTTTTCTCATCAATTGGGTTTGTTCTTCAAGTGTATTGAATCCAAGCGCTTTTCTCCTTTGGTTTACCTTTGTTAAGTCATCAAATAGACTTGGACTTAACAAGCCATTTTCGTCCCAATCAAATTGGGTTCCGTAAAGTTGTGGTTTCCCTTCAAACACGGCTATTCTATCAGTAAGGTAAACAAGAGGTCTTAGATCAATTTTATACTCACTCACCAAACTTTCTAAAAGTGCTGCACATTTTTTCATAAAGCTGGGCTTTCCAATGGCGTGTTGGATCACCAACCAAGCTGCCTCACTGGCTTCTGCGCCTACTTTTTCACTTGTCGGGTAACCAATGTCGTCGATTATTTCATTCAAAACCTCTGCATTATGGTTGTGTAGTTGCGCCATTGCTTCGTTGTAACCTTCTCCAAGTTGCCCCTTTTTAATCAGTTCGTTTCGAAGTGATAGGTCTGCGTTCTTCAATGCCATGATCTTTTCAGCAATGCGCTCGTAATCTTTTTATTTGCCAGTACTCATAGTATTATTCAGGAACGGTCAAATCGGCATCACAAAGAAGCGCATATTCGCCTGTTCTAGGGTTTTCTTTCACGATGGTTGTTTTGGCGTCATCATTTTCGAAGTACCAAGTATCTTCCTCTACATTGCTTAATGGAATTACTGGTAATTCAACAGGGATGGGTAATACTTCTGCTTGGTTTTCAAATCCGTTGGTAAATGTAACCTGCCATTGTTCATCATCCCAGACACCTGCTTCCATATCATCGAAAAATACACGTGCACTACCCGCGTTTTCAGGAGCGAACTCCTTTGATCTTAAAGAAAAAGCATAGAGCGTAAGGGAAGGCTCGTCGAAAGGTATATAATTGGGGTAGTCCAGTTGCTCTCCAGATAGGTCTTCTTCAATCTGAACGCCTCCTCCAGTAAGTGTAAAGGAGACGAACTCCAGCTTCGAAAAATCTACCTCAATGCGCATTTGATACCAAGTGTTAGCCTGTGGGGTAAACTGCAGGTCTTTTATTTGCCAGTTAGTAGCTTCAGTAGGAGTGCCGGTAAGGTTGGAAGGTAGCCCTTTTGGATACCATAAGATACCTTCTCTATTGATGCCTGCTAAACCCATCCAGTCGGCTCCTTCGAAGTTCATGGGGCTATCGACTCCTTCAAACCACTCTATGTCAAGGCCAAATATAACGTCGTCGGCTAGGTCTTCTTCAATCATAAAGTACCCTGATACATAAGCACGGCCGGGCTGATTGAGAAATGCCTGCATTTCTTGTGATTCGTATTCAAAGCCTACTACTGCACTATTGATAGATTCTAGTAGCTCTACTGATGGTGTGGTATCTTCTGAAGTACAAGTTGAAAAGAGTCCTATTAAAATAAGTAATAAAATCTTCTTCATTTCTAGTTTCTTTAAAAATGCAATTTGTTGATGTGGTTATATTTATCAGACCTGCTTTGTTAGATACATTTCTGATATGTATTAAGCCTTTTTACTTCGGGCTCGATGTTGGTAGTTTATCCTTTTTCAAGTTCAAAAATTGTAATCTCTGGTCGAACGTTAAATCTGACCTGCCATAAGTGCCCTAAGGCTCTATTAATGTACAGTTTTCTCTCTCCTTTTAATGTAATTTCTCCTGCGGTATATTTCTTATTCTTGACGGGAAGCATAGGAGGAGTAAGAAATGGTGGTTTACATTGGCCTCCGTGTGTATGACCTGCTAAAATCCAGCCTCTATATCCGTGCCAGACATCTAAATCGCAAACATCTGGATTATGGCAGAGCACGATGTTGGCGCGGGTGCTCTTATAGGTTTTCATGACCTTTTCAGGAGAGAAGTTTAATCCCCAATAATCATCAAGACCGATGAAATTTAAGCCACTAACTTCTTTTTGTTGGTTACGCAACAGGGTAATGCTTGCTTTCTCTAGCTGGCTTGTAATTTTATCAGCTACTTCTTGTTGTGCCCAACCTTTTCCGTAATCGTGATTTCCTAAAATACCCACTGTTCCTAAACGGCCCTTCACCACGTGTTGAAGCACTTCCTGTAATTGCTCAAATTGCTCTTCGTTTTCATAACTTATATAGTCGCCTGTATAGACTACGAAATCTGGCGCATATTTTTGCGCTTTTTCAAAGGATTCAATGATATAGTTGTAATCAAAGCGATTGCCCACGTGGATATCACTAATCTGCATGAGCGTTTTCCCGATTAGTTGATTAGGGAGGTTGGAAACGGGCATCTTACGCTCAACAAATTCGAGCCAAAACGGCTCCACCTGCCAAGTGTATAGCCCTGTTAGCACGCTTGTTCCTACAGCGCCCCAAAGTGTACGCTTTATGAAGCTTCTCCTTCTCATTTCTAATTAGTTATGATCTTTCAGAAAGTTTTATAGAGGGATGTATCAGGAGCAGGAACCATTTTTCATTTGAGCTTTGTAGGCTTAGACTAGAAAGCTGATCAAGTCCGTCTGCCTTTCTGAGGTCTTAATATACAATATTCTTTTTAAAAAGTGAGCTACCTTTTATCACAGCGATATACGCCAGTTAGTAGTTAGGCAGCATTGGCATCAAGTTATGCTCTAGATAATAATTATATTAATGCCTTCAGTTGAATAACTGTTGATAGTAAAGTATTGCCACGCTTGTACTTGACTTCGACCTTTTTACCCTCTTGGTAGAGTAGTTTTCGAAGGTTGGCTAAGGAAGTATCGGCCGCTTTTATATTGTCAATTTCAATTATTTCATCACCTATCTTTAAGTCAGACATGGAGGAGGGTGATTCAGGTATGATGTTATTGATAAGTACCTTTGTCTTGGTTTCATCTAAGGATAATCTTAAGCCAGAGTAGTCGACGTAAAATGGCTCGTCTTTAAAACGATCATTGGGCTCCCAGTAGGTTTTTTTTCTTTTGTAATCAAAGGTAATGTTAAATCTTTTTAGTAAATCATTACCAATGACGCCAGCAATACCCTTGTACGAAAACACGCCTGATTGTGTATCGTAAATGCTAACAGGTACTTCAGAAAACTGAAATTGTTGAATCTCAACTCGTTTTAATCTTCCTACACTTACAGTTGCTTCATTTGAAGAGTAGCCTCTTGATTTTATTTTGTACGTTTTACCTATTGTACTTTGGAGTTGATGTTTTTCAGCGTATGGGGTACAAAAAGACATAGCTGAGCCTGCTCCATTATCTAGGATAAATTCTCCCTCGAGCGTGTTTTTACCATCTAAGCTAATTGTTGCTTTAGCAGTAGGAACATCTCCCACATCAATTTTTATTAGCTTACCACTACCACGGTATTGATATTTTTTAGAGTTATATATTTCTATTACTGATTTATCATAATTGATCTTGACAACATACTGCTTCAGTAAGTCATAGCCTAGGAGACCGTCTATGTCTTTCCCAAAAACTTTCTCAAGGTGTGTTAAAGGGGCACTTTCTAAATCAACTTTACGTAAGCTTACACTGCCAATTTGCAAGGTGGCATCCGCAATGACTTTTGAACTGACTTTCCCAGCAGCTCCATCAGATGTTTTCTGTTTGCCTTCTTTCAATTGAAGCTGTGCGGCCGTTTGTACGTTAATAACAGTAGCACCAGCACCAGTATCAAATACAAAATTAAGTGCTTTTGATTGATTGATGTGAGTGGTAATCATGAGGTGATTGCCCTCAAGTTTAAAGGGAATTGTTGTGATGGGACTTGATGATTGAGCAGCAATATCAAGGATTGGGTAAAAAGTAATTAGTAAAGAAAGAATAATTGATCGCATGGTTAATGATTTGTTTTATGAGAGCTGGTTCAAAGTAGTAAGAAAGGTACTAGGTTTAATTATAAATATAAAGGCTATTATCGTTAACGCATTTTTAAACAATACTGTATTTTTTTCTTTAATAACTCGTTTTCAGGATTTAACAGGAGGGCTTTTTGATACGCCTCGGCGGCTTCTTTATATCTTTTTAATCGCTCAAGGTTTTGCCCTTTGATATCCATTACCTCCCAGTCATCTGGTAATACCTTTACCATAATATCACTCAGTTGATTACTGACAGTATAGTTTCCCTGTCCAAAGAAATAACGTTCAAGCCAATAAATATTGAGTATATTATCTGGGTAGTTTTCATTCTTCAGCTTTTCATATTTACTCACGAGGTCTCTGACGTTCCCTCTCTCTATGCTATCAGCAAGTTCGTAAGCGATCGTTCTTTCAGGGCGTTTTAGTTTAAATGCAGAGTAAATTAATTTCAAGCCGATATCATCCATCAGGCTTACTGCATTGGAGAGGATTACTACACCAATTTTAGTATTTTTGTTATAGGCTATGAATGAGGTGAAGCCACCAGTACCGCCATTGTGAAGTAAAATATCATTATGGCTGTCAGGCTTCAGTACAAACCAACCATCCTTGTAGAAAAGCTGGTCTTTGCCTAAGTCCTGAATACCTGTTTGTATCAATTGCTCTATTGATGCTGATTTGAATAAAGGATGCTGATTTTTCTGGTATTTCAAGTAATTAATAAGGTCTTTTGTGCAACTCACTAAGCCACCAGCGTATCGGCTAGGGCCTGAAAAATGCCAGTAGCTATTTTGGGTACCGATATTGGTGGGTTGTGCTAAATTTTGCGTGGTACCAGAACGGTGTTTAAGCAGAGTATTGCTCATCTCTGCTTGATGGATAAGTTCACCCATTAAGTCTTCAAATGCTCTTTGGGTTGTCTTCTCAATAGCTTTTCCTAAAACACCATAGCCAAAGTTCGAATAATGCCAAGCTCTAGAAGTATCAGGTTTTAGCGCCTGTAGCTCGATTGTCAGTAAGCTGTCTGAGTACCCATTAAACGGATCCGACCAATTTTTTGGAGAGAACTGCTCTGACAGGCGGGGCATACCAGCTATGTGGTTACGAAGTTCAGAAAGTATAATTTTCGCTAGATGGGTATTATCGATTTCAGGAAAGAGTGCTGATAACGATGTATTTAGCTCTTTACTTAGGTGGTGATCACAGAGGGTTGCTGTGAAAGTCTTAGTAATAGACCCAATCTCGTAAAGCGTTAGGCTATCCGCTTTCTGATGGTTTTGCGCATTGTATTGGCCGTAGTTATAAAACCTAACCTCATTATCAGGCAGGAGTATACCGATGGAGACACTTGGATTAATATCGAGGCTTACTCTTCTTTGTATTTCTTGTTCAAGGTCGTTTGGTATTTCTTGTCCTAATAGTAAGCTAGGAATCGTGCAAGCAATGAGGCAAATACTATTGAATACATTCATTAGTTTTTAAAGCTTTTTGATTATAAACGTTGCCTCAATATCCAGCTTTTTGTGGGTTTTACCCAAGCATCTAAGGGTTTGTATAGAAAGCCGTGTCCTAAGTTGGTTTTTATCTCCAACTGCTCAAACTTTGTTGTATGGTTGTCTTTTTTCTTCCAGTAGTCGTAGTTTTTTCCAGCGATACCATCTGATAAGTCATAAATGCAGAGTACCTGCCCGTGAAACTTCCAATCGTTGTTCGCTTCTTGGTAGTCATTATTACCCGCTAGGAAAACGTAATTGACTGGGTGCTCATTGATGTCGGAGGTATGGGCGGCAATAATAGCTCCCTTCGATGCACCTACAACCGTTATATCAATTGGCTTGACCCCAAGCAAGATAAGGCTATCAATTTGTGCTGAAACCTTTTTTGCATAAGTTCTGGCATCTACATTTTCTTTCCGTATCTCGGCGTGAACGATAGCGTTTTCAACTTTCAATGCCACAACAATACTATCAAATGCATATTGCCCAAACTTTTCGCTAAAGGCATTCTTGCCTTGCTCTTCGATGATTCTACCGTGCAGGTAAAAAACGTGCTTTTCGCCCTGCTGTTCAGCAGGTTTTGAACTACAGGTGCTTAATATAGATAATACTGTGATAAGATAAAGGAGATTTAGCTTCATTCTTTTTATGATACTTTTTAATGATTTCATTATAACGAGTGTTGATACAAAGATATTGCGCACTCAAAAAGTAGAAAGAGATCAGCTTAGTTCATAGTGACAGTTAGGCTTGGTGTAGTAGTCTAAACGCACTTTTAGAAATAAATGCGTATACCCTATGATCTGGTTCCCTTTACAGATAAAACCGTCTTTTTTACCTCCTCTACTATATCGTGGTCTGTAATAATGTTTTGGAAAGTCATAATAATCGTAGATTTATATCTATGTAGAAATTATAAGCATAGCTTTCACTTAATACACTTTTTTAGTAGACACCTTAGCTTATAAACACCATACCAAAAGAGACGCTTACCTTGCCTTGGAAGACTGTTTTTATAATAAACTCTTTACGACTTATTTTTCTAAAAGAAGAAGCCATTTGTGATAAAAGAACAAATGGCTTCTTCCTACTAGCTATAAACCTGAGTAATAAATTGTTGTACTGTGGTAGGCTTTCTACCCAAAAGAGAGGCTAAAGAGGTATCTTCAACATCCATCATGCCTTCAGCCAAGGCAGTCCCCCACATCGTAAACATACCAATGTACAAATCGGGTATACCGAATTTCCTGAGCATAGCACTGAACTCTTCTGTAGATGGAGACTGATAAGCAATGTGTCTACCTAATATGTGAGTGATTTCTTTAGCAATATCATCAAAACCAACTGCTTTAATATTAGTCAATGGGTAAGTTTTATTTTCGTGTCCCTCTGTTGTTAAGGTATAAGCAGCAGCTTCCGCTAACTCTTCTCGTAAGACCCAACTGGCTTTGCCTTTCTCTGCAGGTAGCATAATGATGCCCGTTTCAGCTACTTTTTCTCCAGCAAAGAGCGGAATCATCTCTTGATAAATACCATTTTGAAGGATTGTATAGGCCATTCCGCTTTCTTTAATGGTTTGCTCGGTTTTAACGTGTGAGGCAAGAAATGGTGCAATGACAGAATCTTCAAAGGGTGTTTTCCTGACGAAAGAGGTATAAACGATCTGTTTTACACCAGCGTTTTGAGCCGCCTTGATCACGTTGAGATGTTGAGTAGTTCGGTTATCAATCTCTTTATCGTTGCTAGAAACTAGTAAGAGCTTATCGATGCCTTCAAAAGCTTTTACTAAGGATTCATAATTTGTATAATCACCAAATTTAGACAAAACTCCTTGTTGTGATAGCCATTGATTTTCTGTCTGCGCTCTTACTAAACCTACAATAGAAGCAGCAGCTACGCCTTTTTTTAATAAATGTTTGATGGCTTGAGTACCATAGTGACCTGTTGCACCTGTAACTAAAATCATTTCTGTATTTTTTAATTAATGAGTGCCTCAAAAGTATGTATATTTATATACTATGTATACTTGATTACTAAAAATAACTAGTATACTTTTGTATAGTAACAATATAAAAATATTGAATATGAGCGAGTTAAGAGAAATGCTAGAAAAAGATAAAATAAAGCAATGCCCTAAAAGATACATTCTTGCTTTGACGGATACACTGAATGTAATTAGTGGAAAGTGGAAGTTACCTATTATTGCTTCTCTGCTTCACGGAAAGAACCGGTTTAAGGACTTGCAAGAAAATATAGAGAAAATAACGCCTCGGATGCTATCTAAAGAGTTGAAAGAGCTGGAGGTAAATAGTATCGTAGCCCGTAAGGTGTATGACCAGACACCAGTTTTAATCGAGTATACCCTAACAGACTCAGGCAAAAATCTCATCGGTCTATTAGATGCTATGCTTGATTGGGGGTTAGCACATAGAAAGGAGGTCATAGAAAGTTAAGAGAGTAAATATTTGATTACCCTAGCTTACTTCCATACTTACGTGAAAAATGGCATCTCCTTTATTAACAATGGGTGCTGTGTTTAAACCAAATATGTGGCAATCGAATGGGGCGATGACTTTTTTCTCAAATTCACCATAAGGATCAGAAATGATGCCTATGACAGATTTATGCTTTACCCAACTTCCATTTTTTACGAGTGATAGAAATAAGCCAGCGTGAGGCGCGCGTATCCACTTACTTTTCTTGATCAATACGGGATCAGGCTTGCTTTTGACTTTCCCGTCTTTCATTTTTAAATACCTCATAAAGTTTAAGGCGCCTTCTACGCCACAGTTAATTACAAATGGGTCTAGCGCTAAGGATTTTCCTCCTTCAAATAACAATAGGTGCTTTCCCATTTTATGTACGGCTTCTCTGATGGACTTAGCAATGTAGCTAGAGTTCACTACAAAAGGCGCCCCAAATACTCTTGCCATTTCAAGCGATTTTTCTTCTTGAAAAACACATCTGACGTTAGGGTAATTTTCTCTGCCTGCACCACCTGTATGAAAATCCAAAATGTAATCTACCAAAGGTGCGATCTCTTTGGTAAATTTGTAAGCAAATTGGCTGGCCAACGAACCCTTTGCTGTTCCAGGAAATACTCTGTTGAGGTCTCTTCCATCTGGGAATTCTCTTTGTTGATTTAAATAACCAAACACATTGAATACGGGAATGCAAATGACAATGCCGCTTTTGGGTTTGTTATATCCTTTCCTAATAATATCGCGCACGATGGCGACACCATTGGTTTCATCTCCGTGTACACCCCCCATAAGAAGTAAAACTGGCCCTTCTCGTGTAGCTCGCTCAATGATTACAGGCATAGTTAGCTTATTTCTTGTATGCAGCTTGGCCACTTCAATCTCCATTACAACACTTTCTCCTTTTTTAATTTCCCGACCTAGTATACGGAATGTTTTATCAGACATTTTCTATGAATGGTTATCCCCATAAGTGCTATGTGTGTTGCAGCGCTTTTTGGATATGATTTGTTTTTTATGATTTTTTAATTCGTAGTAAACTCATTTTTTAACAAAAACTGGCTGATCAATTCTTTTTCTTCTTTAGCTTCTGTTTTTGTTGTTTCTCTAAAATAAAAGTGACCAGCGTTTGGGTATGTACGAAAAATAAAATCAATATTACTTTTTAACATTTTATCTTTGAATTTCTCAAATTCAGAAAATTCAACCATCTCATCTTTCTCACCGTGAAAGGCTAAGATAGGGGGAAGGTTGCCCTCCTCTAAGTAGAGTGGTGATATTATTTTTGGATCGTAATCTACATTGTATACATCTCTACCTGTAATATCGTAGGGAGCAGAGCCCAAAATAAGGGCATTTGGCTTTGAACTATACTTAGAAAGTACGCCAAAATCTTTGGGTTGCTCGATCATAGCAGCAATTAAGGCTAAATGTGCGCCTGCTGAAAATCCTTCTACCAATACTTTATTGGGGTTCACGCCTAATGTATTGGCATTTTCTCTCACCCAAGCGATTGCAGCCAAAGCATCGCTCACAGAGGCTTTTATATCTGTACCGTGGACATTTCTTAAGCGATAATCAAAAGTAATGGCTACTCTACCTGCTGCCGCTGCTTTTTTGCAAGATCCATAGCTCCACTCAGGTAGTCCTATCGCCCATCCACCTCCGTGAAAAAACAAGTGTGCTGGTCGTTGTGCACTGGGGGTATGATTTTCTGGATAAAAAATGTGCGCGTTGAGTTTGATGCCTTCAACGACTCTATAGGTTCTTATCTCACTCGCTTCTTTTCTTCTATCTTTACCCATTTTGATAGCCGCCTTGATTTCTTCTCTGTACGCTTCGTTTTTTACATCTGTAAGTGCTTTTTTGTAGGTATCATCAAAGGCTTCTACGCGGTATGTCCAAATGTTTGCGTTAAAGTGTTCTTTTAGGAAAAAATCTTTAATCTCTTGGTTTGCCTGAAGGTTTACAATAGCCTCATAACGGTTATCTAAACGTTTTAAAGGAACGCGCTCAAGATGAGAAAATTTGTATTCCTTAGCAGAGAGTATATCAAAATAATAGTTTATACACCTTTCATAGGCACTAGACTGTAATAGATCCGGCTTTGTAAAGCTATCTGCCAGAATATTCTCAAAGTAATCACTAGGAACGTCGGCTTTCTTCTCGAAACCTGTGTAACGATGAAAATTGTGTGGATACAACAATTGATACCTTCGGTGTTTGTAGTCGGTTTCAGTATAAAGGCCACTAATGAGTTGAGGGTCTATGCTTTTATTTGAATTTTGAAAGCTATTGACTAAAGCAGTCTCCGTATTTTTCAGAGAGTCGATTCGAGCCTTAAACGCTTTGGTATTGGTTCCAAAAATTGTTTCATGATTGGCTTCTAAAAATTGTTCATTTTTACTGATAAGTGCCTTGTAAGCACTTAGGAGTGCTTTTTCATCAGTGTTTGTACTTGAGGCTTGTTCTGTTGTTTGGCTTTGCACACAAACAGAGGTACTAAAAATTAGTATAATTGATACAATGATTTGCTTCATTTTAAGAGTGTTTTATCCTGTAAAGCAGACGTACGTATTCAAAATTTTCCGTTTACGCTTTTGTATGTTAAGCCAAGACATAATAGGGTGGGATAAATGATTAAGAACCTTGTAATACAGCTATCTATGCAGTTAAAGCATAATGACTGTTTGTACAAGGTAAATAATAAAAGATTGCCCGTCAAGTGGGTAGCATTACGAGTATTCTTTATCGAAGGTATTTGAGTTGTATGTAACCTTATAAGTGAAATCAAAAATGCTATAGGAATAACGAGCAGCTTAGGTTTATTGGAACTTTACCCTGTTTTTAGCTTCTAATGGCTGATTGTACTCTCTATTGGGCTAAAATAGTTTACAAAATACCTGGTATTGAAGAGGAAAAATAGGATCAAGGCATACGCCAAAAACTCTCCTCCCATTGCTATGTATTTCGTTTTACTAGTCATATAGCCAAATGTTTCAATAAGGCAAACGATCGCCATAAAGCCATAGGCTGCTGCCATTATTTGAGGAGTATTGGGCCATTGTGTTATGTATCCATAGAGAAAAGCGGTTGAAGCAAAAAGAACAGAACTCCAGTGGATGATCAATACCCAAGTTGGAAATTCGGGGTTGGTAAAAGGTTGCCAAGGAACATCTTGTAGAATCATTTCTAAGAAACCTCCTATGGCCCAAACTAACAAGCCTGTATGTATGAGTAACAAAGTGTATCCGATGTATTGCATAGTTATTTTAGAATAATCTTAAGCATTATGGCTGACATCATTTTTCCTACAAGAAAAGTGGTGTTGCCCTTGATGAAAGAAATCAGCAGGTCTGACCAACTAAATTGTGTACCTCCTTGAAGTTCAACTATTTTACGTTTGTGTATAAATGGAGAGAACTCAATTATCATGTTTTTTGAATTCATTGTTTACAATCTTTTAGCTAGTAGCAAATATACGAACGCTTTCATGCTTCGAAGTTGCCATTTGGCAACAAATCCTTTTTCGCTATTTCCTTTCTTATTCTACTAAGAGAGTATTTGGTCATGCCAAGATAATTGGCGACTTGCTTAAGTGATACTCTATCAGCAATGTCTGGATGTTGCTTTAGGAAGTTTAAGTAGCGTGTGGTGGCATTTTCTGATATTATGTAGCTCTTTTCCAGCACTTTTTTGTGGAGTGACTGTTCTGTTGCTTTTCGCATGATGCTTTGCCAAGCGGTAATTTTTTCCTCGAAAATACGATACGCTTTTACATCGAATGTCACTAGTACGCAAGGAGTTTCAGCAATAATGTATTGGGTAGAGGGAGTTTGCTCATAAAAGCTTTTCGTATCAGTTACAAATCCTTCTTCTTTAATGAAGCAGTGAGAGACTTCTTCTCCATCAATCGTATAATCAAATAACCGTAGGACTCCTTTTATCACATAACCTATTGATTGACACTTGCTCTCTGCTTCCAGAAAGTAATGCCCTTTGTTTAGTCGTAGTATCTTTAGGTGCTGCTCAAGAATCTTTTTTTCAGGGATATTAAGTGTTTCCAAAGACGCAAAATAGTCAATCAATGGCGTAATGGTTATTTCCTTAGATTTATTCATAAAACCAAAAGTGTCATTATTTTTTATACTCTATGAGAAACAACTACAGTTTCCTACACAATAGGGCTAATAGTTATCACTTCTTTTTTGCATAAAAAGCCATCTGAATAAGAAAGGTTCTCTAAGTGCCTCAGTCATTGCATAGTGGCAGTTTGCGTAACAATCGTAGTTGTATTCTGTGTAGAAGTGTATTTTTCCCTCCGAAATTACCTCATTAATCTCTGCTGAAGTCAAATTATACTGGGTTTCTTCAAATCCGTGTGTAAAGGTAGGCTCATAGCCTTTATCATCAAAAGCTTGAAACAATACCCTACAGGCGTGTTCACTTCCTGAGCCATCAGCATCACGTTTGTGAATAAAACTCCATACAGGTAGCTGCGCAAAGGAACCCTTTTCGACCTGTTGTGCTAGCGCATCGAATCCCGGACTACTGGCACCAAGCGCGGTACTGAGTGGTACTAAAGCGGCAACCTTATCTTTAAGGTGGGCACCTACGATCCAAGTTCCAGCACCTCCCATAGAATGACCTGTTAGATAAACTCTTTCTGCATCAATGTTTTTGTGCTTCATTACCTCCTCCAGTAGCTTTTCTAGGAAGTCTAATGAGTTGGGCGCGGACCAATTGTTGTAGTCATTTCCTTTCCAGAGTTCCTCGTGAATATGTGGTGCTAGTACATAGGCTGGATACTGATTTTGATTATTTTCCTCGATCCAAGCCAACGCATAATACCCAAATGTCTCATTGAATAAAAAGTCTTCTTCTGCTGTAGCGAAGTATTCTGCCCCGTGTAAGGCTAGTATTAAAGGAAACTTATCTGTTGTGTTAAGAGATTGCTTCGGCTCAAAAATATGATAAGGAATGCTGGTGTCTGTCAGGTCGTGTTGATAATGCTGCTTTGAGAATGCATACTCAAAGGGCTGTTCTTCAACAATATCGTTGTCGTTAACACAGGAAAGTAGTGTAATTATAATGAGTAGTGTTAGTATCTTATTCATACGAAATGAGCATTTTAATCATCTTTCAGCCTTTCAACTATTAAAGAGGAAAAACTCCTAACTCCTATCTTTATGGCTTCTTCATCCACCCTGAAATTAGGTGCGTGGTTCATGGCAATCATGCCTTTTTCAAAATTAGAACCTCCAAGAAAAAAATAAACACCGGGCACGTTTTGCTGAAAGTAGCAAAAATCGTCATTGAAATAAGGAACTTGACCGTAGTTCGGTAACATTAGGTCTTTACCATAAATTTCTTTAAGTGTATTTATCGACTTATTAGTCAATTGCGTATCATTCATGATAGTGGGGTTTCCTTGACTATACGATAAGGCGAGTAGCTTATCTCCGTGTTCAGTTTTTTTAATAATACGCTCAATTTTTGATAAAATTGTTGATAAGTTGGCGCGATTTGTCTCGTAAAGATAAGCTTGTATATGAAGCCCCTCACTGTCTTCCTGAATTACTGCGTTTTCATCCATAAAGAGATAATCTTTAAAAATAGTACTAGGGTTGTGTAGGCCTATTTCTGGGTCTACAATACCTTGTATTTCCCAAGGCTTACTCTCTGGTTCAAACCGTGATACTTGACGCCTAATGTCATCATACAGTGCTGTGGCCTCTGCTTCTGTCAGGTTATTTTTAAGTGTAATCTTCACGCGTTTTTGGTGCGCGTACAATGCATTGGGTTTGACCATAATTTTACCAACTGGTAGGGGCGTGATATGTAAAGTGTAAATCTCTTCAGGATCGATCTTTGAAAATAATCCTGCTTCAACCATGCTTTTAGCGCCTATAAATGTTTCTTCTTCTGGTTGGAATATAAAATATACGCTTCCCGTTAAGTATTCCTTGTGTTTGGTGAGTACTTCTGCAATTCCTAGCCCAATAGCCATGTGTACATCATGCCCACAACCGTGTTGTACACCATCAACGACAGATTTAAAAGGCGAGCTATCAGGAAAGTCGTTTGGTAAGGCATCCATTTCTGCGCGCCAAGCAATTTTTTTTCCTGCTTTTCCAGTATTGAGAATACCCACAACACTATTGCCATAAGTACCTGTTTCTACTTCTAGCCCTAAATCTAGTAAGTATTGTTTTATAATACGTTGTGTTCGTACTTCATTGCCTGCTAGCTCAGGATTGGTGTAAATATCTCTGCGGACTTCCACGAGCTTATCATAGAGCTGTGCTGTTTCTGTTTCAATGGATGAATGGATGGAAGTGCGATTCCTTTGACTACAGGAGGTCACAACTACCACGGTTAGTATAAAAAAAATTACTTTCATATGTATAATATCGTTCAAATGTCAGCTAGCAGATAGGATACTGGGTAGTGTATCTACCTCCTCATAAGGATTTCTACTGCTAGATCTTAGCTTTATATTCATAAGTTAAGAAAAAGGTAATTACCTATAAGGTGAAGTTACTGCATAACAACTCGCTTATGATTGGGTGCATTTTAACTCTCTGTCACAAATTTTATTTAGTGATAATTTCCGAGGCCACTTCCAGAAGCTAACTTTAACCCTTGTATCGTTAACCCAGTTGCTTCTCTGAGTTGTTGGTCGTTCCAGTGACGTAGTGCCTTGTCGATATCAGCCTCGTGATGGAAGAGGCAGTCTGCTTGAGCGATGGCATCTCGGAAGGCTTAGGCTGTAACAGAGGCGGTAAGGGGCCTGACAAATGACGCTGCATCACCAAGTACGGCTAAGCGGTTGTCGAACATTTTAGGAACATTCATATCTACGATCACTTGTACAAACGGATGTTGGGTTTGGTGTACACGATCTCTTAAAACCTGAGGAAGCTCCTCATCAGCGAGCGCGTGAAGATCATCCACAGATTTCTGGCTTAAGAAAGTAGGAGGAACAGCATATTTTCTGTTTTCGCCATCCTTATCCGTTAAGATTTGACTTAGTTGTGATGCTGTTTTATTGACATACCAAACCCAATTGAGTTGACGTTGTCCCTTTTCCAGTTCTCCGTTTGTTCCAGGAACCATATAGCAAAGGATGTGAGCGTGCTCATATGGATAGATGGAGAACTTATTTTCAAAGAAACTTACCACATCCTGAGTCATTTTCTCTTCAGGAATGAGACCACGATAGGCAATATAGCCTGCATAAGTAGGGGTCACCTCTGGTAGAAAGTGCGCTCTCACAACGGAGCCATAACCGTCAGCACCAATGATTAAATCAGCCGTTTTTACTACTCCGTTGGTAAAAGTAGCTGTTGCAAGCTTCCCTTTCTGCTCAACCTTACTTAACTCGTGCCCATAAAAGTATTTCGTATCAGGAAAATGATCTTTTAATTGTTGCCAAATGTAATTCCAAGAAGTAAAGGTAGTATCATTCTGAAATTTGTATGCTACTCTTCCCTGATTGTTAAGGACTTGCCTTTCAAGGGCAGGGACCCCAAAAATCTCTTTTGGTGAAATATTATGTTGCATAAGATAGTCCATCATATCTGGTTGTATCACCAAGCCAGCGCCTCTCCCTCGCATACGAGCAGTTGAACGTTCGTAAATCTCTACATCGAAGTTTTTACAATTTAAGGCGATTCCTGCGCTCAACCCACCGATTGAACCTCCAATAATAATTATTTTCATATGTGGTGAATTTTTCGATGTACAACAATAAATAAAATAGAAAATGTATATGATTATAAGAATAATCCGATTCTTTTTTATTTCTACAAAAATAACCTATAAAAAAATGGTAAGCAACTCTGCAAATAGACTGTATGTTTACAGACAGTTATGAGGTGTTTTTAGCTTAGTCCGTTCAGCCTTTACAGGTATGCTACATATGGTGTATTGTTGGTTAGTATATTATTTAAGTAGTGTAGTTAGTTCTTAGTAAGTATACTAAGAGAGGATTTCCTTCGCCTAATGTAACTGAGTCATAAATCTTAAAACCTTTCTTCTCGTAGTAAGCTACGTTACTTTTTGTTGAAGTTTCTAAGTATACGTTTTGATTTTTGGATGCACAATCTTCGAGCGCAGGCTTTAGTAGCGCTGAACCATACCCTTTCCCTTGTTCAGTTGGGAGCGTTCCAAGAAACCATAAGTATTTAAAATCTTTGTCTTTAGGGTATTTGTCCACTACTTGGCGCTCCATTTTTGAAATACGCGAGAGGCGTTTTGATCCAAAGGCTAAAGCAAAATTCATCATCTCAATAAATAGGAATCCGCTCATTCTTTTGGAACGGTGATTCCTCCAGATCGCGACGGCCTTTTTATCTGCAGTGAGTTGTACAGAACCATTTACCATAGCGAGCTCAAATGCATAGGCCATAAGCCGCCTCATACGCTTTTCCTTTTTAGGTTCATTCCCAACAATCCAAGAAACTTGTGGATCAGTGGCAAACGATTGAGAGAGAATATCTACAACTGCTTTTTTATCTTTACGTTGTGCTTGAATTACTTTATTCATTTTTAATGGCTTAAGTGGCGAATGATTGTTGAGGTGTTTTTGCGGTATTATCTAAATATGCTATCAGATCTAGTGACTACAACCTTCGTTACTAAGGTAGCTTTTCTCTCCTAAACTTGAAGCCAACTAAACCATTAATAAATGTACTCCTTTGGTCTAGACAGCTCAATTACTTTTTTCATAATTAGAGAGATTATTATAAATTACTTATTTAGTGAAGTCATCTTGGCTTTTCGTTTTAACTAAAAATGGATGAAACATAGGTGGATTTTAGTCGTTTTTTAAGAATCGAAATGAAGTGTAGCTCAGCGTAGCTAAAATAGGAAAAATTTAAATGACTTTGATATACAAACTAAAAAGTTTTGGCAGAAAAAATACTTTTCTTTTTCAGTGCTTTAGGTGTTTTTAATGTTTTGTTGGTAGCCCTTTATTTATTTGTAATTAAGCCTAACCGCCAACTAGAAGACTCCTTTCTTGGCATACTATTGCTTTGTTTAGCAATACGGGTAGGAGTTTCTTGCTTTCATTTTTTTGGAGATATACCTAAGGCACTTATCAAATGGGGGCTTATGGCTAATCTGCTACTAGGCCCTGCGATACTATTTCTAATGAAAGCTTTGGCTAATCGCAGTCAGAAGATAGCCCGCGAAAGCTTACTGCATTTTGGTGTACTATCTTTCTGTTCCATCTTATGTTGGGCTTTGTTTGATTTTACAATTTGGAATTGGAGAATTAGGTACATCATCCACGCTATTTTGACAGTCTATCTTCTACAAGTAGCATTTGTATGGAGGAGGGAGATTTGGGCATTCTTTTCTTCGAAGAAGCTTGCCTCTAGTGTAAAAAAGGCTGTTATTATCTATTTATCGCTTGTACTTATCTGCTTGGGTTTTGCGGTATCGTTATTTACCAGCTATATTTTAGGCCCTTTGACTTTCTCGTTGGTATTTTACTTGGCAGCAGGATATTTTCTATTGAGTAATCAGAAAGAAAAGAAACACACTGTAGGTAGAAAGATTGACCAGCAGGCATTTAATAGGATCAACCAAAAGTTAACACAACTCATGGAGGTTGACAACGTTTATCGAAATCCTGATATAAAGCTTGCGTCACTTGCAAATCAACTCTCTGTTAGTAAGCATTTACTATCTAGTATACTCAATGACAATCTCGAAACGAATTTTCACCAATACATTAATCATTACCGTATTCATGAAGCCTGCCGTTTACTAAAAGAAAATAAACACTATAGCATAGAGGCGATTGGTCAGGAGGTGGGTTTTCATAGTCGTTCTTCTTTTTTTGCTGCCTTTAAAAAATTAAAAGGGACAACTCCCTCAAAATATAGGGAGGGCTAGTCCGAATTTATCATTTCATACGCTCAATTTATCAATAAAGACTTTTTTGGTGCTGTAAAGGGCTACTTTTGAAGAAAAAAGTAAATATGAGAAAAGTATTGATTCTTTGGGGACTTGGTCTATTGCTAGCCACTAACGCCTCAGCACAACAACCTTCACAAGAAACCCCTTCTATTTATAAGATTCCTACTGCGTTGCTGGCAGGGGAAGGACTGGACAAAAAAGTACAATCAGATACGAGTCGAACTGTCTATCAGAAGAGGGTATATAATGGGACGGAGATAGCAGTGTACATGATAGCCATTGGTACGGGTATTACAAATGAATTCAAAAGTTTTCCTATGGAAGAGTTTATCTTTTGGATGAACGGAAAGGCTGTTGTTGAACCAGCAGGAGAAGAGGCGTTTGCAGTTCATTCGGGCGATTTTTTCGTGCAGGCGAAAGGATTTCAAGGTAAGTGGAATTTTGTAGACATTGGTGGGCTACATCTTGAATTGGCACTTGTTGCCAAAGATCGACCTGACGCTACGATCAAGTCACCGATTACCAAAGCTTTGGTGATTGATCGAGATATTCTTTCTGGGGTTTCAAAGCCAACCAATGGGGTGATTTACAAAGGTGCTGAGCTTACAGTAAATGTATTGACTAAAAAAGAGGAATTGGAAAAGATAAGACAAGAACGTATGATACACGTATTAAACGGGATCGTAACCGTCACCACTGAAGATCAGGTTGAACATCAATTCTTCCCAGGCGACTTTTTCATTGTTACAGAAAATTTTAAAGGGAAGTGGCGTTCAGGCAGTTTGCAAGCGCTACGTGTATTGGAGGTTTATAAAACAAAGCGTTAAAAAGGAGCACAAAGAAAGTAATAAGTAGTCTATCTGCTCGGATAATGGGTGTCTGCGTACTTGTATTGATGGTATCCTTGCCCCAAGTGATCTCCTAAAATGTTATGATAACACGCTTCATCGTTACCAAAAGGGTTGATGATGAGTGGCTCCGTAAGCGCTACTTTTTTTAAAGTGTAATTTTTAGGAAGCACCACATTCAAATCGGGGTGCTTCTTTTCTGTAGCGTGTAAGGCATAGAGGTTTCCTTTTCCATCGCTTAGTTGATAAAAATGATCATCAAATCGTATAGATTGGCACTTTTTAATGGTCTTTATGACCAAATGTCCTGGCTCGGGCTTCGTAATATCCGTTTTATCTGGAATAAAGTCTACGGCAATTGGCTGAGCCAACGTAAGCCAAGTGTATCCTTTATACGAGATGATCTCATAGCAATCTTTTCCTTTACAATCACGAGGCTTGGAGGGAGAGCGCATAAAATGAGTCTTATCAAAATGAAGGGTTCTATCTAAGTTCCTCTTCCAAGGAAATATAGGTTTAAAAGAAGCCCATTCTTTTGGGGTAATAGGTATGTCACCTCCATGGACTACTACTATTTTTTCTTTTACGTTGATAAGCTCACTGGCAAACCCTATTTCGCGCCAATGATCGTTTTCATCTATCTGATACGCACTTTTGGTTTCAAACTGTAGAGCTGCTTCTTTGGCAGTTGGAAAACCACAGCTTTGACAAACAAGGGTCAAGGCTATTATCAACAGACTATTATAAAGGGTAAACATAGGGGTTTGTTTCTTTAGGAAAGTGTTATTGTTAATTCAACAAGCTATTTGTGTCTGATAAGTGACTATTTTATTTCTCTACTATTTCTATGATAGTACGTTGAAACTCCTCTGGCTCTTCCTGATGTATCTGATGACCAGATTTTTCAAATAAAAATATCCCTTTTTCTTCGGTTTCTAAGGCTTGATAGTACGCTTTTGTGATCTCAGTCGAGGTTTGAATATCGTTTTTACCAACGAAGAAATACACGGGACAATCAACCTTTTGAAGGCTTTGGGTCAAATCTATTGCTAGCACTTCATCGAAAACTGACGACCAAGTTTTGGCCCACTGCATAAAGCCCTTCTCAAATCGCTTAGTAATAGCGTATTTCTCTCCATCTTTGTAAAAAAGCCACTTTCTTAGGTAAAAGAGATCTTTCTCTGATTGAAAAGGGGGGTTTACGCTTGCTAGCTCTTCAGTAGCCACTTCGTTTTCACTGAAGTGACTTTTTAGTTTTTTGAGGAGTTCCTTTTCACTAGCTAACTGATTAACAATTGTGTTGACAGCAAAATAAGCATGGAGTAAATCAGGATGCTTTGCAACGATATGGAAACCGAGTACATTGCCCCAGGAGCTACCTAAAAGATAGACTTTTTCTTTTTTCAGTGTTTTAGTTAGAAAAAGCACTACCTCGTAGGTGTCTTGTTGCATTTGTACTACAGAAAGTGGAGTAGGAGAAGGATTGAGCTTCAGCGTTTTTCCTGTCTCTCTTTGATCCCAGTGCACAATCGTGAATTTTTCTTGTAGGATGTCTGTAAACTTGGTGGCCGAATTCATCATAGAGCTTCCTGGCCCTCCAGACAAAAACAAGAGTATAGGTCTATTTACATCATCTGTTTTAATTGCTACGGCTTGTTTAATTCCGTTGATTTCAGGTGTAAGCAGTGTATCAAGGGCTGTGTTACTTGGTTGGTGCATTGCTTTAAGAGGGTTTTCACTTCCGTAAAGTTGTGCTAAAGAGAAGATGATGAGTATCATCCAGGAATGATATATATTCATTGTGATCACTATATTTTATACCTCTTCTAAAATTGATTTTCCGCTTGATTGATCGCCCGATGTCCACTGCCAAGTTTCGTGGAGCCTGATTTTACCGTTCGCCAGCATCTCTGGCGTAGACTGACAAATGCCTGTCATCAGCTCATTGTTGTCGTTGACTTGATGATAGCGCATCTCTATATTTCCTGCTTCATCGACTAGGCCTATTAGATGCCCATATTTTATTTGACCACCCACATACTCAGCACTTACGATGTTTCCTTCTTGCTTGTAAGCAAATATCGTCTCATTAGAGGTTTCGCCATTCTCAGTATTACTGATGGGTTTAAAGGAGCGATTATGGTAGTTTATTGTCATCTTACAATATATTTCTAAACGTAAGATACTAAAATAAGAGAATTACATCATTGCTCCTTTTTATTGGTAATAAATTCACTTAAGGTTTTATTAAATACGTTTGGACAATCTAGGTTGGCAAAGTGCCCAACACCTTGTAGTTCAATCATTTTAAAGTTGCCTCTTTTCTTAAATGCAGCAATGGTACTTTCGAGCACTTTATTAATACTTTTGTCCAATGCACCTTTAATGATCATACAAGGCAGGTTTGAAGTTTTAATAGTATGCAAGTAGTTAAAATTGGCAATGTTTGGTAGAATAGCGCGTAGGGTTTGTTTATCGACTTGTGCTATCATTTCTTTTATCTTCTTTTTAGAGGCGCTCGTCTGGCCGGCTGCCTTCGATAAGTTCCCGATGGCGTTTGTACTGAGTATTTTATAAGTGTACGTCATCATTTTAAGGGCAAGTTTGGAAGTGTTTAGGCTGGCTGTAGTACCGAAAGTTGTAAAAGAGCCAAGTATTTGAGGTGCTACTCTCAGGATTTCATACCCTACATTTCCTCCCATTGAGTTGCCTACGAAGTGTACTCGTTTGATGTTGAGCGTATTTAATAGCTCGATTACATCTATTGCCATTTTACTCAGTTCAAAGGTAGCCAAAGTGGGTTTGTCGTGTACGCTGGAATTTCCGTGACCTCTTAGGTTTACAGAAATGAACTTATAGTACTCACTAAAATAGGTTTGTTGGTATTCGAACTGGGAAAGGTTAGCGCCCAAACCGTGTAAAAATAATATGGCATCCTTATACGATCTGCCTGTTAGTAAGTACTCAATTTCACTATTTTTTAGCGGTATAACTTTGGTCATTGCTGGCTGTACTTTTTGGTGTTTGTATCAGTACAAATATATTGACCTCTTGGTTGCCCCTGTGAGGTGATAGGATTTCTTAGCTAAGGCGTATACTTTTTTATTAACCGCCATTGTGTTTCTCGTTCATCAAACCCTAGTAACCCTTGGCTTAAACTCCAGTAAAACCTTTCAATAGGGTTTTCTAAGGGTTCGTACGTATCGTCAGCCTCAAAAACTTTCACATCTTTGTAAGTTCTGTTACCAATAGTAAGTTGTGTGATGGGGATACTATCGTACGCTTCTTTTGTATAAAACATTTGGCCTACAAATGCATATTCGTACCCAAAACCAAACTTAATGGTAGTTTCGGTAGAGGTAGCTGTAAGTTCAATCATAGGATGCACCTCTACATATCTGTTAGCATATGGGGCGTATTTTTTGTAGTTCAGCATACGAACCTCATACTGATCAGTAAAAAAGGCAAGGTGATTATCGTTTACAAAGTACTGTTCAATCCCATTGAGAAAAAGTGTATCGAGTTTATTTTCAGTTGATTGTAGAATCAAGACTTCTTTCCCACTGTATGGGATCAACTTATAAGCGGCCTTGTCAAGCTCATACTCTTCACTACAAGAGGTAAATATAATGAGCAAAGCGATAACTGATAGGATGGGAAAGGTTTTTTTCATACGAAATTATTGAATGCGTATATGATAACTATGCTTCATTTATTTCAAGCATTAAGGGCGTAGCCAGCATCCTCGTTTAAGTTTCTGTGTTGGTTCTATTTTACTTTTTAAGTTGTTGCAATCTATTGATGGCGTTTTGATTTTGAGCGCTTAATTGCAATGACTTCTCAAAGTTCTCTATCGCTTTTTCCTTATTACCCATAAATAAATATCCCTCTGCCAAGCTATCGAAAAGATTGGCAGAGTTTGGATATAGCTTTGTCGCCAATAAAAAGACATTGATCCCTTGTGCCGAGGTATTGGGATTAAAAACAAGCTGTAACCCAAGTGTATTGAGATTCCCTTCAGGAAGTTTTAAAGAAGGATTCTTGCTTGAAAGGGAGTCGTACAATTGAGAAAGGCCTTTATAGTGTTGATCTGCTGCCAAATCGTTAAAATCCTGAAAGGTGAATAGATCAGCTTTGGGCTGCTTGGTGCTATAAGTAACTAAGCTGTTGCTTATACCGTTATCAGATGGGTTATTTTCGATAAAGGTCAAAGCCTCTTTGTTGCCGTTTAAGTATGCGTTTAAAAAATTTAAAGTATATACCGAAACCCACTTGTAAGACTTCATAATTTCGGCGTCGCTTTTATCTTGCCGCTTGTCTCTTTTTGCGAAGAGGATTCCTAGTGTACTGAAGTAGCTATGTGTGAGATGATGAAACTTTAGTCGATACACCTTACTATTACTTATACTATCGTACAGGTCGAACTTTGTATTAAGGGCTGCGTCTATGTTGTCTTCTTTGAGAACGCTTTCAGGGATATCTTTTTGTGCCATGTGAAGGTAAGGGACATCTAGCTTTTTGGCATCGAAGAAAGGCGATTTTTGCATGAGTGCATATTGATACCGCTCTGTCCCATCAAGGCTCACTAAGGCTTTTATATTGTCATTGCGCATTTGGGCGATTACATTGGACAGGCCACCAAAGCTAAAGCCCATTACAGCTATCTTATTTGGATTAGCGGTTGGAAAGCTGATTACCTCCTTTATCAAGAATTCTATATCTCTGGCTTGGGTTTCCATTTCTTTTGCGTTGTTGTTACTAAACCAGCGTGTTTCAGTGCCTCGACTTGGGCTTGCCATCACGATGTAGCCGTGACTCGCTATGTATTCACAAAGTGCAAAGTTTTCTATGGAAGAAGCCTGATAACTTGAGGCATACACTACGATAGGAAACGTACCACTAGCAAACTCAGCTTCAGCGTAGGCTTTTACCGATTCTTTGAGGTGCTCCTGATTGGTAGGTGTATTGGCGTAGTAAAACCAGTTGAGGATTTGCTCATTGGGAAGGTGCTCCCATTCCTCTTCTTCTTTCAAGATTTCAAAGTAATCCAAAATCTTCAAAGGTTTTTTATTGCTGCTGCTTTGTTTGGAGGGGTACCAGATACTTATTGGAATGGGTCTTTTAATTTTTTGATTAGTGTAATCGTAGACTCTGCTGTAGGTTCGAGTACTATCAGTAAGGGTGTAGTGACGAAACCCTACTGTGTAGTTTCCATAGTTGAGGTCGATTTTTTCAAGTGAAGTTTGCGCTGAGGCTTGTTTGGCTTGGAAAATCGCAAAGACTACTAAAATGACTATTCGTATTGTTAGTGTACTGATTTCCATTCTGGGAAGGTTGATTGTGAAACTAGTGGATGTTATAATGAGATAAGACTTGTCAATTTTTGAACTTAAAGCATAGTAAACACATATCTTTATAGCTAAATCCTATGTTATATTTCTATCTCTTACTAAGAGATTGGTTAAATAAGCTGTCTTAACTTCGTAAAATAAGTAATAAAAGCTTGCTAAACAATGGGGTAGGGTGCAGCAAGTTTCTCGAAAAGTACTAATGCGTACACGATGTTGGTCAAGAGTTTAAGGATCAAAACTAGCAGTGTAACGCGTAATTTACCTTAATGGTACTTTCAGATGCTTATTTATTAGTTTTGTACAGATGTGTAAAACAACTCTGTAGGGACAGGGTAGAGATTATTTCTCAGAAGGGGCGCTGCTTAGCGTGTAAAGTACGTTTCTTTAATTTTGTAGTAATTCCCCATAATAAAGGGACAGTTAGAGATGCACTTACTACAGTTTTTCGAGAAGAAGGGTGCACATTTTTCAGCATCAATGAACTTAGGGTAGCCATCTTTCATTATTTTCGTCTCTTCGTAAATGGCTTTTCCAGGGCAGTTTTTTACACAATGATTGCAGGTTTCGCAAAAATCTCTCACCCATAAATGTTCATTGTCCTCAATTGTCTTTATAGGAAGGTTATCGACGTCAAGAAAAATGGCAGCTAGCCGCATAGATGGTCCAAACTCGGGGGCAATCAAGATTCCGTTTTTCCCCACTACGCCTATTCCTGCATCTTGTGCAACGGGAACTGTCATAATATCCCCACCGATGGCAGGCGATGGGTGGCACTTATAGCCTTTATTGCGTAGAAACTCAGCTATCTTATTTACAGTTTCTCCTAGCACTGAATAAGTCCGCCAAATTTCTTTTGTTGCTTTTTCGGAGGGGTTCGTTTTTATGGCATCTCTATCCATTTCCATAGCAAGAATCATAACTTTGTCTGTCAGAATATCAAAGTCTCTATAAATAAAATCTGGATTCACTTTTGTATACCCTATTTTGGATATACCAAGTTTTTTGGCATAAGACTCTAATTCTTGTAATGTAGCTGCATCAATTAATTTCTGCCCTTCTTCAGGACTCTTTTTTAATTGCGAAGCGCTTTTATACATCTCTTTTAAGGATATCCATAAAGACTTTACAACTGTTCTAAACCCAATGAGTTTTGCTTTTAGGCTTCCATATTGTATCAAAAGCGTAGGAATGATGATGGGTAAACGCGCATTAGGGCTGCTTTTCACAGGATTCTCTCTTTTGGGCATCCAATAAGAGGAACGTAAGAAAAAGGGTGGTCGTCTGATAATTCGGTATAACTTCATTTCGTTCTTTTTTAATTAGTTCTATATAGAACTTTTTTTGATAAAAAATTACAGCAACTTTTTTGTAAGTGTTTGCATGGTTTCGATCAGGGATTTAATTTCCTCTACATCTTTCGCTTTCAATAAGTCCTGCATCTCTTTCATTAATACTTTCTGTCCCTCCACAACTGATAGTTTCCCTTTACTGGTAAGGAATATTTTGTTATTTCGGGTATCTCTTTCGTCTGAAACTTTAGCTACTAGTCCTTCGCCACTCATTTTATCTAATAAATATGTAATGGCAGATTTTGCTTTCAATGTTTCATTCGCCAAAAACTGCTGATCTTTCCCTTCATTGTTTTGAATGAGTATTAATAAACGCAATTGCTCGATGGTAATACCCAAATGTTTTAAAACAGCATTCGATCTGTTTTGAAGACTCCAGAAAAGTCGAGCACAACTTCTCCCAAGTTCTATTTCAATTGGTATCTTCATTATATTTGTATAAGTGTAAATATTCTAATTTAGTTCTATATAAAACTAAATTAAAAAAATGCACACAACTATAAATCACCTTTTACTATTTTCTTCATTATTACTTGTTCTTCATTTTTGAGCTGTATGAAGAGCAAGCCGTTTGGCATGTCGGTAAGGTCGATTGTTTGCGCTTCGACTATTGAGGTTTTTAATAATCTACCCTCTGGTGAAAACACACTGTATTCACTTCCATTCAGAGAGGCTTCTCGGACCCAAACTTGCGTAGTTGTAGGATTGGGATAAAGCAGAAGCTTATCATTTGAGCGTGTACGTTCTCGAATCGAAAGCGGATTTTGGTGCGTTTGTAGCTTCACTAATGACCTAGAACCTGAATAATAAATACTCCCTTCTTCGTCGATGACATGATTCACGCCTTGGTCATAAAAGGGATCTTCGGGGAAGCCCTCTTCTGGGCCTAATAAGAACCTTAATTCAAGATTGCCATCATCCCAATCTAAGCCATAATAATAATAATTACAGTCAGTTTCTTTGCCTGTGCCATACACGAGGTTACTTCCAGATGAGTAGGTAAGCACGCCATTCATGTTGATGTCGTCGTTCGTCCACTCAAGGTTGAACGCATTGGCGTCGGTACCCCAACGAAATTTAGATACGCCTTTAAGATTGTCGCAGTCATACCCAAGAAAACCATTGAACTGAGCGATGGCGATGTCGTATCCATAAGCAGTAGGTGAATTCTCAATAGATTGGAATAAATTACTGAAAGATTGCGCGTTGGGAATAGCGATTGCATCGGCAAAGCGAATAGGCATGCCAGGTTTGCCTGTCCAACCGCGTGGAAGTTCTCGCCAAAAGGCTACCAAATTATTATTCGCGTGCCCATCAGCCACTACCACCAACTTATCATTACCTCTTCCCCAACCCATTAGTGTTGGTGTGGTACCGCTCCCATAAGCAAAGTTTCCTGTAGGCCCATCATTGACGAAGTCGTAACGTGCTTCCCAGCCAATGGTAAGGTCTTTACCATCCCATTCGAAGGCAATGAGCCGGTGAGAAGTGACGATATAAAAGGTGTTATTTTCGTCTACTGATATAGAGTTATGGTTAATACGTTCGTCTGGCAACCTATCAAAAGTAAGAATGTCAAGCATGTTGAAATCTTGGTCTACAACTCCTGCGTAAGCGATGTTATTGACCACATCTTCTTCTGAATACCAAACAATCTCGCCGTTATAATTGAGATTGTACATATTTACGCGATTCACACCATAATCGCCAAAATCTAAGGTATCCAAAACTACAATGGGCGAGTAGGGATCAGTGGGGTCTTCATCAGAAAACTTAAAAAGTTGAGAATATTCATCGTTGGCAGGGTCGTAGGTCGGTTCGTATGAAAACCAAACTTTATTCTTTGTCAATAAATGGTTGTAACCATTTGACTCTAAGGTATTAAAATCCAATCTAACACTATCGATGGCTAGTAACGTTGTACCATTGTCTATGAGTTTGAAAACGTGAGTGGAATTTGAATACAAAATTGTTCTTTCTCCGCTGGGGTATTCATCAGATAAATAAATCCAAGGTGATGTACCGCCTGTAATGTCTCGTCTTACTTTGACAGTAAGGTCATCGCCAGGCATAGGTCCTTGAAGGCAAGTTGAGGCTTGCGCATAACTATTTCTATGGTAAATGGGGTAGGGGGAATCAGCCAGCCACGGATTTAGGGGCGGATCATCTGGGCAGAAGCTGGTTTGAGCAAATACAGTATCAAAAGATACCCAGAGTACAACGAAAGAGAATAAAAGTGTTTTCATGGTTAATCGTTTACTGGTTTGACTTTTTCAATTTTTACTAAAGAGCGTGATCCTGAAAAGTAAACATTTCCTTCTTCATCAATGATATGGTTGACCCCTTGATCATAGAATGGATCCTTTGGAAATCTCCGTTTGGTACCTAGTAGAAGTCTTAATGCTATCTTGCCTGTATCCCAATCCAACCCATAGTAATAGTAATTACAGTCTTCTTCTTTGCCACTGCCATATACCAAGTTACTACCCGAGGAATAACTTAAAACACCATTCATATTGACTTTGTCATTGGCCCATTGCAGTACAAGCTTATCTTGCTCTGTATCCCATCTGAATTTTTGTACGCCTTTATAGTTTTTGCATTTATACCCAAGAAAGCCGTTAAACTGAGCGATGGCTACGTCGTATCCGTAAACGGTAGGGGAGTTTTCTATAGATTGAAATTTCTTGCTGAAAGATTTGGCATAAGGAATTTTTATGACGTCTGCCAGCCTACGATCTCTCCCTGATAATCCTTGCCAATCGGAGGGTATTTCGCGCCAAAAGGCTACTAAATTATTATTGGCATGCCCATCTGCAACAATGACTAACTTATCCTTACCCTCACCCCAACCCATAAGCGTTGGGGTCGTCCCGCTCCCATTCGCCCATTTTCCAGTTGGTCCGTCTTTCACAAAGTCATACTTGGCTTCCCATCCCATTTTCAGAACTGTATTGTCCCAAGTAAACTGCATCAGTCTGTGTGTAGATACAATATAAAAGGCATTGGTTTCATCGACGGCGATAGAGTTATGGTTTACTTTCTCACCAGGTAATAACTTACATTTAATATGACTGACTAGGTTTAAATCTTGGTCTATGATACCTACATTGAATATATTTTGTTTTTTGTCTTCGTGGGAGTAAAAGACAATTTGTCCGTTATAGTTGAGGGAATACATGGTTACTTTATTGATACCATGATCTCCAAAATTGAGTGTTTTGACAACCTTTATTTTTGAATCGGGATTGTTAGGCTGGGTATCTGTCAGTTTGTATAAAGTGGTAAACTTCCTCAGTTTGGGTCTGTATTTTGGATCGTAGGTAAACCATACGTTATTTTTAGTAAGTAGAAAATTGTACCCAAAAGACGTGTACGGATTTCCATCTATTTTCAAGCTGTCTATGGCCACCAGCTTCTCGCCATCGTCTCTAAACTTAAACACGTGGGTCGAATTGGAGTAAAGAATTACTCTTTCACCATTGGGGTATTTATCAGAGAGGTAAATCCAAGGCGATGTGCCACCAGCGATGTTATCTTTTACTTTGATACGAACGCTGTCCTTTGCCGTTATTCCAGGAATGCAGGTAGAAGCCTGTGCGTAGTTGTTGCGGTGGTAGATAGGGTAGGGGGAATCAGCTAGCCACGGATTCAAAGGTGGATCATCAGGGCAGAAGCTGGTTTGTGCTGTGCCGCTTTGATATATGAGAGTAAGTAATAGAGAGGCAATGAGGATACCTTTCTTCATAAGACGTTTACTTAAAAGTATTCTTCGAGTGTGAAGTTCTGATAAAAAAGTGTTTAATCCTTTGACGCAAATCAAAAAATCAGGCTTGGCTCAATCTTTTTCGTATTCGGCTCAAGGTTTCTTGGGTAATACCAAGCATTTCGGCCAAATCGCCAAGCTTTACCACCTTTAATAGTTCGGGATTTGATACAAGTAGGTTTGTATAGCGTTCTTCGGGGCTCAGGGTCTGAATTTTTATTCGCTCCATGATTTGATTTACGAGGGCATTTTCAGCTATTTTTCTACCAAAGTTTGCCCAAGTGTTATTTTCTCTGTACAACTTTTCGAGGTGTATTTTGTCTACCCGTAATAATTGGCAAGGTGTTATTGAAATAACATCGGTAATGGCTTGTTGACTAGAATAGTAACTGAAAAAATCGGAAGCAAAAACACCATTGCCTGCCATATGAATCACTCTTTTTTTACTTACGTCTTCGTATTCATACTTAATGTACCCTTCCGAAATAAAATGTAGCCTGTCTACGAAAGTGCCTTTCTCTATTAATTTTGTCCCTTTATCAATTTGCTGAAAACTGAGAATCTTAAAAAAGTCATTAAAGTCTTCTTTTGAAGGAGATACGATTGCATTAATAACGTTTGTAAGGAGAGATACGGCAGCTTCTTTCATTTTATAGGAGCACTAAAAATCAATAGGTTCAATTCTTTAAGTAATTTATAGCGTTTGTTTCATTTTAACGAAGCTTTGCCTTGACTTGTTGCGCCCGCCCTAGGGAAACGAGGCAAGGTTACTCAATCTTCTAATGGGTTGTTATTTATTGATGACTAAAGTATTTAAATAAGATTCAATAAAGTTGGAGAGGTTTAAGTGTTTAAAGATATTTTAGTTGTATTTAAGTGTAAGGAGGTGTCTTAACGGTCTGTTATTGTTGTTTCTTTATCAACATAGATTCTTTTTCTTCGTTTCCTCTTCTTTCCGTTAAATACAGTGCAGTACCTATAGATGATAACTTTAGTGAAAACTTCCTCGACTGATTGATACGAATAAGAAGGTACAGCCGAGTAGTCGCCAGCAAGTCTATTGCTGTTTGAGTAACGTAAGTCAGGCAGTAGGTCGGCTAAAAGTATTGAGATTTTAGGGTTGTAAGAGTAGTTAGTACCTTCTGTAACCCAAGGTAAGCTCAGTGGGGTGGGATTACGTGTGTAAAGGCTTAAGGTATCGTTGGAGGTGATAAATTGCATTTCAATAAAAGGATAGTCGAAGGTGTTGGGGTGGCCAATGAGAGACAATGAAGCGATCATCAATTTGCTTTGATCTTGAAAACAAGAAAGGCAAAAGGCTTTTTGTGCTTGTGTTGGTTCAATATCAGGTAGTTGATACGTCTCAAAAAGCCTGAGTGCATTCTCTGCAACCCAAGATGAATCCATCCCTAAGTTTTCTGTTATGTCCTCGGGATGTCTTGCACTTTGGTCGTTGATAGCATCGATGAGTGCAAAGAGTTGCTCCTCGCTAAAAGATTCAACCTTCGTGCGTTCATGGGTGTTTTCAAGGTTGATGCGGCTTGCCCAGTATTGATGCTTGCTAGCAACTGCTTGATTGCAAGCATAACAGCAGAATCGTGATCAGAGGTAATCTCTAGGTCTTGCAGCAGCTTTGACTCGGAGAGATCAAGTGAGTCCTCTTCAATATTTTTTTCTGGTACATCGAAAAAGAAAGGCTTATTGTATTGTTCAGCTAGGTACATTTCGTAAGAGCCCTCATTCTTAAGTATCTCGTAAACCCTTCCACAATACCACTCAAAATTGAAGTTTTGATGGTCAATAATGCGTATTCGCTGAATGGTATCTAAATGAATTATTTGGGTGAATCCATTGATGGGAAGAAAAAGCAATACGAAGCTTAATAGACTTTTCATACTCAGGAAATTACAACTATGCTTAAAATAAATATGGATGACCATGGACTACTTTACACAATAAACCTTCATCTTATAAACCTATTTTCAGCAGTTATTTCTAGAATGTTTTCGCTTTTAGTGTACCATTCTACAAACGCATCGTATTTTTTTTGGTTGTTCATTAGCCACTCGTTAAATTCCTCTTGGGCATCGATTTGAAATAAGTAGTGGTTATAAGCTTCAAAGTGTTTTTCGTCAAGTAATGCTTTTTGGTACTCGAAGAGTACATTGGGGTGGTGCTTAAAGTCTTCTTCAAAGTAGCTTTTGAGAAATTTGGTTCTAATAACCGAAAGGGAGTTGAGGTCAACGGTATCTTCTTCGATGATAGCTAAAATAAAGTGCTTACCGAAAATCGCACATAGCGGTAGTTTGATATCGCCTTTTGATTTTATCTTGGAGGCATCAATCACTACCTCGCAGAAGTCGATTTTAGAGGTATCTTCCCCCAATGTTATAGAGGATTGGTAGGTATTGTAAAGCAGCGCACTTACTTCTTGTGTGCGCTGTGTGTTTCTTTCTAAGTTCATAAAAAGCTCACCATAAATGAGTCCTGACAACTTATCGGTTGAATTTAAGAATAGCTTAGCTAGCCTGTAGTAGTTTGAAGCAAAAGTGGGGTCTACCTCAATGCCTTTTTCGTAGTTTATTATAGCCTCATCATAGTTTTTTTGAAAAAGGTAGATGTTACCTTTTTCTAAGTACAAATTGCCAGCATTAGGAAAGCGCTTCATACCAGTTTCATACTCTTTAATAGCTTTGTTAGGTTTACCCAAGTAACTATAGCAATTGCCAGCCATTTGATAAACCTGACTGTTGATGTTTGGGTATTTCTTTACCTTGTCTATAATTTTTAGTGCCTTTTCGTAGTCTTCTCTTAGGACGTGCGCATAAGCAATTTCGTAGGGGTACAGGAAGTTTTGGGGGGCAAGTTTTTGGCTTTCTTCTAAAAGCTGAATGCTCTCCTCAATTTTTCCTTCGTCCATCATTTTAATAGCTTCTTTTCCCTTTGCTAAAGCAACTTCCTTGTCTGACTGAGCAAATGAGTAAATAGCGAAACATTGTAATAGAGAGAGAAAAATTATTTTACTCATATTATCTGGCATGTGTTATAGTGAATGTTGTACGTTTATTTTCATTTCAGGAATAATGATTGATACAGATAGCTCGCTGGTCGAACTGGTCATAAAGCAGATAAGTATCGTTTCCGTCTGTAAAGAATTCAGCGCCCACTACAAAACCAACCTTCTCATATTTTTCGATTTCGAGCGTTTGAGGGAATAAATAGGCACTATTGACAGCGATGTCTGCATAGCCAGAAGCGTGATCGTCTTTTATTTCATAAACGATAGGGCTTTCATCTGCTTCGCCCCAGTTGTTTATAATTTGATTAAAGGCACCAAACTTTCCTGTCTTGTGATAGATCAGCTTATTAATTGAAAATTCGTAGAAAGTCTGCAGAAAATAGTTGGTATCTAATGCGCCAAAGTTGGGTTTATAATTTGCCAGAATACTTTGGATGTAGGCGTTGGTGGTTATCTTTTTAGATAAGTATTCTTCTCCATTTTGTCTAAAATCAGTTTCTAAGTACTTGAATACTTGCTGTGCATTTTTATACCCTACATATACGTTTATATCTCCTTTGAAAGTATATCTGCCGTTATCGAGTTGAAAACGGGTAAAGTCTGATGCATTATTGTCATTCTCAATCTGCCCATCGGTCCAAATGCCGTTACTGGAAACAAAAAATAGAGGATCGCTGAGTGAAGCACTCACATCAGATACTTCACAAAGTGGGTAAAAGATTCCTTTTAACGCGTTATTATTAAACACTTCCTCAAACGCAGGGTATAAGGCTACTTTCATAGTGCGCTGTAATAATACTTTGGTGTTTGGGTATAACGTTAGCTATGGCGTTTTATTGATCAATTTTAGAATTTAGGTGAACTTAACTGTATCTAAAGCCACTCTTTAATACTTACAAGTTTTCAGTTCTTATCGAATGTTCTTGGAATTGGAGTATTTTCGCTTTCTCCACAGAAAACCCAAGAGATAATGTACCAACGATTGTTTTCATAGATGAGCTGGAGACTGTTAATGCCTCTTCTGACTACTTTTCCTCCTTTTTCCAACCGTGTTTCGTAGGTGCTCCATACTTGTGCCATATTTCCGAAAACTCTTACCTCTCTGTTTACCTCACTTTCATAAAAGGCTGTCTGCGCCACCATCTCGTCTGTTGCTTGTTGAAATTCTTTCAGGGTCATTGTAAGTTGTTCGCCTTTACTCTGACTAAGATAGGAATAAACGACTTTTGGATGATGTAAATGGGTATCTCTTTCCCAGTTTCTTTGCGCCCCTTTCTCTCCAGATACTATCTCATAACTCGCTTTGATCAGCGCGTCTATCGTCTTTACGTCGTTTTCGTATGGATTACTCTGTGCTAGTAAGCTATTTGTGGTTACTATTAAAATCATTGTTAAGTAAAATAAATAGGGTCTCATGGTCGATTGTTTTTTTACAAAACAACGCCTGAAATTCTTCGATACAAAATGAATGATCTAGCCTGTCAGGTATTTTATGTGGATGGTCAGATTTTTTATCTAAAGTAGTAATTTACCTACACTATTGAGTAGACAGGTTCTGTAACTCTTGGCTATCGTAATTTTATACTTACTTATCATCAAATGATTATCTTGTATGGCATCCACATTTTTCAAGTTGATAATGTATGAATTATGCACTCTCATAAACTCATCAGGTAATTTGCTGATAAGGTCTTTTAAAGCTTTGTAGTAAATGTATTTCTTATCGTTTGTAAGAAATATCTCTATGTAGTTTCCTAGCCCTTTTACAAACAATATGTCGTCAAATGCTAGCTTGATTAGTTTCTTACCCGATTTAATAAATGTATAGTTGATACCTCCCATCTTTTATACTTTTGTAATGACTATTATACAGATAATTACGCTTCTTTCTCTTTCTCAGTTCAATTGAGTAAGCGCTCTCCATCTCATCTTCTGAGTCTGGAAAGCACTCTTTGATCCAGTTGTTTTTACTTCTATTAAAATCAACGATAAACTTTGTAGTCCAATGTAAACTCGCAGCAAATATTTTCCTAAATTCTTCTGGTAATGTAAAGTCGTAGTGAGCGCGCTGTTAAGAGGGCTTACCTAAACGCTTCGGGAATACGCTGGTTCAATTGCTTTTCAATGTCGATCAGCTCTTCTACAGCCAGTTTTTCGAAGATCAATTCTCTTGCTTCTTCGCCAATATCTCTGATAGTATTTAGGATTGCTTGTAGCGCTTTCTTCATTTTCTACCTATAATGTGATTTTGAAAATACAATATAGTTATTATTGAAAGCTATTATACATCAAGCCCAAACATCCTTTAAGGTTGTTTGGGCTTGGAAAGTAGTCATTTGAGTGCTTCAGGCAGCGTATAAGCAACTACTCTTCAGTGACCCACAGTGCAAATGGTATAGCTGGATGCTTCGCGAAAGCACGTTTTTTGCCTAGGGTACTGGCAGATTTATGACACGTCCAGCCGAGGGAAGTAAGTAATCGAATGGTAGTTGAAACATCTTCCTGAGGTCGTCCTCTCAACAAAGTGAGCCCCTCTCCCAAATCTGATAATAGTGAAGCTATTTCGCCTTGCTTAGGCTGTACCAATACGAGTAAGCTTGTACCTACCCTAATTTGGGCTAAGTGCCCTTCGCCAGGAAGGTGATCGTCATAATAAGGCGTTATTTCAGGTTTTTTATCCGTAAGTTTGGCATACGCCGCTACAAGTGTCTCTAAATCTTTTGTAAGTACGTAAAAGGCATCGAGGTCACGAAGGGGCGCATCAGTAGGAACTGACTCAAATAAAGAGGGTTGGTGAGAGGGAAGCCACTTCTCTGGGATAGCTGCCCGTAGCGCTACTCTTTGCGACACGCCTTTAGGAAACTTAGCAAGCTCAATATCTAGCTTTAAGGATTGCTGGGTCTTTGTATAGCCAAATCGGGCAGCCATATGTTGAAGAAACTTTGGCAATGCCGGTACAGGTAAAAATCCGATTTTACCGGCTGCATTGAGTTGTGCTTCCTGTTGCAATGGGTAGCCCATTGCTTCGTAGTGGCTTCTGGTTTTATCAAAATCTTGTGCGGCCAAGTAAATGTGTTCTATTCCTGCTTTTTGGTCTCTTTCATTCAGATAATCATCGTATACGGTACGGCCTGAGGTAGGTTGGATTATTTCCAACTGGGTATTCCCGATCCAGGTAAGTCCTGCTTTCATACTCCAGTTTTCTGGCTTGTCTTTGTAGGTAGTATTGAAGAGTTCGGGTGATTTAGCAGAGACGATTTTAAAGGAACCAGGATTTAAAGCTTTGGCTAATTGCTTCACGGTTTCTTCGGTATCTCTCGTAATAATGGCAACTTGAGTGAGTGCTGTTATCCCAACTAAGGTAGGTAACTTTGTGGGTAATGTATTTCTTTTTAGCATAATCAAAATTAATTATCAATATCACGCTCAAAAGTAGCGATATCCTCTGCATTGATTATGCACAAAAATCAGGAATGCTGAAACATTTCAGCGTAAATATGTCTGATAATCAATAGTTTGTATTTGCTAATACTATCAGCTATTTCACTCGGAAAAGGTATCATAATGAAGTACGTTTTCCTCAAATGCTAGGAGGTACTTTTCGTCTTCTTCATAGTATTTTGCCTTCTGGTAGTTTTCTCCAGCAAATTGCTTGATACTATCGTAAGAGTCCCATTCGGTGACAGTGAGGAAGTGGCAAATATCTTTGTCAATTCTCCTTAATACTTTAGCAGATAGATTTCCAGGAGTACGCTTATAGTCTGAAAGACCAGTTTTCGTTACATATGCCAAGTATTCATCTGCGTGTGTTGCCTTAGTGGTGCCGTGCCAAATTCTAGTGATCATTTCTTTTTAAATTAATGTGTTATGGATTAATTTTATTTCAAAATTCCTTCATCAATTAAAATTTCTGCTATTCCGTTGGCCTTGCGAAAGGCCTCTCCTGAACCGAGATTAGAAAGCACTATAATGGCAATACCCTCCTCAGGAAACCTTAGGAGTTGTGTGCTGATACCCCAATCGCCCCCATCCCAAGCTACTATCTTTCTACCATTAAAATCACCGATATAAAGACCAAAGGCTTGGTTATCTCTATCGTGATTAAACTTTATTGTTTTGTGCATCAAATCGTAAAATGCCTGCCCACCAAATTTTTTCGTGACCATGTTTTCACTCCACTTCAATAAGTCGTTAATGGTAGTAACAACCCCACTACCGCCATAATGCGGGGAATTTCTAGGATGCTGTATATAAACTCCTTCCGTTTTTATTTGAACGCCGTATTCTTGATAGCCAGTAATATATTCTTCGGTTCTTGGATTGTAAGGCGTGACCCTGTTTTTAATGACTTGTGTGATATCGTCATTGATGAGGGTGTTTTTCATTCCCAAAGGTTCAAATAAGCGTACTTTGGCAAACGTACTAAAGGCTTGCCCACTTACCTTTTCAACGATCTTGGTAAGGAGCATGAAGTTTACATTGCAATAGTCCCACTGGTCGCCAGGTTTAAATTGTAACTGTTCTTCGGCAAGCGAGGTTGCGATGCATTCATCAATATCAAAATAGTTGAAAGTGATCCAAGATTTACCACTTTTACGTTTTAAGTGATGGTAGTCTGTAATGCCACTGGTGTTGTAAATGAGATGTTTAATTCGAATGGTATCTGCATACTTTTTCAAGGCAGGAATATAGTCACTAGCGGGTGTTTCTAGTGAAATTTTATTTTCAAGGATTAATAAGGCTATACAGGCGGCTGTAAACTGCTTGGAAACAGAAGCAATGCTAAAAGCTGAAGAGGGTTCAATTGGGAGATTATAGTCCAGATTGGCTGAACCATATCCTTGTTTATAGAGTGCCTGTCCATTTTTTGAGATACCTATGGCGTAGCCCGGCGTGTCAAGCCGATCAAACTTTGAAAATAAGGTATCAATACTTTGCGTTGCCTTACTTGAAAGCGTTGTATGGGCGGCTTCCTGCGCACAGCTTACGGAAGTAATTATACAAAATATAAGTAGAACGGTATTTTTCATAGGGTCAAGTTCATTATCTGCGACAACTACTTAGCCAAATAAAATGGACAAATACAACGCGTGTTTGAGCGCTTGATAGGCTAAAATATCACGTTCCAAATTTAATTCACTGACTCTTAAAAGCCAAATCAACGATTTAGAGGAGCTATTAAATAGTACAATTACAATATTCCTAGTCTTTTACATATTGATCCAGAAGTCACGCTTTTTACCTTTCTTCTTATTGAGAGGTATGGTCATTTCTTGAATGATTTCTTTTTCAAGCCTCACCCGTTGGTTTAAAAAATCTAAATCATTAAAGATAAAATAAGTGATACCTGTTTCTTTTTTGAAATTCATAAAAATACCTGAAGAAATACCATTTGAGTTTTTATTCCCTTCTTCTAAAGAACATTGCTCTAATAGTTTTATATATTGTTGTATTTCTTTAAATCCAATTCCAATGGAGTTTTCCTTCAAGACTCTTATGATAAACTCTTTGATAGAAGGTATCTTAAATTGGTCAAACTTTTCGTTAGAGATTGTAACGTAAGAGTCTAAGCTGAATTCCATTTGGTCATCTGTAAACTTTGGATACCTTTCTGTAGCTGTTAAAATGCGGAGATCGTGGAGGTCTTCTTCAATAGTACCTGCGTAAATTTCTGTCAGCAGTAAGTCTAGCTTAATCAGTTATGGAAACTTTGTTTTAGCAGCCTCCCAATCCTGGCGATGGGTAATGCGGATCTTTACCTCTGTGAGACAGTCGATAAACTCGGTACTCGGCCGCTGAAAAGTATAACTGTTAAAAGCGACTGCGATATCATCTTCAAAGTAAAAGTCGGTAGTGACTTCTTTCCCTTCTTTTAAGTAATATTTGCGAGCAATGCCATTGATGATATGAAAGCTTTTTTGGCAGATATTTCCTACTGAGAGTAAAATATCTCCCTTTTTGAATCGTTTGATTACTTCAATCTTTCTTAGGAAGTTTTGAGTATCTTTGTCAAATGAGGCAACGAGTTGTTCGATTTTTCAAAATGTTGGATCATTTTAGGGTAACAGTCACAGATTAAAAGGGATTTACGCTTCAACTCACAATATACTGAATTAAGGGCAAAAACGGTTTAACCGTTTTTGCCCTTATCAAAATATGGTTTAGGCTGGTCTAACCTATATTTCTGGCCGTAGAACCATAACTTATATCAAATACTTCACCCGTTACCTTAGCAGTGGCATCGGTTGCAAAAAACAAAGTTGCTTTTGCTACATCAGTGGGCTCAAGGTGGCCAACATTAATTGGATTACCTGGTTTGAGCATTTCAGAAACACGATTGAATGTAGGTGCTGGATCATTCGGCATCATTTTACTTAAGATATATGGATTGTCGGCCAACTTTGTACGCACTAATCCTGGGCTCACCACATTACACATAATATTATCTTTGCCGTAAGTCAGTGCTGCACTTTTGGCAAAGCCAATCACGGCCCATTTAGATGATGCATAAATCGGAAAAAGCTCATTACCCATCCGACCTAAAGCGGAAGAAATAAAGATGATTCTTCCCGACGACTGCTGTTTCATGATTGGAGCGGCTACTTGGGTTGTTTTTATAACACCAGATACATTGATGTCATAAACGACGCTCACTTCTTCTGGCGAGAATTCCTCGATGGAGCCTGCTTGTGTAACGCCAGCATTTGCTACAACAATATCTAGACTCCCAAAGGTTGATACGGTACGTTGCATAGCATTTTTAAGCTCATCAAGTTTGCGGACATCACCTTTGATAGCCAAACATTTCACGTTCAAGGCTTCAATTTTGGCTTTGGCAGATTGTAAATCACTTTCCGTTGCCACAGCATATCCTACGTGTGGAATTTGGCCAGAAGCAATGTCAAAGAGCACAATATTGGCACCTGCTTGCGCCATTTCTTCTGCAATAGCCAGCCCAATGCCCCTTGCTCCACCAGTAATAAAAGCGGTTTTACCAGATAGAAGAGAATTCATAGCTCTTTGGTTGCTTTCTCCTGCTAGTGATGCTTCTGACCCTAATACAGGTGATGTCGCGATGACTGCAGCACCAAGCATACCTTTTTTGATCATATCACGACGTGTGGTTTTATTTTTCTTTTTCATGGTATCTATGATTATGTGAGTGAGCGTTTCTATCAAACTTCTGCCATTATCTATTCGATAAGACTATTCAATTGATTAAATAATAATTCATTCGCACACGGATCCTGCTTATCTGAGTTGTTTTGGAAGGTGCAGCCAATACTGGCTGCACAGTATGCCTTGTCTTACTCAGGTATAATTAGGCTTTACGATCCAATTAGGCTGTTTTATAGATTGATTTTTGATTTTAATTCGGGAGCTGCTTCCATAGGGTTAAGACCATTGGCTGCCCAAGCAAATGCCTGATTTTGATCTAATTGGTCGAGCTGGTTCATTTGGCTAGCAGAAATCTCAAAATCAAAGACATCAATGTTTCCTTGGATATGTTTGGGCTTAGTACTTCTGGTTAATACACTGTATCCGCGCTGCAATGCCCAACGTAGGAGGAGTTTTGCTTCTGACACCCCTAATTCGTTGGCTATGGCTTTGATTACTACCTGAGCATCTTGTTTCTTCTCTGCAAGTACTTCCCCGCCTTGTCCTTCTTCCATTCTCCAGTTAGAAAGTGGCGCAAGTGAACTGTAGGCAATTGGAGCGATTGAATGTTCCTCCATGTACTGCGTTAAATTTAATTGAGCGCAAATTGGATGAAACTCCACTTGGTTTGCCTCTGGTTTCGCTAGACCTGCCTCCAAAATCTCTTTGATTCTTGCCTCATCGTAGTTAGAGACGCCGATATGCTTCGCTAATCCTAGTTTTTTAAGTGCTACCAATGCACTCCATTGTTCTAGCCGTAGCTCAGCAAGTGGTGCGTGGATGAGGTAGAGATCGACATAGTCGAGTTGTAGGTCTTTTAATTGCTTCTTTAAAGTCTCTATGGTTTGTTCGTACGTTTTTTCAGGTACGCCCCATTGCTTGTTTCCTGGAAAAAGCTTGGTAGTAACAAAAAGGTCGTCTCTTGAAAAGCCGCTAGCTTTTATAGCCCTACCGGTACCTACTTCGTTTTGGTAGCCCTCTGCTGAATCGATATGTCTATATCCTGCTTTTAAGGCTTCCATTACATTAAACTCTGCTTCCTCTATAGATAATTGATACGTTCCGAATCCTACTAAAGGCATGCCAATACTACTACGTGTTTTTTTTGATAAATCTTTCATGGTTTTCTTGTTTTAAGTTGTGAATGATTTCTTTTACAAAGCTATGCAAGAGACGTGATTAGCTCACAACCACTATCAAACAAGAAATGACCAATTTCAAAGATTAAGCTGGTCTGTTCGACTTTCTAAAGGCTATGGGAGAAAGTTGGGTGTGTTTTTTAAAGAATCTGCTAAAATGAGTGGGTTCACTGTAACCTAACAAATAGGCGATTTCTTTTGCGGAATAGGTAGAATCTATTAGGAGCGATTTGGCTACGGATAAGGTGCGTTTTGAAATCCAATCATTGACTGTTCTCCCAGTTTTACTTTTGATTACCGCATTTAAATAATTAGGATGTAAGTTTAGCTGTTCGGCCAAGTACTGGGCTTGTAATTTGATACTGCTTTGCCCTCCTTTGAGTATTTTCTTAAATTCTGCTTCTAGGGATTTTTTGAATGATTTTACGATGCGTGAATTTCCCTTTCCTTCGGCAATGGGATTATAGTCTGCCCAGAACTTCTCTTTGATTTTTAACAGTAAAACCAACATCAGATTACCCAAAATTTTGTCTTTATACGTTGATTCTTTATTGAATTCGCGTAAGATCTGAGTAAATAACTGCTCGTACTCTTCAAAATCGTGAGGTGATTGTTCGTGTGGCGGTACGATTTCGGCAAGCAAAAAAGGAAATTCTCCGTAAATCTCTGGATGAACATTTTCTCGAAGAAAGCTTTCTGTTGTCATAATGATGTAGGCCTCTTCAGAAACTGCTAATTCATAAGACTTAATATGTCCTGGATTGGTGAAATAAAAGGATCCATCCCCGAAAGGGAATCGGTTATCGTCAAGATAATACACTCCTTCTCCCTTTTTGGTAAGAATAAATGAAAAGTAGTCTGCACGTAATACAGGGGATTTAAAGGGAATTTGAGGATGGATGTCAGGTACACTAAGTACGGAAAAATTAACTTCACCATCGCTAGGCAACCCTATGGTTTGGTACAAATCTGATATGGTGTGCGGGACTATCATTTCATTGTAATAAATTTATCTTGGATGGAGCTATTGGTGAGCAGTGGTGGACTTTTACCCACTTTTAAGTTTAACACCGATTATTACCTTATGTTTATACTACTACTTATAAATTATTTCCCGAAATTACTTTCATTATCAGAGGGCGAACGGCCTGTTCAAGTTGTTCAGGATTTACAGGATACTGTAGTTCGATGTAGTCTAACACAACCTTGTTTTAAGCGATTGGTACATTTATCTCAGCTTCCACCGTAAAGTTTTTAAACTTTTTGTAGTACTCATAAGCAGGTAAGCTGCGGATTTGTAAGTTTTCTTTGGGTAATAAGGTATGGTATATATAGTCATAAATGGAAGGGATTTCAGCCGTACTTCCTTTAAATAGGACGTATAGAAACTTTCCTTTCTCAATCGTATACAACGGAACGCTAGCTGTTTGCTTCTCCAACAATAAACCATACTGAAATCGAATTTTACTTTTAGGTGTGCAAACAGGATCGTCGTGACTAACACCAATTAACTGACTGCTCTCTTCTTTATTTAAAGGTAAGGTAGCAGGGTGTGGTAAGTAATTGTACTTATCATACTCCCTTATGGGTAGGTAACGTAAGGGCTTGCTTAGAAAAACAGTTTTGACTGACTTGATAGATGCGTATGTTTTGAGGGGGTATGCTTGGTGGTTTTTCATACGAAAAAGGGTACGATACTTTTTCGGGCTATGGGCAAATTGCTTCCTGAAGGCTCTTGCAAATGATTCTCCCGTTTCGTAGCCATTGTCAAAGGCTATGTCAAGTATAGTGTTTTCTGTGAATCTTAAAAAGAAGGCGCTTCTTTGGAGTCTTAACCGCTTTACATATTGGATAGGGGGCTCTTGGTGATGTTTAGAAAAAATATGATTTAAATAGTATTTAGAACTAAAAACGTCTTTGGCAATTACTTCCAACGAAGGGTTAGATAAGAAGTTATTATCTAAATAAACTTTTGTTTTCCAATAAATATCGGGTATTTCCTCAACTTTCTTTGATTTCATAGAATTCTAAAATGTTGCTCTCAGAGTCCTTACATTGAAATAGATGATAAGCTCCTACTTGTCTTAAGTCCATAGAAATTACAACATTCTTTGACTTTAGTTCATTGAGGTATTCCTCAATCCTTTCTACTTGGATGGTTGGAATACAATTGTTTCCTTTTATATGTGCCTCATCACCAATAGCTGGATTGAAAAGGCAAAATAAAAAACCTGCAATATCAAAATAGGAAAATCTTTCGGTAAGGCTACTGGCAGGCTTCCCAAATATTTTTCTTTCATAGAAATCAACGGCCCGAGTCATATCATAAACGGATAGATAAAGAGAATTTACTTTCATAACAATGATAATTTTGACCTTTTACCCTTTAAAGAACCGATATATTCTCTTCTTAAACCTGACCATTCTTGCGTTTATGGACTTGTCAATCACTTGCTGTCTGTTTTCCTAGGGAAGCTGCCCGCCATCTACCTCTATTACCTGACCGTTGATAAATGAATTCATCATAATAGCAGTAGCCATCTTTGCAATGTCTTCAGAGGCGCCTATGCGATTAACGGCCGTTTTACTTCGCTTTTCTTCAAAGAGTTTTTGTCGTTCGGATGCTTCCATAAAGTCCCAGAATCCACTGTCTATAAATCCTGGTCGGATCACATTGAAACGAATGGGCGCCATCTCAACGGTTAATGCCTTGGCAAAACCCTCTACGGCATTAAAAGCTGCCGTCACCAAAACGGTTCCTTTAGTAGGGTTTGTCGTAAATCCACCCGTAATAAAGGTGATCGATCCTTCGTTGCTAATGTGTTTAACGGCTGACTTAGTGATCATAAAGAGACTCCAGAATTTTCCGTAAATATACGTTTCCTTAATTTCTAAGGGTGCTTCGAGAAAGTCGCCAGTACCGCCCGGAGCAGCCGTAATGAAAAGATGATGAAAACTATCGATTGATTTAAACAACGCTTCGATCGTGTTAGCGTCTACTACGTTGACGAATCTACTCTCTGCATTTTCTGATAAGGTGGCTAGCGCCTTGGCATTTTTCTCTTCATTGTGTCCAGCAATAATAACCTTACCTCCTAACTTTTCTACCAATTGGGCAGTTGCAAAGCCCATTCCGGTGGCGCCGCCAATAATTAAAACTGTTTGATCTTTTAAATCCATGAGATATTTGTTTGAGTGTTTTAGGTAAAATATGCTTTGAGGTGCTTTTACAGGTTGTCGGTAAGAGTTTTAAAGTTTACGATTGTAAGTTAACTACTTATTTACAGTTTCTAACCTGCGTTGTCAAGTTTGTGCATCATTACTGCTTTTCCAATAAAATCTCAGGGGTAGTATGTTGGCTAGTCTGGTTGGTTTAAACGTGCTTTTCTATATTCTTCGTATATTCCTTCAACCTAGTAGGAATTGTCTTGTGTTACATTGAGGAATACAAGCTGTGGATGCTTCTTTGGGTGGATATTTTGTATGTGCTATAGTCGCTACTTCTTTTTTAGGATATAGTTGGGCTCTTTCTACATGACTTTATCTATGGCAATACAAGTTCTCTTTTAACACGGTTATCCTTGATGGCTTTTCTACATTTAAGAACGCGTTCTTTATTACCCTTAGAGGCTAGCCCTAAATCAAGTAAAAGGGCATCTTGAAGCTTTATATCGCCAAATTTTATTTTTCTATCGACCTTTAAACAAGCCGAAAATAATACTTCAAAATCATCTTCTATGGGTAAGTTCTTTTCTTTGGCAACTTTGTAGGCTTTTACTAGAAGCATTGGCTCAGTACCTTGTTCTAGTTGAGATAGCTCAGGATGCTCTTTCATTTTTGTTTTTAAGTCCTGATACCTTCCCTTTTCTGCAAAAGGTAAGAGAGCAGAATGGTAGTACTTTTTACCTAAGTTTTTATGGTTACATAGCTTTAAGGCATCATTCAGTGTATTCTTTTGGGAGTATGCTTGTACTAACCAAGCTTTACAATCGGCCACTTCTGTTCTGTTTTTGGCAGGTTTCGCTAGTTTAAAATGCTTGAAAAAGCTTTTATCGTCTCCTTGAAGTGCATAGTACTTGAGCAGAATGAGGTAGCCACTATCCTTATTATCTTCTTTTTTGAAGATGTTCGTTTCGCGAAAATGAGGAATAAATTGCTTGGCTTTATCTGGATCGTTGGTTACTACACAATTAGTGATGAGGTGTTTTAAAACATGATTAAACATGATATTGTCCTCGATCTCCTTTGCAAAAGATAAGATTTCTTCTTCTGGAGAATTGTAGGCATCTACAAGTACTAGAAAGGCATCTAACCAATCCAAACGATGTTTTCTGATCGTTTCTTTGCCTTGATAATAGATTCTTTTGCTCTCCCAATCAGAACGAAAATCTCTGTACCCAAATCCGCCAATGCCTAACCCCCTTCCTTGGTAGGGTTGTTCAAACAATTTTCCGATAATAGTTGCTACTATTTTTCCATGGGATTCTCTCTGATCCTCTTGGTTGAGCGATTCAACACATAATCGTATACCCTGTCTGATTTCTTCTTTGTTAAGATTCATGGCGTGTTAACTATGTTTCTTTTCTCAATTATAACTGATAGTGTTGTATAGAGAAAATATTTCTGTAGGGATCAAAATAGTAGATGTTACGTACATTCCCTAACCTAATATACGCTACCAACAACTGCTTTTTACAGGCGCTTTTCCCTCATTACAGTGGTAGCGTAATCCTTGTATCAACTTTACTTTTTCCAAGTTATTTTTAATATCGTTGCTTGTTTGTGGGATAGACACACATAAAATATTAAGTTTCTTGTTAAAACCTGTTTCAGGATAAGGGAATGTTTAAGAATTAAATTCTGTACAATTAACATTTAACGAAATTTTTACCAATTATACTTCGATTTACCTTCCGTTCATTTTTTAGCTTCGCTGAGCTCCTTCGTCGGTTAGCTTCGCTGAACTCCACTTCGTTCCGGTTCTTGATGAACCGAGCCTCTGGCGAGCTCGGCGTAGCCAAAAACGAACCAAAAACCGACCAACGGGAGCTCGGCGCAGCTAAATCCAAAGCTTCTACCCACAATTCAGCCCACCTCCCCGCTGGATTTTCAGGCCAACGCACTTATACCGATCTTAAAAACAGACAGTTAAAAAAACTTAAACATACTCTAAGGTGTTTTTTGAACTTGATGAAATCCTAGCATAAGCTACTACTTGCAAAATTTTACCTATCAGACTTTTCTGCTTTATATGCTTTAATTTGTGTTATAATTTCCCAAACGCTGTATAGATAGAAGCCAATATTGGCAATTCCTAATAAAAGTACGGTAGCCGAAAACCCTTCTTCTTTAAATCCTCTAAAAATTGCCCAAGTAAAGACGGGACAGACTAATAATATGACTATAAATAAAGCCAAGCTTTGTTTTTTAAATAGGTACTTGTTTTGGATGGTAGCTATTTTACGCTTATGCTGTAAGGCCTGTTGGTAGGAGGGAAGCGCTGAAAAGCGCTTCAAGGATGCAGACGCAAAGCCTGTTCCTGAAGCGATCAAGTCTTCATCGTATAGAAAACGAATGTGTGTAGGCTTATTTTGTTCTATTGCATTAATTTCTTCAGTAAGGTCTTGTAGGTAAGCATCCAAGCTTTCATAAAAAGCACTGAATTGGTCAATTTCTATGAGTAGTTTATCCTCTTGTTCAAAGGTGTTTTCTAAGGCTTTTATAAAGTCCTTATAGAGGGAGACTGCTTTAGGGAAGTGGCTCGTTATGAAATGCATTCCAGTAGAAGCATTGCGTTGAAACTTTTCAAGATCAATTTGAAAGTGTAGTAAGTCGTTATCTATTTCGTTTCCTGTAGAAGCAATTTCAAAGGCTTTCCACTCTTTTATTTTATCCGCTAGGCTTTTGCTATCAATTAATGTTAGCCAGAAAAAAGGGAGAGAATTATTCGCTTCAAAAGCGATAAAGGCTTCGCTTGACTTATTTAAATACAAATAACTTCTATGTCCCATTTATCCATACAATAAAGTGTCCCTCTCTCTCGTCTTATAGGTGCTTCTTACTTATGAAAGAGGGTTTGCCTTCATTTATCACTCTAATGCCGTCAGTAACTTCTCACTATCCATATATTCGAAATATCTTGCTGTAACCTTGAAGGTTTCATCCAAAATGACCAGTGTAGGAGGAGCAAACTGGCCTTCTCTTAATGCCAATAACTGTGCTATTTGATGAATAGGACTTCTGGACTTGCCTACTTGGTTGTTGATAAAGGTTTGCCCGCTAAATGTTACGTTTGTGTCTGTCTCAGCATCAAAGCGTACTGCATAGTATTGATCGTTCAGTACTTCGATTACTACAGGCTTGGTAAAAACGACCTTGTCCATTTTACGGCAGTAGGTACACCAATCGGTATAAAAATCAATGAAAACTTTTTTGGGCTTTACAGCCAAAGAATCCTCCAATTGCTCAAAAGTAAGCCAATGTATTTCGTTTTTCTCCTGTGCCTGTAAAGGTGTGCACAAATAAAACAAGACAACTAAAAAATAACCTATAAAGACAAAAAGCTTTTGAATCATTACTACAAGTTACCAATTTTTACAGAAATGAATACCGAACGCGGCGCCATAGGTCCGTAGATGAAGTCAGAATCGCGCTCAGGGCCAGTATCAAATTCTGGTTGGTAGCTGTTAAAGATATTCTTTACACCACTACTCAACTCCAAGCGGAAATCCTCAGATATATTAAAACGATAGCTAGCTTTGAGATTCACATCAAAAAACGGATCGGTATCAACCAAATCAAGAAAGCCTGATTCGCTCACAACACGCGGTACGATCATAGCGCCAGTATAAGTACCCGTTAAATCAATCGTAAAGGCTTCCGAGAAGCTATAAAAGGTAGTGAAGTAACCGTAGAGGTCGGGATTTCTGACAAACTCATCTACGGCTACCGTGCTTTCATCTGATGGGGTTCCTTCTGGTTCAAATAGTACCTGTGGCTCGTCGTAGCTAGATTGTTGGATAGTACCGCCTAACTGTAAAACAAGCTTGCTGGAAGGAGAGTAACCCGCCTCGAAGTTTACGCCTGAAACGGTAGCGCCTTCTCCATTTCTTACCTCTTCTATAATAGAGCCATTGGGAAGTACGGCACCCGTACTTACTTGGGTGAAAGGGTTTTGTAGTTGTGTATAAAACCCTTCTAGTAAGAAATTGACCTGTGCCAATCCTATATTTCTGGTGTAGTTCAATGAAGCAGTAAAGGCATCTGAGGTTTCTTTATCCAAGTCTTCAGAGAGGATCACAAACAGAGGCTCTCCTCCTACAGAAGAAATGTGTAAGTCTTCATTGAATGCCTGCGGCGCACGAAACCCTCTAGCATAGCCCCCTCTAAACCTGAGATATTCATTTAGGCTATACATAAGGGTAACCCGGGGACTCAATACACCCACATTTACGTCTGCCATATTATTGATACCTCCTATCTGGTAGTTACCATCTACGTTTGAAATATCGTATCTAGCTCCTAGTAAGGCAGTGAAGCGTTGGTTGGGTCTCCATTCGTACTGGGCGAAAAGTCCGGTAGTGTTTACTTGCTGATCAATCAGTCGGCTGTATCCTTGGATTTCATCTCTTGTATCATAATATTGGTTTTCTACACCTATTGTAATCACATCATCATTGGCGAAGTAGTGATTGTATTGAACGCCCGCTACTATAGCCAAGTCTTCTGTAAGTCCGTAGGCGTTGATGGCTAGTAGGCTGTCTTCGGCGGTTCGGCCTCCGCCTAGCCCGCCATAGTAGCTTCTTCTCTCTGTACTTTGTGCAGAAGCATAAACGGAGAATTTATGTTGGTTATTCTTGCTCCATTGCTCGTAGTTGATACCCCCAAAAAAGGTATTATGATCTAGCTCTTCTGTAATGTCTGTAAAGTGTGGGGCTAAATCTAGGCGGTTGCCTCCTCTGCGGTATTCCTCAAGTGCACTGAAGTCAACGGAAATTTTACTACGATCGCTGGGCTTGAAAAAGGCTTTTGCACCAAGTACTGTATTTTCTAGCTGTACCAGTTCGGTGAATCCATCTCCATTGGCATCGTAACTGTCTCGATTGCGGTTCATACCGTAGAAAGTAATCCCGCTCGTTAGGCGCTCATTGACGATGGAGCCATTGATATTAAAGGTCTGATCGAGGGCATCGCCATCAATCAAAGCGGTATTTGACTGAATTTCCCAAGTGTTTTCTATAGGCTCTTTGGTAATAATGTTGATGGTTCCACCAATGGCGTTAGAACCATACAGGGCAGAGCCACCGCTTCGCACTACTTCTACCCGGTCAACGATGTTGGAGGGGATTTGATCTAGGCCATATACGCTATTCAAGGCGCTAAAAATGGGACGGCTATTGATAAGGATTTGGGAGTAGGCGCCTTCTAGCCCATTTAGGCGAACTTGCGTAAAACCACAGTTTTGGCAGTTGGTTTCTACACGGACGCCCGGTTGGAAGTTTAAACCTTCAGAAATAGCAATAGATTGGGTAGCGTTAAGGAGCTTACTATCGACTACGTTTACCACTACGGGATTATTCGCTCGGTCTTGCTCGTACCGTGTACCACTGACGACTATTTCATTGAGGTTGAGGTTATCTTTATTTAGGGAAAAATTCCTATTGAGTGTTTGGCCTTTTTCGAGTGTAATGGAGTCGGTAATGGGTACATAACCCATTGCGCTTACTTGAAGTAGGTACGTTCCAGCGGGAATATCCTTTATCACGAATGCACCATCTATCTCTGTTAATGAACCAATTGTTGTTCCTTTTAGGAAAACACTAGCAAACCCAACCGACTCATTTCCAGAAGTCACTTTACCAGATAAGGTCGCTTCTTGTGCCTGCGCCTTAAAGCCAATAACTACAAATACTAGGGCTACCAATAGCTTAGCCTTGGAGTATCTTTTAGTTTGCATACACTTATATTTATTATTTTGCTTTATAAAATGATAAATTAGATTAGTCTAATTTTTAATTATACAATAGCAAATCTAGTAAATTAGGCTATACTAAAAAAGAATGCTGGTTTTTTTATTTTGTGAAATGATAAAAACTTTACAGGAGCTGCCCGAAGATCGGTATAAGACCAACTGAGTACTGCTTTGATCATATGAAATCGTTCCCTTAGGCTTAGATTCAACTTATTAAATACTTCCACAGGATGGCATAAGTCCTACTTTCTCTGTGGGTAATTAGGCTTTATATATAAGTTTTTTCTATTTTATTTGGCTTAAGAGTAGTTTATCAAATAGCTTATCGGGTGATACTGATCGTATAAATAGAAGTAGTTTTGCCCCTTTTCCTACCGCATACCTTGTTTTTGGATTGGCTACTGTAGCCGCTTTCAAGATTGATTTCGCTACCACGATTGGTTGAGAGCCTTGCTTATCTGCACTTTCGAGCATTTTATAGTGCTTATGAACTAGCTTTTTGTAAGTTGTTTTTCCTGAAACTTCTACTAGCTTATTTCGAGCAATGGTATTCCATTCGGTTTTTATAGCACCTGGTTTGATAATTACGACCTCTATACCAAATTGCTTTAGTTCCATTCTCAAACTATCGCTTAATCCTTCAAGAGCAAACTTGGTGGCGTGATACCAAGCGCCGTGCGGCTCGCCAAAACTGCCTCCAATTGAAGAGATATTGATAATTCTACCTGATTGCTGTTGCCGCATTTGCGGTAAAACCAATTGGATGAGCCTAGCTAAACCGAAAATGTTTACCTCGAATTGGTATTTTGCTTCTTCTATAGGTACATCTTCAAGGGCGCCGTAAGAACCGTAGCCAGCATTATTTACCAAAACATCGAGGCGCTTTTCTTCTGAGAGTACTTGCGTTACTGTCTGCTGAATGCTCTCTTCGACTGTCAAGTCCATTTCTAGCAATCGAACGCCCTCACTTTCAAGTGTTGACATTTTACTCATTCTACGAGAGGCTCCGTAGACTTTGAAACCATTTTTGACCATCAATTTGGCGGTTTCCTTACCAATACCTGATGATACACCTGTAATTAATGCTACTTTATTCATTTCTATTTAAAGTTTGATGAAACTTCTTTTTTAGATTATTGATTGACTAATCAGTCATTTTGTTAGTAAAAAATTTTAGTTCAGCATTTTCCAGAGGAGTTCAAATCCTTTTTCGATGCTCTCTGCTTGTTCTTTTTTTGTGTGCTTTTGCAAAGAAATAAATTGATATAACCCATAGGTATGACTGCTTATTAAAGCATAAATAAGGTCTACAGAAAGGGGTTTTATTAGCTTTTCGTCTATGGCCTGTTGGATGATCCGTAAATGTGGCTTGTTGTATTCTGCCAGTCGTGCACTATCAAGCTTATAGAGATAAGGGGAGGAGTGAAACTGCTGCAAGAAGGCGAATTTAGTTGGGTTATCTACTGCCCAAGTAAGCGATAATACAATATGCGCTTTCATCAGTTGTTTGGTATTCGATGTGTCTGACAGGTTGTTGAGGAGGTGCTGTTTCATCTCTTCCTTGATTGAGATGAAAGAGGCTAGGATTAAGTTTTCTTTGGTTGGGAAGTATTGAAAAAGCGTTCCGTTGGCGACTCCTGCTTCTTTGGCAATCTTACTCGTGGCAGTACCGTGAAAGCCGTTTTCATTAAAAAGCCTAATAGAGGTATGGATTATTTTTTCTTCTTTGGTCATATGTGATTGACTAATCAGTCATAAAAGTATACATATTTTTTATACATAGCAAATAGTTTTTCGGGTTTTAATTTAAGGGTGTGTAGTGTAGGCTTCAACTATTGATACTAATATGTAGTTTTCATTTTCCTATCGCTTGAAAATCTCTTTTCATTCTCTCCTCGGAGGGCCTGAGAAAGGCCATATACACAATTAAAAACAGCCCAATGATCAGCCACTCTTTTTCGATAAAAAGAATGATAAAGGCGGCTCCTTCTAATATGACCCATCGCGTCAGCAAGGCGGTTTGATAGGGTACTACTTTTTCTTCTAAAGTCAGATTATCTTTGGTGTTTTTCAATTGCTGCTTGTAAAGGAAGTTTCCTAAAAGAATAGCAGCAACGGCAACCAGTAAATAAGTGAATGCAGAAGACTCAGTTTTTAGAATTCTTAAAAAATTGAAGGTGTGCAAATTGCCCAAAACCACATATATCAGCGTAACTCCTGATACCAGCGCGAGGTGAATTATTTTTATAACTTTTATTTTTTCTTTCATATCGTTTGTAAAGTAAGCAATGATAAATGGTGTAGTTTCTATGGTAAGGCACATCTATCTTTGTTAAAGAGGGCTAACTTTGAGAAAGATTTCTTCTTTTACAAAATAAGTAACAAAAGCAGATTAGTCAATGGGTAAGCCCTTTGTTTAACATTAGGTGTTGATTTTATTCGTTTAGCTTTCCATTGGCTATGACACCTGTTCCTTTTAGAGTTATGCTAAGTTGGGGATACTGCTTGGTGATTTTTAATAACTCATCCCTCGCCGTATCGAATGTAGTGTCTAAAATAATAGTGGCTAGTTCTTTTTTGGCAAGAAGTGTTGCCAATCCAGTAATGGTTATGGAGGTATTACCTATATGAATCAATTTTAGTTGTTCAATATTCGATAAAAAGTCAAGGCAAGCATCCGTCAGTTGAGGATTATCCTTGAGCCTTAGTTCTTTTAGCTGATTTAAGGGGATTAGGTGCTGTAGACCATTATCTGTAATAGCTGTCGAATCTAGGTCGAGTAATTCTAGTGTTGTTATTTGTCCAATTACCTCAAGATGTTGATCGCATAAATCAGCGCAAGCGGTATTGAGATGTTTTAGATTTTTCAATCGTAATAGCTTGTATAACTCAGTCTTTTCAATATCACCAGAAAATGAAAGTTTTAGGTAATCTGTGTCTAATGCTACCTGTTGATTAATAATCTGTAGGGTGTGTGATGGCATTTAATCAAATCTAGGCGTTTATTGATATAAGTAGTATTCTAATCATAGACTTCCTAGCTTTATATTAACGCTCGTTTTATCTCTTGGAGAACTATCTTTATATATCAGGTTAGTAACGTTTATACTACTTTTCTTCAATTTTTAGAATTTCCTCATTTTTAATAGGGTTCTTGTAAGTCATAACTGTACGCGTTTCATTTAAGCCTAGCTCAACTGCTCTGTTTTTAGTTAATTCGAGTGTAACCAAGTATTTTTGCTGGCCTTGTAGCGCTATTTTTTTGTCTTCAGCAGCATCGTAGGCAATTTCAACATAATTGATTGCTAGATTCCCTTCAACTATTTTATCTATCACAAATCCAGTTGTTTTCGCCCAACGTCTCGAGCCATTTGGTAACCATTCGCAGGGTGCACGGCCGGTTATATATTCTCCAACAAACTTAATTTCTATCATTTCTGTAGTGCTTTGACTTACACCAATTTGACTTATTAACGATATTACGATCAGTATTAATGCTTTCATTCCTAATTTTATTATTCTGGCTCGACATCCCAATGACGGAGTTGCGCGCTCTACGTTTGAAAGTTGTACTTGACTAACGGTAAGGTTCGTACCTCAACTTAAGATAAGCAAAAAATAACTAATGTATACCTTTGCTCATCTTAGTAAAGGGTATCGTTATGCTGCAAAACGGGTTTTGGGAAGTCTTTTAATCTAAGAGCACGGGAAGAATGTACTCTTGTGCTATCTTTTCAGGCTGTGAGGTTTTTCTATTTCTATAGTTGCCAGATGTAATAACCATAACGGTATCTAATGCAGGAATCACAAAGATATATTGCCCACCGGCTCCTCTGGCTTCTATTGAGTTGTAAGTCTTACCATTTACTTCATAAGACTTGTGCCACCAGAGGTAGCCGTATTCATTTTTATCCCGCGTATCTTGTAAGCGCGTATATTTCTTAAAAGAAGCCTTTACCCAGTCTTTAGAAATAATTTGCTTTCCTTGCCAGCTACCTTCGTTGAGATAAAGTTGCCCGAACTTGAGCATATCTCGGGGCGTCAGATGCAGACCACCTCCAAAATAAGGGGTAGTCTCTGTATCGTCGGTATTGATAATGTAATTGGTAATTCCCAAGGGAGCAAAAAGCTTGTTGTCCATGTAAAATTCTAAAGGCACATCTAAACGACTGCTTAAATAGATGCCAAGTAAGAAAGGATCGGCGGATTGGTAGTCTGTGTAGGTTCCTGGTGTATGCTTTATAGGAGCCTCTAATACTGTTTTCAACCAGTTGTCTGATTCTTGGTACTGTCCTTCGGAAATGTACATTCCTGAACTCATCGTTAAGAGGTCTTTAATACGTATTTTAGCTTTTTTCTCATCCTTGGTGTATTGGTATTTGTTGGGGAGGTAGGTATAGATGGTTTGCTCGACATCTTCTATAATGTTGTCGTCTATGGCTATACCAATTATAGCAGAGGAAACACTTTTGGAAGCAGATCGCGTGTCGTGGGGCGTAGTAGCCTTAAAGCCATCAAAGTAGTTTTCGTAAATGATTTCACTATTTTTTGCGATTACTACTCCTTCTGTTCCTTCTAAAACATCACTTTGAATATCTTCCTCCATCTTTTTTAGGGTTAGCTGATCGCTTGATATCTTCCATCCATCATTTACAGGAGGATTTGCTTTAGACAAAGTGGCGTTCAACTCTTTATTATTTGACGCTTTTCTATAAGACACAGTTGTGAGTAGGTGCTTGCCTATGCTAATGTCTAAAAGAATTTCTGAAGGCTTTAAATGACCTTTAAACGTAAGCCCTGTCTTATAATCTTTGAATGAGATAGCATTCTCTTCTTTTTTAAAGTCATCACACCAGAATGTCCCTAAGATAGGGTAGGCTTCAAACTCATCACCATTTGTTTCTTTCAGCGTTAATCGCAAGTCGTTTGATCTTAGATAACGAAGCACAGAGAGGTGCCACTTTCCAACATATAGGTTTCCTTTTTTGCGTAGTCTAGTGGGATATAAGTTCTGTTGTAATCTAATAAATCCATTGATGGTTGTTTTATCTTTGCTCATTACTCCACTGAAAGTGAGTCCATCAGCTAATGTAAGCGCGATGTTATTTTCCAGTTTGAAGGTTTTTGTAAGAATTTCTTTGCTATTGGAGAGTTTGAAAACTGTATTTTCTCCCTTGGGTTCAAGGGTGATATCTATGTTGAGATCACCTGTATTTGCCTCTTTTCCTTTCCATTCTCCTATGTAGTCTGCCAGACGCTGCTGGGCAGTACAGTTAGAAAAAAACAATTGTACTACTGAAAGAAAAATTACTAGTTTTTTGCGCATCATTTTGACTTTATTTTTCTACAAAGGTAGTACTACAAAACTATTGAAACTTGTACCAAATTAACGTGACTACTTTTGAGTTATGTATTTTCTACAGCATACTAAAAAACGACGCTAGTCTGAAAGGTAAGAAGTAGTATCCTTATACTAAATGTCTTTTAACCTAATGGTTCTATTCGAATTCGCTTATGAAGCTCATCCTGCTCAAAAATTACTTCGCCTAAGCAAAAAATACGGCTCAATAAATTCTACAAGTCAAATCCAAATAGCCTCTTATTTTTGGGTCAATAATATGCGATTCATTCTACCGCCCAATTGGTAGTGATTACTTCTAAACAATGCACTTAATCCCTCCCTATCTCTTTTCGCTATTTGGATCACTACTTCCTCTTCATAATACCAGTATGATTTATCAGGTATTTCATCGTAAGCTAAGGGTAGCATAGCCAAAATGGATCAACTCTTTATCTGTAGAAGAATTGCTCTTTAATGATTTTGCCATTCTCTACTTCAAATACTGCAATTTCGTTTATTGTTGTTATAGTATCAGCGTTTTTATAAGTCAAGACTGTTTTCCAATTTAAGGCGAAATGATCACCTGCTATAATAGGATCTCCTATTTCTGTACTATGTACTTTTTCTACTGATGCTGCAACTGCTTCAAGTTTCAACATTACTGCCTCCATACCATTGGCCTTCTGCATTCCATCAAAGTTTTCAGGTTCTATACTCAAAATTTTTTGAGAGTATAGCTGATTATAACAGGCTTGTATATTGCCTTTACGACATAATGCTACTAGCTTTTCTGCAACTTCTTTTACACTCATTTTATAACTTTTTTGTAGACTGACGATTATTTCGAGTGTAAAATTCAGCTAAAACAACTGAAATACATAGGCTGTTTCAATACATTTATTGGATTTTTCTGTATTTATCACGATAGCTACTTGGAGAAAGTCTGGTTACCCTTTTAAATTTTCTGGAAAAATAGGCTACGTCATCGCACCCAATTTGATATGCAACCTCACTTATTGTTAAGTTAGCATAAGTCAATAATTCCTTTGCCTTATCAATGGTAATATTCCATATTATTTTATTTGGTGTATCGTTCAAATACATTTTTACTCTATTTCTCAATACTTGAGTACTTACCTTTAGTTCATTTGCGTAATAGGATAGGGATTTCTGTTTAGCGTAGTTTTCTCTTACTAAATTGATAAATTGGAAGGAGAAGTTTTCGTCATCATTTAGCTGCTGGAATTTTGGTTGAGTAAAAGTCTTAACTATGTAAGTTAAAAATCCTTTCACTAGGTGCTCTACAGTACTTAAATTATCTTGGAAAAGCGCGATTACTACGATTAATTGATTGAGTTTATCAAATGATTCTTTATTTAATTTTATAAGGGGTGATTCGTTCAGGTGTATACAATCATAACTTCTAAGTGCTTTTAAGAGATTAGGATCGTCTATACTATCTATATGAATAATTAATACCGACGAAACGAATGGTTGAACATTAAATTGCCACTCCATGGTAGTGTTGGGGCGTATATTGACTAAAATAAAATCAGATAGTTTGAGTGAGCTGTGGCCAATGCGTAAACTACCAGAACCTTTTCGGATCAAAGAAAAAATATAACCCTCAGACTTACACAACTGATTATTAGAAGAACTTAACTCATTAGGATCACTATAAACAAATGTACTTATGGGTAAGCCTTTGTCCATTTGTAGCTCAATATATTGTAGTGGATGAGGGTATAATGTTCACTCAGGTAGGAACTAACTCTCATCCTTACAAGATAATTAATAAGCAATCACCTGTCAAGGAGTAATATGTTATTCGACTTCACATTAAGTGTACTTTAGCACAAGGTAACTGAGATGCACTCACCGAAATTATTGAGAGTTGAAACACTTATCAACAATAAGCTAGATCGTTCAAATATTTGTATAACTCCATTAATCTATTTAGTAGAAGGTATGTTACTTTAAGCTTTTGGTTTTTGTGAGCTCAAGTACTCCATTGTAGAATTCTTTAGAAACTATAAACTTTGGTATCAGAATGGTAGTTGGGGGTTTTCCAACGAAAAGTGTGAAGTGGTCATCACGATAGTCAACACTAACTAGTTCGTTCCAATAATGGGTCGAAATGTGTAAATCGTTTTCGAAATATTGAATTTCTTCCTCAGTTATCTTTAGCCCCATTGTTTCTGTATTATGATGTCTATCCAGATACTCTGACACTTGGTTTCGAAGCTGTTTTACTGAGCTATTGAATTGTCTAGTTGTCGTAAACAGTTTGAATAAATAATAGATTCCGACACCTAAGAGATAAAGACCAAAGAAAATAAGTTGATCAGCGGAGTCCTTAGGTATCAGGATTAGAGCAGCAATTGCCAGCGCTATTGTAGCTATTAGTAAGTGGGTTCTCTGAACCTTAACACTTTCAGACTTGGATTTCCTAATCCATCTTTCGTAAAAACTATGGAAATCTTCGGCGTTATATTTTAGAGTTACTTCATATTGCATTATCTTCAATAATAGTAATGGCTACTTAACTTGAGTGTCCTGAAGCCTCAGTACTACTGGCGTTTAAGTCGAGGTTGTAAGCTTTTCTTTCATATTTATAAACTACCCAACACACTTCAAATTACAAACCCTTCTTACTCAACTCGCTTACCGCTTTTATCGATCTTGAACCATTCCCCACCTTTTTGTCTTACACTTAGCTTTCCATTCGTAAATCTTTGATCGGCGCTATCATAGGTGAAAGGGATAACTACTTTACCATCAGGATCAATTACGCCGAGCTTAAAAGTACCGTTTACTTTTTTCCCAACTACGGCCAAGCCTTCCCAAAAATTATTGGTCCTTTCATATTGCATAGGAATCACTTCGCTACCCGTTTTATCGATATAGCCCCACTTACCGTTTTGACTTACTCTAGCTCTGCCTCCTTTAAAGGAGAAAACCTCAGCATATTTGATCTTTGTTTTTAGATTTCCTGCCTTATCGATGAATCCATACTTGTAATCGAGCTTTACTACTGCCATCCCTTCTGAGAACTTCTCAGCCCCCTGATATTTTAGTGGAACAAGCTCTTTTTTATTTTTATCAATGAAGCCGTATTTTCCGTTGAGACGAACTATTGCAAACCCTTCTGAATAGTTACTGACATAGTCGTATTTGGAAGAGGTTTGTGCTTTTAAGTATGCTGGGAGCAACAACATTATTATTACGAAAAAGCACAGGCTTGAAAGTGTTTTTTTTGTCATCATTTTCAGTTTTTAAACATTAGTTAACGGATGGGGAGGTAGACGCATTGTGTATTACAATTATCTCTCAAAGTGTTCAACCGTTGTGAATCAATTTTAGTCCTTCTAAAATAATGAATAAAAGGTTACCTATCAAGGGTAGCGGCTTTATTGAAGCATTGTTATCGTTTGCACCTTTGCTCATAATGGTCATAACCTTACTGCAAACCATTTTTACCTCTTACTTAAGCTTACATAGTAAATAGAGGCTTTTACTAGATCGGCTACTTATTGGTATTCGTTTTATTCACTGAAACGCTTAAAAGGTGCAAAGCTGTTTTCATTCATTAAGGTATAGCACCTTAACGATGTGTGTATGTGCAATCGACCATTTAGCGTGTAATAGTGTATATAGTATTTTGTGCCGGTTTATTTTGTATGTTCAAAGTTCAGATACCAATGAATGCCAAACTTATCTATCAATGTGGCAAGTGTTGAATTCGCTGAAGTGGCCGAAAATTCCATGATTACTTGTCCGCCAACTTTGAGTTGCTCGAATGCCTTTTTCTGCTCAAGCTGTTCGCTGAAATTTATGCTCATTGCAACGTTATCACCAACATTTGTTTCTTTTCCATCAAATCCGTCTGATGCGTAGAAGTGGATTTGGTCTGCCTTGAATTCGGCGTGTGCAATTTTATCTTTAAACTCATCAGAAACCTCATAGGCTGTTTCGGCATACTTTTGTTGGAAAGTGATTTTTCCATCAAAGCATTTTTTGTAGAACTCCAATGCCTTTTCGCATTGCTTATAGATGATTAAATATGGAATTAATTTTTTCATTTCACTTCTTATTATGCTATCAATGTAAGCAATACCATTTTCCCCAATGATTATCGACTGGGGAAATCACTTTATTAAGTTTACAAAATTCGGCTTGTTCATCCAAGTTAAATGCAAGCCAAGTTTTTGATTCAAGTATAGGCTTTTCTACTTATACCTAAGATTTAAGTAGGTATCCTATGCTTGTACGAGTGCTTGATTTTTACTTTCTTTTTCGCTTGTAACAGTTTTGTACTATTTGATCCAAAAATACTTTCGAGGCTATGTGTTGAAATTCCATTGGCGCAGCTAAGTCGCCAAATAATGGGAATCCACCACCCAATAGTACTGGGATGGTTGTTACTCTTAACTCATCAATTAAATCTTCTCTCAGAAAATGCTGAATCGTTCTTCCACCATCAATGTATAATTTGAAATATTCCTTTTTGTATATTTTGTCAAGCACTTCTTGTGGATTTCCATTCATCAAGGTTACTTTTGTATTCAATTTTTGAGGAATATCTTTGAGTGAATTGCTCAAGACAAATACGTGTTTGCTGTAGGGCCAATCGCCTCCGAAGCTACATACCGTTTCAAAGGTGGTTCGCCCCATAACGACGGCATCTATTTCTTCTATTAGGCTATTATACCCCATATCATTATTTTCTGGGTTTAGTATAGTGTATAACCAGTCTAACTCTCCATTTTTACCGGCTATGTACCCATCTAGGCTTTTTGCAATAAACACAATATTTTTCTTATCCATTTGTGTTACTATTTTTTACAGAAAACGATTCATTGTAAATGTAGAGGTAGATCAAGCGTACTTATGTTTCAAGTAACAATATACTTAAAATAAATATAAAAACGGTTTGAGTACCAACTCAAACCGCTGTCATATTTATATGCTATGATACGTCGTTTATTGTCCTGAGATTTGTCTCATAAGACCTGCCAAATCATAATCTGCCCAGTGCTCAACTATTCTTCCGTTTTTTATTCGATCAATTCTGATGCCTGTCATTTGAATATTTTTGTTTGTAGGTGCTATATTCATAAATGTACTTGTATGTTTTCCGTTAAGCTTAACACGGCTGACCACCTTGTCGTTTTCAGCAATTTGGTCGAGGATTTCCAACTGTAAATCAGAAAATGCGGCTAGAAATAGCTGATGAGATGTTTTCAGGTTTTCTAATCCTTTTTGCATTGGGGGTGGCATAGCGTGGTTGGTATAATCCTCATCCCAATAATCTGGTATTTTTTCTAGATGGCGATGATGCCATATTTCTTTGATAAAATCTTTGATTAACTTTTTGTTTTCTTCCATGGGTACTAAGTTATTAGTTTGCGTATAGGCATTGAAGCTTGTAAATAGACAAAAAACCACACTGTATATGACACTAATCTTTGTCATAAGGTCATTCTTTATTTTATACAAAGTTGAGCGTATAGCTTTTAAGATCAGTTACAATTCTTGTTAATCGTTATACAAAAGTTGCTATTTGGGTTGAATAGGAAGATATAAGGTTCGCGCTTGTAAGGAGTATGGTTTATTGAGGTCTATATGATTAAAAACCTCGAACCCCAGCTCATTTTCTTTTATTGTAAAACCATGGTGTGGTACCCAGTACTTTTTGAGAAATAACGATTGCTCAATCATCGCTGGAATAGTACTTTTAACTTTTAGGGTTCCAAATTTTCCTTGGCCTATTTTTAGGAAGAACTTCTCTGGATAGTTGCTACTATCTTTTACTTGAATTGCGGTAAAATAGCGGCACTTATCTAAACTGGTCAAATATGGTGAATCTAAGAAAACACCATAAGTCAAAAAATCTTTTTGAAGCAGTTCTCTGGCATTAGCCCAAGTAATAAGTGCTTTAAAAGATTCTATTAGCCTCTCCTCGTCATTTATGATCACAATGTTTCCAATCAGCTTCAAGGAAGAGCACCACTTCGTCTCAATATTAGTGTTATCTATCTTCCATAGGGAGCTTTCTTTTTTTAGCTCTTGGCTTCTAAAAGCGGTTGGTGTTTGCCCTGTGATTCGTTTGAAAGTTCTTGAGAAGTCAGATGATGAGTTGAATCCACAGTCTACGGCAATGCTATAAATTGTTTTATTAGGAAATAATAAGAGTTCTTTACAAGCTTTTTGGACTCTCAATCGTGTTATGTATGCCTTTGGGGTTTCTCCAGTAGTTGCTTTAAAGACTCTCTGAAAATGAAATGAAGAGTAATTTGCGTTATTGGCTAATTTTTTCAGAGATAACGATCGTTGGAAATTTAAGGCAATGTATTCAAGTATTTTTTCTATCATTTTAAAAGCTAATTCACCAAAGCGGTAGATTTTTTAGAGGGGTATATATACAGAATACAAGCAATTAGCAAGCCCTGTTGCTTATACATTGTTAGGGGTTTACTTTTTATTTCTTTTCAGGTATACAGTAAGAATAAATGTGCTCTAGCTCGCTATTTTTATTAAATTCATAAACGTCGCAAGCTTTGATGAGATTTACTTTTTCCCCATCTTTGAGAAACTCGCCTATACCTCTAATCATTACTTTATTTCCCGATATTATAATGTCTTCAGTTTTAAAATTGGTTTGGACTGCCTTAAAATATTGAGTAGTTTTCTCACAATTTTGGATGACATTAGATTTTCCTTTAAACTGGTTTTCACCAATAATATTCCATTCTACCTTTTCAGATAAATATGGATAGGTCAATTCAAAATTTCCATTGGAGAAAAATATGGCTATTTCTTTCTGTGAGTATTGAATTTCTTCCATAGAATTAAATATTTTAGTGACTATCAACGGCTAGCGTATACGGTATAGTAGCGTTTAGCTAATATAGCCATTATATACCTTTCTTTCTGCGAACCTTCACCCTTCTTTTCTTATTTTAATAATTTTTGATTTATCTACTTCAAATTCATCTTTATTTTCTTTAAATGACCTTAATAAGGTTCTTTTCGACTCTAGCTTACAGTCCATCTTTATGCAATTAATTTTCTCCAATAAGAATACTTATTTGTATATATAGTCTGTAATGTCTGTTTGAGTATTTTCAGTATTTCAATGTACAAACTATATTGAATATTATTTTATAAGGTGTTGTTAATCAATAAATTAAATTGTTGATTAAACAATGATTAATTATATGCTGTAAAAACAAAAGCTTTCAAAATCTACCTAAAATTTCTTTACCAGTTTCCCCTAAGTAGGCACCAATGGCTTTCATAGCGAGCGCTCTTCCGTTGTCGCCGTTGGTCATTACGATCAAACCTCTTTTTGATTGAGGGAGAAGAACAATCAAAGCATTGACACCTTGGTCGCTTCCTGCATTAAATAGGGCATATTCATTATGGGGTAAGTTGTTGAACACGATCCAGCCCAAGCCAAAACTTATTCCCTCACGAACAAATGAATGCTCAGTTATCATTTGATCATAAGTAGCTTGATCAAGGTATTGCCGATTGATGATAGCCAATCCAAGATTAGTAAAGTCTCCAATGGTAGTTAGCAAATTATCGGCAGCACTGGCTTTGTAAGATTTATTGTATTCGTATAGGTTTCCAGATTTATCGTGCGTACCAGCAAATTGTTGACGCGTTACCTGATCGTTCCAAGTTAAGTGGCTACTATCCATTTTGTTGGGTTTAAAAACTAGCGAATCTGCTAGTTGCTGAAATGAAATCTTGAATTTATTCTCAAGTGCTCTTCTTAGGTATTCGAATCCCTCACCAGAATATTGAAATTTAGTACCCGGTGCAAAATCAAAAGCTAGCTTCTTGTCTTCATTCATCCGTCGCCAATTCTTGAAGCCTGTTCGATGGCTTAATACGTGGCGTGTTGTTATTGTACTATGTAATGAATCCTGCTTGACATCAGGATCAATCCAGTAATTGGACAAAGGCTCATCTAAGTCCCAAGCATTGTTTTCGACCAGCTTTAGCGTAAGCAACGTAGTGATTGTTTTTGTAAGGGATGCTACATCAAAAATAGTATTGGTAGTTGCAGGGAAGTCTCCTTGAATTTTTCCATACACCTGTACGGGGTTTAGTTTACCTTCTTCAATTGTACCTATGGCCATAGCTGGCACTTTGCTTTCGGCTAACCATTCATTGATGGTTTTGGAATCCAGCTTGTTGAGTGAAGTTTCTGTTTGTGCAGTGAGTTTGAAAAGGTGAAAAAAAGTAAAAATTACCAGTAATGAAGTCCTCATCTTAAAAAGTCTTTTTATGAATAATAGACTTATGACAACTGCTGAGAGACTCGGGTTACAACAAAGATATTTTCAATGCTCGCTAAGATGCGAATATTCACATTCTAACTACTAGAATACTATAACCTAGAAACAGTTAAGTCAAGGTGATACTCGTACAGGCTTTACTTCTATTTCAAATTGACGTTTCCTCCTATTTCAATTACTGAATTTCCGTAAACGCGAATGGTAGATTTGATAAAGTCTTCTTCATTGGCTTCAAAAATATTATCTACATATTTTTGAGGGTTTCTATCTATGTACGGAAACCAGGTGCTATGTACCTGTATCACAATTCTATGGCCTTTCTTGAAGGTATGGAGAATGTCTTGTAAACGGATGTTTACATCTGTAATTTCGTTTGGTTCGAAGGGCACTGGCTTTTCAAAACTTTCTCTAAACCTTCCGCGCATGACTTCTGAGCGTACTAATTGCTGATACCCTCCCATGACTATATTAGCGGGATTATGATCGTAGTCAGGGTGATCTTCAGGGTACTCGTCAATAATTTTTACAACAAAGTCGGCGTCTGTACCTGTCATAGATACTTTCAATTTCGCCATAATCTCACCAGCTAGTGTTAAGTCATCCGTCAACTCATCGGAGACAAACGTGAGTACGTCTGGTCTTCTAGAAGCATGCCTTTGGTCGTCAGACATGAACCTTCTTGGGGTAAAAGTGAGCCCTTCTATTTCTGAAGTGTAGGGTACTGGCTTGGCAGGATCGCAAAAGTATTAAAATACGGCCTCTTCGTCTGTTGGAGAATCGATGCCTAATTGCCCTTTATTACCGAAGTAAAACATCACGTTTGGGGTGTCGTTAGGAGGCCAGACATCAAAGGTTTTCCAAGACTTCGCACCAGTGTCATACATGTAGGCCTCTGGAAGGCTTTTTATTTGTTCGCCTTTGAGATGATAAGCGAAAAAATTACGTTCTATTTCTCTCTGATAAGCGGTAGAAATACTGTCTCCAAAATAAATGTGGTTGTGCGTGGTTTTTCCTGTTTCTCTTGCCCAACCGCCGTGGTCCCACGGGCCCATTACGATCGTATTTTGTGCCCTAGGGTTATTTTTTTCAATAGTTTTGTAAATATTCAAAGGGCCGTATAGGTCTTCTGCATCAAACCAGCCTCCCACTGTCATCACAGCAGGTGTTACGTTCTTCAAATGGGGTAAAATATTTCGTTTTTGCCAGAAAGCGTCATAATTAGGATGTTCGGTAACTTCTTTCCAGAAAAAGTTATCAAAGTGGTACTTTTTAGTAATATTCTTTAAGGAGCCTTGGCTTAAATGAAAAGCATAGCCATCTTTTGGAACGGGAGTATAAAGTCGCATAAGTTGTTCTGTATACCAAGGTTGCTTGGTAAGCGTATCTTTCTGATAACCAAAAACGGGATAAGCGACTGTATAACTTTGTAAAAATGCCCCTTGATGGAAAAAGTCATCAAAGAAAAAATCGGATATAGGTGCTTGAGGTGAAGCAGCTTTAAGCGCAGGATGGGCATCTGGAATGGCGGCTGTTGTGTAAAAACCTGGGTATGAGATACCAAATATACCTACTTTCTTATTGTTGCGTTTTATGTTTTTAACAAGCCAGTCAATGGTATCCCAAGTATCGGAGCTTTCATCAATGGCTTCTTTATTTTTCCTATCGTTACCTGGAATATTGGGCGTCAATGTCGTAAAGGTGCCCTCAGACATATACCTGCCTCTTACGTCTTGGTATACCAGGATGTATTTATCTCTCACTAAAAAGCTAGAGGGCTGTCTTATTGCTTTGTAATTATCGTATTTCGAGGCGTTGTAGCAGGTTCGATTTAATAGAATGGGATATTTTTCAGATTGATCCTTTGGTGTGTAAATAATGGTGTAGAGCTTAATGCCATCACGCATAGGAATGCGGTAAGTGGCTTTATCGTAATGTTTCTGCACATAGGCAGAGTCTACTTGTTGCGCGTAGGAGAGGGTTACTAAAAAATATAGTATTAATATGGTTACTAATTTCTTCATGAAATGTATTGTTCTCGTTTTCAATTTAATAAATGCTCATGGATGAGGTGGTAGGCACTATGTGGTGCAACTATCTAATTAAAAAAATTTATCTGTTAGGTGTTTATATTGGCCTCCAAAATAGTAAATAAAAGCTTGCCCGTCAAGGGAGAGGGTTGTGTAATGTCTATCTCTACATTGGATAATACCTCTCAATTTTTGTTATGAGCTCTTTTTAATTTGTACCACCAATAGTCTTCACTTATTTTAATTTCTATAGGTTTCAAATAGTAGTTTGAGTTTTTCGTAGTCGTATTGCCCCAATCTCGTTGCCAAAAGTATAGCTAGCTATAGAGTGGCTTATACTTATCGCAAATTAGTCTTTTTACAGAGCGGCCTGTACTAATATTCATGAAAATGAGTGATGATCTATCTACTCCAGCTATTACCTTGCTGTTTTGAAGATCGTAATGATAGGTGTTATAATCATCGATAAAATTCCAGCGTGTGATACGCTTTAGGCTAGGGTGAACGCTTCTCGCCAGTTTTCCTTTCCAGTAAACTTTATCTTGCGTAGTAGTAATCTCATTATTCCAAAGCGCCAAATTATTTTTAGTATTCAATTCAAGCCGATCTTTTTTCTTTATAGGAATTGCTAAAAAATAGTGCTAATCGACGCTCTTTGATAACTTCTCCGTTAGGAGCATAATAATATCTATTCTTATCCTTTGCATAGTTTTTCCCTACAGGGTGAGCAGTTGGTTTATAAATTCCATTTCTATCTACATGAATAAATTCTAAATAACAATTTTTACACTTTTTTTGCGTTTCTTTCTAGCGTGATTTTCATTATGTTTACACGTTTGCAAAAATAAATATTAGTCTGAATTTGAAGTTTTTAATAAACTAAACCTCAGGCAACTCTTTAGAAAATAAACACGCCTATTAAAGAAAACAATAGCTCTCAAATGAAAATAAAATTAGTGTTAGTAATAATCATATTGCTTACAGTACAACAAGTTACCCTATCTCAAAATACTCAAGAATTTGACCCTAATATTACCTACCCAGTTGATAGTCTAAAAGTGTGGACAAAAGGACTTATGGGAGAACTTAGTGAAAGTCAACCAGGGTTTTACAGGTATACCTCAAAAACTGATTTCGACCAAAGTATTGATTCAACTATAAATTCTTTCAATCTGCCATTAAAACCAATTGATTATTATAGAAAACTGAAGCCTTTAATAGCTAAAATAGGATGCTTACATACCAGTATTCATTTATCAGAAGACTACACAAACTACATAGAAGAGCAATATACTCTATTTCCATTTGAAATCTTTATTGATGAAAATGGAAAGGCCTTTATTTCCAAAAATCATTCTAATAACCCTGAAATAACAATTAAGAGTGAATTAATTTCTATCAATAAGCAAACTATTGCACAAATTGTAGCAACCTTAATGAATGCAATACCATCAGATGGGTATAATAAAACGCTTAAAACTTTGATGATCAATCACAGGTTTTCATTTTGGTATCAAACGATTATCTATCTGGGAAATAAATATGAGGTCGAAATCAAAACTGAATCGGGTAGAAAGACCTATATTCTAGATGGCATACATAAGGATAAGTTTGAATCCATTGAGGAATTATCTGGTGAAAATGAGCAACAGTTAGTGTTTGATATAAAAGATAATACTGGGTTTTTAACTGTGAAATCGTTCTCAAAAAGCACCATTAGAGCTAATGGACAAAAATTTAATAGCTTTATCAAAAGAGTATTCAAAATATTGAAAGATGAAAACATTCAAAATCTCGTCATTGATTTAAGATACAATACAGGTGGTTCAGATAGTAATGCTGTCTTTTTAGCATCTCATTTTTTTGATGAGCCTTACAGGTACTGGGATAAAATAGAAGTTACCGAAAGTATTGCTTCTCAAATAAAGGGAATTACAAGGTTATTCTATAAAAAGCCAGAAAAGAAAGACTCCACCTACTTATGGAAAGCTGGTAAACTAACCAAAGAGTTTGATTATTATAGAGTTCAAAAACCATCAAAAAATAACTTCAAAGGAAATGTCTATCTCATAACAAACGGCTTGTGCATGTCTTCTTGTGCAGATTTTACAGCTATTCTTTCAAGTAATCAAAAAGCCACCATTATTGGGCAAGAAACTGGTGGTGGTTATCAAGGAAATACAAGTGGAATGATGCCCGAAGAGCCCATTAATGAGTTTATGTCTGTGATCATACCTTTACAGAAATATACTAATTACGTTGATTCTAAGAAAAATTTTGGTAGAGGCACAATGCCTGATATTAATATTCAATATACTTTAGAGGACTGGATTAATAAAAAAGATTTGGAAATGTCAGCCACAAAAAAATTAGTAAAAGAGGATTAGGAGAATTCTATATCTTTCGCTATCAATTTAAAAGAAATATCAACCCATTAATGATGGGGCTACCATCAATAAATTTGTCAGATTAAGTCTTAACTATTACATATAAAATGTAAGCCAACGTTTTTATTTATTCAAAGGGTCTGCTTGTTTGTAGCATTCCTTTATCTGTTCGATTGTCAAGAGGTATATTTGAGAAAACGCTGGTCTATCATCTGAGTATCCTGTAATTTTCTGTTTATGCTCTTTGATCCATTCAATAGCAACGTCTACAATCTGTTTATTTGCTTTGGCATGTCCAGAATCGCCTGAAACATCTTGTACCATTCCTGCTAACTCTAGTCTAGGTTCTGTTGCAAAAATGATTTGTGAAAGTTTTGCATGGAATTCACGTTTTTCATTATCCCATTTTTCAAATGCTGCTGGCATGTACTTTTGCTCAATGCTGTGTCTACCTTCGTGCGCAAGAAGTGAAGCTTCTACTCTATATTGCTCATACTTCGACAAAAAGGCTAATTTTAATGCTTGTCCTGATAAACCAATAGAGGAAAGGCTGTCATACAAATCGCGTAAGGCCTCAAGTTTTAATAGTACAGCTAGCCCCTCGGCTAATTCGAGCTGACTTGTAGCGGAACTATTCAAAAACGTACGGATCGTTTTTTCTACCTTTTGTTTTTCTGTCGAGTCCGTCATCATTTTCCACGCAGTGAAAGGCCCATTCAAATAAACTTCTCTCACACGTATAATTTCATTGTCGGTAGCCCATCCGCCAATAGCCTTGTCTTCCCAAAACCAACTTGAAAAGCCATTTGAAATCATCATGTCTACTTGTGTGTAGGTAAATTCTGGCTGATAACCATACTGCTCGACTTTCGCTTTTTCTTGATTTACGGTGTGGCCAAGACACAAAACATAGCCATTGTAGTTGCCTGTACTGCCAGTAAAACCTCTTGCTCCAAAATGCTTTTCGGTTTCACTTAAGAAGTCACTTTCGCTGTATTCTTTATTGTTTGTAAAAGAGAGTTTCTGCCAAAGCTCTTTTCTTTTGTCGTTTAGCCACACTATATAGGTAGGTTCCTCTGCCTGCTCGATGGCGATCAAGCGATAATATTCATTAGTTCCTTCTTCTATTTCTTTTAAATAGCGAGCATAGGTAATAATATCTTTGGTTTCTTGATTGTAGGCTGACGCATTATTATTTTTTTGGATGTAAGCTGGAATAAATTCATAGAACCTCGATGATGCTAAGGCATCAATCAAGATTGCTTGTGCTGAGACTGTTAATTTATCTCCTTGCCAATTTTGGCAAACCTGATTTAGCTTCTTTGCTGAACTGGATAAATAGGGAGAAATATTTTTGATGTCTTGTATTTGGAAATAGGATTGCCAAGCTTTTAAGACATTTTTGCCATCGTTATTTAAAAGAGCGATACCCAACAGTAGTTTAGAGGGTGCTGGCAGGCCAGCATTTGTATTTAAAACGGTTGAAAGGAGCGTTGAAGCCTCTAAAAGTAAATTGGTGTTAAGAGCCGTTTTTTTCTCTAATTGATCTTTAGAGATCTCATACACAATGCGCGCGTATGCTGTGTTTGCTCTCATTACTTCGTTTTCAGACTTGGCCAACTCTCTGGCTTTTAGGGCAGCCTTGAGCGCTTTATCAAAATATTGAGCTTCTCTTTCGATTCTAGTAGCAAGCATCCAAGTATCATATTCTGCGTCGCCTAGGGAAGCGGCTTTTATTAATCGCCTTTTTGCTAAGGCATGATTTTGATAATATTTCCAATCTTGATGCGCTAGTTTTCTTAATACCTCACATTTCTGTTCGTCCTGTAGCGTATCTATTGCAAGAATTGCTTCTAGTATTTTATGTGACTTTTTTAGATCAAATTGGTCATAGGCTACATTCGCTAATTCGACTGTTTGTTCAGGTTGCTGAGCTTCTGTACAGGCTGAGAATAAAACTAATATTATTAAAAGTAGAATTTGCTTCATGATTGGTATTTATCATATTTACTGGTGGTATCAGCTATGAGTAGCCTGCAAGGGTGCTCAACTGTGTAGGTATATACCCAGTGGAGAACTCCACAGAAGTTTCTCGAAGTAGGCAAGCGTGCAATTATTTGCTGTTTTATTTTTTTAATTCATCAATGATTGCAGTACTTACCCAGTAGATGTCTTTATTACTTGTGTAGAAGAAGTACTTGCCATCTTTGCTAACAAACGGACATAGTTCGTGCTTGTCACTGTTGATCGCTTTTCCCATATTTTTGGACTTGGTCCAAGAGCCATCAGATTGCTTGAAGCTGATGTACAAATCTCCCTCTCCCAAGCCTTCTTCTCTGTTAGCACAAAAGATGATGTATGATTCTTTTGGATCAATGAAAACATCTGCTTCGTAACTTGGCGTATTAATCGATTCGCTCAGTAGAACTGCTTTCTGAAATTCTCCATCAATACTTTTAGAAGCGTAGATATCGAAGTCATACTTTCGTTCCTTAGGTGCTTGCACGTTAGAGGAAAAATACATGGTGCCTGTTTGTGAAAACGAGATGTAGTATTCATCGCGCGCTGAATTAATATTTGGGCCTGCGTTGATGGGTTCAGACCATCCCTTTTTCTTCCTTTCTACATACCAAATGTCGTAGTCCTCTTTGGCACCTGGGCCGTCTAAGGCTTTTTTCGATATAAAATACAATCTCTTTTCATCGGGGGAAAGAAACGGATCGTTATACCCATATTCTTCGTCAGACAAGAGAACTGTGGGCTTACTCCATTCATTTCCTACTAGCTTCGAATACCTTATTTCTGCTCTTCCGTTGATGTCTACCCCATAAAAAAATTCTGTTGCTTCTTTGTTAAATACTGATCCGAACTCATATTCATTTTTATCAGAGATAAGATCGGGCGCAAATATTTCAGGTGTCGAGGAGGGCGGTGTTTGTTTTAGGTATTGTAAACGCTCCTCTGTTTTTTGAGAGAAGCTTGTGTTTGCCATTAAAACTAGTAGAAGTAAAAGAAGGATTTTAGTATTGATATACATAATTAATGATTTTGGTTGATTGTAGAAGGCAGCAGGTGCAGTATGGTATAAAAGCTGACAGATTTATCATTATTCGGTTAAGCTACTCCATTGCTTTAACTTTGTCTAGGGTATTGGTCGCTCGTTTTTCTTCCCACGAATCCTCTTTTGCAGCAGCGATTGCTTTTTCGTAATGGTTTATGGAAGCTTCTTTGTTGGTCAATACCATATGAATGTATCCTAACATTTCGTGAAAATGAAAATCACTCGCTTTTAAATCGTGGGTTTCTATATAATCGAGAAGGTCTAGGGCTTGGAATAGCAACTTATCATTCGATTTCCAAATTGTGTTGTAGTCATTTAAGAAAGGAATATAGTAGTAATCGAAAGACTGATTGTCATGTGCAATGCGTGCTTTTGCGATCAGCCCATACGGAATCCAAGTCAAGTCTTCTTTAATTCTATCAGCTTTTTCTGGATAATCTTTTACAAACTGCTTGAATAGTTTGACCCCTGTTTCTAGTCCACTTTGCTCGAATTCATCGAGCATCTTATTATAAAAATAAGCATCCTCTGATTTTTGAAAGTTGAATGCTGCAAAGCTTTTCTGTTTAAAATGATCGCCGAGGTTTTTGATGCTAAAGCCTTCTTTAAGTTCCTCTTTCAAGTCTATTACGAGGGTTTCATTATAATTATGAAACCAATTAATGTAAATCTTTCGGTTTTTGAGGTCATAAACATTAGAATATTGCGTGGATACTTTTCCTTCCTGATGCACGTCGTCTAATATTTTCCTAAAAAAAGAAACAGAAATATTATCGGTTTCAGCAAGTGCTTTTTCTATTTTATTATACCGTAAGCAATCATAGTTGCTATCTTTTAAATCACATACATTGAAGTTTGTTGTGATTTGATAATCTCCAGTTTTATGTACGATGGTATCAGCATTTATAATTACTGACTGTCCTGTTGCATCAGCCAAGAGCATTTGTGAAGCAAATGCTGAGAATGTGTGTTTCTCATAAAGTGCTAAGGCTTCTGCTACATTTTTACAAGTAGCTAATATTTCTGCAATTCCTATAAAATCGATTTTACGATTTTCTGATTCAATACGTGGAATGGCTGCGAAGTCGAAGAATAATCCATGTTCATTCATTCCGGCTTGTGTTTGCATGTTATTTCGTCCGAAAAAAACAGCACCGTATTTTTCATTGGTTGCTGGAACGAACCACATGTAATGAAAAGAAGTCGATCCATCTTCGTTGGCTCCTATAAGTACCTGTCCATTTTTTGAACAAGTAAAGATTGAGCAAGCACTAGCGTGTTGTTGCAGTAATATTCCAAAGAATAATAAAATTGAACTTATCATTTTTGCCATGGCACTTTTTATTTGTTAACAGGTCAATAACACCCTACCAATTTTTACGCTAGACAGGTAATACACTGATTATCAATTTTTTTAACATGTGTGGTTGTTCATTTACGGTCAGTAACTGTTTCAATAGAACACAAAAATAGGGCATCATTCCATTACTCTGTAGGTTTAAGTGTTTAATAATCAAAATTTTACATGTGTGGTCTGAGAGTTGGTAGGTGGTTATTGCGTTAGTATAAATTACGCGCTTCCTTTATAAAACGTAACCCAAAACTGTAAGTGACATGTTGAAAAATTACTTTAAGATTGCCTTTCGGAATCTCTGGCGAAACAAAGTCTATTCTTTTTTAAATATTACTGGCTTGGCAATTGGTACTGCCGTGTGCTTACTGATTCTACTTTTTGTAAGCTATGAACTAAGTTTTGATCATTCTCATAAAAAAGCCGACCGTATTTATCGCTTACACGAAATCACTTCCTTTGAGGGCCTACCTACGCAGTTGCAAGCACTCACAATGTACCCTATGGCGCCCACCATTACCGAAGAGTACCCAGAAGTAGAAAACTTTGTACGTTTTACCCGCAATCATAATCTTTTGGTAAAGCAAGGGTCGGCGTTTACTTATATCCCCAAGGGCTATTTTGTAGACTCGACGGTATTCGAGGTATTTGATTTCCCACTTATACAAGGTGATCCTAAGAAGGCCTTACAGGCACCGAATACAGTGGTGATTACGGCTTCTACCGCACAGCGCTTATTTGGTAAGCGTAATCCCATTGGTCAAACCCTGCGCTGTCGGGAAAATGGGGAGTGGTTGGTAAAAGTGACTGGCGTGATGGAAGATTTACCAGGCAATTCTCATCTTCAATTTGACGCACTTTTTTCCTTTAGCAGTTTAACGCCTTACTTGGAGGAAAATCAAACGAGTTGGAGGATTACTAACAATTGGGTTTTTACCTATCTTTTGCTTTCTGAACAAGCTTCGGTTGCCAAATTGAGAGACGATTTTCCACGACTGCTTGATAAACATGCACAAGAAGGGTTTAATGAGGAATTTCAGATTGATTTGCAGCCACTGACTAAGATGCACTTAGATTCTCAAGACATGACACTGGATTGGATGAATGAATATAAATTTGATCGGGGGTATCTACATGTTTTTATAGTGTTGGCGCTGCTTGTTTTACTCTTAGCCAGTATTAACTTCATCAATCTTTCAACGGCACGTTCTGTCACACGCGCCAAGGAAGTGGGGATTCGTAAAACTATGGGTGCTTATCGTTGGCAATTAATTTTACAACTGACCAGCGAAGCTATTTTCTATGCCTTTCTAGCTATTATTTTGGCCTCTCTGCTGGTAAGTTTGGTTTTACCTTTTGTCAGTGAACTTACCCAAAGGACGCTCGTTTTTAATCCTCTTTCTAATCTGCCATTAGGGCTATTCCTAATAGGAATGACTTTTTTTATTGGTATAAGTGCAGGCATTTATCCCGCTTTATACATCTCTGGCTATCAGCCAGTAAAAGCATTGAAAGGGAAGATGTATACGACCCGTTCCAGATTTTCATTGAGAAACGTATTAGTGGTAGGGCAGTTTGCCATTGCCGTAGGGCTTATCATTACCACATTATTGGTAGTGCAGCAACTTAACTACTTACACAATAAAGACATAGGCTTTAATAAGGAGCAAGTACTTTTGGTCTCGTTAGAGGGCGTAGATGATGCCAATTATGAACCGTTAAAAGCGGAACTTACCAAAAATGCCGCTATTCTAGGGGTAACGGCGGCTGATCAGCGTTTAGGAGAAAGGGTGAGGCAATTAAGCTGTGAGTATCGTAGTGATACTGCTCAACAGGAATTAGCTTCTTACATCATTAACGTAGATTACAATTACTTCGATTTTTATGGGATTCAAATGAATCAAGGACGCAGTTTTTCTGAAGCGTTTGCGGATGATGAACAACAAAACTTCATTCTTAATGAAGCGGCTGTAAAGGCCTTAGGGGGAAATTCAGCCAAGGTAGTGGGGGGTCAATTTGGTTTTAGTTGGCGAGGAGACTTAGGAAATATTGTAGGAGTCAGTGAGAACTTCAATCATAATTCACTCCATCACGTTGTTGAGCCCTTAGCTTTGATGGTGAATAGGGAATGGGGTTTTTCAGAAATGGCGATACGTTTAGAAAAGCAAAACATCAACAGTAGTTTACAATACGTTGAAGAGCAATGGAATAAGTTCTTCCCCGGTATACCTATCCGCTATACTTTTATGGATGAACATTTTGAAGCGGTTTATCAGGATGAAAAGCGTATTAGCCAAATAGTAAGTATTTTTACGGTACTGGCTATTATTGTGGCATCCCTTGGGCTTTTTGGGCTTGCCGCCTTTACGACACAGCAACGTACCAAAGAGATTGGTGTTCGCAAGGTGCTTGGAGCAAGTATTACAAGTATTCTTATCTTAATATTGAGAGACTTTGTAAAATTAGTGTTGGTTGCGATTATTATTGCTTGTCCGCTCGCTTATTGGTTTATGCAGGAGTGGTTGGCTAGTTTTGCCTTCAGGATTACCATTGGCTTAGAGGTTTTTGTTGCGGCTGGACTAGGGGCTGTCTTGGTAGCTACTTTTACGGTGCTTTACCATGCTGGCCAAAGTGCGCGTACTAATCCAGTGGAGGTGTTACGAAATGAGTAAAAGATTGATGATAAACTGAGATGTTGCTTATTACCAGCTTTTGCTGGTAATAGGCGCTATATATCATTGGCTGCTGGCGCTTTTTTTATTCATTTTTATTTAATTCTGTTAATAGTTTTTCGAAGTTTTCTGCCATAAACTCCCATTCATCAGCTATTTCGTGGTCCCACAATACTATCTGATATTCATTACCAACTTTGTGAGAAGTATCAAAGCACAAGAGCCCCCAATCACTCCAGTTCGCAAAGGGTACTTTTCCTTTATCAATGAGGTATTCTCTCGGATATCCATTGAAAATCATGTCACTCAAAGCGTCCTTCCAAGTGTTGATAGGGTGTTCGCAGAATGAGCACTCTCCAATTTGTAATTCATAAAAGTGCTTGTATTGCAAAAATCGCTTATAAGAATCTGGTAATTCATATCCAATTAGTTTTTCAAACGCTTTTATTTCTGCCTCAGTGACTGTACTTGGAATTGCTTTCCAGATCCTCCATTCTTCGTTTTTATTCTGCTTTGGGTCAGCCATTTCCTCGGCCACTTCTACAGGAATTTTATTGAGCCCAATTGCTTCCCAATGTTTTAAATTTTCTTCAATTATCCCTTCCATGTAAAGTGATCTTTTTCTTTTTTAATGACCGCTATTATTACTGTAGAACTCAACAAAATGTAATGATCGTAAGGGCTGATTTGATAAACGTTGTGTGCTACTGACTTTTCATATAGTTTATTTCAGTTTTACATAGCTAACTTACTCCTCATCGTCTTCTTTCTCATACCCTTCGTAATAATAGGATTGCTCAATGCCTTTAAAAATAACTCCTCTATCATTCACCTCATCCGTTAAATGCTCTTTTAGTAAGACACGTAATTCTAAATCATTTATTGGACTCCGCTCCATGGCTTGTAAGTACAAGACTTTATCTACATACTGCCAGTTTACAACCTTGCCGATTCTATTTTTTAAAAGCATATCTAACCAGATTCGCATGGCTCTTCCGTTTCCTTCCATAAAGGGGTGAGCGATGTTCATCTCTACGTACTTAGCAACGATTTCTTCAAAATCATCTTCTGGCATTTGATCAATCTTTACCAAAACCTCTTTTAAGTAGAGTGCGTTGGCAAATCTAAAGTTGCCTTTAGAAATGTTCCTTTCTCTAATTTTGCCAGCAAACGTGTAAAGCTCATTGAATAGGTACTTATGAATTTCTTGTAATCCCTTCGTGGTACCTATTGCTATTTGATCTATGTATCCCGATTCAAACAAGTGATAGGCGTTCTTTAAACTACTTTTATCTATGTTTTTCATCTTAACCTAAAGATAGCCTAAAGTTATTGCTTGTGGTGTAGTTTCTCTTAAAATATTGCGCGCTGGCCATTCCGCGTTCTTAATCCCAATTTTTTCTAGTTGATTCATTAATTTCAATATCCTCTTACTCTTAATGTTAGTAAACAAATACACATTACTTTCCAAGTCCATGATAATTTGCTATTAATAAAGGCTATGAACTTGTCGAGATTAGTCCAGTTTCCAAACGCTCCAACTGTTTCCTGCCCTTGATAATCCATTGCTATTGCTTATCACGATGAGTGAGGTAGTAGTTCAGCTAAGCATAGTAATACTGCACACGGATCACTGCCCTTTCAGTCTTTACCATAGGCAACGCTCTATTTTGGTATAAACCAATAGCTCTTTTGTACTTTATCAAAACGATGAAGCAACACTCGGTATCGATATGGATTTTTCGACTTACTCGGGATTGTAGGGTAAAGCTGATTTGTGGACAACAATTCGTAATCTTCCGTTAATGTCTTTTACGTACCCTAATGTATATTCGACTTTTACTTCTTCACCATCTGTTTTAGTAAAGTAATAGTTTCCCATCGCTATGGCCATGTTGCAGGTGTAATTGATGATGCCGCTATTCTCCCAACGTACTTTTACATAAGGGGCAAGTGCAAAACCTTTGTCTTCTGGATAGGTTTCGTTGCCTGCTACAAAATAGGATAAGGCTGCATCGAAAGTTTCTCTAAACTGATGGTCAGACGCTAAGGTTGGTTTGAACAATACGAGGCTCAGATCGTAGCCATATAAGTTTTGAATATGCTCTTTGGCAGCCTGTGTGTAGTCTCCTTTTTCTGAAAAAACCTTCCCAATTTTGATAATTCCTTCACCCCATTCTTGTTGCGCTTGGATAACTTCTGCTTGGGTAATGCATTCTGATGAAAATAACTCAAGTTTATTCTCTTTCATGGTCTGTTGTGTTTTTGTTTTATTCATTAAATTATTTGCTTTTCTATTTTAGCTATAGCGCTACACTTCGATTCGCCGCTGAGGTAAGCACACCAAGTCTATTGTTTTCTATAGTGTTTCTCATATATCTTTTGTCTTTTAATTTCATCGTAAAAGCTTTCGATCTCTCAACTATCCAGAACAATTCGGTTTTCCTTTGATGGCAAAGGTAATAGCGTTGCTAAAAAGTAACCCTCCTCTTTAAAAGTGCTGTTGATTACTACTTGCATTACAGCTACAATGTAGGAATCGTCAATCACGCGCCAATATAAGTCTTATTAAATATGTTTTAAATGAATGACTTCAAACCTTCTAGCATCAAAATAATCATCCATCCCGTAATCGGTGTTGATAACAATACCACCTAGAAGTGTTACTCTTTCCACCTGAAACGCATCTTTACAAGCCTTAAGATACTCCTGAATTTTCTCGTCAATTATTTTATAAGCCACTTCTGTGATGGCTTTTTGAGGATTATCACTGCCAAGGATTTCTTCTTTATAGGGTAGAAGACTCTCCTCTAATTTCATTTGTTGGTAGTCGTCGTTATTCAATACGGGCTTGTAGTCACTTTCTTGGAATCGACGCAATGCCAACATAAGCGCTCCGCAAGAATCACCCGTTTTTTCTTGACGGGGTCTATGCATTTTACCTAACTTTCCTTCAAAGGTTATTCCTATATGAGGGCCGTAGAAGATAAAAGCACTTCCTTGATCTGGAACGTGATGGGCAAAGGCAGTCATTCCAGTATGCCCTGCGAAGGGAATTCCCCCTAATCCACCCATAATGAAAGGCCCAAATAATACATTGAAAAATGTTGTAGAGGGTACGTTTATATCATCCGAACAAACCGAAGTAGCCATCAAGACTTTAGAAATGTCAATTTTGTACTCAAGTTGCATTTTTCCCAAGTAATGGATAGAGGTGTCTTTGGCATCCATGGCATCTGGAAAGTGATTTTTAATTACTTCTTCAAATTTTCTTTGTAACATAATATTTGAGTTTTAAAATTTAACCTCTGGTCTTGGTTAGTGTGAATATACTGACTACAACAGGGTAGTTAGGTAGAGACTGTATGACGTAGCTATTTAAAACCAATTGGCTACCCATAAGAACCTCTCTTTACACCTGAAACTACTGAATAAAAGAATGCCCGTCAAGGGATGAATGTTGTTAGTTTGTTATCCCTTTACAGACGGTATTTCGGCAGGGTGTCATTGGTGATGCGCTCCTCAATCATTAAGCATAAAATCGACCCTACTCGTTGCGGTAAAAGACTTGCGTTTAGTATTATTTTACCTGTTTTCGTATACCCTGTTATGGCTCGCCACGATAGCTTTAGCGTTATTTTCTAGTGTTTAGGGACTTATCTCTACACCATTTTGGTAAATCTGGCACTTGGATGACTTCTCCCTTTTGCCTTTCCATTGATTGGAAAATGGTATGGTATGTTCTCTTTTTGAAGTACCAAAGATCATCTTTTTTTATCAATTCATCTTCGTACATACTGAGATTATTGTTACCCGTTCCTTGCTTACTGTTGGCAATTTCTTGGATGTAAAACCTAGCGTACGCCTCGTTTCCATTTAAAACGACGACGCCACCTGTTACCATTTGTACAAAGAACTCCCAAAGGCCGAGCATTTGCGTTATATATTTACCCATATTTTCTTTGCCTTCAAATTCTTTGTTGATGGGTGCTCCAATAATCCACTGGGCGCTTTCGTCCGCCCAAAGTGTTTGGAACATCTTTCCGTCTTTACGGTTGGCTGCATCAGCAAACTTATAAGCCAGCTCAAAAATTTCAAATTTGTCTTGGTATTCTGAATGATTCATCACTTAAAATTTTATTTCTTTAGTTGGTTAACGATCCATATAAATGGTCGTTCTAAGTTATTGATATTTTTGTTAGCAAAAGCTTATTATAGTCCAGTAAATCTTTTTAGGCTTTCGTTTAGCTTAAGCACATTGTCTATATACCTAGGATACTTATTAATATTTCGTACACTATGGTTTTGATCGTTGATAATACCTTTTTCAGTTTTATGAAATTCTCCTGTAATCACAAGACCATTAACGATGCACTCTGCTATATAGGCTGCTTTATCTTCAAACCTTGAAATGGATGTGAGATGTTTCGTAATGAGATTTTTACTATACCTTATTTGTCTTTTTTCTATGCCAGTCATGGGTAGCAATAACATAAACAAGAGATCCTGGCTGCCAAACTTACTCAGCTCATCTAGTGTGAGAAACCAAGCTTCAAAATGTCCACCGAGGTTGCCAATGTAGCTATCATTCAGAAAATAGGTGATTTCATTTTCTTGAAATTCGATATGAAAATGCAGCTCATCATTTACTTGACCGCTTATAAAGCTGTTGGAAGGAAAAAAGTTACTCCGCCATTCGTATAATTCCTCATTACTTTTGATGATCCCGGTTTCTTCTAGTGCCTCGTCAATATTTATTTCCTTTTTCTCATCATACCCATTGAACCAACTAATATAGGAATACCAAAAAAGGGTATTATCTCTAATATCGTTCAGTGTAATTTGGTGAGGCATGCTAATTATTTACGCTAATAAATAGAGGCAGCAGATGCTGTAGAATGTAACTACCCGATTCATCATAGTAGCTTTGAATCGGGTAGTTGGTTGTATTTCTAGAATCAGTGAATAGAAGGTTACCAAAACTACTGGTAGGCTTGCTAACACAGTCTAGATGCTATTGCTCATTTTCTACTTTCTAATCTTAGGTGCGCCAATCGCCTCAAGCTTGTCTTCAAGAGGTTTCATCGCATCTTCTATGGTCTTCATCTTGGCTACCATCTGATCGAAGAGTTCATTAGCATTATCCAAAGACTTCAGGTGTGACTTCGTGGGTCCGTAGGTTGAGCTCATACTACTGGCTTTCCAGATGTATTCATTGATGGTTGGATATTCATTTTTCTCACCAACCTCCAAACGAGTCTTACTACCGCCAAACTGTTGTTCCATATCCAGCACTTGATCACGTAATTTGAGTAGCTCTACTTCAAGGTTCTGATCACTCGACTGAGCCTTGTCGTAAGCTTTAAGCATTAGGTTAATGGTATTTTTGGTATCCTTTAAGTCAGCTCCTAAATCGTTTGTTTTTGCCCATAAAGACAAAACGTTTTTCCAATGTGCTACCACTTGATCAGGTGAGCTTCCTTCCAATGAACGCTCATTAAATGGCTTCACCTCAAAAGAAACCTTCTCACCAATCTCTGTATAGTTACCTTCAATTCTCTTAAAAAGCTGCGCCGCGTAGCTTCCTGGTCCTACGCTGTATCCCGTTCTTTTACTATTTAGGCTTTCAGTTGAAATGGTAAACATAGACTCCGTAGAAAGATCCCAACTCACTCGGTTGAGGCCCTTGTTGTTTTTACCTTCAATTCTTCGAAGAATGTTGCCATTAGCATCGTAAACAAACAACCATACACTAGGAGGAATTTCCTTCTTTTCTTCTTCCAATACCTTCCAGTCAGGTACCCCTACTGTTTCTTCCTCTTTCTCAGCTTCCTTTTCTTTTTCGCCTCTTTTGGCTTTTTTTGATTTGTAATTATCTTTTAGGTAATACGTGAACTCTACTCCATAAGGTGGGTTGTCGGCCACAAAGTAGTTATCTCCTTGTGAAGCTTTTTTACCGCCTCCCAATACTCTACGTTCCATATACCACTTACCTGCTCTTGGCGTAAACAATTGCGCTTCTGTTTCTGCTTTACTAGGATCAAACTCCCGAAGGGAAGAGTAGTCGTCTAAGATATAAATCCCTCTTCCGAATGTTCCAGCTACTAAGTCGTTCTCTCTTTTTTGAATGGCTAAATCACGTACAGAGATATTTGGTAAACCGCCTTTGAACTGTGTCCAAGTGTTGGCACCATCAAGGGTAAAGTAAACACCATATTCTGTTCCTAAGAACATTAAATCGCTTTTCTCGTGGTCTTGAACAATACGCCATAATAAGGTACGATCAGGAAGGTTATTGGCAATGCTTGTCCAAGACTTCCCTTTGTCAGAACTTTTGAATAAGTAAGGCTTGTAGTCGCCGTATTTATGATTATCGAACACCGCATACACCACATTTTCATCGTACAGATCGGCTTTAATATCATTGACAAAAGCCGTCTCTGGTAATCCTTTAATTCTTGAAAACTCTACTTTTCTCCAGTTTTTTCCTCCATCTTCCGTTACTTGAATGATGCCATCGTCGGTTCCTGCGTAGATCAATCCTTCTTTCTTAGGTGACTCTGATAAAGAGGTAATGGTACTGTAGTTGGACATAGCGTAGATGTCCCAGGCATTGTCCCATTTTTGTTGTTTTCCATAAAAGGGCGTCTTGATGCGTTCTATGTCTTTGGTTAAGTCTTCTGAAATAGCTTCCCAAGAATCTCCTCTATCATTTGACTTCCACACCCTTTGCGAAGCGTGATAGATGCGCTTTGGATTATGCGGACTTACCAGAATAGGCGCGTCCCAATTGAAGCGTTCTGTCTCTTCTCCTAGTGCAGGCTGCGGTTGGATGTAAATGTTTTCACCACTCACTCGGTCGTGGCGGTTCAGGTTTCCTTGTTGCCATTGTGCATAAACAATGTTAGGATTACCAGGCTCTGTGGCGGGTTGGTGACCGTCGCCTCCTAATACTACAAACCAATCTGCATTGCGTATACCGTGAACGTTATCTGTTCTGGAAGGTGCGCCCTGTGTGTTGTTATCTTGGGTACCGCCATATACATAATAAAAGGGTTCAGCGTCGTCTACGGCAATTTTGTAAAACTGCGTAATCGGTAGATTGTCAATGAATTTCCAGTTCTTGGTCTTGTCGAAGGTCTCGTATAAACCCCCATCACAGCCGACTAAAATGTAATTGGGATCACTCTTTTTAAACGCCACGGCATGGTTATCTACGTGCTTTTCTTCTTCGTTCATCCGCTCAAAAGTCTTTCCGCCATTAAAAGATACCTGCATGTAGTTGTCGGCTAAGTAGAGCTCGTCAAAGTTGTGGGGTGAAGCAAATAGCTCTTGGTAGTAGTGGGGGCCTGTACCACCTGCTACGGCATCACTCATTTTTGTCCAAGAGGTACCTTGGTTTTCACTTCTATAAACGCCGCCTTTTCGTCTGTCCAATTCTATAGCCGCATAAATGACATCGGGTTTTTGAGGAGAAATGGCTAACCCAATCTTTCCCATGTTGCTTGAAGGCAGTCCGTTGGTAAGCTTATTCCAAGTTTCACCACCATCAGTTGATTTGTAAATGGCTGTTCCTGGGCCACCGCCTATGTAGCCAGCCACCGTACGATGACGTTGCCAAGTAGCGGCATATAGCAAGTTGGGGTTTCTTGGGTCGATAAGTAGATCGGTAGCGCCTACCCATTCCTCATCTCCAAGGGTGCGATTCCAAGTTTTTCCACCGTCGGTCGATTTGTAAATGCCTCGCTCACCGCCTTTGCTCCAAAGTGGCCCTTGTGAAGCCACCCACATTATATTTGAGTTAGTCGGATGAATGATAATCTTTGACAAGTGCTCAGACTCTTTGAGTCCCATGTTTTTCCAAGACTTTCCTCCGTCTTCACTTTTATAGATACCATCGCCATAGCCGATGTGTCTTCCTCCTACGTTCTCGCCAGTACCCACCCAGACGATTTCTGGATTTTGTGGGTCTAGGGCAAGACAGCCTATTGAGTAACTTTTTTGTCCGTCAAACAAGGAATTCCAAGTAGTGCCTGAATTTTCTGTTTTCCAAACGCCACCAGAACCGACCGATACGTACCATACATTTTCGTTATCCGGATGGATGACGATATCCGAAATTCGACCAGACATAAATGCTGGTCCGATGCTTCTAAACTTTAAACCACTGTAAATGGCACTTTTATCATTTTTTTTATCGTCTTCGCCCTTTTTCTTTTTCTGAGCAAAACTTACAGAAATAAAACAAAGGCAAATGAAAATTAAACTTGTAACATTCTTTAACATAGGTATAAATATTATTTTGAGGTATTTAAATTAGATAAAACGAAGTAATTAAAAAAACTTTGAGTAAGAAGGATGGCTAAGTCATTTATTTCTACAGTCTTATTTTAGACACTTATACTGTCAATAGAAGAATGAAATATAAGGTTGAGTGTAAGTAATAGTGTAGAAATGAAAGCACCATCTCTGGGTTCAGCAGTTAGCGTTTGTTTAGGTTATCTATTGAGTCTGTTTTTTGTTAGCCAAAGAAAGCACTTTGGCGGTACTACAGTTTTGTGAAACGCAGGCATACGATACCCTCTGCATCACACTTGTATAATATTATAACTTATTATTACTCTAAATATTGTTTTGGTATCTTATTCTTTTCTGTCTCATTGTCCCAAATCAGATTAGTGATCCACCACCTATTTTGCATATATACCAACTGAAAACTATTGATCCCTCTTCTTACTTCAATGCCGTCAGCCAGTTTTATACCATAAGATTGAAAGACATTGGCGATATTCCCAAAGGTGTCGATTTGGTTTTTGTAAGCATATTCTTTAAATCCATTGTCCTCATACCACGTACCAGCAGCTTCTATGAACTCATTTACTGTATAAACCTTGACTGAAGTGCTGTTATTTTTGTAAGATACAGCATTTAACTGTGCGGTAGGCAGAAAAAGGTTACGAAATCTAGTCCAGTCTCTTTCAACGCCTTTCTCTCCTGATATTGATGCTAATACTGCCGTTACAATATTTTCAACAGAGGTTACGTCGTTGGCGTACTGTTGCTCCTTTTGTTGTGATTTCAGGTCTGAATAGCCTATAACAGTTGTGAATAGTGCTAGTAAGACGCTGATCTTTGTATAACGATTCATTATAATATCTTTTAGATTAATCATTGATTTAGCTACTGATAAGTCGCTATTCCAATCATGTCTTACACTCTAAGAATAGCGTTGTAAGTTTCCATTTCTCGGAATGAAGCACAGTGGATGATTTGTTAGGCGTCGTATGGTGCAACTTAATTAAAGTGGTTAGCCATTATGAATCCCTAAAGCTACTTAATAAAAGGTTGCTCGTCAAGAGGTAGTGTGTTGTGCAGTGCTTACGGCTGGGTTTGGGGTATTTCCTAGAGATGCTTACTAAAGTATCGGCTATGAGAACAGGTAGCTACTCCTGGCTGTTGCTAGCAGTTACTATTTCTTTTAATATTACGACAAGTTCGACGGTTTCATCATAGTTGAATACAATTAGCTTATTAAAATATACGTCTGTTCTTAAAATAATGAAATCACCTTTTCTAGCATAGATTTGCACTCTCCCTGTTGCTGCGTCAATTCTCATCTTGTTTTCTTGTAGCTCAATTTTAGGGGACGCAATCGTTATCAGTTTTACCTTGTCTTGGATGGTTACTTTTGCATTAGTTAGTATTTTTTTACCATTTTTTGTTGTCTCAAACTCAGATTCAACTGAAATATCTTTATCCTGTAGCGGATTGATCATTTTTTCGTTTTTACTGGTCTCCTTCTTCGAAACTTTTCTAGACGAATCATACAATTCAATTGTATAATCAATCAGCGCTGAACTTCCGTGTTTCCCGTGACCTGGCACTACAATTTTGGCCAAACCATAGTGCTCTTTGATTTTCACGGCTGTGTTTGACCATTCTTGAAGGTTGGCATCGCCAATATTACCCACCCATCCATTGTGATTTCTGATCCCGTTTCCGCCAAAGAGGATTTTTTCTGAGGGAATCCAAACTACAATGCCATCTGTGGTGTGCGCTTCTCCAAGATAATGGCAAACTACTTTTTTACCACCTACTTTTATTGTCTTTTTGGTTTGAAAGGTTGATTGAGTAGTGGGTAGCCCTTTTTGTTGTGCAATGAGCTTGGTTCGTTTATTAACATAGGTTTTAATGTTATTTTCATTGACGACATCTAGCCCTTGCATAGCATCAGGGTGCCATCTATCAATAACGTAAGCCACGATTTTTGCTTTGTTTTCTACCCAGTTTATTAAGTTTTGCGTTGCTGTGTCGGAATCTGGTGTTGATACAATTATGGCTTCTTTACCACTAAAATAAACGATTCCATTGTTATTCTTTTGTGTGTGAATGTAGGTGTGATCAGATATTTTCGTAAGGGTGAGGTCTTCAGAAATTTCGATTTTTTGACCCAATAAAGGTAATTGTAAAGTCACTAAGATTACAAAAGCTAAAATCTTTTTCTTCATTTTCTGGTATTAGAGTATGTTTAAAATTTAAATTCTGTATAATTAATATTTTACTAAGTTTTCATCAATTATCCTTCTATTTACCTTTCGTTCATTTTTCCTTGATGAAAAACGAACCAAAAAATCAAGAAAATCCAAAGCTTCTGCCCACGAATCCGCCCACCTCCCCGCTGGATTTTCAGGCCTGCGCACTTATAATTACCTTAAAAAAAGATAGTTAAGAAAAATTTAAACATGCTCTTAGATTTTAATTACTGCTAACGAATGATGTTGCGTATGAGCTTCGGTTCACAATATACTTACATTTTACAAAAGATAGTTTGTGTTGGTATTGGAGTCGGTGTTATTTTTATACTCTACCGTGCGATTACTTTTGCTAACGGTATCAACGTGGCACTAAAAGTCTTGCTTATTCTTGAGCTTTATGTTTACTTCAATGTACTGTACACCATTAGCTTTATTCACCTCACAAATCCACCTGTATTTTCCGTAGGCTTTTGACCTAGAACGTTGAGCGTCAGTTATCATCGGATCATCTGCGAAAAATACTTTCGGTGCCCATTGCTTTCCATATTGTTCTGATATTGTCGTAAAATGAATGTGGGCACCTTCTCGTCCTAAATAGTCTGGAGCTGGTCTGATGGTCTGAAACTCAAATTTTCCGTTTTTATTAGTTTTTGCCCAACCTTGTAGTCGCCAAGTTTTTAATTCGGTGTCATCTTTCCCAAAATCATCGCCTTGCGCATCTCTGTGGTAAGTATGCTCTATTACACCTTTGGCTGGTGTCTCATCTGGGTTAAAGACGCTTCCCTTAATAATCAGCGGCTTACCCTGTTCGTTTTCTGGAGTAATTCTGCTGACAGATGAGATGTTTGAGGGTTTCATTTTATTGGCTTCCTGCCAGCTATTCAACCATCGTTGATCTACCTGTCCTTGTACGCTACTGGGAAGTAAAGAGCCGAAGAATACTACCATTAAACTAAGCTTAATATATTTCATTTTATCCATCATTAGTATTTCTGTGAGTGATAATTAGGTCGAAACTATGGTGAAATATTGCTTAGGAAAAGGTGCTTTACCTATAAAATACCTAGTGGAGTGAAATTTATCCTTAGTGGAGTAGGTCAAGCCAGTTCGTCCTGTAATGCCTGCTCAATCGAACGGTTTTGTTGTTGTGAAGTAGTGCATCATAGTCTCCGTTTTTTCTTGATACGACTTCCTGAACAAAGTGCCTGTTAACAATAGTAGAACGGTTGACCCGAATAAATTCAGTTGGATTTAGCATCGTTTGTAGGTCTTTCAAGGGGCGGTTGTCAAAGAATTGATACTTATTGGTAACAATTACGGTGTAGGGCTTATCCGTTGAAATAATTTCAATGGCTTGCGTCTCTATAGCAACGGTTGTAAGCCCTTTTTTGACCTTGATGCTTGTAGGGTATGTATTGCTACTTGAAATGCTTTGGACGGGCTTCTTCAAGAATCTTAAAAAAACAAGCAAAAAAAGGTAGTAGAGTGTAAGAATGCTCAATTCACTTGAGATTACAGAATTGAAAATTCGGATAAAACGATGTGAAGGTGAGTAAACCAAATAACTCACTGAAACAAAAAAAGAAGTAAACAAGGTGATATGCAGTAAGACAAGTAAACTGCTTACTATTAAAAGAAAAAGGAGGGAAGCAGCTTTATCCTTGAACTTAAAATAAGATAGCACTCTATCCGCTAGAAGTGTCAAGGGGATTATAAAAATCCAGATACTATTATAGAGTAAAGATTCTGAAATGTAAAATCCTGTTCCCCTAAGTTGGCTATACAGATAATCTTGTAAGACGAAAAGACAAATAATCAAGATAAAAATTCCAATCCATAACCTGACACTATTCAGTTTGGAAAAAAAAGCTAAAATTGGTGTATGAATTATCCGTTTTATCATTTGGTCAAGCGCGTGTATAACGGATGAGATGGTAGGGGAGTAGCTACCCAATCAAAGCGGTTATCCGTCAGAAACCTATCCTTGTTCCTAAAGCTACTTAATAAAAGGTTGTTTATCAAGGGGTAGTGTATCGTATGGTGCTTGTCTTGTATTAGGTGTATTTCAGGTGGATGCCATTGGGATGTGTAGCAAAAAAGATTGCCTATTTACACTTTTATTATTTACTCACTTTACTCACTAAAGTAGCCATACAATTGATAGGTAAATAAACCTATCCCTGCTAATACTAAGTACCAATTGACTGCTTTGTAAAAAGCTGGAAACTGTTGATGTCTTCGTGCCATTGTAATTATAAACACAATAGGAATTAAGGCCAGCACTTGTCCTACTTCTACGCCTAGGTTAAAGCACAGAATTTTTGATAGAAATTGTTCTGTCCCTACATCAAAAGACTGTAATCGGGTAGAAAGCCCAAAGCCGTGAATTAACCCAAAAAGACCTACCATAAGAAGTAAATTGGGTGACTTTACTTTTAATCTTTCAAAACCACCCAAATTTTCAAATCCTTTGTACAACACACTTAGCGCAATGAGAGCATCTACCAGGTGTTCGTTTGCTGTAATCCCTGCGTAAGTTGCCCCTACTAGGGTAATGCAATGACCTATTGTAAATACAGTGATGAACTTTAAAATGTCTTTGAAGCTATTCAAGTAAAATATAACCCCAGCCAGAAATAGTAAGTGGTCATAGCCTGTTAGCATATGGGTGGCACCTACCTGAATGTATGCCCACAAACTACCAGTTTGTAAAAGCGCTTGATCAGCACTGGTGACGTTATGGGCAAATCCTAAAAGCGGAAAAAATACTAATAATAGCGATAGAGCCTGCTTTAAATGAAGGTGCTTCATTAGCTCTTTTTTCTGAAAATCAAGAATAACAATCCTATAACTAGCAAGCTACCTACTATAAAAATCCAAGTAGGCATACCGTCTTCGTGGTCATGATCATCGTGCGTGTGTGTACTCGCCTCGTGCTTGTGAGTTACCTCAAAGGTCAGTGTTGCCCACTTAGATTGATGCGTCAATTCTTTGTTATCTGTAACATTTACCATATGAATGGTGCGCAGATAGTAGATGCCTTCTTCGGGTAGATTGACGGTGACGATTCCTTGATCGTTGGTGCGTAGTTGTTGGCCACTCGTATGGGTATGTCCTGCTTCTGCCTTTGGTTTGTCATCGTGGTGGTGATGTGTACCGTCTTCATGAGTGTGCTTGTGCGAGTGTTCTTTCCCATCGTGGTCGTGGCTGTGGCTACCGTCCTCATGTTGATGCTCGTGCGAGTGTTCTTTCCCAGTATGTTCGTGAGTATGGTCGCTGTGCGTGTGAGCGCTTTTGATATAATCAGCATATACGAGTTGATTGGGAAGCGGTTTTCCCTCTAACAACAGCTTTACCGTTAGTTTTTCACCACTGTATGTTTCGTAGGGATTTACTTGTGGAACAAACTCGATAGGGTAGTCTAGTACGGTTTTCCAATCGTCTGTTTTGGTATCACCTACTTGATAGATGGCTTTGACGTGTTTTTGATAACTCTCTACAGCATCTTGGTTTAATAAGTTATCATTGGTGCGTTGTTCAAGCATATCTAAAACCCCATCGTGTTTGAGGTAGCTATTGAATTTATCGGCGGTAAGTGCTATGTTTCTGGCTTTGGTAGAAACGCCTGCCACATAAGTGCCTGCTTCACCAGTATTAAAAGTTAACGCTGTGATGGTGCTGTCTTGGTCTTTCCATTGCGCCGGTTGGATAGCTACTCTTTTGCCTTGCGCAACAACAGAAGCGTCCAGCATACGATCTCGTGTGATAATATTTTCGCTTTCTTCAAAAGTTCCATTATAAAGGCTCAAGGTTGCCTGTTGATTGGGCTGTAAGAAATAGGTTTCCATCTTGATATACAGATCGTGGCTGCATAATACTATAAAGGCTACTAATAAGCACAAGGATGTATAGAATTGATCCTTCAATTTCATAGGTTGGTAAGGTTGTATGGTGCATTACTTGATTAAAGTAGATAGCTATTTGGACACTATCTTCGTCTCAAAACTACTCAATAAAAAGTTGCTCGTCAAGAGGAGGTATACCAAGTGACATTTGCTCTAATGTGAAGTGTATTTCGGCTTGATGTAGCTGGGGTATACTTACTGAAATTGCTGAGAGGCGTTGCGAGCCTGAAGGGAGTTTATGATTTTCTATTGGTTGCTACTAGCTTTTTGCTTTTAAAGAATGTTTAAAATAAGAAATTCTGCATAATTAATACTTTACGAAACTTTCATCACTCATCCTTCGATTTACCTTTCGTTCATTTTTCCTTGATGAAAAACGAACCAAAAAATCAAGAAAATCCAAAGCTTCTACCCACAAGTCAGCCCGCCTCCCCGCTGGATTTTCATGCCTACGCACTTATACCGATCTTAAAAACAGCAACTTAGGAAAAATTTAAACAGGCTTTTAATAAATTCCACTCGTCAATTGTTTTTCATCAAAACGCCAGAGGAATTTATCAGCTTTTTCTTTGTCATTCAAAATGAAGTCAGTGGTCAATTGTTTCATTAGCTTTTTAGCGTCTTTTCTTACTTTATCATCCTCTAATGTTTCTTTAAAGCTACCTCCATATGTGAGTTCACTTCCTCTTACAGAAGCAACTAAAATTAGCCCGTTATTAAACTTCTTCTTCCTTATTTTGAAATCAGTTAAGTTGTTATCCTTGACATATTTCCTACATCCAGCTATAAGACCGCTCGTTATTCCTTCCACAAGTGAACCACCACATACTGTATGAGCATCATTTGCAAAAGAAACAATTGTTGAAGAAGGATACCAATCGGTTCTATATCCAAGGAATATTTGATATTTTAGCCCTCCTAGTTCACCATCAAAGAAAATCTCAAATTCAGGTTTCCCAAGTGCTTCTTTTACCATCCTGTCATATAGGTACTTAACGCCTTTTGGAAAGCTGAAATAGTTTTGACTTAAGAACCTCTCTCTTTTATCAATCAAAAGAACTTCGGAATTTCTATTTAAGGTGGTCCATTGAAGAAATGATTCATAAAGTTCAGGATAATCGACGGCTTCCTTGAATATTGTTTTATCTAATTTAAAATTCAAGATCAGTTTATTATTGTCCTCTGTGGTAAGCTTGAAACTGGAAGACAGCGCCTCACAGACCTTGAGATGAAAGTTTTCAAAGTCATCAGAATTGTTAATAGTTTTCTTGAAACTAGCAATATCATCTGAGGCTTCAATTATTAGTCTGTATTCATCATCAGGTACAAGCTCAATCTGAAAAAAGTAATGATCTGTTGCTGAAACTTCAATACAGTTGCTTACTAGCCCTTTAAGTAAAAGGATGATCCCTTTACTTCCAACACCACCCAAGTACATTCCAGGTCGTTTTCTGATGTGTTCTTTGAATGCTATTTGTTGAATTTCTTTGCTCATTATCTAATTGCCGATAACGGATGGGTTGAGAGACACTGTATAGTGTACTATCTGGTTAAAATGGTTGTCTATCAATTTTTAATTCATGCTTTAAGGTTGCCTCTGGATTACCTCTGACGATCCCACTAACAGGCATAGTGTATGTATAAAAGGCACTTGAGGCAACAGGTATATGATGTGTACTTGTTAAAATACCGTGTCCAGGATCAAGACCGATCCATCCTGCGCCAGGTAAATACACTTCTACCCAGGCGTGGAGTTCGTAGGTAGGATTTTCTACCTCTACAAAGTAATAGCCACTTACGAATCTCGTAGCTATGCCCAAATACCGCAACATGTGTATTTGCATCCAGGCTAAATCACGACAGGAACCTACTTTCTTTTTAAAGGTATAATTGGGGTCATATGGGTTACCCGTTTCTCGGGATTCTAGGGTAAAGTCTTGATGAATATTCTTGGTGAGTTCTACGAGAAAATCAACGCTTCGATGGTTAGTATCTGAAAGAATACCCTTAAGATAAGCCGTTACTTCTTTTGATAAGTCGTCGGCTATCAGTGATGGTTTTAACAATTGGTTTGTATTATTATCATAGTCGAAGGGTATTTGAAGGTATTCAGGAGGGTGAACCAAGAAATTGAAAGGGTTATTCTCTTGGGCTTCAACAAGGGAATAAGCATTGATCTTCAATTTTGTATGTGTTTCATCGAACCAACAAAAGAGATTATGATTATTTTCAATGTCAGTTTGTTCAGAAAAGCCCGATGCTTCAGGTGCAATGTTTATTGTAAAATCCTTTAAAGTTAGGTGAGGTGTATGTTTAGGTTTAAACCTAAAAATGTGTGGCTCGAAAAAAACTTTATCTGAGTAACTATATTCTGTGATATGTGAAATCTTAAAAATCATGTGGTACGAATCAAATTTTATATCTTCTTCTAGACTCTTCTCGTTCTGTTCTTTCTCTAAGGAATATTTTATCGAGCTAGTTTTCGGGTAAATTCTTTACGGCTTCATCGAGTACATTTTGCCATTTTTTTGCTTTCGTGACCAGAAGTAATACGGATATCTACAATACAAACAATCTCCGACTCAACTTTCATGCTTAAGTAATAGTTCATATAGCTATTTTATTTATGGCTGTTCATGATGTTATCGGTAGAGAAAAAGGTTTCGAAGATGGCATTTGAAACATCGTTGAGTTTTGCCTGAAAATTATCAAGGTATTCGTGTAGCCCCGAAGCAAATATTTCATTGATATCGGCATACTCCAATTGTGCTTTTAATAAACCAAGCTGTCTTTCTGCATCGCTCAAATAACCAGTGGGACTTCCTGTAATGGTGTGTAAGGATCGCTCTGCGTGTATCAAACACCTGAGCATTGAACGTGGAAATACTTTGTCGAGCATTAAAAACTCAGGTATTTCTTGTACTGTTAGTTTTCCAAATCGTTTTCTGTACATATCGTAAGCACTCACAGATTTTAGGAGTGCCGCCCACTGAATTAAATCTAATGGTGAACCAACGGCTTTTGCATCTGGTAAAAGCATATGGTATTTTACATCTAATACCCTTGATGTTTTATCTGCTCTTTCAATAAGTTGCCCAATTCTCCCAAAATGCCATCCATCGTTGCGAGAGATGGTTGTCTCGAAAATGCCATACAATAATTGACAACCCTTTTTCACTTCGGTGAAAAATCCTCTAGGGTCTTTTTTTTGCCACCGCTTCTTGAGTTTTTCCTCTTTCACAAGGTGATATAAATAATTCACCTGTTCCCACACCTCTTTTGTAATGTCAGGTCTTACGGAGCGGGCATTTTCTCGTACATTCTTTAATGAATTGAATATTGAGTTTGGATTATTTTCATCAAACCCTAGGAAAAAGATTACCGTACTCTTTTCTATTTTTTCGTAAAGTGATTCGTACAATTCCCAATCTCCAGTAGTTACTACAAGCGGTTTCCATTGTGCTGAGATATCCTGAGGCATTTCTAGGCTCAGGTTAAAATTCACATCGAGAAACCGAGCATAGTTTTCAGCTCTTTCTAAGTACCGGTTCATCCAATAGATGGTATCTGCAACTCTACTAAGCATAGGCAAAAATTTTAAATATCATTTAATACCCAAGTGTCTTTACTGCCTCCACCTTGCGATGAATTAACCACCAGCGATCCTTTCTCCAATGCTACTCTTGTCAATGCCCCAGGGATTATTTTTATTTCTTTACCATAGAGTACGTAGGGGCGTAAGTCTACGTGACGACCTTCTATTTCTTCTCCTGACAATGTAGGAACGCGAGACAGGTTGATCGTAGGCTGTGCAATATAATTTCTCGGACTACTTTTAATCTTTTTAATAAATTCGGCCTGTTGCTCTTTTGTCGATTTTGGTCCGATGAGCATACCGTACCCACCAGAAGCATCGGTTTGTTTTACCACCAGTTGATCGATGTTTTCGAGCACATATTGTAAATCTTTTTCTTCGTCACAGATGTAAGTCTCCACATTTGGTAAAATAATGTCTTCTCCAAGGTAGTATTTAATGATGCGAGGAATATACGCATAAACGGCTTTATCATCTGCTACACCTGTGCCGGGTGCGTTTACAAGTATTACGTTTCCTTTTTTATAAGCATTAAAAAGACCAGGCGTGCCTAGCATAGAATCTTTTCTAAAGGCCAATGGGTCAATAAAGTCATCGTCTACTCTCCGATAAATGACATCCACACGCTGCAAACCTTTGGTGGTAATCATAAAAACAAAGTCATCTTTTACTACCAAGTCTCTTCCTTCAACCAATTCGGCACCCATTTGCTGGGCAAGGTAGGCGTGTTCGAAATAAGCTGAATTATAAATGCCAGGCGTTAGTACAGCAATAGTGGCAGGAGTGATATTTGTAAGGGACTCCAATGTATCTCGTAAACTATGGGTGTAGTCTAAAACAGGCCGTACATTGAGTTTTTCAAAAAGTTCGGGAAAGGTTCTCTTCAATATTTCCCTATTTTCTAACATATAAGAGACACCCGAGGGACAACGTAGGTTGTCTTCTAAAACATAGAAACTACCGTCACCTCCTCTGATGATGTCCGTCCCTGTTATGTGGCTCCAAACATTTTCGGGTGGTTTTAAACCCATACATTGTTTTAGGTAAGTACTACTCGATAAGATTAACTCTTTAGGGATAATTTTATCTTTTAAGACTTTTTGGTCATTGTACAAGTCATCCAAAAACAAGTTAAGCGCGGTAATTCTTTGTTTCAATCCACGTTCAATATAGTCCCAGTCCTTCCCATTAATAATGCGGGGGATAATATCTAGGTGTAAAATCCGCTCTATTCCTTGATTATCACTGTAAACGTTAAATGTCATGCCAAGGGACAGTTGTGCCCTGTCTGTAGATTGTTGAAGAAAGTTAAGTTTTTTCCAACCCATCTTTTTGAGTCTTTCTTGAAGGAGGGCGTAATGAGGTCTTATTTGCCCCTCGCTACCCATCATTTCATCGAAGAAGCCTTTTGTGTTGTATGAACTTAAATCTACCTTAGACATACGCTGTATTTAATTGATTAATGTGATGCTAATGCATGAATATACAAAATTGTATTGGTATGATACTGAATTCGTTTGAACTTTTCATTTTTGGTCAGAAACAAAAAGGCTAAATGACTGCCATGCAACAATACATTTTCCGTCTGCAAAAATCCTCGGTATTGTTTTACGAGATTGTCAAACTTCCTCTTTACCTCGTCATACAAGGCTTTAAGATCAAGCTATGCCCTTAATGATAAAGTATCCTGTGAATAACAATTGACCATCAAAAAATACAAGAAAACAAATAGACTGAATCTGTTTTTTATTTCAAGGAAGTTACTCTGTGATTTTATTTTTTGTCAACCAGGCTTCCATTGTTTCATAATAATTGTCACAGACTTGCCACGTTAAAGCGGGCAAATCTTCGCGCCAGCCACAGGTGATACACTTTTGTAACACATGGTTGCAGTTTTCGAATACCTTTGTAGTTAAGGTTGCGCTTGGGTTTACGCCAATGGTTTCTTCGTAGAGCTTTTTCGTTTTGCGCCAATCGACCTGCGAATCATTTGCTCCGAATAAAGCTAAAACAGGGCAGTTTATTTTTGATAATGTTTCGTCAAAATCATCTATATAAGCCCACAAACCGCTTTTCACATCAAAGTGCCCTTTGCTGGTATATTTCTTCTGTTCTTGTAGGTACTCTTTCCTGTCTTCTTCGGTAATTTTGGAAACGTTCGAATAGCCAAATAACTTCCGACTAAGACTATCAAGCCTTAACGGCCGAATGGTTCTTTCATAATCTTTGATCTTACCTTGTGTACTAAATATTTTATGTCCCAGCATCCAAGCTTCATATAATTTATTCGCTTCTTCCTCGTCTTTCCCTTCAATGATTAGGTTTGACCTTAGAAGATACCCAAAGTTTTCCTTGTCATCGGTTCCACTGACGGAAATCCAAAAATCCATTGGAAATTGCTCGTTGATTAATGGTACAATCCAACCTGCGCGACTTATTCCCCAAAATCCTATCTTGTTAACTCCAGTAATTTCTAGCTTTTTGATTTCTAGAATGGCGGCAATGGCTTCATCGGCTGAGTTTTCTACAGGTTGATTAATATCAAATTCACCTTCACTGTTACCACATCCCATTTTATCCCAGAAAACAACCGTTAATCCATAGGATATCAATTTTTCTCTTAAAGAAGAGTACCAATTCCCTTCAACAAAATTAGTCTTACCATATCCGGGTATGATGATTACAATTGCCTTAGACTTTTGGCTCTGTGGTTTTTCAATCAACCCTCTTAATGTCTTGCCCTCAAACTGAAATTCAAAAGGTTTTGATACTGTTTGGCTGAATGCTTTTGGTGTCACCAATAGTAAAGTGATCATCAACACCGTAGTAAAAGTTATTAATGTTCTCATCATCATATTGCTCCTATAATGGCAGATAGATGTATTTCGGCTCGAGCAACAGGGTTAGGTTTACTAGAAGGCATAATGTGCCTGTAGATATACGCTAAGTTTTGTGTTTATCTTTAGTATTGAAATATCAAATTCTACATTTACCGCCTTAACAAATCGACAGATTCTTCCAATAAGACTTTTAAATTATACTCTTTTAATCTTTCCCTGAGAGTAGATATTGCTCAATAGCAGGAACCATTTCTATCGCAGTATTACTATTTCCGAAGAATACAAAACCGAATTTCTTTTCTTTTATGATCATAAAATAACATTGGAAACTAGGATTCATTCCTCCGTGAACTAATTTCAACCCATATGGAGTTTTTGCTCTAATAAAGCCTAAACTCCAGGACTCGAATCCATCCTCAACACGTAGCGGTTCATCTTCGGGAAGCACAACTTGTTCACTAAACATTTCATCAAATGTTTCTGGCTTCATTCCTTCTTCCTTAATTAAATTAATCATAAAGTTAGAAAAGTCAATTGCATTTGTATGAAATTTAAAAGAAGCACCAAAGTAAGGTTTCGCTAAATCTTCAGGTATACCATCGCTAAACTTTCCATCCTCATAACCATTAGCTTTCTTTGATTTTAACACTTCTTCCTTTAGCATAAATCCAGAATTAGTCATTGTTAAAGGTTCATACACTTCTTCTCGAATGATTTCTTCTAAGCCCGCGTAGTCTGTTTTAAATATAGACGCCAATGCCTTTGCCAAATATTCATAACCTTCTCCCGAATAAGAAAACTTAGTACCTGGTGTGAATTTAATATCGAGCCGACCATCTTCGTTGAAAAACCTCCAATTAGGAAGCCCTGTTGTGTGCGATAAAGCCATCCTAGTGGTAATCAGTTTGTATCTGTCATCATTTTCCACTATTTCTTCTGGCAAGTATTTGTATAATGGAGTATCTAAATCGAGGAAGCCTTTTTCTACCATTTTCAAGGTGAAATAAGCGAAAACTGATTTTGATACTGATGCTGCTTCAAATATTGTTTCATCATCTACTGCTGCTCCCGTCTCTGTGTTCTGAATACCATACGATTGATTGTATACCATTTTTCCTTTGTTGATTAGGGCAAAAGAAAGACCGGGCACATTATTCGATTTCATTTGTGATTCAATGAATTTATCGAGCTCTTTTGTTTTTATTTTTTTCCCTGAAGCTGTTTCTACTTCAACCTCTTTAGCGTTTTTTTGAGCATTTAGAGAGGTTAAAATCAAAAAAGAAAATGATATGAGTAGGCCTAATATTAGCTTATGATTTTTCATGAATTATTGGTAGTTATTTTTTAATTATCTTCTTTGAAACTTAAGATCGTGGAATTATCGGATTGTGGAATAAGAATCTCTAGATATGGAGGTTGGGTTTTATTCTTTGGATACCAACCGATAAAGCTAAAGTAGTTCCCATCATATCTTATTTCACTGTCCTCATCGCTTATTGCTTGTTTTACAGTAGCCATACTTATTGTGGTAATTCCATTTTGACCAAAGGTTTTGTCAAGATAATTGAATCGAGTACAATTTAAATCTTCACTACTCCCCCTAATATCTGTATTTACTATAGCGTGGTTGGTATGATAGAGTATTTGACTATTTTTAGGATTTTCGTATTGGGCGATTTGATTGGCAGAACACTCAAAATTATAAACACCTTGTCTTCCAACGATCATTAAATTTTGAGGGCTTCCTAATGGAGTAGACTGTAGGAAGTTGATCGCTTTTTGCTCATCAGAAAATTGCAACATTTTGCGTATAAAGAATGGTAATGGTAAGCCGTTCAAATCCATGTTTAGATCAGGTAGAGAATTAGTAGTCACTGTAAAGTTCTTATTCATCCCACCTGTGGCTATAATACCAGGAAATGCATAAATAAATTGACTAGAATCTTGAAGTATTACTGGTTTGTATTTTCTTAGAAATTCAGGTAGATCGAGATTGTAAGCAATAATATTTTTCTTTTCTCCTTTTAAACCAATGTTGGTACACTTTTCATAGTCTTTTGCAAAATATATAATTGTTTCTTCGGCAAGGTTAAGACATAGCAAGTCATTCGCACTTACCTCTGCACCATCAGCCATGCCGTTTATCTCTTCTAATAAGTCTGGAGCGTATTGTTGGATCGCTTTTATAAAACCTGTTTTTTCATTTAAAAGGTCAAACAACTCCTCTTGGGTTAGCTCGATTTCTTCCTCACAGAGATCTGACCAAACTTTTAATTGTCCTTTGATTTCTTCTTTTGCAGCAATTCCATACTGTTTTCCCCTTAAATACGCACTACCGCTTCTTTTTACAAATAAGATGCGATCAGATACATTTATTGAAGTATTAGGTTGCTCCTTTACTTTGCCTTTTTGAGAGGAATTACAACCTGTTATAAGGATATAAATGATAGAAACTACTATCCAAGATATTTTGTGTATCATATTTTACTTTTTGAAACAAAGTAAAGAATACAGTTACTCATTAAATTGTATAAAAACGAAAATGCTCATCTGAGTTGGGAATAAAATAGCTATCGAGTGCTAGTTGAGTAGGGGCAGCACCTAATAATGCCCTAAATGAGCGAATGAAGTGTGACTGATCAAAGAATCCATTTTTATGTGCGATGGTTGTAAGTGATTCGCTAGTTCTATTATAAATAAGTTCCTCTACTACTTTTCGCATTCTAATCGTCATCGAAAACTGCTTTGGTGTCAATCCAATATGCCTTTTAAATTTATTTTCTAGTGTTTTGGCAGAGATATTAAAGTCCTGTAAAATTTCTTTTTTAATGATTTGAAAATCTTGCTCATCTCTAAGTATTTTACGGCAAGACTCAAGGATGATATTGAGATTTGCATTGGTACTGGATTGATATTCTAGTAACTCAATAACTACTTCAATAATCTTTGATATTTCAGTTGATGGATTATAACGTTTTATTTTTTTATCAAGTGATTTATTCAATTCAATTAATGGGATACATCTATTGGTTATATCAACCAGATAAAAGTTGGTTAAGATTGGGTTGACCCAAGGGTAAAGCTTTAGGAAATGTATTTTAGTAGAGGGGTATAGCCTTAGCTCGGTCATACCATTTAATTGACCTGCTACATATAATCCTGGAAGATACGTTTGCTCCTCTTCATTTATCTTCATTGAGATTTTATTTCCTTCAAGAATCATAATTTCAACGCAACCATCAGAAATCATAGGCTTGGTAAGTCTATCATATTCATTATTCGAATTTTCAATTACCCAATATTTCTTTATGATTCTATTTGATGATAATGATTGCATCACCTTCTTATTTAATTAAGTTTAACAGATGAGGTGTTAGGCTCTCTACCCAACCAAAGTGATTATCCATAAGGAATCAATCTTTGCCCTTGAAACTAATTAATAAAAGCTTGCCCGTCAAGGGGTAGTAAACTGTACGACCACCTACCCTGTGTTAATTGTATTTTGGCTCGAGGCAACTGGCAGGTACTTATTGAGAATAAATAATTACTTATAGCCAATGCTGTTCCAATGTCTTTATTTCATTGCTGTTTTATTTTTATTCTTGAAAATCAGAATACTCAATATGGTTCCAACTACCAGCCCTATAAATAGATATTGTTCAAAATTTAGACTATCCATACTTATTTGGGTTTCAATATCCTGCTTGGGTAGTTTTTCTAATCGTCTGTTAAGTTGGAATATTCTCAATTGCCAGAATAAAAATCCGCTAATCAAAATTATCCCACAAGCGATCAAGCCTTGATTTATAAAACTTAGTTTGGTGATTTTTTTTACGATTAGATAGAGTAAAGGAATAACTCCTATTGAAAGGACAAAGAAGATACGAGTATGGAATGATCCACTTATAGTACGATTAATAATTCGTACAGGCTCATTTTTGAGTTGTGAAAAAGACCACTCAAAGAAATATTCTTGTATTAGAGAACCGATAAACAATAGTGTTATAGTCAAACCTATGTATTTTAAGGTATTTACCATTTTAGTTTTCTTCTGATTGTTTACAAAGATAAGTGTAAAGAATGAGAGAGGTACTAAGATTCGATACTCAATAAGATCAAACCATTGTATGCTTTCATTCCTATTCCCTAAGTATTTTTTGTAAATCCTTCTAATTAATGCTTGTGCTTCGACGATTGCACTCTCAGAAATATCGATTGAAATAAAGCTAGATACTGGATTTTGAGCAGTAACTGTTTTTATGCCTACGCTGCATCCTACTTACAGTGTTAAAAAGCTTTCTTCCTTTTCGGAACACCCATGTTTGTATTTACTCATCTTCTATTTCTTCAGCTGCTCCTCGAACCAACTACTTGTTGTTGGATCAGTAAGCTCCGTAAGTAAATCCAGAAAATCTGTTGTAGTTACTATCTTCCTACCATGCATTTCCTTTAGTAAAGCTTCCATCTTTTCTATCCCAATTCTATTTTCTAACTCGCATAAGTAAAGCGCACCCTTATACGTCAATACTCTATTACTTTCCGAATGGCTCTTCTCGATTTCCCATAAGGTAGGTAGCTCAAACTTTTGGAGCCAATTTTCTATTTTCTGAATATAATCATCATAGGCGTCTTTGCCATACTCTGTGCGGTAGACAACATATGCACTATACTCTGCAAAAGCCTCATTCAACCAGTCTTCCCAAGTGGCTAAGTCTGCCTTAAGCCACCATAAATGAGCTATCTCGTGTGCTAACGTCTTGATGTGTGTTTTGGTGAACTGCTCATCAAAATTAAGCGATATAAAATTAGGTCTTGCGTAGCTCAGAGACCGTTTAGAATCGCTGACCACTATAACTAGCTCATCAGTGTCGGCAGGGCCATAGGTTTGTTCATAATAGGAGAAGAATTGCTCTGATTTCTCTTGGATACTGTTAATAATGGTATCTGCCACCTGATGGTAGTAAATATTAATCTTTCCGTTTTTAGTAGTTTTTCTCTGTGCCTTCGACGATACCAAAAACGACATATCAAAGGTTGCGTTGGTACTTTTAAGTACATTGTTCTCTGAAAGATTAGCACCTATAACGGAGTCTGTAGTATTAATTTTTAAATCGTAGTGAAATAGCCCGTAAGCAATATTCCAAGGAAACCAATCGGTATAGATATTAAATTCTGTCCAATCTGGTTTGTACTGAAATCGCTTATTTTTTATTTCGTCAAAACTGTTTGCGTAAGATATACTTATCTTTTTGTGTGTGATGTTATCAATAGGAATTAATATTTGTTTTTTTCTACTGTCATAAACCAATTCCTCATCGGTTGTCTTATAGCTTATAGAGGAAGCTCCTGATTTTACGGAGGTGATTTCTGCTCCACCCTGAATGTAAAGTTTGACAGTATCACTCTCAGCGTATGAGCTAAAATAGATATCAAGGCTTGATCGATAGGTGCGTCCTGCCATATCTATAGTTACACTTCCTATGTACTTTTCTATTTTTTGAGCCAATAGACATGGTGAAAACAGCATCACTAGGAGTGTTAAAATGGAATTTCTCATTGTTTTAAATTATTGTTAGTCCCCTAGTATACACTTAAGTATTCTCGGTTAAAAATAAAAAGGTCAAATGGCTCAACTATTCTTTAAGCCCTATGGGTATTTTGATATAACTTGGATTTTCTGGAGAATGGTGAATAGTAATCTCAGCTTTCTTGGCATCCGCTTTGGTTTCCAGTGAGACATCCTTCCCAGCGTTATAGTTTTTTTGTAGATAAACAGAATTTACAGCATTGATGGATAAAATGAATCTACTTCCTCTTTTCACCTCAAGCGCTGTGATGTAAGGTGTGTCGAACTTACAGAAGAAAACTTTACCGGGTACAGCTAATTTTGGTTGGCTCAATCCATTGCGATATCTTAAGCGGAGTCTATCAGACCCAATATATCTGGTTTCTCCAACTTCATCGACTGCATACAGGGACATTTGTATATCGGTATCAGGTACATTCAATGATAAATACAACCCGACTTCAAACCTTCCAACGACCGGTGCATTGGTATCTAGTTTATCTGAGATATAAATTACTCTGCTTGGCTCTTCTATAGGGATAGGCGCTTTGTAATAATCTGATCCTGTATAGCTAGCTACCTCTGCAGTATCCAGCGGGTCGTAAATAATAAAGTCCTTGTCGGAAGCTGTAGGTTTTTGAGGTGAAAGATATCCTGCGGCAATCAATAACTTTGCATCAGACTCAGGGCTAGATAGATAACAAGTGATGGTATCTTTTGAAATGTTATTGAATTGGCTTGCATACATCCACTTATTCTGATTCATCATATAATAAGCAACACGATCTTTCAGGAACGCTGGCTTTTTGCCATTTTTAAGTGTCCAGTTGAACCAATCTAAATGGAGTTTTTTCATATCCAGCTTTGAATTACTTCCAAAGGTAAGCCCTCCTAATTCTGTAACAGGATTACGCGTACCAGCGTGAGAATAAGGACCAAGAATTAAATAATGGTTGGCCTTACCAGCCGAGCTGCCGTATTCCATATGATCTTCATAGTAGGTCATGGCGCCTGGTTGGTCGCCGTCAAAGTAGCCCGTGATGGTTAGAATAGGAAGATCAAACGATTGATAGTCTGCTGGTGTGGGGTAAAATCCCTGCCAGTACTCATCAAAATCGGGGTGAGCTATCCAGGTTTGAAAGACTGGATTTCTTTTACCCAGTGCTAAAATATCCCAGTCCTTGAAAGGAATAAATTCTTTATACTTTTTAGTCGCTTTATTTTGCCAAAATACTCCATTATCAAACAAGTTGTCATTCCTACTTTTACCTCCAGTAAAGTTTAACCATTGTAAGGCATAGTTTTGGAATATGCCACCAAACTTCGGGAAGTCGATACCTGGACCAACGGCTGCCGTAGGAACAATGGTTTTAAGTGCCTTTGGCTTATTCTTTAAAGTCATCCATTGCACCATACCCCGGTAGGAGCCACCCATCATACCAATGTTTCCATTACACCAATCTTGTTGGCTTATCCACTGGATGGCATCGTAGCCGTCTATCCCATCTTTTTCAAACGGTCTGTATTCCCCTTCTGAGTTTCCTCTGCCTCTTAGGTCGAGGGTCATAAAGACGTACCCTTCCTTTGCGAAATACATTCCCCTTTCAACGGCTTCGTCATTCACATAAGGGGTGTATATCAGTATTACTGGATAAGAGGCTTCATCACTATCAGGAAAATAGATGTTTGCTGAGAGCTTGATGCCATCCCGCATGGGAACCTCTTGATAGAGTTTTATATCAATGTCCTGTGCGTAAGCTGATAGCCAATTGATAAATACTAGAATAATAATGAGGAAAGGTCGTTGCATTAGGTATGTTTTTTATGTTGTAGCTAATATAGTAGTGAGTACTTTATGGTACACTACTCTCAAGATGTTTATGACCGTAACTTGTATTTAATCTTTAATACTACTTTCTAACTCCCACCAAGTGAAGCCATAACGCTGGGTATTTGGGTTATAAATGGGGGTTACCATAGCCAAATTGCCATTCTGAAGGAACTTAATGGCTATATATTCACCGCCCGTCCAACGCGTATTCTCCTCCCATTTAGACCAAAGGCTGAGCTGTAATGGCTCAGTTTTTACGATAGTAGGTGTAGGGTTTGTTAGAAGTATCTCTGCAGCATACAGTACTAGTCGCTCGTTATGGCCAGAAAACCACGTACAAGCTATTCTGCCCGTTGGTGAGCTGTTCAGATATGGAAAGAAGACAAGCTCTTTGTCTTCTGCGATTTTATGCGTTTTCCATGATTTTCCCACATCTTTGGAGACGCCTAGTACGAGCTCTTTTCCTTCACTCCACATTGTATATAAACTACCTTCATCATCCCAAGCTAATGGCTCGACCCATCTAGGAGTATCTGAATCTGTTTGTTCTTCGTTCCAATCTCTTTTACCTGGTAGATCAAGAATAGACCAAGTTTTACCGAAATCCTTACTCACTGCAAGAAAATCTACTCCCTCATCAAACTGATATCCTGCTGCCGATCTAGGGGTAATCCGAACAGCAATAGTCCCATTGGGGCCTGTAGCCAAATGACTCGAAAGCCCTTTGTTGTAGATACGATTCTGTTCCAGCCAACTTTGTCCCTTATCCTTACTGATTGCGTGACATACTCCTTTCCCATCGTTCCAAATCGCATGAACGGTGCCTTCAGCGTCAACATCGATCCAAGGACGGTCATCATTGAGTGTTTTAGAAAGGAATGTCCAAGTCCAAGTTTTACCCACATCGTGACTTACCCCTACCGTTATGTGCTTCCCTCTGGCCTCGCTGGTCGAATCGCCTGGGTTGACCCAATCGTACCGCAAGGAGATGAGATATATAGAGCCTTCTTTATCGATAACCATATCAACATCTGAATTGCCATCTGCGCCCTGATCCTGACTTCCTACATCTACTCGGTGCCAACTTTTACCTTTATCTACGCTTTTCCAGAGCTGTGGACTTTTGCTGGAGAATTGGAAACCAGATGTAAATAGGGTACCACTAGGGTGTTCTATCAGCATATGTTCTATGGCGGGCATCTCTATATGCTCAGAAGAGTCTCGCACAATTAATTGATGTTGACCTTTACAAATATTGGTAACTCCCCAACTAAAAATAACTATCAACAAAAAAAAGCTTTTACTCTTCATTAGATACTATTTCGGTCGTTCAGTTCCTAAATATCTGAAAAAAATAAGGAATGGTCAATAATAGACGGGTTGGCAGGCAGGTACCCTAAAGGGTATGTACTACAACCTTGTTAATAGCTTTCATTTCTTATTTTTCTTTATTTTATCTATGTTCCAATCTAGGCTTAAATCTGCACAACAAACTGAGCATTCATATACTTCTTCTTTAATTAGGTTTTTTGTTTGGCAATTCTCACAATATCTAAATTCGAAGGCGCTTGTAAAAAAATCAGGATGCGCTATTTTTATCTTGTCTAGTGCTATTTCAACTGCTTTCCAAGATTCGGTTTTTGGGCAATAACCAGTTGACTGGTTACTTACTTCTCCAACGTAAATATCTTCTAGGTCAAAATTGAACGTCATTTCACCAGCAGATAGCACATTTTGCCCTCCTGCACACACTACGTGTTCGGCATGTCTGTCGCTGATTACCAATTCTCTTTTTTCGTTGATGATGAAAGTTGCAATGATTTGATCGTATGTTATTTTTTGATTCGATTCTTTTACCCAGTCGTATATATCATTTATTTGCGCGACTTTTTTTCCTTCATATTTCTTATCAACGCTTTTAGAGAATGTTTAAAAATTAAATGCTGCATAATTAATATTTCACAAAATTTTCATCGATTATACTTCGATTTATCTCTTGTTCATTTTTCCTTGATGAAAAACGAACCAAAAAATCAAGAAAATCCAAAGCTTCTGCCCACAAATCCGCCCGCCTCCCCGCTGGATTTTCAGGCCTACGCACTTATATGGATCTTAAAAACAGGTAGTTAGAAAAAAAATTAAACATGCTTTTAAGGATTTCGTCAGGGCCAACATAAAAGTATGATTGAAACGCTTTCATTTCATCAAGTATTATTTATACTAAATGGTAGTAGTTTTTATTAAAGTTACGACTATTTCTACAGTAACTGCATATGACGAAAGGGTTGATGAAGACGATATGGCTTGTTACCCCATCAAAGTGGTTATTTGCAAGGAAGCGATCTTTACACTTTAAAACTAATTAATCCAAGTTGCTAGTTATAGATTTAAGAATCTAAAGATGGTATAAGC
>ERZ1740058.40-NODE-40-length-103732-cov-12.677537_pt1 | contig 103732 bp, 94 predicted proteins | sample MGYA00581745_ERZ1740058 | MGnify/ENA primary metagenome ERZ1740058 (study PRJEB43018, sample SAMN04849742) | marine metagenome | isolation source: floating plastic debris | place: Pacific Ocean | collected 2008-08-30 | study: EMG produced TPA metagenomics...
GCATCTGATACTTATTAATGATGTCTTTGAGAATTTTGTTCAGCGCATGCCCCATGTGCAAAGCGCCATTAGCGTAGGGCGGGCCGTCATGCAATACAAAGGGCTCGCCAGGATTAGTCTCAGCGAGCTTTTCGTAAAACTGGTGCTCTTCCCAAAATTTTTGAATCTCGGGTTCGCGCTTGGCCGCATTGGCCCGCATCTCAAAGGTTGTCTTGGGCAGCAGAACGGTTTCTTTGTAGCTTTGGGTGTCAGTCACGGCCAGTAAGACAAATGATTTTTTTTACACTGGATGATTATCGAACATAGACTTCATGCCATCAAGCGGGCCATGAAATCTGCGACCAAACTTTTCTCTAGCGTAGGCCAGACAGTGAAGTTTGAGCGCGATCGCCCCCAAATTTCTCTGGTCAATTTCTCTGAACCGGCGCCAGATGGCAATGGTGGCATCGCGTTCAATGGGGTCTAGACGGCGTGCGGCAACCGTCCCGGCAGCAGCGCCTCAAGCGGCAGGTCGGCAGCAGCAGCGGTCAAGGTAGTCAAGTCATCGACTGATGAAAGATAGGGCATTTGCCCCAGCACCGGCAATTGGGTCAGCCGCTCAATTAGGTCAATGGGCGCCCAGTTGCGCTGTTGTTCGGGAGTGAGCGGGGTCGGGCAGTTGAGAACGATCCCCTTGACGGCGAGCTGATGCTGACGGGCAAGCGCCGCGTTGGCTACAGCTTGGGCGATCGCTCCTAACTTAATCGGCACCACCAACACGATGGGCAGATGCCAAGCCGCCGCGAGGTCTGCCACTGTCCACTCGTCGGTCACCGGCGAGCCTAATCCCCCCAGCGCCTCGATCAGCACCCACTGGCGGCGGTCGAGAAGCTGGCTAAGCTGCTGCCAAACAATGGTCAAGTCAACGGTTTTACCCTCTTGGGCAGCGGCCAGGGGCGGGGCCAAGGGCGCAGCAAAGCGTTGCGGGGCAATCGCCAGCTCATCTTGCGCTAAGTCAAAGAGGCGGGTGTAGGTTTCAAAATCCCCCGTTCCCGACTGCACTAACTTCATTAGTCCCAGAGAATCTGGCGATCGCGAGTTGAGCCAATAGGCGGCTAGAGCAGTGGTCAAAACAGTTTTGCCGATTTCAGTATCCGTACCCGTAATCAGCAAGCCATGGTGAATGGTGTGTGGCATCGCTACTGTACTCCAAACCGCAGGGTAAATTCCGAACTGTCGGTGGCAATCACGTCGATTGCATAATCACCGCCAACCGGCACCGAATCTTCCCATAAATTGACGGAGTTCACCAATGGATCGCCACTCGGCAACTGCACACTAAACGTAGTGGGAGCCGTCGAACTTTCCACGGCAACTTCCAAAACTTCCCCTTCTCTCAGATTAATCACATAGCGGCGGACTCGTAAGGGTCCAGCGCTATTAGCGACCAGGATGCTGTCCTGACCAGACGGAAACCGCACTCGCTGTTCTGAGACAATGTCAGGCTCCTGCGGTTCAGCTGGGTCGGGCTCGACGGGTACCGGCTCTGAGAGAGCGTCGGGTTCAGACGGCGGTTCCGGCTCTTCGGGGTCTTCAGGTTCGGAATCGCCATTTTCTGATAGCGAGACGGCCAGCGAGTAGTTGCTCTGCTCAACCCCTTCGACCGGGCTAATTTGAATCGTGTATTCGCCTGTGAAGTCGAGACTGCCCGTCCAGCCCAATACGCGGTTAGCTTGTCCATCGACTGAATTGCCGTTCGGCGAGAGCACCGTCATCAGGACGTCCTCGCCTTCTAACTGAGCCAGCAGGGTTTCACCCTCACGGCCAGTAATCAAATAGTTCACAGTCTCGTTGGCCTTTAAGCTGCCTTCAACGGTGGTGGATTCGCCAGTCCCAATATTCAGATTTTGCGTATATTCGACGGGCTCATCGGTCGGCGGTTCTGGCTCTGGTTCGGGGGTCGGCGTTGGCGTTGGCGGGGTTGCGGGGCGCTCAGGGTCAATTTCAATTTGTGGGACATCGGCCTCCGGTCGCGACGGCTGGCGATTGAGTACATTCACTAACCCCCAACCCCCAACCCCAGCGACAAAGGCCAACCCCAAGGCCAGGGCGCCAACGGCTAGAGGATTTTCCCAGATAGAACCGTCGTCCTCATCCAGCACTGAAGGAGTTGCCGGACGGTAGGTTTGAGGCGACTGGGGCGTCGCCATTGTGGTGGATTGTGCCGGCCGCCCGACGGCGACTGTGCGCATTTGTGAGGCGGGGGCCGGAGCGGCAGGACGCGGCGGCGCGGGCGGCACATAAGTGCGCTGGGAGGCCGGTGCCGCAGTAACGTTGCCGGCGGTGCCCAGGGCCTGAGCCATTTCACTCACGGTTTGGAAGCGATCGCCCGGGCGATAACTGGTCGCTTTACTCAGTACTTGCGCCAGTCCGGGGCTGACATCGGCATGTTGCTGCCAGTGCCAGGTCAGATTCCTGTCATCAAAAATATTTTGCGGCTCTTGTCCACTCAGCAGCACGATCGCCGTCACGGCCAAAGAATAGAGATCACTGCTGGGATAGGCTCGCCCCGACTGCATCTGTTCGCTGGGAGCATAGCCAGGCTTGCCCACCGTAGTGGCGTTATAAGTCGTGCCGGACAGTTGCACCCGCGTCACCACTTCTTTGACGACCCCGAAGTCGATGAGTACTGGCAAGCGATCGCGATTGCGCAGCAGAATATTGTCAGGACTAATATCGCGGTGAATAATGCCCTTGGCATGAATGTGGGCCAGGACCGGCAGCATTTGTTGGAGAAACTGTCGAACTTCGGCTTCAGAAAACGACGGTGGATGTTGCGATCGCCGCTGGTTCAGCAGTTCCCGATAGGAATGTCCCTCAACGTAGTCCTGTACCAAAAATAAACGGCCCTCAACTTCAAAGGTGGCGCGAAACTGAGGAATCTGCGGATGCTGGATTTGGTAAAGAATCGTGGCTTCTCGCTGAAAGAGCTCAGTAGACTTGCTCGAAAAGTCCTCGCCCTGCTGCGGTAAAAACTCCTTGACGGCGCAGCGTTCTTGAAAACGACCCTGATCTTCGGCTAGATACGTGCGACCAAAACCGCCTTGACCCAACAGTTGAATAATTCGATAGCGCGACTGCAGGACAGTGCCGGAGGGGAGCGGGAGATACATAGACCAACTTCTCTGGACTCAAGTACGGGCAAGCATACCCCACTAAGGTAGCCCGCCACTGGGACTTAACGATTGTAGAATGTGCCAATCTCTAACGTCAGAATTCATGTCTTATGGAGCCCTTCGCGGTTGTCAATTGCATTTTGCTTGCTTGGCAGTCAGTCGCACCGGCTTTACACAAACGTCCTCTTACGTACAGCAAATTTGGAGAATAGGGCGTCCGATTTCCCAGCTCTGGAGAGCTAGAAGTCAAAATCACATGCAACTGCGTCAATCTTTTAGCATTTGCCTTTGAGTTTTATCTGACGATGGGCGATCGCCCTGCAGCAAAAAGCCCCAGCCAAACAGAGGCCAGGGCAAAAGGGATATACATCGAGAAAAAAATTTGAGGCGCTACGCGCCCAAGAAAAAAGCAAAGGGCAAGAGAGCAAAAGAGAAAAGGACTACGAGAGCCCGCTCGCGAGCCCGCACACCACCCGAAAACCAATGTCGCCGTACCTGCCGACGGGCGTGAGCCTGAAGCGGAACGCCGACCGGCAGTTCCCAGGAATGAGGAGCCAGGAACCGCCCCGCAGAATTCGTTGTGTCTGATCACTGCCAGCCAGCCAAGCAGCCCCATCCGCCGGGGCTCCGTCGTAGCTGTCGTGCCACACATCTTGACACCACTCCCACACATTGCCGTGCAGGTCATATAGGCCAAACGCATTAGGCGAAAATTGCCCCACCGCTGTCGTTTGCTCTCGATAAATACCCTTCGGCCCGTGACCATAGTTACCGTGAAGGGTCTTACCTTCATACTTCCAATCCGTACCCCGATAGTTGGCTAAGTCTGTCGTCATTGTGGGGCCAACGTGAAAGGGTGTTGTCGTTCCAGCCCGACAGGCATATTCCCATTCTGCTTCGCTGGGCAGTCGATAAGCTGGTCCCGCACGCTGTGATAGCTTCTGACAAAACGCCACGGCATCGTTCCAAGTCACCCGCTCTACCGGGCGGTTGGCACCATCGTCAGTAAAGTAACTGGGGTTTTTGCCCATCACCGCCTGATATTGCGCCTGGGTCACCGGAAACTTGCCCAGCCAAAACTCGGGCACTGTCACCTGATGCTGCGGTCTCTCTTCGTCGTATCTTGATTCGCTTTTGGGTGAACCCATCTGAAAGCGCCCGCCGGGAATCTTCACCAGCTCTAGCTGGATGCCGTCTCCTAAATCTTCTACCCAGTATTCCGCCTGGGCCTGCTGCCGCTGAGCCATCTTGCCCTGGGCGTCTACCGTCACCACCTCAAAGGCAAAGGTCGGGTTGGCGGGTGTGGATGGCGACGACGGGGGCGAGGGCGCAGCGGTTTGCTTCAGGTTCTTGAAATAGTTCTCTACCCCATTGATCAACCGCGTCATATCGGTGTGAAAGTCGGGGTCGGGGCGAGCTTGGGTGCCGTTGCGATAGGCCAAATCTCGTAAAGGTTCCGGCAGTTCATCCACTCGGGGCAAGCTGGCGCGGCGCACTAACAGCGGCACCACCAACACATCCCGACGCCGCAAAGATTCCTCTAGCTCTAGCCGTACCCAATCGGCTGGGTTATCCAAACGCCGTCTGCCGCTGTCATCCGTTGCCGTTAGCCAAGTTTTGCCAATCACCGCCAGCACAATCTGGCACTGATCCAAGCTGGCGTTCAAGTAGTCGCGAAAGTCTACCCCAAAAGGAATATCGTCCACATCTTTGAAAACGTTGCCTTTGCCAAAGTGGTTAATCAGCCGGTCATAGATGCGTCCGGCGACGTCTTCGCTGTCACTGCGGCGATAGGAGATAAAAATCTTGGGCATTGCTTAGAAGACTGCGCTCTCTCTATTAAACCTTGTACGCACAAAAAAGCCCTAGTCAGTGGTTGACCAGGGCCAAGGGAACGGATTAATTGCGATCGCCCTCAGACGCTCAAGGGCAAACGAGTCTGAGGGCGGGATAGGGCGTCAAGCAAAGATGATTTCCGCGATCGCCCCACTACCGAACAGGGAAATCACCACTGTGAGCACATCCGAGAAATCGAATTCGGTGCTGCCTAATTCACCGTCAGCAGTAGCGTTGATATCAACGCTGCCCAACAGCGCGCCATCAGCGCCATAGCCTTCGATGGTGCCGCCTTCTTCCACATCCATGAATTTGAAGCTGGCAATGTCCACCGACTCATCCCAAGTGAAGGTAAAAGAACCGCCAGCGGCATGATCATCAGGATTGTCGCTGCTGCCATCTTCCGACAGAATCAGCACGTTACCTGCCGTGTCGCTAGCCAGATCATCGTCACCCCCGGTGGGGTTGCCAGTGTCAAACAGCATGGCCGCTAGACCATCCGTCGTGATGCTGAAGCCAGAGAACTGATCAGTCACCACTGTACCGGCTTCTAGACCTTCACCCTCGAAGTCCACCAGCGTATCACCCTGAGCTGCCTCCTCAGGAGTGACGCCGAAGAGCGTTTCATACATCACGCGATAAATATCAGTGTTGTCGGTGGTGGCGGGCAGTAAGTCAGCATTGAGGCCGTAGGTCTTGGAGACGATGCCGCCATTGACGTCGGTCAAGGTCGCCCACGCCACGCCAAAGTCAAACACATCGCCATCCGCATCCGGGGCGCCGGTGACGAACGGCTCATAGTTGCCGTTGTTGCTGCCGTCCACATCATCCATCTCTACCGGGAAGCCGTCAGCATCGTCGCCAAAGGAGACTTGGTCAGACTGCACCCGCAGGGTGGAATCAAAGTTAAACGCTTCGGGAATTTCGCCGAAGAAACCCAGGGGCACATCCAGCACTTCCAGACCACCCGCATCGGAGTCAGCAGCCGTGATTACCAAGGTGTTGGGGTCAGTGTTGTCGACAAAGTCGAGGGCGGCACCGATCGCCTCATCCGCCCGAATCGCCGCTTCGATCGTCCCGGCAGCGTTGTTGTTGTTGCCGAAGTTGTCGGTGGCTTCTTCTTCCACCGTCAGCATGAAGCCGTCGGGGTCAGCATCGAGAATGGGCAAAGCCACCTCAATCATTTCCGCCAGGGTGGGCGGATTGGGGTTCAGCGGCGGCTGACCATAGAGAATCAAGTCACCGTTCTCATCCACCAATTCTTGCGCCCGCAGATTGTCCTCAAAGGTGTCGTTGTAGGTATCTTCAGCCGCGAAAATACCCAACAGCTTCTCCGTCTCGTCGGTGTCAACCGCCAGCAGTTCCTCACGGGTAAAGACGACGGTGTAGCCCATCGCTTCCGCTTCTTCGATCAGGTTGCGGCCATCTTCACGGGTACCTTCTTCGCCAAAGACGCCAATGGTGCCCACGGGCAGGTAGTCGGTTTCACCGGCACCCAGAATCACCTCAGCACCAGATTCGAGAATCTCAGCGGTGATTTCCTCGGTTTCGCCCCGGTTGTCCACATCGGCCAAAAAGACGCCCGTGCCCGGTTCCGCAATGAAGCCGGAGTTGATGATACCGACGGCCTTACCGGCGGCCTGAGCCTCCTGCATGATGGTGACGGGCTTACCGGAGAGGGAGACGATTTCTTCGCCGCCTTCTTCAATCGGGGCATCGAAACCGTAGCTACCCGCAAAAGGCTTGACGCCGTAAGCGTGCACCACGGCACCGGCATTAGAGGTGGCGACGAGGCGATCGTCAATGTGGCCGAGGTAAACGCCCGCATCGCTCATTTGATCCCAATTCAGGCGACCGTCGGTGCCTTCGCTGGCAAAGCGGGCTGCCGCGTAGTGGGAGGGGCTAGTGCCGTCGGGGTGAATAAAGATGACATTACCCGTGTCGTCCGTCGGGGTGGGGGCTTGACGCGGGGCCAAGTCGTCGGGCACCCCCTCCGGTGCATCTAGGCTGACGTCGAACAGGCTCTCGTACATCAGGCGGTAGATGCCGGTGTTGTCGATGGTGGACCCGAGGCGATCGGCCCCTTCACCATAGGCTTTGGTGACGATGCTGCCGGCAAAGTCAGGCAGACCGGCCCAGGCGATGCCGTATTCGTACACGTTGCCGTTGGCGGCGGGCGCGGCCACAAAGGGTGCGGTGTCGCTGCCGGTGGTGCCGTCAAAGGGAATTTCATCGCCAAAGGGCTCACCGGTTTCGTCGAGTCGGCCCTGAGCGACGGTGGTGCCCACGGTGTCGCCGGAGACGTCGTCGATTTCGAGGCTGCCGCCCGCACTATCCGCCGCGGTGATAACGAAGGTGTTGGGGTTGATGTTGTCGATGAAGTCGCGGGCTACACCGATCGCCGCATCCGCCCGCAGTGTCGCATCGACGGTGCCGCGAGCATTGTTGTTATTGCCAAAGTTGTCGGTGCCCTCTTCTTCGAGGACGATCATGAAGCCTTCGTCTTCCTGGCTAAAGAGATCCAGGTTCAGAGTGGCTGCCAGCATTTCATCGACCGAAACGGGGTCGGGGTTCACCGGCGGCTGACCGTAGGTGATCAGTTCACCGTTCTCATCCACAAAGCCATCGGCCACCAAGCGACCTTCGGGCACATCGTTGTAGGTGTCCTCAGCCGCAAAAATGCCCAACACGCGCTCAGTGTCGGCGGGCAGCGCTTCGAGTTGCTCGCGGGTGTAAACGACGGTGTAGCCGTCGGCTTCCGCTTCTTCGATCAGGTTGCGACCGTCTTCGCGGGTGCCTTCTTCGCCAAAGAAGCCGACGGTGCCCACGGGCAGGTAGTCCACTTCGCCCGCGCCCATGATGACGCTGACGCCCGACTCGACGATTTGCGCAGTGATGCCTTCGCGATCGTTGCGGCTCTCAGCATCGGCCAAAAAGACGCCCGTACCCGGTTCCGCAATGAAGCCAGAGTTGATGACAGCCGTCGGACGACCGGCGGCGATCGCCTCTTCTAAAATCGTGGCGTCGGCCGCCGACCCGTCGACGTTTTGGCCCTGTAGCGCGGCGAGGGAGCTGTACTCAGCGCCGGTTTCATCAAAGCCATAGCTGGGCGCAACCGCCTTGATACCATAGGCGTGAACAACCGCACCCGCGTTGGAGGTAGCGACAATCTGATCGTCCAAGTGGCCGAGGTAGACTGCCGATGCGGGTGCTTCGTCCCAGTTCAGACGGCCATCGGGGCCGACAGACTCAAAGCGAGCGGCGGCAAAGTGAGACGGATCAGCGCCGTCGGGGTGAATAAAGATAACGTTGCTAGTCATTATTTTGGCGGCTTTCCAACAACAACAGAAATATTCCAAGGCGTGTCAAAGTGAGTCTCACAGGCCAGCAAAAGCACAATGAAACAAGTATTTTGACAGCGATTTTTCGAAGCTCAACCGGACTTTTATGTTCCGAAAATGACTATTGCAGTTGGGGATTATTTAATTGCTAGGGTTTCGTTAAGAAGGCATTAATAATTTGATTAAAGTTTCAGCTAATGTTTTGCGTTTATACCTGAATTCTCTGGAATCCCTCAAATAAAAGGGGTTTATCATTTGACACAGCAGGTTAAACCTTGTGAGTTTAAGGCGAAATTATGCCTTGTTTAGGCAATAGCAAAGAGATTAAATTACCTTGAATCCGAAATCATTCAACTTACGATAGATGAAAGATTAAATGGCTTTTTCCGAATAGAATACAGCCGTCAACCTTGGTGATAGAAGGCCCAAAACAGCGAAAATCATGTTTGATTTGGTTGATGGACTGAGATGTCGGCAAGAAAGTATCTCTGTTTTACAAAATACTCACTATTCTGATGTAAAGGAGAGCCCTAATTTGAGAGAAGGGGGTTGAGCCTCCAGGATGAGTTTTCCAAGCAGAGTCTGGGAAGCAGGAAAACCAACAGTGCAGGGAAGAACATCTGCACGGGTGATATCAGCCTCAGACCGGCGTGGCAAGACCGATTTGAGGACTGAGCACAGCTTAGGCAAAGTTGATTTCCGCTCAAAGTCCTAGCTGGATAAAGATGCGATTGCCTTAGGGGTAGTGGAAAGCACTGCCGCGCGGGCCATAGCGAAAATTGGGGCAATGGAACCTTCTACCGCGCCCAGTCAACTGGCAGCCTTTGCTAGACTGACATCGCAAGAACACACCTCGGGGACCTCAGCGCAAGGCAAAACGCACTTATGCAAAATCAGCCATCAACAACTACGCAAAGTCCTTTATTTTCTCGCGCTGAGCTGTAAGTCATTGGCGCTTTGATAACCTACTCATTCGCGTCATCTATGGCCTCCCCGAGGCCAGACAACTGTTCGACCCAGACAATCTACTGCCTCGCTGCGCTAGTTATTTGTTTCAACGCTATCCACCCGCAGCGATTACGATGGATATATGACAAAGACCTCGTGATACAAAAGCTTTCCTTAGTAGACTTGTCTGTGGTCATATCGCAATTACCTTTCCGTTCACTATGGTCAACGCTGGCGACTCCCCCGAAAAGATTCACCTGCCTCGCACCGATGAGTCAGAAAACCTCAAGCGCATTCGCCACACGTTTTCCCATGTGATGGCAATGGCCGTGCAAAAGCTCTTTCCCAAAGCCCAGGTCACCATTGGCCCATGGATTGACTACGGCTTTTATTACGACTTCGACAGTCCTGATCCCTTCACCGATAAAGATTTGAAGGCGATTAAAAAGCAGATGATTAAAATCATCAATAAAGGGCTACCGGTGGAGCGGGAAGAGGTGAGTCGCGAAGAAGCCCAACGCCGCATTAAGGAATTGGGCGAGCCTTACAAGCTAGAAATTCTTGAGGGACTCGAAGCCCCCATCACTCTGTATCACTTGGGCGGTGCCTGGTGGGATCTCTGTGCTGGCCCCCATGTGGAAACTACCAAAGACCTTAACCCTAAAGCTTTTGATTTGGAAAGCGTAGCGGGTGCGTATTGGCGCGGGGATTCGACCAAGGCACAGCTACAGCGCATTTATGGTACCGCTTGGGAGACTCCCGAGCAGCTTGCCGAGTACAAGCGTCGCCGCGAAGAGGCCAAACGTCGTGATCACCGTAAACTCGGCAAAGAATTAGGACTATTTATTTTTACCGATACAGTGGGACCTGGTCTGCCGCTGTGGACGCCTAAAGGCACTTTGTTACGGTCGACCCTTGAAGATTTTCTCAAGCAAGAGCAAGTAAAACGGGGATATCAGCCAGTTGTTACCCCTCATGTAGGTCGTGTGGACCTCTTTAAAACTTCTGGCCATTGGCAAAAGTATAGAGAAGATCTATTTCCGATGATGGGCGCAACAGAAGACGAAGGATTCGTCCTCAAAGCGATGAACTGTCCTTTTCATGTACAAATCTATCAGTCGGAACTGCGTTCTTACCGCGATCTGCCCCTTCGGTTCGCTGAATTTGGGACAGTCTATCGCTATGAACAATCTGGGGAATTGGGCGGACTCACGAGAGTAAGAGGGTTTACGCAAGATGATGCTCATTTGTTCGTTACGCCAGAGCAGCTAGATGATGAATTTCTCAAAGTGGTCGATTTGATTCAGTCTGTCTTGAAAGCTCTGAAAATGGATAAATCGTTTAGAGCTCGCTTAAGTTTCCGCGACCCTGAATCAGACAAATATATCGGCACTGACGAAGCTTGGAACAAAGCTGAAAATGCTATTCGTCGAGCCGTTGAAACTTTGGGTATGAACCATTTTGAGGGTATCGGAGAGGCGGCTTTTTATGGTCCCAAACTAGACTTTATTGTGCAAGATGCTCTGGAGAGAGAATGGCAGTTGGGTACTGTGCAAGTAGATTATATTTTGCCGGAGCGCTTCGACTTGAACTATGTGGCTGAAGATGGCAGCCGCCAGCGTCCAGTGATGATACACCGAGCGCCCTTTGGTTCGTTGGAACGACTCATTGGCATCTTGATTGAAGAATATGCGGGGGATTTTCCGGTGTGGCTGGCGCCGGAGCAGCTTCGCCTGCTGCCGGTGACAACTGAGCTGATGGGCTATGCTCGGCAAATTGTCGATCGCATGCAGGCAGAGGGCATTCGCGCCACGGTCGATACTAGCGGCGATCGCCTTGGCAAGCTGATCCGCAATGGCGAAAAGGGCAAAATTCCCGTCATGGCGGTGGTGGGAGCTAAAGAGCAAGAAGCCAACGCTCTCAGCATTCGCACCCGCGCTGATGGCGAACTGGGCAGCATTCCCGTGGATGAGGTGATTGAACGTCTAAAGACAGCGCTGTCATCTCACGGCAATTTCTAAAATTCAGGTACCGTCGTTGCTCCCTTCTCTATCAATTCTAAACACTCTGTCACTCAATTCTACCGGGCTGCACTCAAACTACGTCGCCGACTTTATGGCAGTGGTAGCGACAGAATTAGACGATGCAAGCTGGAGATTTTCTTCACAGGACGGATTGCGCTGCTGGTATAGCAATCCGCGGATAGATCTGGTCAGTCAATGAAGGCTTGGTCAACAACTTGCCGAAAGGGTTGGCCAGACTGAATCTGTTTCCGCATCCGATTCTTCAAGACAAACCACTGATGTACCCTGCGGGAAGGCTTCGCCTACAATTGGATTCAAATCTGGGGAATAGGGCGGCAGATAAAGAAGAGAACAGCCTGCCTGTTGAATCAATTCTTCAATACGGCCGCCTTTATGAAACGAGGCATTGTCACAAATAATGACACTGCCGTAAGGCAGCGCGGGCAAAAGCTGTTCTGCTAACCAGGTTTCGAACACCGCGCGGTTACAGTACCCCTCATAGGTGAGCGGGGCCACCAGCCGATGCTGATACCAGGCCGCGATAAAACTGATGCGTTCGGTGCGCTTCCCCCGACGCTCCGCCGCAAAGCGTTCGCCTTTGGGACACCAACCATACTCGTAGTCTTCGGTATTATTGATGCCCGCCTCGTCGAGATACACCCGTTGGTAGGCCTCGAACTGCGCTAACTCAGTGTTGTAGGTTTGGCGTTCCTCCGGCTCCCTTTCGGCGTAGAGATAGCTCTTTTTTTTCGCGTGAAGCCAATCCGTTTGAGCGCCCGCCCAATGGTGTCTTCGCTAATCTCCGCCGGCCACAGCTGAGCCATTTCAGCCTGCGTCTTATCTCCGTGCGTCGTGGCAAACGCACGAAACTCTTCCCAATCAGTAATTTTATGACTATGGCCCCGTTGGTAGCCCTGCTTAGCAGCCACCTCCCCGCTCGTGCGATACCGGTTATGCCACTCGGTCAGCGTCGTGGTGCCAATGCCCATCAACCGACTGACAGCGGCTTTGGAGTGCCCTGCTTCGAGGGCGGCGATCGCTTTCTGGCGCAGGTCGAGACTGTAGGCGGCGGGCATCGGCAGAAATCCCAACTTTTCCTCCACTTTAACCAACCTGACCTTTATACGGATTGCTATATCTTCAGGAGCTCTAGCAAAGATACAAGCAGGGCCACATACTCACAGTTCTGCGGGGTCGATACCCAGCTCTCGCAATTTGGCAAAGGCGCGATCGCGTTCATTTTGAGCCTGGTCACGTTCACTTTGAGCCTGGTCACGTTCACTTTGAGCCTGGTCACGCTCGGTAAAAATCTGTCTAGGATCTTTGAACTGCTCACCCTCTGGTGTGAACACTGCTAGTCCATCGTCAAACAGTTCAAACCGAATGCCTAGGATCGGTGAACTCCAAGGAAAATTGAGGGCGGTAACCGGAGTAAAATCTTGCTCTGGAGTATCGCGCACGAAGCCCCAGAAATCATAGGAGTCGGGGTCGTAAAAATACATTTCTAGCACTCCATGTTCGCGATAAAAGCGCTGTTTGTTCAGCATTTCGCGAGCGCTGTTACTCGGCGACAAAATCTCAAACACCACTTGGGGAGCAATATTCTCTTCCTCCCATTGTTTGTAGCTGCCGCGATCGCCTGGTGGACGTCCGAGCACCACCATGACATCAGGAGCCTGGGAAGGTGCGGGTGGCACTTTCACCTGTCGCGGGTACCACAATAAATCGCCGGCAACAAATACGGTCTGTCCGCGAAATAAGTGTCTGAGATTCGCTACAAGACGCACAATCCAGTCATACTGCACCGTATTGTCAGCCATCGGCTTACCGTCAGAGTCGGGATAGAGAAGTTGAGGATCAATAGAGGTTTGAACCATACGCTAGCTCCTAAAAAGTAGCGGGTGCAATAGATTGATTTTATCAAGGGAAACAGCAGCTATTTATCGCCCTGGGCGGATGGCGAGTCCAGGAAGAATTTTAAATACAGGCGGCTCAAAATCTTGACACAGCCAGTTAAGGTGGGCTCGTTGTTTTGCCTCGCAGCAGATCCATGATTGCGTCGCAGTAGTGATGGAACTCCGAGGTGCGGCGGATGGCGTAAGCACGATGCTGCCCCAGATCAATCTTGAGTTCTCGCTGAATGGTGCCGGGTCGAGCGGACAAAACATAAATGCGTTCCGACAGAAAAACCGCTTCGCTAACGTCGTGGGTAATCATCAGAATGCTGATGCCAAGGCGCTCCCACAGCTCAAGCAAAAACTCCTGCATGGTTTCTTTAGTTTGCACGTCGAGGGCGCCAAAGGGTTCGTCCATCAGCAAAATTTTGGGATGGTTGGCGATCGCCCGGGCGATCGCCACTCGCTGTTTCATGCCGCCGGACAGTTCTTTGGGCAGCGATCGCGAGAATTCTGCTAAACCAACCACGTCTAAGTAGCGCGAGGCTTCTTCTCGTCGCTGCTTGGCTCCTATCCCTCGTAGCTTTAGCCCAAATTCCACATTTTCTTGCACCGTCATCCAGGGATAAAGCGTATAGCTCTGGAATACCATGCCGCGATCCGCTCCTGGTCCAATCACCGGCTGACCATCCACTACGATTTCTCCGGCTGTCGGCATATCCAGTCCGGCAATTAGCCGTAACAGCGTCGATTTGCCCGAACCTGATGCCCCTACCGCACAGATAAACTCCCCCGTTTCAACGTGCAGGTTGATGTCTTTAAGAGCGACCAGCGCACCTTGGGGCGTGTCGAACTGTTTATGAACCTTAGTGACTTCGAGGTGCATGGCAGAAGAGTAAGAGGGTAGTTGGGTGGTTGGGTAGCTGGGTAGTTGAGTCAAAAGGCGGGAAATCTGAGAAAGATTATTTACTAATAGGTGAGTGAATGAGCAAGGGGATAGTCAGGGTTTATCGAGATTTGGAGGTGTATCAGACGGCGTTTGCATCGGCGATGGAAATTTTTGAGATCTCCAAAAAATTCCCGGTGGAAGAACGGTATTCATTAACGGATCAAATCAGGCGATCTTCGCGATCAGTGTGTGCCAATCTCAGTGAGGCATGGCGTAAACGCCCATATCGAGCAGCTTTCATTGCCAAGTTATATGACTGTCAAGCAGAAGCAACGGAGCCCCAAATCTGGTTGGAGTTCTCTGTTAAATGCCAATACCTCGAATCTGAACCGGCCAGACATCTCTACCGCGCCTACGACCAAGTTCTTGGACAACTCGCCACAATGGTCAAAAATGCCTCTCAGTGGACTGTCTAGTAACCGATTCACCCTACCACCCTGTTACCCTGCCACTCTCATACTCCCCTACTTAACTGCCCACTTACATGCCAGCCGCATGGCCGCTTGTAGAGACAGATCAAGGATGAACCCAATTAGGCCAAGCACAATCAGACAGGCAAAAATATCATCGGTTTGAAAGAACTTTTGAGAAATGGCGATGCGCTTGCCGAGACCGCTTTCCGCGGCGACCAGTTCAGCAACAATCACCAAGTTCCAGGAAGCTGCCATATTCACGCGGAAGGTGTCGAAGATGCTGGGTATGACATAGGGAGTAATGACCCGTAACAGTACTTGCCGGCGATCGCCGCCCAAAGTATACGTCGTTTCGATTAACTCTTTGGGAACAAACTTGACCACATCCATAATCATCAGCGTATTAAAAAATACGGTGCCGATGAAAATCAGCGCGATTTTTGGCTCCTCACCCAAGCCCAGATAAATCACCAGCAGGGGAATAAAGGCCGGGGCAGGCATGTAGCGAACAATACCAACTAGCGGTTCCAGCAGCGATCGCACACTGGGAAAAGTGCCCATGCCAATGCCCAAAGGAATGGCCACTAGCGCTGCCAATAAAAACCCTGCCGACACGCGCAAAAAGCTTGCCAACGTATCACTCAGCAAATAACCGTCTTGCCACAAACTCACCAGCGAGGCGGCCACCATCCCAGGCGTGGGTAAAAATCGAGAATCAACCCAGTTAGTAATCGAAACTCCCCACCAAAGTAAAAACGGTACCAGCACCGACAGCACCATCAGAATCCACTTCAGATGGTGCGGGATGTCTTCGGCAATTCGCCAGAACACCCTCGGCTTAAGACTGTTAGCAGAAGCAGTGGCGTCCCCTTGAGCGGATGGCGAAGATACATCAATCATGATCAAGTAGGAGTGATGGGGTGGCGGAGTAGCTGGGTAGCGGGGTAGCGGGGTGGCTGGGTGATTGGGTAGCCGGGTAGTTAGGTAGCGGGATAGTTAGCTAGCAGAGTAACTACTGGATAACTGGATGAGTAAACAGACAACCTGAACCCTGCCACCCTGCCACTCTCAAACCCTGCTACCCTTACAACCTCCCACTCTTAACTACGCATTCTCTTCAGCGTAGGCTGTGACAAACTGATCATCCAGCACGGCTTCTAAATCTGGTGCTTCGGGAATGAAGCCGACCTCCACCATAAAGTCGGACATTTCTTGAGCGGCAAAGGGCATATGCACCATGCTGTCGCCGGGAGAGAAGGCTTCTAAATTGTCTTCCAGGGTGAAAAAGCGGGTGCCTTCGAGATATCGGTCAAAGTCTTCGGCGCTAACGCCGGCGCGATCGGCCATGATTTCGTAAGCGCTTTCCTGATTGTCATCAATAAAGGCGAGAATATCGAACCAAGTATTGACCAAGGCTTGCACCACAGCTGGCTCATTATCGATCAGCGTTTGCGTGACGACGAGCAAGTCAGGAATTGCCCCCGGAAAGTCAGCAGAGCTGATCAGTTCCTTGCTGCCCTCGCGCTCTAGTGCCGTTTCCCAAAAGGGCACCCAACCAGCGAAGCCATCGGACTGTCCGGCGGCAAAGGCGGCGGCGGCGGCCCCGGTTTCCAGATTTTGGATGGTCACGTCTTCGCGAGAGAGGCCCGCATCTTCAAGGGCCAAGGTCAACAAGAAATCACCGACGACCCCTTCTTCCAAGGTCACTGATTTGCCAGCGAGATCATCTACTGTTTCAATTTCGGGAGCGACAATCACTTTATCGTTGCCGGCGGAGTTGTCGTTAACCACCACGGCGACTTCGCCATTGACAGCTTCTCCGGCAAAGGAAATCGTATCGTTGAGGGTCTGACAGTTGGCGTCCAGTTGGCCCGAGGCTAGTGCCTGCATAGATTCTAAATAACCGTCGAACCAAATTAGCTCGACTTGAATACCATTCTGTTCAAATAGGCCTTCCTGCTCAGCGATCGCCCATGGCCACCACCCAGCCCAACTGCTGTAGCCCATAACAATTGGCTTTTCATTGATAATGGCGACCGTTTCTTCTGCGGCAGGCGCATCTTCAGCCGTTCCCGTATCAGTTGGCTGTTGAGTACAGCTGAACGTAATCAATAACGTACAAAAAAAGGCCAGTGCGACTGGCAAAACAGAGCGGCGTTTGATCATTTTTCTCTCGGACGAACACAACTAAACAGCAATGAGATTCAATTAAACAGAAGTCATTTAAACAGAAGTCATTTGAGATGGCTTGACTACCGATTGTACCCAGCTCAACCAGGCATTTAGACCAGCACCCGTTTTAGCCGACACGGGCAGCACCGTGACGTGGGGATTTACTTGACGAACGTTATCGGCGATACACTCTAAATTCACATCTAAATAGGGAGCGAGATCAATTTTTGTAATCAAAAGCACATCTGCTTCTCGGAACATAACGGGATACTTCAGCGGCTTATCTTCGCCCTCGGTGACACTCAGCAGCGCGACCTTGGCATGTTCCCCAACTTCAAACTCGGCTGGGCAAACCAGATTGCCGACGTTTTCAACGATAACCAAATCTAAATCTTCGGGAGTGTGATTCTCCGCCAGCGTGTGCATGCCACCCGCGACCATGCGGGCATCCAGATGACAGGCACGACCGGTGTTAATGGCGACAACCGGGACGCTGTACTGGCGCAAGCGATCAGCATCCAGCTCAGTCGTCATGTCCCCTTCGATAATGGCGATTTTTAGGACATCGGAGAGGGCCGCCAGAGTCTTTTCCAATAGCGCCGTTTTGCCAGCTCCCGGGCTGCTCATCAAATTCAAGCAGGTGACCCCCCATTCGTCGAAGTGAGCTCGATTATGATCAGCACCGGCTTGATTGGCGTGCAGCAGGTTGATGCCAAGGGTGTCGTCAATGATTTGATGCATAGTTTTGAATTAAGCTGACCGAGCAGTGGGTGATGGGGACAAATCATTTTCTTTCTGCCTGCGGACTCATCTCAACTCTTTTGGTGAGCATGATCTGTTTTCACTGCACGCGGAGATTCACCCGATTGTGCAGTCTGAAAGTATTGCACGCGATCGATCTTGAGTTCGCGACCGGAACGAATATCGTCCATGGGCGATCGACAATCGGGGCAGGCATATTGCAGGCCGATCTCAGGGCGATATTCGGCCTGGCAGGCATGACAAAAAGCAATCAGCGGCGTTTCTTGGATCACCAATTCCGCACCATCTAGAAACGTGTCGCGAGTCTGCACCTCAAAGGCGAACTGTAAACTTGCCGGCTCGACACAGGTAAACTGACCCACTGTCAAAAAAACCTTGGCCACCGGTAGCTTTTCTGGCTGCGACTCTCGCCAATCGCAGATCGTCATGATGAGGGCTCTAGTCATGTCAGTTTCGTGCATGGCTTATTCCCAAGCCTGATCAACATGCATATTGGCGGCTGCCGAGATAAAGCTCGCCGGTTCCTGGCGGGGAATCTGCCCAGAAATCACTAAATGCGCCATGGCGTCGCAAATCACCCGGGTAGCCAGCAGGGCCGTCATATCGCTAACGTCGTAGGGTGGTGAAACTTCAACAACTTCTAGGCCGCAGATTGGTGCTCCTTGAACGATGCGCTTTAACAAATGCAGTGCTTCACGGGGCATCAGACCGCCGGGTTCAGGCCAGCCGGTGCCGGGGACAAAACCAGCATCAATGCAGTCGATATCAAAACTAATGTAAACGCAGTCGGTACCGTCTAGGGCTTTTTCCAAGGCAAAATCAGCAGCAGCATCTAGCCCCATTTCCGTAATGTCGGTGACGGTGAGGATATTAGTCCCCCTTTCACGGCAAACTTGCACGCCTGGGCGCGGTACCTGCCAGCCGCCAATGCCCAACTGCACCAGATTTTTCGCCGGCGCATTTTCCATATTGGTCGCATGAAACCAGGGGCAAGTGTGCATGCGCTCGTCGAGGTCCGTTTCTTGGGTATCGACGTGGCGATCGAAGTGAATGATACCGACTTTTTTATCGCCGAGATGCCGACAAACGCCGCGCACAGTGGGAAAACCAATGGAATGGTCGCCACCTAAAATAATGGGAAACGCCCCAGAGCTGAAAATATGGGCAATCCCTTTCGAAATTTGGTCAAAGGATTTTTCGTTGTTCGCTGGAATCGTAAAGACGTCCCCCACATCACAAAGGGTAATTTGTTCTCTGAGATCAACGCCCAGTTCGAAATTATAGGGAGTGTAGAGAGCAGAAATTTTGCGAATTCCCTGAGGACCAAAGCGCGTGCCCGGACGATAGGTCGTGCCAGAGTCGTGGGGCACGCCGACGATCGCCACGTCATATTCCCCCACTTTACGCACATCTTCTAAATAGGGCGCTTTCAAAAAAGTATTGATACCAGCATAGTGAGGGAGTTCGCCTCGAGAAAACGTGGAAATCGAGCGATCGCGAATACTGTCTGCCGCCTCTAGCCCATGCTGTAAACCCTGGTCAACCTCTTGCTGCCAGCCAGTCATCGGCAGCCGCGATTCTTTCTGCAGCGCTTCACTGGCCTCGCTGGGTGGGCGAAAAGTCGATTCGTCAGTCATCTGTGCTCCCCTTACATAAATTAATGTGCTGAGCAATGGCTCCCAGCTAAAAACCCGAGAGGCCAAGAGTCCCTATGACTCCTGAAAACCTCCCGGGCTTTTGTCCCGCCGTGTACTGGTAGCCAATGTGAACATGAGCATCACGCTTGTTAACCAGCCGCTTCTCTCGGACCAGACATCTGCATACATAAACAGATCGGAACCCTAGAAGCCTCGTATTGTTGATTTCAAGTCCCTAAATACTAGAACGAATGGACATTGCCAGATCAGTATCCAGTTCCTTAGCTCAAAATCGTAGCGAATGATTACGAATATGATTGTTGGCATTGTGACGGCACCGTGGTCCAAATTCTGATTTCCACAAAATGAGCGGTAAGATGGAAATCTTGTGACTACGCGAACCGTTTACCCAGATTATTGTTTGTACTTCTGTAAATAGCGTTAACGCTTCTGCTCTACGCCATGCTCAATCCCAACCTCGATGACATTCAACTGCATCCCGAGGAGTACGAGCGCTTTTCCAGACATTTGATTTTGCCGGAAATCGGTTTGGAAGGACAAAAACGCCTCAAGGCGGCTAGCGTACTCTGCATCGGCACTGGTGGCCTCGGCTCTCCCCTCCTGCTTTATCTCGCAGCAGCGGGCATTGGCCGCATCGGCATCGTCGATTTTGACATTGTGGATAAGTCGAACCTGCAGCGGCAGGTCATCCACGGCACCTCTTGGGTCGGCAAGCCCAAAATTGAATCGGCCAAAAATCGGATCCAGGAAATTAATCCTTTCTGCCAAGTCGATCTCTATGAAACTCGCCTCTCTTCCGAGAACGCTCTGAAAATTATGGAGCCTTATGATGTTGTCGTGGACGGCACCGATAATTTTCCGACTCGCTATTTGGTTAACGACGCCTGCGTGCTGTTGAACAAACCCAACGTCTACGGCTCCATTTTCCGGTTTGAGGGGCAGGCCACCGTCTTTAACTACGAAGATGGTCCCAACTACCGCGATCTCTATCCCGAACCGCCGCCCCCTGGCATGGTGCCCTCCTGCGCTGAAGGCGGCGTACTTGGCATTTTGCCGGGCATGATTGGCGTCATTCAAGCCACAGAAACAGTGAAAATCATCACCGGCAAGGGCAAAACCCTGAACGGTCGCCTGCTGCTATACAACTCCCTCGACATGACCTTCCGGGAGCTGAAGCTGCGGCCCAACCCCGTACGTCCGGTGATCGAGGAGCTGATCGACTACGACCAGTTCTGCGGCATTCCCCAAGCCAAAGCAGCAGAAGCAGCTGAGAAGTCTGCCGTGCCGGAAATGAGCGTCAAAGACCTGAAGGCGCTGCTGGATAAGAAAGGCGACGAGATTTTGCTGCTGGACGTGCGCAATCCCCATGAGTGGGACATCGCCCAGATTCCTGGTGCGGTGCTAGTACCGCTGCCCGACATCGAAAACGGTGAAGGCATCGAGAAGGTGAAGTCGCTGCTTAACGGCCACGAGCTGGTGGTGCACTGTCGCTCCGGCGTGCGATCGGCCAAAGCCCTCGGCATCCTTAAGGAAAGCGGTATTGACGGCACTAACGTCGCCGGCGGCATCCTTGCCTGGAGTGAAGAAATCGATCCCTCCGTCCCGCAGTATTAAGTTGGTTTGATTGATTCCGTTATCAGCAGGATAGGCATGTCTATCCTGCTTTTTAGTCTGAGTCTTGAAAAGAATGTGGGTTTAGACATTGCAACAAAATGCGAAACAAATAATTTTATGTTTAAATATTAAATAATCCAGCTACTTTTCAGTCGTTTGAGCGAGCAGCCTTACAGTCTCACCTATTGGTCAGAGTAACTTCAAGGAGAAAAATGGTTGCTTCTGCCGTTGCTGTCATAGGATTCGGAATAGAAATAGATTTCGCAGTCGACTCTGTAGATCCGGCAAGAGTTTTTAGTGCAGCTGGAAAGCTTATTGGTGCTTGTCAAAATTTTCAGTCAGAGGTAGCAAGAGGTATCTCATCTGTTGATTTAGAACCATATTTAGTAGTGGAAGATATTAGATACGGTTCTCTTCTCGTATGGCTCAAGCAAAAAATCAAACAATTAGATCCTTCTCTGTTGATTAAAGTCAATGAAGAAAGCTTGTTCAGTTATTTAACGCAGGCAACAAAAGAGTTGCTGATTCTTGGATCTGATGAAATTACAGACCACAACCTGTCTAATACTCAGAAGAGAATTTTAGAGATAGCAGGATCCACAGATCCGACCCCAGTTTATCCTGCTTATGAAAGAATCCCTAAGAAAGAGATGCTTGATTCTTTAAAGGAAATGAAAGATGGAGTGGATATGCTCGATCCAGGAGACAAGGCAAAATTTGTACTCCCATCAAGCGAAAGAATCTCTTTTTCTATAGCTACTGATTTCACAGAAGAATCTATAGAAAAATTACTGACAAATAGGACTATTACTAATAGAACCAGAGAAATACTTAAAATTAAATCGCCTGACTATCTCGGCGATTCTCAATGGAAATTTAAGACTGATAAAGTAATTACAGCAAAGATGCTTGATAAGGACTGGGTTTCTGAATTCAAAGATGGAAATATAGTTTTACTCCCTGGAGATTCCATAGAAGCATGGGTTAATTCGATTAGAAAATATGATATCGATATGGAATTGGTAAGCGAATCATATGAGATCGAAGAAGTCATTAGGCTTCACAGAGCCAAGAGTAATGGTTCCATTGCCAGACAAGAAAGTATAGAAGGTCTTTAACTCAAGATGCTGAGAGCATTAGAAGAAGGGGTAGAGTTTTTACTGGCTCTAAGCAATGTCTTTTTCTTAAATCCCTTTTTCCTCAAACAAGTTTCTATGAATGATAGAATTTGTTTTGCAAGCTCTACAGAATTAACAGTATTAAGTTCTTGAGCCTTTTTCGAAAAGATATTGACATTTCTGTACAGACTGCTAATCAGTGCTGATTCTTTTAATTCATAAAATAGTAGTAAATCTTGTCTTGCAAACTGATAAACGTCACAAGGAAAAGAAAGCAAAGAATCTATATCTTGAATTTTCGATTCCTGCTTAAGCTGTATGTATAGCTTTAGGTCACTGTGAATTGATATTATCTCAGCGTATAGAGCAGATCTGAGTCTCTCTCTCTTAATCCGTTTTTCAAGAGAAGATTTGATAGGGTCGGCTATAAAAGCAAGCAGAAAGCCTGTGGCAACTGAAATTCCAGAAATAATTGTCTGAATTGCGGCGGTTGTTAGCATAATCAGCTCTGTAGGAAAACGTATTGTTTTTTGATTGCAAATGATACTGCCATGCTTTCCAAAGAGGTTAAATGACAAGGGCAATTAGAAAACTACGGAAGACGCTGGCAAAATAATCTCCCATCACTAATACTGCCTCAACGCAAATGAATCTAGCATTACCTGCTCAGAATTGTGAATGATTCTGACTGCCTGCGATCGCAAAGTATCGCTCAGTCACCGGTACAGCTTCGCTATAATCCGACTAACGCTAGATAGCTTTACTTTTATGACTGAACTTTTGGAGCAGGCGATCGCGCAACTGCGGAGCTTGGATGCCGATAGGCAAGATGCGATCGCCCGTCCTTGAGTAATGTGTTGATAAAATTTTGACAGGATAGCTTGGAGAGCGATCGCGGTGGCCTCTATTACGATTGACCTTTCAGATAGTCAGCTTCAGCAGCTACAAGAGTTAGCGACAGCACAGGGAATTGCGGTTGACACTCTAGTCAAGGCTGGCGTGCAGGATTGGCTTAATTCTCAGCAAAGTGATTTCATTGAGGCCAGCAATCGTGTCTTGAAGAAAAACGCTGAACTGTATCGACGCCTAGCGTAATGCGGTTTCTGACTTTGATTTAGGTTTTGGAGCTGCATCGTCAAGTCATTGGGCAATCTGGTGGAGCCCTTGGCATCCGCGACTTCGGTCTACTGGAATCATTGCTTGCTCAACCACTGATGTCTTTTGATGGAGAAGACCTGTATCCGAGCTTAGTTGAGAAAGCAGCCGCGCTAGGATTTTCAATCATTATGAACCATCCATTGGTCGATGGAAATAAACGCACAGGTCATGCCGCAACAGAAGTTTTTCTCGTTCTCAATGGCATGGAAATCATTGCTGCGATAGATGAACAAGAACGGATTGTGCTGGGAGTTGCATTAGGCGAACTGGGCCGTGAGAATTTCGTTGAGTGGCTGTAGCAGAACACAGCACCGATTAATCATCCCAATATCGCAGACAGCTAAGAGCGACTGCTTTTAGCTGGAAGTTTGCTCGCTGGTGACGGTAGAGGCGATCGCTCGTCTCAAAGCAGTGCGATCGCTCCTCGCCATAGCCTAAATTAACGCAAAGAAACCCAGCACTACCTGCTTAGAATTGTGAATGATTCTGGCTGCCTGCGATCGCGATTAACCTTCTCTAAAACTACCGTTTACTCAGTCAGAGATTTCTCAAAGCATTATGCAGAATTTATTACAGCGATCGCTTAGCGCGCCGCTTCGATCAAACGGGAAAAATAAAACTGCGTTTTGTTCATCGCTTGGCGCTCAATCTTCCAGCCGAGGGACTCCAAAATTCCCACAACGTCTTTTTCGGCATGCAGGTAAGCCCGTGTCGCTTTGCTAGGGCCTGGGAAAAAACTGCCAACCTTTTTCAAGGCACTGTAAAAAGCGGTTTTGGGCGCAAAACTGAGAATTACCCGCGACTCGGCTAGTGAACTGAGGTGAATAATCATGTCTGCAGCCTTTTCCTGGGGATAGTGAATCAACACATCCAAGCAAATAACGGTGTGATATTTGCCAGTTAGCGATTCCAGGTCGGAAGCCTGAAAACGAGGAATATTGCCCGTAGGAAGAGCAGCGATCGCTCGTTCGTGTGCCTCTCCCACCATTTTTTGAGAAATATCGCTGGCACTGACCATGGCTCCAGCCTGCGCCAGAGGAATACTGAGGCTGCCCACGCCACAGCCAGCATCGCAAATCGACAGCCCCTTGAGATTGCCATCAGCCTCTAGCCATGACATCACCGTATCGATGGTCTGCTGGTGGCCCTGGCGAATGTCGCGCTGCACCTTGTTGACTTCACCATCGCCATAGATACGCCGCCAGCGATCGAAGCCCGTGGCGTTGAAATATTCGCGAACGACGGTTTTATCGTCAGCAGTTTTAGTCATGATGGTAAGCAGCGTAGCGAGCTATTCAAGGAATATTGTCCAGTCCAGAACTCATATTACGCCTAAAAAGGAAAATCCAAAAATGACTCGCTACTGAAGCGCATCTCATTCATTGCCTGACACACAGAACGCTTACAAAAGACCTAGCCACATACGTTCTCAAGCCCCATTAGCTGAAAACAGAAAACTCGCCGCTGGAGTATCGTAGAGGTGAGTGGCGATCGCTCATAGAACAGCGCTTGGCTTAATCGTCGTCGGGCATATCATCAAAATCGTCATCGACAGCGCCGTTAGCGTCGGCAAATTCACCAATTTCCAACTTTTGCTTGACTTTATTTTCGATTTCAAAGGCAAGCTCAGGTTTTTCCTCTAGCAGTTTGATGGCGTTATCGCGCCCTTGACTGATATTTTCTCCGTTGTAGCTGTACCAGGCGCCTTTACGAACGATGATGTCGTGCTTTTCAGCCAAATCAACAATACAGCCTAAAGTTGAAATACCCCGCCCAAAAATAATGTCAAATTCTGCGATCCGAAAGGGCGGCGCGACCTTGTTTTTGGCGACCTTTACCTTGGCACGAATGCCATATTCTTCCGACCCCTTTTTGAGGGTTTGGATGCGGCGGATATCGAGCCGGACAGAAGCATAGAACTTCAGGGCGTTTCCCCCAGTGGTGGTTTCAGGGTTGCCATAAACTATGCCAATTTTGAGCCGCAGCTGATTTAAAAAGATAACAGTGCAGCCGGATTTGCCAATGTTACCGGTAATTTTGCGTAGAGCCTGGCTCATCAAACGAGCCTGTAGGCCCACATGGGCATCGCCCATTTCTCCTTCAATTTCTGCCCGAGGGACAAGAGCCGCAACCGAGTCCACAACCACTAAATCGATCGCCGACGATCGCACCAATTGATCAACAATCTCTAAAGCCGCTTCACCGTTATCAGGCTGGGAGACTAACAGCTCGTCAATATCAACTCCCAAGGCCCGGGCATAAATTGGGTCAAGAGCATGTTCAGCATCCACAAAAGCAGCAGTACCTCCCTGTTTTTGCACTTCTGCCAGTGCATGCAGCGCTAGGGTAGTTTTACCGGAACTTTCAGGACCATAAATTTCAATCACCCGACCTTTGGGCAAGCCGCCGCCAAGGGCCATATCCAGCGTCAACGCGCCAGTGGGCACTGTTGCCACCTTCATCCGAGCGGCGTCTCCAAGCTTCATGATTGAGCCCTTACCAAAGTTGCGCTCAATCTGATTGAGCACCATATTTAAAGCTTTATCTTTCTCGGTGTTGCCAGTGGTAGTTTTAGCCATACAGTCCCTTAGGTCGCAGCCCGCTAAAGCAAATTTAACGTTTAGTCTAACGACAAAGCTAACTCTTTAACGATTTTCATCATACATACGCATGTACTAAAATACTAAAATTATCGCGAATTCTTTATGATTGAAATCGCTCATCGTTAAATCTACTGAGGATGCATCATCTAACGCTGAAAGCCTTATAAATAGTCATGGTAATGCTTGCTCTTAAAGCTCTGAATGTCCGGCTGAAGCGCTGTTTGTGAAGGGCCGAAAAAGTTGAGGATGCTGCCTCCTGGAATTTGGCAATCTCTAGCGTGAGAAAAATAAGCGGGCTAGCACTCGCCCGGGAAATTGCGGCTATCCATACCTTCTGTGATTCAATTTTGAAACTCTATTTGCACCCATCGTCTTTTCCATGTCACAAATTGGTGTTGAAGTTCCTGATACCGCCCTCAGCGTCGCGGGCATCACGGATTATATTCAGGAGCTGCTGGAACAAGACCCCCAGCTCTGCCGCATTTGGGTGATGGGGGAGGTGTCCAGCGCGAACGATCGCAACGGCCACATCTTTTTTACGCTGCAAGACCCTGAAGCAACGGCAACTATTCAGGCCGTCGTGTGGCGATCGCAGCGCCAGAAACTGGTGGCGCTACCGACGGCGGGGGAGCAGTTTTTCCTGCTAGGTCAGATGCGGGTGTATCCAGCGCGAGGACAGTATCAGCTTAGTACGCTGCAGCTTTTACCGGCGGGAGCTGGATTGCAGGCTTTGCAGCGGCGGCAGCTTTACCAGCGTCTGGCCGCCGAGGGTCTATTTGACGATGATTTGAAGCGGCCTTTACCGGCCTATCCCCAACAGATTGCGGTGGTGACTTCTGCCCAAGCGGCAGCCTGGGGTGATATTCAACGCACCTTGCAGCAGCGTCAACCCGGCTTGTCGGTGCTGTTATCGCCCGCCATCGTTCAAGGGCCTCAAGCTCCCCGCGCGATTGCTGCCGCTATTGATCGAGTTGCCCGCGATCGCCGGGCAGAACTGATGATTGTGGCTCGCGGTGGCGGAGCGCGAGAGGATTTGGCTGCTTTTGATGACGAGCAAGTGGTGCGAGCGATCGCCACCAGCCCAATTCCAATCATCACCGGCATTGGTCACGAGCGGGATGAAACGCTCGCCGATCTCGTGGCTGACGTTTGTGCCCATACGCCCACTGCCGCTGCCGAGTGCGCTGTGCCCCATCTCACTGACCTGTGGATAGAACATGACAATCGACGGCAAACGGCCAAACGGGCCTTACAGTCAGCGATGCAGAGGCATCATGAACAGGCAGCCACTCTGCGGCGCCGCTTAGAACAGCTGCGTTTGCATCAGCAACTCGATCAGGAACAGCAGCGCCTGGTTTGGTACGAGCAACAGCTCCGACAGTTGTTCAAATATCGCTGGCAAAGTGCGCAGCAATATTGTCAATATCTCTCGCAAACTCTGCAAACTCTCGATCCAGAATCTGTGCTTAAACGCGGTTATGCGCTGGTGAGAACAGCAGATAATCATGTGATTACCGACTCCCAACAGGTTCAAATTGGCGACCTGTTGCATATTCAGCTGAGCCAAGGTTCATTAACCGTCGAAGTTCAGCAGCGATCGCCATAGGGCCTTTCAAGCAATTGATGCAGCCGTAATCTGAAACCGCTATCTCAGTCTCCATTTACCCAACCCACTGTCCCCTTCTATTCAAAAACGATGCCCTTATCCACTAACCTGCCTAAAAACTGGTCCTACGAAGCCACCGTTGAGCAAATCGAAGCCGCGATCGCTCGGCTGGAACAAGGAGAATTGCCCCTAGCCGCCGTCTTCGAGGAATTTGAACAAGCGGTGCAGCAGCTTAAGCAGTGTGAAAACTTCCTACAGTCCCATCAGGAGCAGGTCGAGCTGCTGATTGAAACGCTAGAGGGAGACGTTTGAGGAGGGTGGCAGGGTGGCAGGGTGGCAGGGTGGCAAGTGGGGAATCCCAAAACGAAGAGCCAGAAACTAAGAACTGAGAACTGAGAACTGCTCCTTTCTGCGCTTGGCATGTCGATCTCTGGCCTCTGAACTTCGATATGCTGGTAAAAGTTTGTTCACTTTGTCGTTGGTGCGATCGCTATGCTCAGAGCCGGAATCGTCGGACTGCCCAATGTTGGAAAATCGACTCTGTTCAACGCCGTGGTTGCGAATGCTAAGGCACAAGCCGCTAATTTTCCTTTTTGCACGATTGAACCCAATGTTGGCGTGGTAGCTGTACCAGATGCTCGACTTGATGAGCTAGCACAGATCTCCGCATCGGCGGAGACCATTCCCGCCCGAGTTGAGTTTGTGGATATTGCCGGACTGGTGCAGGGCGCCAGCCAGGGGGAAGGACTGGGCAATCAGTTTTTGGCCAATATTCGAGAAGTAGACGCAATTGTTCATGTTGTGCGCTGCTTTGAGAATGAGGACATCATCCATGTTTCGGGCTCAATTGATCCGGCTCGGGATGCTGAAATCATCAATTTGGAACTGACCCTTTCTGATCTAGCGCAAGTGGAAAAGCGGCTGGAACGGGCTCGCAAGCAGGCCAAAAAAGATAAAGAAATTCAGGCAGAAGTTGATGTCTTAGAAAAATTGCTGCCGGCCTTAAATGAAGGCAAAACTGCTCGAACGGTAGAACTGACCGTAGAGGAAGAACTCCTCATCAAGCCGCTGGGGCTGCTAACTCGCAAGCCAGTCATTTATGCAACCAATGTCAATGAAGATGACTTGGCGACAGGCAATGAATTTGTGGAACAAGTGCGGGCGATCGCCGCCGCCGAAGGTGCTGAAGTTGTGGTCATTTCAGCGCAAGTGGAAGCAGAGCTGATTGAGCTACCCGCCGAAGACCGCACCGATTTTTTGGCAGCGCTAGGGGTCAAGGAGGGGGGCCTGCGATCGCTCATTCGTGCCACCTACGACCTGCTGGGTTTGCGTACCTACTTTACCACTGGCCCCAAAGAAACTCGCGCTTGGACAATTAAAGCTGGCATGCTGGCGCCGCAGGCCGCTGGCGTGATTCACACCGATTTTGAGCGCGGCTTTATTCGGGCTGAAACCGTGGCCTATCAGGATTTAGTGCAGGCGGGCTCCTTAAACGCAGTGAAAGAGAAAGGTCAGCTCCGCAGTGAAGGTAAAGACTATTTGGTGCAGGAAGGTGACGTGATGCTATTCCGCTTCAATGTATAACCGGCATAGTGCCAATGACGATGCTCGACAGCCTGAATTCCACGCTGGCTAACCGCTGCCATGCGAGCTGGGGGGAGCGTTGCTCAGTCTTGCAAGACTCGATACAAGAATTTGCCATTAAGAATTAAGAGATCGGCGCTCAAATAACCTACCTAAAGCACAGAGGGGCTGCGAGGGTTTAACACTGCCAAACCCCCAACGACTGGGTAAGCTATTTTGCAGCAAATTCATAAGTGCAGTGCTGCCACAGCAACTGCTGCACAATGTTTTTATGGCACTCAGTCCCGAAGATTTTGGGCTGTCGAATCTGCTTAACGACTGACTCAATTTCATCTAAGCCAGTTGAATCCCTGATACAGTCGCTTTCACGGCATTAAGTTGCGACTGCAAATGCCGACTTCCTTCTTAAATGCTAGGTAATCGTAGCGTTCACGGAACGCGTCCACAGGCGATCGCCAGCTGCCGAGCAATTTGCCTCATTCGCACAGCCACAGATAGTTCTAATTCTCGATTTGCGCTTGTGGATGCGAAACCGTTTTTATATCAGCGCCCGCAGTTTCTTACTCTGTCCAATTAATCCTGCTGAACTGTCTAACGTTAAGCGCAGTTTGCGGTAAGGAGACAATCGCCCCAATCCAGAAGATTTCGCGAAAATCAGCGAAATCGTCAGTGTCAGTGTGTAGGCTAAATTAGTTTAATTTGCTGCCGCCTAACCATAGCTGTCCCGCTAATGCTAACGCGCGATCGCCAAGAACTCATCAAAACCTTGAATACGCTACCGGCGAGCTACTTCGAGCAGCTCGTATTCGTGCTGCAAGCGCCAAGTGAACGACTGCCGGATAAAACCGCGCCGCTGAGCGATCGCGTTACCGCTCTTCTTAACTGGTCAGAAAACGCTGGTCCCGGTCTCAAAACGCTACAAGAGACGCTCAATCAGCTGCTCGATAAAGAACCGCCGACACTACCGACCGTTTGTCCCTACAAGGGCTTGTCCTACTTTGACTGCAATGACCGCGACCACAAGTTCTTTTACGGTCGCGAGGCGCTGACGCAAGCGCTGCTAGCAAAGATTGAGCAGGAAAATTTTTTGGCGATCGTCGGGGCTTCCGGCAGCGGCAAGTCCTCAGTGCTCCGCGCCGGCGTGCTGCAACAGCTCAAAGATACGGGCGACACCGAAATCCGCCTCCTCGTCCCCGGCGAGCGTCCCTTGCAGAGTCTCGCGCTGGCGTTTATAGATGAAACTGCCGAACGGTTGGACCGCGCTGAACAGCAGCAACAGGCCAAGCGGCTAGTCGAGTCGGGCGCCGAGGGTTTGTGTGCCCTAGTGGAAACGAGCAACAAGCCGCGCGTTATGCTCGTGGTCGATCAGTTTGAGGAGTCTTTTACCCTGTGTCACGACCGCGCCGAACGGGAGCAGTTCTTTGCGACGCTGCTGGGCGCACTGCGGGCTAGCGATACGCTGACGCTGATTCTGGCGATGCGATCGGACTTTGTCGGCAAATGCTTTGAAGCGAACTACAGCGGCCTCGCCACCCAGGTCAAAACTCACCTGGAACCCGTCTTGCCCATGAGTCAGGAAGAACTTATCCAGGCCATCACTGCCCCCGCCCGTCAAGTCGGCCTCACCCTCGAACCCGGCCTCGTCGAAGCCCTGCTCAAAGACGTTGATCCCACCTCCGGCAGCTTGCCCCTGCTGCAATACACCCTGACGGAACTCTGACAGCGGCAGGAAGACAACCAGCTCAAACTCTCCGCCTATATGCAGCTCGGCGGCGTCACCGGCACCCTACAACAGCGCGCCGACGCCGTGTACGACAGCCTCACTCCCGCCCAACAGCACACCGCCAAACACATATTCCTCAGCCTCACCCAACTCGGCGAAGGCGCCGAAGACACCCGCCGCCGTATCACTCAAGCCAGCCTCATCTCCGCCCAACACCCCGAAGCCCAAGTCACCGCCGTCATCAAGCACCTTGCCGACGCTAACCTCGTCGTCACCGACGATCGCACCTTAGAGAACGGCCAACGCACCGCCACCATAAATGTCGCTCACGAAGCTCTCATCCGCAACTGGCCACGGCTTTGCCATTGGCTGAGTCAGAATCGTAGCCGTTTACTTGAAAAAAACAAACTTGAGGAAGCAGCGATAGCATGGAGCAACAAAAGTAAAAAGACTGGTTTTTTGTACGGGGTAGCTCTATCATCTGCAGTTTCTTTTAAAGCAAACACGTTATCGACAATCAAGCTTTCTAAGCTAGGAGAAGAATTTGTTGAAGCCTGTCAAAGAAATCGAAGAAAAGTCCTTTCTAAACTTATTATTGCTTTGACATTGTCTTTCGTAGGCATTCAAATAATCATTTTGGTGCCATCGGTGATACGGCGCGAGCGCGAACTTTTGAATCACTTGCAATCGCTCTCCACAGCCCATGCAGAAGGACTGCTCGGTGCTCAAACCGATATCGCTGACATTGATGATGCTGAAGTGCTGGCCCGTTTAGAAATGCTGTTAAACAGCGACGTTATTTTAGGAGGAGCGCTTTATCGGACTGACAGTACCCTGGCAGGCACCTTTGGGGAGCCGCCTGAGCTGGGCAATCCGACCACGTTTGCAGCCGATCAACAAGATCGCTACAATCGCCAGACTCAGCGCTATGACATAGTTTGGGAGAGGGCGCCCTTAGCCGGACGCTATGAGTTAGTGATTCGTCATGATGCGACTTGGGTCGGTCGCGAGTTTTATTTCTTTATTGCCCGTACGATGGCTCTTGTTATCGTTGTCAACGTCATAATAAACATAACTGTATATCGTGTTTATTTTCTAACTACAAAATAGCTATATGGCACGCCAAGACACACCTTAAATATGACTCTTTACTCATATTGAGTGAGGTGAATAGTGTTCTCAGACATGACTAATATTAAATTCCCGACTCTCCAGATGAACTACTTTAGAGAAGCAGACATCCGGCATCTGCTGATTTCTGAGGAGCCGGAAGCTGGGAGCATCGAAATTAGCCCCAACATTACCGCTGATCTCAACGATGCTGGCGAGTTAATTGGGATTGAAATCCTTAACGCAAACGCTTACAAGCGGATTTCTTCATGGCAAAATCACTCAGAAGTCGATGTCTCAGGGAGCACTTAATACACTACAAGTTGAACTTTACTAGGTGGTTCATCGAGTTGTAGAACCGTCATAAATTGCGAAAGCGTTTTCAGAATTGCAGCATATGTTTGATAGAGCAGCGCTCGCACCGGATATGTCTGTAGCTTCAGTTTTGGTAGATTGATTGCACTGATTGGGGCTGCGGTAATATCGATTGTCGATTGTGGATTGGAAACCGTTTTCATATCAGCGCCTGCGGTTTCAACCTCTGTGGCTCTACAGCAGAATCGGGATAACTGATAGCCGTGGCAATCGAGCTGTCTAGGCAGACTTGATATTTAGCTGCCGATCGCTAACCGATGACTGCAACTCGTTTAAAGACACTGCTGGACTAAGCACTGATTGAGGTAACAGATGCAGATATGCTGACGCGCTGCGCTGCTGGTGCCGCTGTCGCTGTTGATAAGAGGGAAAGCGATCTGGCAAGTACTCACCACTGAACCAGTGCTGAAATGACTGCCAGGCAGCTTTAGGATACGCATACTGCCAGGGCTGTGACCAGGTGGGAGTGGATTTAGAGGGCAGCGGCAAGCGATCGCCATAGACCTTTCCTAGCTGCTGAACTGTCCAGTAGCGGCTCCAGGCTTTGGCGATATTAATCACTAGCGGCAGAGGAAGCGAGGCAAATGGGGTGACAGGCAGCGATCGCCCTACTGTGCTCGACTCGATTTGCTCCACGCTGAAATATCCTACCGGCACGCCATTCCGCTGGGGGCGTTTGGCAGCCGAGGTCATAGCCGTCTTCTGAGGCGATGGCGATATTGGCGGCGCAGAGCTGGTGACACCGCTTACAGCCTCACAGATAAATTGCGGTAGCTGCTGTTCGCTTAGCAGGCGCAGGCTGTCGCGGGCTGCCGTTTTGTCAGCCTCAAATGCGTAATAGTCCAAAAAGGCCAGACACACCTGATAGGGATAGGCCGAAACATTGGCTCGGCCACCAAACTGCGCGCCATTGGGCAGGCGAACAAATAAGCGATCACCCTGATATTGATATGTTGCCAACAGTCCCGCCAGTTTGCCCGCTCGGTAGCGATCGCCCACTTGTGGCGAGACCTCCCCCCAACCCACCAGCGTACTGTTCGAGATGCCGCAGGCCCGCGCCAGTTCGCGCCCCGACATAAACGGTGTGCCGTCTGGGAAAACTCCTACCTCAATCGGCAATGCTGGCCCTTCCACAGCCGGAATGATGGGCGATGGCGAGAATACCAGGGCGTTACTAGACATAATTTTTAAGGAGTTGCGGTTGAAATAATCCTCTGTGCATCAGCGATCGCGCTGGCATAACAACACCTATCGGCATCAGCTAGCCGCTAGATGTAGAGGTCGCCCAGTATTCTAGCGCCTCTTAAATCTTTATTTAGCGTATATTTACGATTCTCTCTAAATCCGTGTGTAGCAGAATTTGGAATATGGGAAAGGGGAGTTGTCTTTGGTTCTTGGTCCTTAGTTCTTGGTTCTCTATTGTGTTCGCAGGCAAGATGCCCACTCTATCTCCCCAAAGTCCTCCGGGGAGGCTCCGCCAAGACCCCGTACGGGCGAATGGCCATTCGCCCCAACATTACCCATTTACCCTGCTACCCTGCCACTCTGCTATTTGCCTAACAATTCGACCAACAGCGCTTGCTGAGCATGCATGCGGTTCTCGGCCTCTTGCCAGACACGCGACTGTGGCCCTTCGATCACGGCGTCGGTAATTTCTTCGCCCCGGTGGGCCGGCAGGCAGTGCAGCACAATTGCGTCTTTGTCCGCGATCGCCATCAGCTCATCGTTAATTTGATAGGGCTGAAAGAGGGGAACCCGGCTGGCAGCAGAGTCTTCCTGACCCATGCTGGCCCACACGTCAGTGTAGAGGACTTGGGCTTTTTCAGTGGCGGCTTTGGGATCGGCAGTGACAGCAATAGAGCAGCGATCGCCCGCGAGTTGCTGCGCCGTTTTTAACACGTCCGCGTCGGGCTGAAAGCCGGCCGGAGTAGCGACTCGCAGGTTCATGCCTGCGATCGCGCAGCCCAGCATGAGGGAATGCGCCACATTATTGCCGTCACCCAGATAGGTCATCGTTAATCCGGCAAGCTGACCGGCAAAGCATTCCTGCACCGTTTGCAAGTCGGCCAAAATCTGGCAGGGATGTTCCAAATCCGTTAGTGCATTGATGATCGGAATATCAGCGTAGTCGGCAAATTCCTGAATTTCCGCCTGCTCAAAAGTACGAATGGCAAGGATATCCACATAGCCGCTGAGGATTCGGGCCGTATCCCTGACCGGCTCTCCCCGACTCACCTGCGTTACATTGACATTCAAGTCAATTACCTGGCCGTCCAAGCGCCACATCGCTGCCGAGAAGCTGACGCGGGTACGGGTCGACGTTTTGCGAAACAGCAGACCCAAAATTTTGCCAGAGCAGCAGGCCGTGGTTTTTCCCGATTTGAGGTCACCTGCCAGCGTCAATAACGCCATGAGTTCGTCAGTTGAAATATCGGTGATGCTGAGAAAATCGCGGCCCTTTAACCCTGTCATGTCTATACCTGCCGTTGAGAAACTACAAAGTTATCAAACTTTTGGACCGACAAACGGGACGATGTTGGCGATTCAGGATTCGCTTGATCAAAAGTGAGGAGCAAGATGGAAATTTATGGTCAGTGGATATTGCCGCGACTGTTGGAATGGACAATGTCGGGCGAGCCGTTTGCGCAATATCGTCGTCAAGTACTGGCGGCAGTCTCTGGCGACGTGTTGGAAATCGGCTTTGGCACTGGGTTGAACCTGGCTTACTATCCCACAAGCGTGACGTCGCTGACGGTAATTGAACCGAATCCAGGCATGGCGGCGATCGCGGCTCCCCGTCTTGCCCAGACCTCTCTGCCCGTCAACAGTCTGCCCTTGCACGGGGAACATCTGAAGCTAGCCGATAACACTTTCGATTGGGTGGTGAGTACCTGGACACTATGCAGCATTGCCGGCATTGATCAGGCACTGCAGGAAATTTATCGAGTGCTGAAACCGGGCGGCAAATTCACTTTTATCGAACACGGCCTCAGCGATGATCCGCGAGTTCAGCCCTGGCAGCGTCGCTTAACGCCTTTGCAAAAACGCATTGCCGATGGCTGTCATCTGGATCGGGCCATCTCTGCGATCGTGCAAACCCACTTCTCCAGCCTTACTTGGAAAGAATTTCATGCCGATGGGGTACCTAAAATTGGCGGTTACTTTTATCAAGGCGTGGCAATCAAGACAGCTTGAGAAGATGAAAACTTTTAGTATATGGTTTTTGGCTCTTAGTTCTTTGGTTTTTAGCTTTGGATTCTTTATGACGTCAGTTCGATAGGCTTAGAAGATAGCCAGAGGCAGAGCAGCCAGTCCTCTGACGCGAGTCTCCAACGAAGGGCTGCTTGATACGAAAAAGATAGAAAGCTTTTTCACTTGTTTGAAACTCAATGTCACTACTTGAAGTCTCCAGTAGCAGCGATCGCCCCTGTCTCCACTCCAACCTTCCGGGCAGGCCAGATCTTTCAAACAGGCTCCACCGACGCCAACACCCTGCCACCCTTTCACCTCTTCACCCTCATACCTCCCGACCTGCTACTTCTTCTCCCACTGCTGCTTCAAGCGGCTAATCCGCTCCAGCAGGCTCTCATTCGACATCCGCGTTCCCAATCGCTCCACCAGTAAAGGAAACGCCAGCGGGGCGGGGCGGGGCGTATCTTTCCAGACCACCTTTAGTTGCCGCAGTTGCTCTAGCAACTTGGCCAGCCGATGAGTCTCTAGCTGCTCTGCTAAAACCTCGCGCTCTGCCTGTTGCAGCAGCAGATTTTCTGGCTCGTACTTGCTAAATACTTCATACAGCAGGGATGAACTCACCTGCAGTTGTGATGAGGTCTTTCGGGAGCCGGGATAGCCTTTGAATACCAGCCCGGCGACTTGGGCCACCCCCCGAAACTTGCGTTGGGTCAGCTCGGAGATATTCAAGCTGGCTTTAATATCAGCCTCCAAATTAGTCAAGCTAAAAAACTCATCGGAAAATAGCTCCTGAAACGGATAGCCTTTGGGCGCCAAAATTTCGAAGCCATAGTCATTCACTGAAATAGTAAATGTCGTCTGCTGCTGCCGGGCAAACCGATAGCCCCACAAAAACCCCAACCCCTCGTGCACAAACCGGCCTTCGAAGGGAAACACATAGAGGTGCTGTCCCTCTCGCGTTTTACAACATTCCACCAGCAGTTCATCAGCCGCGGGAATGTAAGAGAGCCGCGCCTGGGTTTCTAAAATCGGCGCAATGCAGTGCACTTCGCGGTTCCAGTCGCCGGGCTGCCGCACCATCTCCACTTCCTGGCGCAAATGGGTGCTCAACGTATCCGAGATGGCGAGTTGACCGCCGCCCCAAGTTGGCGTCACTGTAGACTGGCGACGCGTATTTTTGACATACGCCACCATGTCCTTCATCTGAAAAAACTCTAGCTGTCGTCCCGCAAAGAAAAAGACATCCCCCGGTTTCAAACGAGAGACAAAATTTTCCTCCACCGTGCCAATTTCCCGGCGATTGGTATACACGATTTTGACCGCTTGGTTACCGGTGATGGTGCCAATGCCCATGCGGTGCATGCGAGTAATCTTCGTGTCAGTGACTCGATAGCGCTCTTTCTCCAAAGTCACTTTTTGATAGCGTGGATAAGCGCCGAGGCATTTCCCCCCTTTTTCGACAAACTCTAATACCCAGTTAAATTCCTCATCGGTTAAATACTGATAGGCCACCGTCTGACGAATCGCCTGCAGCGTGGCCGCCGGCACAAATCCATCGCCACAGGCCAGCGTAACTAAATGCTGCACCAGCACATCGTAAGGGCGATGCCGGGGCCGTCGCGTTTCGATCGCCCCCGCCGCTAGCCCGCGGCGAAACGCCGAAATCTCTAGCAGCTCTAGCGCATTGGTGGGCAAGAAGAAAACTTCAGAGGTGCCTTCTGGTACATGAGCCGATCGCCCCGCTCGCTGCAGCAGTCGCGCCAGGTTTTTAGCACTGCCAATCTGCACCACTCGCTCTACCGGTTGAAAGTCGACCCCCAAATCCAGCGATGAGGTACAGACTACCCATTTGATCTCACCGGTCTTGACACCGGCCTCGATCGCCTCCCGTTCTTGCTTATCAATCGACCCGTGATGCAAAGCAATCAGGTTTTCGTGGTCGGGCATCGCGAACTGCAGCGCTTGAAACCACCGCTCTGCCTGATTGCGAGTATTGGTGAAAATCAGCGTTGATTTTTCGATGTCCAGCGCCGCCACCAGCGCCTCAAACATGCGTAGCCCCAGATGCCCTGCCCAGGGAAAGCTATCAACCGACTCCGGCAAAATGCTGCGGATAATCGTGTCTCGCTGTAAATCAGACTGCACAATCACCGGCTTTGTCACTAATCCAACAGCAGTTTGCGCGGCCTCCAACAAATTGCCCAACGTCGCTGAAACGGCCCAAGTGCGCACGCTCGGCGTCAACTGTCGCAGTCGCGACAGGGCTAGCTCGGTTTGAGTGCCGCGCTTAGAGCTCATCAGCTCGTGCCATTCGTCTAGCACCACACAGCGCAGTGACTGGAACCGCTTGGCGCTGTCTTTATAAGACAGCATCACAGATAATGACTCCGGCGTAGTAATCAGCACGTCCGGCATTTTTTTCAGCTGTCGCGATTTTTTGCTGGAGCTAGTGTCGCCCGTGCGCGACTCGATTTGCAGCTTCCAGTCCATTTCATCCACCGGACGCCGGATCGACTGTTCAATATCCCGCGATAGCGCCCGCAAGGGAGTGATATAGAGCAGTTGCAGACCAACGCCGGGGGTGACAAGCATTTCTGCTAGCGGTCCCATAACAGCGGCATAGGTTTTACCAGAGCCGGTGGGCACTTGGATCAATCCACTTTCACCGGCTAGATATGCTTCCCAAGTCTGCTGCTGAAAGCCCAGGGGCTGCCAACCCTGACGCGAAAACCAATCGATAATAGGAGCAAGTCGAGTATCCATAGTTTTATCATTGCGGATTTCTCGCTCAAACGACTGACATCAGCAATTTAAGTATGTACATACGCATGCATGCATGCATGAGCGGCAGCTTTGTTAGTAAAAAGTCTTGAAGAATTTGAATGGCTCTGAAACGATTAGCCGCGATCGCGACATCTTCTATGTGATCAGTAACTAGGCAACGGCAAGGCTCCAGTACGCATATTCACTGAGGAGCAATCTGTTTGCAGCCTTAATTTCATAAGAATTGTCATGAAATTTGTAAGACTACAAAATCTCTTCATGATTCAAGCACATACACTGACAATATATGTCGTATAAAATAAAACTAGTGATGATTGACTATCCTAGTTCATGGGTGCTTCGCTTGCGGTACCTTTCACAAAGGAGTTTTTTAGATATCTTCAGTGATTTCTTTGGCCGTAGTTCTATGTAATTAGCGCAGGTCTTTGAGACTCCTTTCAATTTGATGGGTACACTGTGAATGCCTAATTAGAATCTCTGATTGGCCGCTTGAAATTCACTAAGCTTATGTGAGCTTGGTCAGTGGTAAATGCTACTGATTTAGTTGCTGGCCAAATGCACAAGTAAGTCAATCATTATGGTCAAAGACTGATGGCGCATAGGTCGCTATCGACACCTTTGGTCAGGTGCTCAACCGTACAAAAAACAGCGATTTGTCTACAGTTTGAAACTCAACCGCGAGAAAATGTTTGACCCTAAAGTCTTGAGTGAATACGCCCTCTCGAATATGGACGCTTCAGCGGAAAGTATTCAGAATAGTTTGAACTTATTTCAAATATTCAAGCGTCTGTATGAACAAAATCCGGCACTGCTCAATGAAATTTTGAACATGGCAACTGTTGATAAGCAGATGCCCGTTCACCCTGGCAATTTTTCTTACGTTTTGGGTTTAGTCACTGACAAACAGGCCCTTCTCATCACTAACGTATCCGAAAATCGTTCGCAAATCTTTTTGCAGCCACAGCTTCAGAACCAGATATGGACTTTTGGACGCGATCCCAATCAATCATCACTGCCAATTCGCGATCGCCGTTTGTCCCGCTGTCATGCTGCAATTCGCTACGATAGCGCCTGTGGCTTTGTCCTGTATGACCTGGGCAGTACCAATGGTACCTACGTTAACGGCATGCGCATCCGACAAAACTATGTTTTGAAAGATGGTGATCTCGTTCGCCTCGGCAGTATGAATTTTGGCTTCTTTACCGGGGCCGAGTTCCGTCGGGTGGGAGCCCCTTCACCAGAAATTTTGCGCAGATTAAGCGAAGCAGCAGTGCCGCCGACGGCGCCAATGGATGATATGCCAGAAACCGTTGATGATGGTTCTGATAATATGCCTACTAACTTAGAGCAAACGCTGCACTTTATGAGCGGTACCGAACTGGTTCAGGATTAGGGAAGCGCCGGGCATAAAATGCCCGTATGCGGTACGTAATCTCCACGACAGCTTAGAAAAATAGCCTTTACCAGTAGTTTGAGCCGCCTCTGCAATTTTTTCATCTCGGTCCTACGGGGTTGCGAATGTCTTAACCCTCTCCATTACTTCACTGGGTGAATAAACCTGATATGCCTGGAGGCCAACGTTTTTAGCTGCTTCTACGTTACGTGCACCGTCATCAAAAAAGGCTGCCGCTGCTGGCGCAATATCGAGCGCTTGTAGAACGTGCTCAAAAATGGCGGGATCAGGTTTCATTAACCCTATTTGATGAGATAAGAAGACGCAGTCAAAAGGCGCGTAGAAGCTATAGCGATCGCGTAGCTTGGCATAATGAGCCGCATTGGTATTTGATAAGAGCGACACATGATAACTTTGCTGAAGCTGTCGGATAACTGCCTCATAGCCCGCCATTGGTGCCTGCACAAACTCTAAAAATTCCTGCTGCACCATCGCCGGTGAGAGCGTCAGGCCAAATTCCATAATGAAAGCGTTGGCAAACTCGTCAAAAGTTAGGCGCCCCGATTCAAAATCAACCGTGCTACGGGCTTGTATCCAAAGCTGATGGAGTTCATCTAATGGCACTGCCCGACCCAGGAGATTACTCACGCGTTCACTCCACTGCAACTGCACCAAGACACCGCCCATGTCGCAAATAATATGCGTGATCATGCGATCGCTCCTGTCCACGTTAATTTCATCCGGGTTTAATCCACAGTCTTGGCCGAACATTCAGCTCCTGAATGATGACAAGCCTCTAGATTAATGCGCCTCAAGGGATAGCGCATAAAAGCAGAAGGCTGTATTTCGGCGATATCCCAACGATTCATAAAGCGACTGCGCTGCAGTATTTTCGATTTGGGTCGCAAGGGTCAGACTGACTGCGTGAGTCTCAGTCGCATATTTAGCTGCCGCCATCAGCAAAGAACGCGCGATCCCTTGCCGGCGGTAAGCAGGATTGACAAACAGATCGTTCAAGATCCAGATAGGACGTAGAGAAATCGTTGAAAAGCTGGGATAGAGCTGGGTAAAACCTACCGTTTGCGCCGCTTCCTGCGCTACTAAAATAACCGAATCATGACGATGCAACCGTTCCTTTACAAAGCCATTAGCGGCTTCTAAGTTAGACGGCTGCTGATAAAAGACTCGGTAATGGTCAAGCAGTTGGCTGACGGCAGCAAGGTGCTCTAGGGTCGCTGTCATAATTTCCATCTTCAAATCTCGAAATGGTTATTAGTAAGTCTTATCAAAGCCGTGAATTTTCAGCCGTAAGCGGGTTAATAATGTGGCGATTAACACCAACAAAATTAATACACTCTAAGAATTGGTCCATAATTCACCCAGCGTTAAGGTTTTTTGGCTACACTACTGGCCAAAGGCATTAGTATTAGCAGCCCGTTTTTCCGAAGATGCGGATGCTCCTGCAGCATATTTGCTGATGGTGTTTGCGTATCGAGTCAATTATGGCAGCGTGTTGAGAAATTGGGGCTCTGGCCTATTTTTCTCCTTAGATTCAGAAACACGGCGTTGTTGGTTCAAAGTGCCAGTTATTTGCTGACTTAGTCCCCCTCGATTGACCTATGATGCGCTCTGCTGACCGACGAGTGACTGCGCCCATGAATTTTATCAAGGGAGCGATCGCGACTTCCCTATTAGCTGCCTTCTCGACTTTGAGTCCGGTGCTGAGCCCAACGGCTAAGGCTGCCGAGTTTACTGAAGACAGTCCTAAAGCTGTCTTAGATGAAGCCTGGCAGCTTGTGCATCGCGAATATGTCGATTCCAGTTTTAACCAAACCAACTGGCTCGCCGTTCGTCAGCGCCTATTGAGTCAGGAATATGCTTCGCCAGAAGCCGCTTATTCCGCGTTGAGGGAAGAACTTAATCGCTTGGAAGATCCCTACACCCGGTTTTTAGATCCCCGGGAGTATGCGGAAATTTCTGATCAGACGGCAGGCGAAATCTCTGGAGTTGGCCTGCAACTGCAGCGTGATGATCAGACTCGCTCCATGATCATCGTGGGGGTATTGTCTGAGTCTCCCGCCGAAGCTCAAGGATTACAAATTGGCGATCGCCTTTTATTAGTCGATGGGCAGTCAGTTGACCGGTTGAGTGTCAGTGGCGTGGCGCAACTGCTGCGGGGCGAAGAAAACTCACCGGTAACGCTTACCTATTCGCGTCGAGACAGCCAACCGCAGTCCGTAATTTTGACTCGTACTCGTCTAGAACTACCAACTGTGGCCCATGATCTGAAGCAGGTTAACGGCTATCGCATCGGCTATATTCGCCTCGATGAATTCAATGGTCACGCGACTGAGCAAATGGTGAAAGCAATTGAAGAATTGATGTCGCAAGATGCAGAAGCTTTCGTGCTGGATCTGCGGAGCAATCCGGGTGGGCTGCTGTCAGCCAGTATTGAAATTAGTCGGCTGTGGCTGCAGCGTGGCCCCATCGTTCGCACGCAAGATCGTGACGGTGAGCCCTCAGCCATCAATGCCAACCGCACTGCTCTCACTGATTTACCAATGGCGGTATTAGTTAATGGTCGGTCGGCCAGCTCCAGTGAAATCTTGACGGGCGCTCTGCAGGACAATAACCGCGCCACTGTGGTGGGCACGACGACGTTTGGGAAAGCATTGGTGCAGTCACTATATGAGCTCTCCGATGGTTCAGGACTCGCAGTGACCATCGCCCATTACTATACGCCTAACGGCACGGATATTAGCCAGCGTGGCATTACGCCAGATATTGAAGTTAATCTCAGCAGTGGTGAAGAGCGAGCGCTATTCAACAATCCGGTGCGCTTGGCCTCAGCGCAAGATGAACAGTTTTTGCAGGCAGTCTCAGCCCTAGAAGCCACAATTCAAAGCTACCAATCGCTTCCCACTGGTCCCCGACAGTTAGGGCGATCGCCAGCAGAGTAATTCTGCTATCCATTACGTTGATCGCCTAGCAGCACCAGTTCACGGCGGTAATTATCAGGCTGCATAGTCAATTAGAACCAAGTGGTTTTGGAGTAGCCTGATTGCACCCCAGAAATAGCTATGGGCTACTTGGCTAGCAGCATCAGAATTTCGCCGTTAAATAGCGAATCCTTAAAGAAGTGCTTCTTCGGGGATTAGTTCAACATCCTCACCCCATCGCACTCTGAAAGTCGGTAGCCAGCCCCGCAGAAAGTAATAAAAAGACGTCAACAGCTCATTCCAATAGCGAGTGGTGAGACGCAGGGCTTCTGCACTGGGAACTAGATCAGATAAACGGGCTAGGGTATCGCCAGTGGCTTCGCTTAAGCCATAGAGATTCGTGGGCCAAGCCACCACCTGTAGATCTCTATTTTCAAACGTGAGGGCGGCACGGCGCATTGACAAGGCCGGCGCTACTAGGGCAATCCGGCGGGATTCTCGTTGAGGCGTTTCGCCACTGCCCAAAATTTCTCGCTCTTCCAAAAACTCACGCACGTCACGCATGGCTCGGTGTACATCCATGCCCGCATCGTTAATCGCAATCACCTCTCGGGATACACCGCCGCTGATCAAAATCTGCCGCAAAATTTCCTCTTTGGCGGCTTCCTCTTCATCGTTGCCGTAGATGGGACCGGCGGTCACGAATACAAAAGGACTGCTGCCACGAACGAGCAGCCGCTGATATAGACCAGCCGCACTGTTCAATCGAGACACAAGGGCTGGATTAATCTCAACATCTTGGTCGACTTGACTAGGAAAATCTTCGAGGGGAGAAATATAGTCCATGTTCTCCCCAATCACCACAATGGTCGATACCTGGCTGAGGGCCGTGCTGACTGGAATATCAGTGGGGCACACTTCATTACAAATAGCTCGTTGTGCTTCATAGGCCTGCTGTACTGCTTGCTCTGCTTGATTCACTACAAAACGAGCAAACAGCGGTACGCTGCAAACAATTAAAATCGTCAACGCAACGCCCACATAGCGGCCTTTGATCTTTTTTTCGGCTAACGCCAAGATCAGCAGAAATACTGTCAGCCCCAGCGGAGTCAGTGGCAGAGAGATGATTTTCCAAATGGAACCAATGGTTTCATCGTTGGGATCAATAAACGCCAGCACGAACAGCGTCAAAATGATGGCTCCGCCAAACCAGGCTAAAAAATTACGGGGAATAAATTTGAGCAGCAAATACCACATGAACAGCCCGATAGCTGCCCATACTAAAAGGCGCGTTAGCAATTCTAAAATCATGCGGCGTTGAAATGCTCAGAGTGAGAATGCGATCGCCTACGGGATGATCAAAACTTAGATTTCAGTCTCAATATCCACCCGCCCCGCAACAGGCATGATACATGCGTTCAGCTTTTCTGGCACACTGAAGTTATCGGCCCAAGCCAATTGCTGGTCGAGAAGTCAACGAGCATTTCTCCATCCACTCCTTAGCGACAGGGTTCAATCTGTCTGCTTCAGGAACATTATTCAAAAGCCGGCAACTGCTAAGTGCCGCACTTAAGTAGCTTTGGGGAAATAAAGCACTGGATGCCAGCTATTCCGCAAGATTTCTCGGGTAAAGCTGGGTACTGACCAACGCAGCAGGCCGCCCATGCCGCTGGAGGACATTGCGATCGCGCCGATATCGTACTGGTCAGCGACCCGCAAAATTTCTTGGAGGGGATTGCCTTCGACTACCAAAGTTTCGACGTTAAGCTGCAGAGCGCGCAGGGTCTCAGCGACTTGATGGAGGCGCGATAGCGCTGCTTCCATAGGGTTGTCACCCTGCAACTCACGGCGGATATTGTCGTCAATGACCCACACCAGCCAGTATTGATGGTTCTCGGGCGGCGGATTGCTTTGCATACGCTCTTTCAGCATGGCTAGAAAATCATCAGAACCTGGCGTGCCATCGTAAGGAATCAATAGATAGCGAAACAAATTACGGCAGCGAATTGATAACTCTTCAGTCGTAAAGGTGGAGACTAATTGAGGCCGTAAAATCATCATTGGCGCTGGCGTTTGCTCGACCAAGCGCATTGTGGTGCTGCCAAAAAGCTTTTCTGAAAGAATGTTGCGAGTCGGCATGCCAAGGAAGACGATTTCACTCTCAGACTGTTTAATTTTCTGCAAAATATTGCTGCTGGCTTTACCGCAACCTATCTCGATTTTGACATCGGCACCCTCTGGAATCTCATTGAGATTGTTTTCCAGCCGCTTACGGGCATCTGCCAAGCCTTGCTCATCGACCTTAGGAACGCTGCGATCATCCTCCACCGGAACGTTGTGAAAGAATGTAATATCAGTGCAGCCATTTTCTATAAAACTGGGAATCACGCTTCCCAGCCGATATAGACCATCTTCAAAGTCAGTACAAATCAGAGCTTTCTGAAACATGGCGTTGCGCATCCCACCGGGCCAACAACTTTATAATGGGCCATTTAGCGACTTGCGGCAATCAACCCCCATTGTTCAAGATGGCTAGGCTTTAACGCCCTGTATTTTCACTATGACAGTATTAGTAACCGTTCTTAAATAAGGAATTAAGTAGATAAGGAACTGAAGTAGTTACGCTGCCTTACACAAAGCATTTGCATTATCGCTACTTCTCAAAAAAACTTGAATATTGGCTTTAAACGAAGGTAAACGCCCCATCATCCCCAGCTCAATTCTCTCAAGAACTCAGCGAGAGAAGGAGGTCGTTCCTTGGTTTGGCATCATCATGACGTCAAATTAGGCGATGGAGTCAATGCCCCACTCGTGCTTGAGAAACTGCTTGTACATAGTTTCCCGTCTCATCATCTGTTCGTAGAGCTTGACCAAGAACTCTTGAGCTTGCTCACGACTCATCTGATTTACTTGAGTTTCGAAAGAGCGCAAGCTGAACTTTTGCTCCAAACTGAGGTCTTCATTCATTGTTTAATCATCCAACTTGAGAAACAACACTTGCCGAGATTGACCTAACAGATCCACCCATGAGTTGTATCTGCTCTAAAGGCGATCGCACCGTTGGAGTACCTAAGCTGAAGAAACAACCCCTGTCCAGAACTGCTAAGCAAACTTTTAGACAAGTTATGTTTGTTCTACCCACGATCGCGGCCTTTCTCCGCAATTGCCTATAAATATATTACAAATTGTAAAAAAGATTTGACAAATCCGCTACTGTTCAAAGGAGTTGGTAAAAGCGGCTACAGTTTTAGAGATTAATTTTACTTAGAGGAAATTTCAGAGATCCTGATGAATCCTCAAAGCTGACGTTCTAGTCGAAGCATGCGTCGATAGGCTCCCCAGCCTAGCAGCACCATGGCACCAGCGAAGCATCCCAAAAAGATTAGATGAGGAGCGATCGCCGCCCAATCTTCCGGGTCGGTGACAGCTCCTTGCAGAGCCAGAATCATGTGATAAACCGGATTGTATGCCGCCAGAGTCAATAATGTATCTGGAAAAAGGCGGATAGGCAGAAAGGCGCCTCCTAGCAGCAGCAGCGGTACGCCAAATGCCGCCACCAGCGCATTCACATCTTCGGTGCGCCGCGCTAGCTGAGTGCCCAGAATAAAACCCAGCCCGACGTAGGCTGCGATGCTCAGCAAAATAATGGCGATCGCTAATGCGACTGATCCAGCAAAGCTAGCCCCTACAGCGAGCGCGATCGTCCACACCAACAGCGCCTGGGCCAAGCCGATGCCGCAGTGCGCTACAAAAATTCCCAAAAAATAAGAGATGCCGCTTAATGGCGATAGAAACAATCGTTTCAGCGTTTGCTGCTCACGCTCTGCGACGACGGTGGCCACGCTGCCCCCCAAGCAACTAAAAAACAAAGCTGCTCCCACTAGGGTGGGCGGCGCTGCTTGCTGATAGGCACTAGCCGTATCTAATTGAGCCCGCTCGGCCAAAATCAAGCTGTTCATTACCAACATCAGCGCTGGGAAGACCGCCCAAAAAATTAAGCTACGCCGTCTCCGCAATAGCTCCTGCCAAATTCGTTGGGCGACAGCTAAGGTCTCGCGTAGCAGTTGGTTAGTCATTATGATTCGAATTGGGATCTCTACGGGCTGTTGCTGGTTCGCTGACGGCATCAACATGCCACAATAGAAGCGATCGCTCACAGTTACTTGGCAAAAGTTTATAAGTCAATAGCTGACTGCTGTATTAGGCCGATCTGAAAGCAGCTTAGAGTCGATACTATAAAGGAATTCGCTCGCTGGAGATGGCATTGGTCAGCTTGCTCAAAAAATTGCGCGACGTTTTGATGCGTTGGTGGCGTGACTTCACGCTCCAGACGCGCCTGCTAGCTGGGGCCACGCTGGTCGTTTCTCTACTGATGAGCGGGCTGACGTTTTGGGCGGTGAACTCTATTCAGCAAGATGCTCGCCTCAACGATACTCGATTTGGTCGTGACTTGGGACTGCTGCTGTCCGCTAATGTAGCGCCGTTGGTGTATGAAGAGGCGCAAGAAGAACTGGCGCGATTTTCCTACAGCTTTTACCAGAGCACATCCAGCGTCCGCTACATGCTCTATGCCGACGAAGACGGCGCCATCTACTTTGGCATTCCCTATTCTGACGATTCTGTACAAAATTCGTTGACTCTACGCCGCCGGATGCAGCTGCCCGAAAATTATGCTCGCAACGCTAATCTGCCTTTTGTGAAGCAGCATTCAACCCCCGCAGGGGAAGTTACCGACGTTTTTGTCCCGATTAATTATGACGATACTTATCTAGGAGTCTTGGCGCTAGGCATCAATCCCAATCCCACCGTGGTGGCCTCTTCCCATCTCACTCGCGATGTCACTGTGGCAGTGTTTGTTGCCATTTGGGCTACGGTAATCCTCGGTGCGGTTTTTAATGCCCTGACGATTACTCAGCCCATCAAAGAACTACTGAAAGGCGTCAAAAATATTGCCGCAGGCAACTTTAAGCAGCGGATTGATTTGCCCTTTGGGGGAGAACTGGGAGAGCTGATTTATAGCTTCAACGACATGGCGGAGCGTTTGGAGCGCTATGAAGAACAAAATATTGAAGAGCTGACTGCTGAAAAAGCCAAACTTGAAACGCTGGTTTCTACTTTTGCTGACGGGGCCATTTTGCTCGATACCGATATGCGTATCGTGCTGGTTAATCCGGCGGCGCGGCGGATTTTTAGTTGGGAAGGTCGAGAGTTATCCAATGATACGGTGCTCCAGCACTTGCCGAACGCCGTGCGACTGCAGTTAACTCGACCGTTGATTATGGCTGCTTCGGGCGAATCTGAAGGGATGGAGTTTCGGATTGTGTTGACCGAGCCCATCAACCGGACGATTCGAGTACTGCTCAATGCAGTGCTTGATCAAGCGCGCGAAAACGTTAAGGGAATTGCTGTGACCGTGCAGGATGTGACCCGTGAAGTGGCGCTGAACGAAGCCAAAAGCCAGTTTATCAGCAACGTTTCCCACGAGTTGCGCACACCCCTGTTCAATATCAAGTCGTTTATTGAAACCCTCCATGAATATGGGGACGAATTGAGTCCCGAAGAGCGTCAGGAGTTTCTGGAAACCACCAATCACGAGACCGATCGCCTCACACGCCTGGTGAATGATGTCCTCGATCTCTCTCGTTTGGAGTCCAGTCGCCGCTATCAGTTTGGTGAAATTGACGTGGCTCAGCCCATTGAGCAAACGCTGCGCACCTATCAGCTCAATGCCCGCGACAAAAAAGTGACGCTGCATCACGAAATTGCTGCGAGTTTGCCACCGGTACAAGGTAACTATGATTTGCTGCTGCAGGTATTTGGTAACCTCGTCGGCAACTCGCTAAAGTTCACAAAAGCTGGGGGTAAAGTGATGCTGCGAGCGTATCAGCTACCGTCACAAAATCATCCCAATAGCCTTGACGAGTTTATTCGCGTTGAAATATCTGACACTGGCATTGGCATTGCCTCGGAAGACCAAGAAGCGATTTTCGATCGCTTCTTCCGGGTTGAAAATCGTGTTCACACCCTGGAGGGCACGGGACTAGGCCTATCAATTGTTAAAAATATCGTGGAAAAGCACAGCAGCCAAGTGCATCTCGTCAGTGAAGTCGGAATTGGCACCACATTTTGGTTTGACCTCGCCGTTTACCAATCCGATACGCCGGCAATGGTCATGGTAAAGATGAATGATGATGCTCAAGGCCAAGGAGATGCTGAAGCAGCGGCACTGCAGTCAACTAGCAGCGACAGTTGATTTGCCAAGGCTGATTACAGAGAACTGTGAGTCTTTTCCGTCAGCTATAGATGACGCGGGAATAGCTGCTCTAAACTGCTTTGCAGCTGACTGTGGGGGTAAATATCGGGTTTGCGACTCCAGACGTAGTTCAATGTTTGCTGATAGCTCCAATTAGGACGGTGGCGGAAACAGTAGGCCACCCCAATAGAGCCGCTACGGCCAATGCCCGCACGACAGTGGACCAAAATTTGCCGTTTGCCTTGCGCTAGCTGTTGATCAATCCAGGCGATCGCCGCCTCAATGTACTCTTCGGAAATGGGATAACGAGCCCCGTCTCGACAGCCCAGTTTGCAATAAGCGATCGCGCCATGGGCCGGTAAAGCGACATCTAATTCCTCAGCCATGTTCAACACGGCATCGAACCCGAGGGCCGCAGCTTGCGAAGCGGCGATGAAGTTACCCACATATACGCCGGGCATAATCTCAATGTGGTTGGGGCCTTGCGTCCAGTCCATATCGCCGGATGGGGGCGCAATTTGTAAACGGATATTGTTGTAGGCATGGCCTAGCCATTGGATTGCGCCCGGACGATCACGATGATGCATCCGATAGGTCAATTCAAAGTCACCAGGGCTGATTGGCTGTAGGGCCACCGTGAACTGATGATGTCCGTGCTCCGTTGTTTGAACGTAAGGAATATCAATGGCGTACCAAGTGTCGGCACTGTGCAGTCGGGTTGGCATGTTGGTCCACGCCTGCACGCTGTAATCTGACGGAGCGCTGCCAGTTTGCAGATGCAAACTGAGACTGATGGTTTCGAGCATGTAGCGCTCAAGCGTCTTTCCCAGTGATGGTACTGCCTCAATCCCGGTCGCCCACATCGGCTTGCGCTCCAGACAATGACGGCTTCAGGATATCAAAGACGGGGGATGGGAAGGCGATCGCAAGCACTGCCAGCTTGCTTATACCCGATTCAAATTATTGCCCTTAGCGCTATCAAGATGCCAAACATCCTCAGCCTGTAAACGTGGAGCCGAGTCACTGAGGTGTTTTTCTAGCAGCGCCAAATTGCGCACATTCGATTTGAAGAAAGCGTCAAAAAAGTCGCCTAAAAAAGGAACTGTCCCTACTGCAAATTCCAACGCCACATTCAAAACCATCTGGGCCAGCATGCCTTTGGGCAGCTGAAATCGAGCGGCTAAAAAAATAATGTAAGCGGACAGAATCGTTGTCGCCAAATCTCCCACCCCTGGTAAAAGGCCAATAATGGGATCAAGGCCCACTTTGATCCCTAATCCAGGAATTTTGAAGGCCGTGTCCAGCAGACGAGTCAGACGGCGAATTTGATCGAGTTGTTTAAGTTTTGCAGGAGTATTCATATTGCCAAGATGCCGGATTGCTTCGCAAACTTCGTCTCTCCGTTGAGAGAAATTAGCCATCCAACACTGATGGAAATTTAGCTGGAACAGGGCTGCGTCCGAAGCTGAGGCTTGCCCTACGATACTGGTATGATTGCGATCGCTCCTTCATCAACTTGTTAAGAACCATCATCGTTCGATAACAAGATGCTGATTCTTAGCGCGAATAACTGATGGCGACAGCTTGGAATTTGCCATTCTTGCCGTTGCGGTCTTGGACTGCTCAATAAGAACGGACTTTGCCGCTCAGGTGGTCAACTTTTGTGCCCGCAGTTGGCCACAGGCAGCGTCTTTTTCCAGTCCCCGAGAATAGCGCACACTAACGGCCACATGACGCTTTTGCAGTTCCTCGACAAAGGCGCGAATTTGGCGATCGCTGGGCCGCTGATAATCAGCCTCATCGATGGGATTGTAAGGAATCAGATTGACGTGGCTTTGGAAACTGCCCACCATATCGGCTAATTCTGAGGCATGGTGCGGTAAGTCATTTAGTCCGGCTAGCAAAATATATTCAAAGGTGACCCGGCGGCCAGTAAGGCGCACATAATCATGACATTCTTCAATCAGGGCCGCGAAGGGATAGCGGCGGGCACTGGGAATCAGGGTTTCTCTCAGGGCTTGATTAGAAGAGTGGAGGCTGACGGCTAAAGTAATTTGTAGGCGTTCTTCAGCCAGGCGACGAATCTGGCCGGCAATGCCCACGGTCGAAACCGTAATGGAGCGCTGACCAATGCCAATGTCTTGATTGAGCGATCGCACGGCTTTAATCACATTCGGCGCATTTAGCAGCGGTTCCCCCATGCCCATGAACACGATATTGCTGACTCGCTGCCCAAAATCTTCCTGTACGGTAAGCACCTGATCAACAATTTCATGAGTTTCCAAATTGCGCAAAAAGCCGCCTTTGCCCGTGGCGCAGAAGTCACAGGCCATGGGACAGCCAACCTGAGACGACACACATACCGTTAACCGCTTTTCCGTAGGAATGCCCACGGCTTCAATCAAACTACCATCGGTAAGCTTCAGCAAATACTTGACCGTACCGTCCGGAGCAACAGATCGAAAATGCAGCTGCGATCGCCCTACGGGAACGGTCGCTACTTGCGATCGCCACGCTTTGGAAAACACCGTAATATCTGCCAGGCTCCGCACATACTTGCCATACAGCCACTGGTGCAATTGCTTGCCCCGATAGGCCGGCTGTCCCTGCGCTTTCACCCAGTCGGTCAGTTCATCCAGTGATTGACCAAGCAGCGGCTCGACCGCAGGACGAACAGCAATTTTAGTAGCAGAAGAGGCCATATCGAAAGTGCAGAATTTGGAGGATGAGATGAGAAGTCTTGCCGCGGAGAGATTTTATGAAGGGTTGGATCCCTGAGCATTATTGCAGGCACGAACCTGGATGCCTCAGTCTGTAAAAAGAGTACTTACAAATCCTAATATGCGTCTCAAGACGTGTCACCAAATCAACGGCAAAAATCTTGCAGAATAGCTATTGCTCCGCCTGTTATTGATTCACCGCCTTTCAAGGCTGAATCTCTCATGGTTGGTACATTAAGCCATCAAACGCAGCCGCCGCAACAGAATAATTATTGTAGATTATTCGCAATTTAGTTCGCTTAAACTAAATTCAGTCAGGCTTCTGTACTTTGCTGAGATCGTCGTCGTCAGCTTCGCTAGGCCAAAACGGCAGTCGTCTCGGCTGTAGACCGTTAAGAACGCATGGCATGCATCCATTTAAGAACCTCTACAGAACACGTTCCTGTAGAGGTAGATAAGGTGGCATGTGTATATCTAGTGGGTCGTCTTTTGATTCTGCCACCGTTGCGATCGCTCTTGCTCACCCTTTCTATCATTAGTATGCCGTTCCCTACTCTAGTTCAGCTCAGTTATTTCTGGAGCCAGAGGATTCCTGACTGGTTTCGTCGGGCAGTATTGCGTCGATGGGCTTGGGCGCTTATTGGTGTCATTGCTGTTGGTTTGTTCAGCGGTACTCCCAGCAGTCACGCTACCAATGCTATCAACATAGCTCGCCCCACCTGGGATACTGGTTGGTTTCAAGCCGAGGTCTATCGAGAACTGCTGATACAGCTGGGCTACACCGTCAATGAACCAAAAACGCTGAGCAATGATGAGTTTTTTAAGCAGACTGCAGCCGGGGAGATGGATTTCTGGGCCAGTGGCTGGTTCCCCCTGCACGATCGCTACTTAGCGCAAGCCGACATTGCTGGCAAGGTAGAGCCTGTGGGGTTCGAGGTGCCGGGCGGCGCTCTGCAGGGATACATGATTGACAAGGCAACGGCAGAGCAGCTCAATATTCAAAGTCTGGCGGATTTGGCCAAACCAGAAGCGATCGCAGCGTTTGATCGCAACGGCAACGGCAAGGCCAACCTCATCGGCTGCAATGAGGGCTGGGCCTGTGCCGATGTGATTGACCATCATCTGCAGGAATATGATTTGAGCGACGCCGTTGAACATATTCAGGGAGACTACGCGCCGATGCTTGAAACGGCGATCGCTGACCAGCGGCGCGGAGTCGCTATCTTGTTTTACACCTGGACGCCCAACTGGACCGTCAGCGAACTGCGTCCTGGAGAAGAGGTGGTTTGGTTGGAAGTGCCCTATCCCAGTTTGCCGGCCGACCAGCAGCCGCTAGAAAATGAAACGGTGATCACCGGGATTGCCGGCTGTCTTTCGGATCCTTGCAAGCTAGGATTTCCCCGCAACGATATTCGCGCTGTCGCCAATACCGAGTTTTTGGCGGAGAATCCGGCAGTGCGATCGCTACTGGAACAAGTCACCATTCCGCTGGAAGATATTGCTGCTCAGAACGCTAAAATGCTGGCTGGTCAGGGCGAATCAGCCGATATTCGTCGCCACGCTCGAGAGTGGATTGAGGCGAATCGTTCGGTGGTTGACCAATGGTTGAGCACGGCGATGGCGATCGCTGAGATTCCGCCCGCTTCTCTGGCCGCTGAGACATCTGAAGCGACTCAATTAACATCATTGTTTCCGGAGTCCCTGCGGGTGGTGACGCAGCGATTTGAGCCCTTTGTGATGTACGAAGACCAACAGTATCAGGGATTTAGTATTGACGTGTGGGAGGCGATTGCGGCTGAACTTGACTTGAGCTATGACTTAGTCGGCGTCAACTCGATGGCTAAACTGCTGGACGAGGTAGAACGGGGAGCCGCTGACGTAGCCATTTCGGGCATTGGCATCACGTCTCAACGAGAAGAGCGTCTCGACTTCTCACATCCTTATTACAAATCAGGTTTACAGGTCTTGGTTGCCAGCGACGGCAGTGAGATCGGCAAGTTATTGAGTGTTGTAATTGCAGTACTGCGATCGCCCCGGCTTTATTTCGGCATCGGCATTCTCGTCTTAGTTTTGCTAATTGTGGCCCATTTACTGTGGTTTTCTGAACGCCGGCATAACAGCCAATTTCCCGACAGTTATCTGCAGGGCATTTGGGAAGCCTTCTGGTGGGCTGCCGTGACCGTCACCACAGTGGGCTATGGCGACAAAGTGCCGACTCGATTTACGGGGCGCTTTTTCGGTCTGGTATGGATGTTTTCTGGCTATTTTGTCTTCGCCTACTTTACCGCCAGCATTGCCACCACATTTACCGTGCAGGAGCTGCAGGGGGTCATCAACGGCTTGGAAGATCTGCCTGGTAAGCGCATCGCCACCGTAGCCGCAAGCCCCGCTGCAGAATATCTCTCTGACCAGACCAATCTGCTGTTCCAGGACTACAGCACCCTCGAAGACCTATACGCAGCCGTAGAGGAAGACAGCGAGATTGATGCTGTAATCTACGATTCTCCTGTGTTGCAGTACTTTGTTAGCCACCAAGGACAGGGTCGGTATAAAGTCGTTGGCGATGTTTTTCAGTCCCTTAACTACGGTATTGCCCTGCAGCAAGACAGCCCTTACCGCGAGGCCATCAATGCCGCCTTGCTCAAGCTTTATGAAACCGGACAATACGACAATATCTATCAGGAATGGTTTGGCTAAGGGACTGCGGGCCACCAAGCTCTGAAATGGCAGTAGCGGTTTTCTGAGCCGAGTTTTATGCTCCCGCGCGATCGCAGGCAGGGCTAACTACCAAGATTCTTGCGGTCGGGCTTGTGCAGCCTATGGCCACATCTCCTGAATTTGCCAAGTGAGGTATTATTTGCCTGATTAAAAGTTATCAGGAGTTGCCATTATGACAAACCGTCGGGCTCGCAACCGTGCTGTTAATTCTGCGAGCGGCTTTTTCCGCGATTTCCAAGACTTTTTGATGCGAGGCAACGTAGTCGATCTAGCAGTTGCCGTGGTGATTGGGGGAGCTTTTCAAGCGATCATCGCTTCCCTCGTTGGCGATATTATAACTCCCGTCATTTTGAATCCAGCGCTGCAGGCGGTTGGCGCTGATGACATTGCAGCGCTTTCATTCAACGGCATTAAATATGGTCTTTTTCTTGCTGCGATTATCAATTTTGTGGTGATTGCGTTCGTATTGTTTATCTTGATTCGGCTCTTGGAGCGAGCAAAACGACAAGAAGAGCTTGAAGAAGAGGCGGCGGCAGAACCGACCATTGAAGAAAAGCTCAATGAGACGCTTGCTCATTTGGCCGATGTCGTGGAACGCAAGATCTAGGTTTGTCAAAATGTGAGTTTATCAGTGCCATTGCGATCGCTTTTATCGGCTAACCTAAAGCGATGAACGATTTTATCGTTGAGACCAGCGCGACCTATGACACGTCCCACTTCCTTTCGCATGCGCCGCAGTTTAATTTGGATAGCACTGTTATCGTTAGTGTGGCTGCTCTGCAGCGGCAGTGCTGAGGCTGGGTCAATTCGCGATCGCCTAGCTGCTTTTCCTGATTGGACTAATAAGCCAAGCACCCGACCAGCCTCGGGCGATTTAGTTTATCCCGACTGGCTAGCGGGCACGTGGGAGCTGACGAGTACCCTGGTTGACTTGACTGCACCCCTAGCGCCAGCCATCGAAACGCCCGGCATGGCTGCTAATCAGCAGCTATTGCACAAGCCAATTATTTGCGAAGTACGCTTTGAACCGCGGCTAACTTCGTATACCCAAAGCTTTCTCTTACAGCCTCGATTGGCACAGGAAGAAATTGTTGCCGATCGCGCTTTCAATGGCCTCAGCATTGCCAAAGCTTATCTTGGAGACGAAGCTGTTCAGAAGGTCGTCGTTGACCCCCAAAACCCTAACCGTCAACTGACGATCTTAAACAATCAGCGCCGGCTGGAATCGACGATTACTGGGCGAGTGACAGAACAGCCCTCAGCGGATGATTTTTCCACCATTGAGATGTTTCAGCAGGTCTTCAGAAGCAGCAACCAGCCCTATTTCAATGAGGTTGAAACTACCACGTCCTATCATCGAGAGGCTAACGATTATGTTACTGCCGACCAAGTTACGGCAGTTTATTTATCTCCCCAAGATCCTGATTATTTCCAAGCCCTCAATCAGCCAGTTGCGCTTTATCATTACCAGTTGGAACTAGCTGCAATCAATACGCCTCTCTAGGCCAGGCTGCTGCAAGCATATTGAAATTGCTTGATCCTATGTAACGCTCATTGTTTATGACATTGCAGTACCACAATTGTGGGCATGATTGCCACCGCGCGCCGTCGACTAGCGGCTCCCTGAGCGAAATTTCAAAGAGCCGCTGAACTGTTTTTGTGCCTGCAGCCAGCTGACTCTCGGAAATTTACAGCAGCGACTCAGATTCCACAATAATTCGGCTCAAATCTAGATTAGAGTTAGGCTCGCCATCATAAGTCAAATACTCTAAATCAATCAGAAAAGCTTCTAAGGCAGCAGGATAGCTAACAAAAAAGCCAATTTCCTCTCCCGCATTGTTGTACTGCGTCAGTCCCCAGGTGTCCGTGGGATCATAGTGGGCCAGCATGTAGTCCCATCCCGACTCGTACTCATTCAGCAACAGCTTTTGCGCGACATATCCAGCCAAGATGCCGTTTGCTCCCAGAATGGGTTCCTGTAAAGTGGATTCCCGCGTCTGTTCATACATGCCTTGAGCATTAGAACGCATCGCATCGGCAAATTGGCGGGTGACGTCGATGAGCGTGCCGTCACGAAAGGTCAACGTAACCATGGGCGGCCAAGAACTCGCATAGCTGCTAAAAGCGTAGAGAAATCGTGGGTCAGCACTCAGAAATTCGCTGTAGCCATCTCCGTCCAGGTCTTCGAATCCTCCAGCAGCTGAGGCATCCAGAGGATAGGTCAGGGTTCGGTGTAGGCGATCGTCCTGCTTGGAATAAATGGTGAACACGCTACAGCAGTGGGCGCCGCCCAAATAGCGATGCAAAATGACTTCTGGTACACCGTCCGGATCGAGGTTTTCGAGGCTGATGCTGCCAAACGTAAAGTCAACTTCTTCCCGATATTGAGTTTGAAATTCACCGTCGATGTAAATATCAAATGTCAGATAGCGGCGGGCATCGTCTTGATAGTCAAAGGGTTCGAAATCTGTAACTACAACCCTGACGGGACCGGCCTCCAGCTCTTGATTACGCAAAGTCGTACTATCCAGCGGTAGTTCGGCTAAAGGTTCTGCCTGAACATTGGCGGTTCCTCCCAGCGCGATCGCCCCCGTCAGCAATGATGCAGAAATCCAGCGCATTCCCGACCCATCATTGGCAAAATCATTTCTATGAAACCTCATGACATTAACCCTTGCCTCACTTGAGCACGAACATTTTTAAGCATATTCCAGTTGGAAACAGCCTCGACTTGACGTCATTGATGAATTTCTCCCCTGCCGACTCAATGCCCGCCTATGGATTTTTGAGTGAGCGCGTTGGCTGAAGTACTTTAATTGAAATAGCTCTGGATTAGGCTTCCCACTCTAAGGCCTGAAATCCGGGAGCTTCGCCGAATTTTTTGCGATGACGATTTTCATCGCAAGAACCCCCTTGTCCATTGCTTGCTCTATTGCCAAAAACGGCTATAGAAATCAATGGACAAGGGGGTTGAGGATTGCGAGGCGATGACTAAATCACTTTGTAGCAATTAATCGTCGTCATCATCGTCGTCGTCGTCATCATCATCATCGTCGTCGTCGTCAGTGCTGACAGTATTCGTTTCAGTGGTGGTCTCGATAGTCGTTTCGGTCGTCGTCGTTTCGACCTCATCGAAAAGGCCAACGACATCAACGATATACTCCGAATAGAATCTTTCCACCAGATTCATGCTGGCCATGGCCTGATAAATACAGGAGCTGGCTTCAGCCCGAGTAACCCGCTCAAACAAGTTTAGTCGGGTCGTCGTCGGGTAGCTGACGATAATCCCTTTTTCGACGAGAGCGGCAATGATTTCACGATGCTCTACTGGAATCGTGTCAGCATCCGTAAAGACGCTAAGGATTTCTTCCACCGTAGTGGTGGTCGAAACAACTTCGGTATAGCCCAGCGATCGCGCCAGCATCACCCACATTTCCAGCCTAGTCAGCGTTGATTCGGGGTCAAAGGTATCATCATCGGCCAAGTCAATGAAGCCCTCTGTATAGGCTTCCTGCAGCGCCTCATAGGCCCAGTAGAACTGCGATACATTGCGAATATTGACGACTTCACGAACAGCAGTTTTATTAAACGCCTTAGTCACCATTGCGGCATAGTGGGCCTTGGTCAGGAAGCCGTTAGGCAAAAATTCGCCGTCAGGATAGCCGGAGATGACGTTGATTGACGCCAGGCGATAGATGAAATCACTGGCCCAATATTCCTGAGTAACATCGGTATAAACGACTTCTGTGACAGTAGTTGTCGTTCGCGTCCTGGTCTGAGTCCTGGTTTCGCTGGTGCGAGACTCATCGTCATCGTCGTCATCGTCATCATCGTCGTCGTCGTCCTTAAGCTGATTTTCCGGCAGTTCGGCAATTTGCTGTCCTGAGTGCTCAGCCTCCAGCGTCGATGCTGTAGCCGACTGGGGAAATAGTCCAGAAGTGACGGCAGTAGAGAGGAAAGGAGTTAGGAACGCCATCAGGGTTGCCAAAGACGCGCCGCTTATTAGCAAACGATAAAAAATTTGACTCATGTTTCGTTACCCACGTGTTGATTGAAATTTTCAGAGAAATCAAGCAAAAACGCCTCAATTGAGGCGCTTATTACTTAAAAAAAGAGCCTTAGCCGCAATTTTGGCCAATATCAGCAGCGCGCCCTGCTTTGTGACCATTGACCGGAAGTGCCTGGCTGAGGTTCCCAACTCTTTGTGAGGACCGAAGTATTTAAAAATCCGTAAGCAAAATGGAACTTGGTACCGCTAATTCGCGTCTTTGCTAGGCCAAAACTGTTTGAGAATAGCCTTTGGCGATCGATCCCAGGTGTCGCGATGATCGTAAATTTTGCCTTCACTATTCAGCGCATATAGGGAATAGCCATTGAAAAAAATTTGGGATTTCCACGGCAGTCGCAAAGTGCCCCGTACAGTCCAATCGGCACGAATGGTTAATGCATCAGCAACGTGCACATCGTGTAGGTCAAAATAAAGCTCAGTGAAAAACAGCCGACCGTGGAACCGTAGCGTCCAAAAAATGATGCGGTAGTTAAATTTGCCCTTGAATTGATTAACCGGATCTTTGAAAAAGATGTCGCGGGTGTAAATATCGTAGGAAATATCTTGCTCAAACAGAGTGGGCAGGTCAGCCCGCAAGGTATTGAGAATCGGCTCATAATCCACCGCGATCGCCATTTTTGTCTCGCTTTGTCCGCTAAACTGCTGAGTGAGTGTCGTCATTCACCCATTCCTCTCCATCTTATGGCTAAGGCTTTCAAAACCTTCGTGCTCGCGAGTCTACTCGGAGCATTGCTTTGTTTTACATTTCCCACTGCTGCTAACGCTGAGACTTCACCTATGATTGCTGCACTACCTGGATTCAAAGCTCTTTTTAGCGGTTCTCGCCCGGCCAATATCGGGGTCAATGAGGGTCGCCTGACTGCTTGTCCCCAAAGCCCTAACTGTGTGGTCAGCCAAGGGGATGAAGATGCCGAACACGCCATTGCGCCGTTGAGTTATGACGGTGATCTGGCAGCGGCTGTAGAACGACTGCGTACCCTCATCGAAGCTCAAGCAGGCAGCGAAATCATCGAGCAAACAGACACCTATCTTTATGCCGAGTTCACCAGCAAACTGATGGGCTTTGTGGATGACGTCGAGTTCTACTTTGCCCCTGAAGAGAGCGGCACGATTCACGTGCGATCTGCTTCCCGGCTCGGCCAGTCTGATCTGGGCGTTAATCGCAAGCGCATTGAGGCGATTCGCTCGGCATTTTCTGCTTGATTCATTCATCAATCATCGTTGGTGACAGATCTCCGGCTTGCCCATCGGCGATCGCCAGTTCTCGGTATCCCGTCTGCTGGTCCAGGCGTCGCTGAAAGGTTAATTCTGGCATTGCTCCCACCACAATTTCAGCGGTGGTGAAAACTTGGCACCCCGGCATAACATGGCCACCCAAGGTTCGTCCTTGCTCATCGGCGATCGCCAGGTGCAGATGCAGCCCTTCCAGCGATAAAGTACCCACCAGCGACACGATTTCGAAGCGCCCCTGGAGAACTGTGGCGCTGTCTTGGCCGGCAAAGCGCAAACTAGCCTGCTGCAAACTGCCGACCGCTGTTAAAATGCAGCCCGCCGCGATCGCGTGAGACTTGGTCAATGTCTGGAGGCTTTGCTTCAAATCATCTGCGGGTGAAAGTCTGAGACAGTAGGGCCTCAGGGTCGCTGCAATAAAAACGGGATGGTTCATAAGCGGGTGCTCAGTATTTCATAGCGGTTCACATCAGGCATCGGGCTCCAGCCTATTTTCCTGCGGCTAAGGCGATGGATCGCGGCTAACATGAGAGGCACTCCGGCACGAATTTGAGGCCGGCCTGACAATTGATTTTTTCCATATGGACTGATGGGTAAGATACTTTCCCTGGAAAACAAAGCTGTAGCGGTAACCGGCGCTTCAGGAACCATGGGGCGATCGCTGACTGCAGAATTACAGCGGCAAGGCGCCCAACCCATTGCCCTGACGACATCCGCACAGGCGACCTTTGCCGACGGCGTCAAAGTACTGTCCTGGCAAGTGGGTCAGGAGGCGGCGCTACAGTCTATTTTTGGTGAGATTGACATTCTGATCATCAACCACGGCATCAACGTGCAGGGAGAACGGACTCCAGAAGCGATTGTGCGATCGCTAGAAGTCAACAGCCTATCCGCACTTGCTTTAATCGATACGTTCATCGCCGCGCTCACTCTAGGGGATGCAACCGACAAAGAGATTTGGGTGAATACCTCTGAAGCGGAAGTCGGACCTGCTTTTAGCCCCCTCTACGAAATTTCAAAGCGATTGATCGGCGATCTGATTACCCTCAAACGCCAAGACTCTCCCTGCGTGATCCGTAAAATCATTCTTGGGCCGTTTAAGAGCCGCCTTAACCCCATTGGCATTATGTCTGCTGACTGGATTGCCACCATGGTAATCGCCTTAGCAAAACGCGATTGTCGCAACATTATCGTGACGATCAATCCTGTAACGTTCTTGGCCTTTCCGCTTAAGGAAATTGCCCAGTCGCTGTACTTTCGACTATTTTCGCAATCGCCCTCGGCTTAAGCCAATCTATTCTGAATCGGCCTTCAACCAACTCTCAGATTTTTGCGGTTTTGCAGATTTTTCTCTCATCATGAAGTGCTGAGGATTATCAGATAATACGATAATGAAACCCGTCCTTTCAGTTTTTAGAGTCGTATCCCCCATAACATCAAGAACTTGCAACTGCATTGTTTCTTCAACTAATCCAATTAACTTTTTCCGTATAATAGTATCTAAATCGGCTCGAATTTTTTCAACTTTTTCGAGGCTTGATTCCTCTAACAATAGTTGTTCTGGCTGGGTGAGTGAAGATTCAATCACAATGGTTAACTTATCTTCCATTAACTGACAGGTGACTTTTCCTGTAGCATGACCAAGATGCTCCCGGTAGAGCTTTTGGATGCACTGCGAAAGCGATCGCTCCAACTGTCCGCGAGTGGGTTTTTGAGAATCTTGCTGAAACATGAAAGTTATTAGGAGTTCATCTCAGTTTGTATTACTAGTATATTTCCTGCAGTGATGTGTAAGATAGCGGCTGACGGCTTCTTAATTTTTATCCAAGGTGAAAAAAATGACGCCAAATTCTCTGTGAAATCAGTATTGTCATAGCTGACCTTATTTCATCAGCTAAAGGCTGAAATTTCTGCCATTAGAGTGTTAAAAATCTGATGATGATAGACCTGATTTGGGAAAATCTTTGCCTTTACGATTACTCAAGTATCGCAGTTGAACTGACTAAATAGATTAAAGGATTATATTCAGAATTGTGATTGTTTACGCTGTGCTAATCATTACAAAATTGCTAGAGAATAATAGCCAAGCGGATTTATCAACCATGCGGTTGAATGACTTGCGTAACTGTCGGAGTTTTGGCGTCTGCAGTTGATTGCTGAATAACCACCGGGTTATGCCCAAGGTAAGGACAGATATAGCTAAACTTCCTGAAAAGAAAGCGCGATCGCCGAATCTCTAAAACCTTAGTCAAATCTTCAGTAGCCGATGGCAACTGCTCGTCGAAAATAGCGTCTTGATCATGGATTGTTAAAGATTTGCCGGAGCGCTGTGGGCGATCGCAATCACGTACAGCTCACAAAACGGTAGGATAATGACGCTGAATCAAGCGACATCAGCTTAATCTGTGGATAAAGAGTGTGGAGTAGACATGCAACGACGACGGTTTGTTCAGCAGTTAGGAGCAGGGTTCATCACCACCCTGGGGCTGGGAGTCGCCTCAACTTGGCAGGCAGCTCGTGCTCAAGGCGCCGGAGTGACTGTGCGCTGGCTAGGTCACACTAGCTTTTTGTTTGAAGGAGACGGTCGCCGGATTTTAGTCAATCCATTCCGAGCGATCGGCTGCACAGCCGGCTATGAGGTGCCCGCAGTCGGCTCTGATGTTGTGCTGATCAGCAGTCGCTTGTTCGATGAAGGTGGCACTCTGGAAGGCTTGCCCGGTAACCCGCCAATTCTGTCGGAGCAGGGAGAATACGAACTGTCACCAATTCGCATGCGATCAGTAGAGGTCGATCATGATCGCGACGGCGGGCGGCGGTTCGGCTCTAATCTGATTTGGCGCTGGGAGCAAGGCGGTATTGCCATTGTGCATATGGGAGGTGCGGCAGCGCCGGTTTCTATTGAAGAACAAATTCAACTGGGCCGTCCCGATGTGCTGCTGGTGCCAGTGGGCGGTGGTCCAAAAGCTTACGATGCCGAAGAAGCGATCGCGGCGATTCGGGCGCTTAACCCGCGCATTATCATTCCTACTCACTATCGCACCCAAGCTGCCGACGAAGAGACCTGTGACATTGCGGGTCTTCAGCCCTTTTTAGATTTGATGCGCTCGACGCCGACTCGTCAGGCCAACGGCAACACCATCAGCGTTACTGCATCCAGCCTGCCGGGAGGCGATGGCATGATTATTCAACTGCTGAACTATCCCTTTTAATTGAGACCGTCCGCTGTTTGAGCAGGGCGATCGCGACGAGTGATCGCCTCCAAGTGTGCCACTGTGCGTGCTTAAGCCTTTGCGCACAGACGGCGGCAATTTGCTCTATCTCAACCGGATGCAAGGGAGAAAGTTGGTTTGACTTTTTTCAACGTCCGATGACCAGTTTCTCGCGGCAGCGACCAGAGTCGACATCGGTATGTAGAATAGATCGGTTGTATTCTGCTTGCCACCTTGATTGAACGTTATACCCTGCCCGAGATGGGCGAACTCTGGAATGATCTTGCAAAGTACAAAACCTGGCTACAGGTTGAGATTGCCGTCTGCGAAGCGCAAGCTGAACTAGGCTATATTCCCCAAGCGGCAGTGGACGAAATCAAGGAAAAAGCCGATTTTGATCCAGCCCGGATTTTGGATATTGAGGCGGAGGTACGCCACGACGTCATTGCGTTTCTAACTAATGTGAACGAATACGTGGGCGATGCGGGACGTTACATTCACCTGGGCATGACCAGTTCTGACATGCTGGATACGGCCTTATCGCTGCAAATGGTCGAAAGCCTCAAGGTGATTAAAGTTCACGTTGAGAATTTGATTCAAGCAATTCGCTATCGAGCTCAAGAGCACCGTCATACCGTCATGATTGGTCGCTCTCACGGCATTCATGCTGAGCCTATCACTTTCGGATTTAAGCTCGCGGGTTGGCTAGCTGAAATGCTGCGTCATCGCGATCGCCTCACTCACCTGGAAGACAAAATTGCTGTCGGCAAAATTTCTGGTGCTGTCGGCACTTATGCCAACATCGATTCCCGCATTGAATCGCTGGCCTGCCAAAAACTGGGGTTGCGGCCTGACACGGCCTCCACCCAAGTGATTTCACGCGATATCCATGCAGAGTTTATGAATGTCTTAGCGCTGCTGGCGGCGTCCATGGAGCGGTTTGCCGTTGAAATTCGCAATTTGCAGCGCACCGATGTGTTGGAAGTGGAAGAGTTTTTCTCAAAGGGACAAAAGGGCTCTTCAGCCATGCCCCACAAGCGCAACCCCATTCGCTCTGAGCGACTGACCGGCTGTGCTCGCCTGCTTCGCGGCAATGCCATGGCGGCGCTAGAAAACGTAGCGCTGTGGCATGAACGGGACATTTCCCACAGTTCGGTAGAGCGAGTGATTCTTCCTGACTCCTGCATTCTGATTCACTTTATGCTGGTTGAAAGCACCAAGCTAATTAAGAAGCTGCTGGTTTATCCCGACAACATGACGCGCAATATGAACGTGTACGGCGGTGTTGTGTTCAGCCAGCGAGTGCTGCTTTCCTTGGTGGACAAAGGTTTAGCCCGAGAGGACGCCTATGCGATTGTGCAGGCCTTGGCTCATCAGGCTTGGAATACGGAAGGGGGAGATTTTCGCGCTTTGGTGACGAGCAGCGATCGCGTACAGGCCCATCTCACCGCTGATGAAATTGACGCCTGCTTTGACCCAAATCACCATCTGCGGAATCTCGATGAAGTCTATCAACGCCTCGGCATCTGACGGCTATTGTTGTTGATTGCAAGGGGACATCTGGACTCGATAGACTTGGTTTCTCCACGCTGCAATGATCAGAAGGCGGTGTGGGTCTTGCGCGCCGCCTGAGCTAGTACACCCATTACTTGCCGCTGCATAGCCCGCTAGAGGTTTCGCCGTCTGCCTGTTCGGAAGAAAATGGCGACGGCTGCGCTGCTGCCTATCAATACACATAGCAAAATCGCAGGTTCAGCTTCTCGAAAGGGAATCTGAAACCTGCGACTCTATCGATTATCAAGACGGTTGATGTTGGACTGAGGGCAAGCCTAGCAGGCGATGGAAGACGAGTCATCAGAGAAATTGGAGCGATCGCTGGCCACAGCTACAAGCAAGCGGTCAATCGCAATGCGCTTGTCATCCGCTAAGTCTGGTGAACTTAACGCCTGCCGCAGCACCTGCCGATGACTATCACTGATGGTACCTGTTGAAACTGCGCGGGCGTGCAGCTCAGCCAGAGCAAGCTTGAGGTTTTGAGAAGTCATAGCATTAACTGGTTCACTGCAAGACAGTTTCAGTATGCACAACTCCATTTGGCCTGACCTCTGTAACGATACAGCCTAACAGAGGCTTGATAAATCTATGAGGTCTTCTTTAAGGTGTGAGGCGAAAGCTGCCCAGAGTTGGGTTTGGCGGCCAGCGATCGCATAGATGCTCTGCATAATGAAGGCAAAGCCCAATTTTATGACCTTCTCTTACCAGCCAATGCAGTCTCCCACTCTGCCCACTCACGCCGCTTTAGATTTGGACTTTGTGCGTTCTCACTTTCCGGCACTTGGTAACCACTGGACCTTTTTCGACAATGCCGGAGGCTCGCAGATTTTGCAGTCCGTGGTGGATTGCATCACTGAGTTTTTGATGAATTCCAACGTGCAGTTAGGCGCGTCCTATGACCTCTCGCAAATAGCGTCAGCCAGGGTAGAGCAGGGAACTGCGGCAATTGCTCAGATGATCAATGCTCCCGAAACAGACACTGTCATCCTTGGCTCCAGCACGTCTGCGCTGTTCCGCATCCTGGCTCACTGCATGGGGCAAACTTTGCGGCCTGGGGACGAGGTGATCGTGACCAATTGCGACCATGAGGCCAATATTACTCCGTGGATGGAGCTGCAGCAGCAGGGCGTCATCATCAAAACTTGGCAAATCAACCCAACTTCTTTGACCCTACAGCTAGACGATTTGACACCCCTACTGACACCGCGAACGCGCTTAGTGGCCATGACCCACGTGTCTAATGTGTTGGGGACGATTAACCCGATTCGGGAGATTGCTGATCGGGTTCACGCCCACGGCGCCTTGCTTTGTGTAGATGGCGTAGCCTACGCACCCCATCGCCAAGTAGATGTCCAGGCGCTGAATGTAGATTTTTACGCCTTCAGTCTTTACAAAGTGTACGGTCCCCATTTGGCTATGCTCTATGGCAAGCGGGAGCATCTGCTGACACTGCCCAGCTACAACCACTTTTTTATTGGTCAAGCCGCGATTCCCTACAAGTTTCAGCCAGGAGGCACGAGTTATGAACTGAGCTACGGCGCTACGGCGATTCCGCAATACTTTCAAGCGCTTGCCCAACATCACTTTGGAGCAACCGCGTCCGACACTCCCATGGGACAGATTTCCCAGGCATTCGATTTAATTCAGCAGCATGAAGAGATGCTGAGCGATCGCCTGCTAAGTTTTCTCCGCAGTAAGCCCAACGTGCGCATTATTGGTTGCTCAGAGTCGCATGCAAGCCAACGGGTTCCTACTGTTTCATTTATCGTCGATGGCCTCAATAGCGATGCTATCCCAGCGCAGATTGACTCACACAAAATCGGTATCCGCTACGGCCATTTTTACGCCCTGCGCTTAATTCAGGATTTGGGTTTGCTGCCTCAAAACGGTGTGGTGCGCGTTAGCATGGTGCACTACAACACGCTGGAGGAATGTGACCGGCTGATTACGCTGCTGGATGAAATCTTCTAAGCACAATCATCATCGCTCAGTGATGAAATGCTCTGGCAGCATGGGAAATTGGCCTCAACTCAAGAAATTGAGATAGACCTGATGATACCCATATGACAGCGTTCTTGGTACTACTCAATGCTGATTCATCGGTTAAATCCAGTGCGATCGCACTGTGCTGATTCAAACATCGAACAGTAATGGTGCTTTTCGACTGGGGTTTTGAGCGGATTTATACTCTGTTGGCTAATCGTCAAAGAGAGGACTTATGGCAAAGTCCGGAATGTCGAACTTAGAACGCGAATTTGGAAGCATTATTCAAGTAGGCTGGGTCGATTAGGTCTGCCCTAACAGTTCAATTACAGGCAATAAAGTCTTATTGTCTAGGTCAGGATACATCTACCTGCATAACTGGTTACCCATGACTAATTTTTACAAGCGATCTTACTGCGAGATTTATCGACATGGCCGCTCCTCATACTGCTTCATCTAGATATCCTCGTGTGGCTGCACCGAGACTGGAAATTGATCGGGTTTTTAAGCAGGCAATTGCGGGAGAATCTTTGCGGAATGAGCGCAAAATGGCATATGTGCGACTAGGCATTCTAGTGATTTCCAGCGTGCTTGATGTTTTAGTATTTTTCTTTCCTAAAACATTGATTAATGCTGACTCAGTGCCACCAACCGTGGCAATTATTTCTCTTTTCGCTTGTTTAATTTCGGCTGGATTTTTAGGGATATTATCACATCCCTATGGCCGAAAGAACTTGGCCATATTACAAGTTATTATTCCTCTATTTGACGGTATTTTATTAGCTTTATTTATTACTAATATTTGGCAAGTACTTGCACCCATAAAACCTGAAATTATTACTAATATTGTGGCATTTTGCTGCTTGTTAGCTGTATCGGGCGGTATTCGTATACGCTCGCGATCTTCTATCCTCAGCACGAGTCTGGCGCTAGGCAACTTTGTCTATGCTGCAGTCTTGTTTCAGCTTGATATTGCAATTAGTTTGTTTGCTTTGTTCACCATTTTAGGAAATGGCCTTCTCAGTATGCTGACGGCTAGTATTGTGCGTCGTCAGGGTAAAAATGAAGCCGGTCGCCTGCTGATGCAGCAGTTTTTGCCAGAGCAAGTTGTAGAAGCCGCTTTTGAAAATCCCATTCAACTCATAGAAGAAGCTCAGGAATGTGAAGTCACCGTGATGGTGACAGATTTACGAGGATTCACTCACTATTCAGAAAACTTGAGCCCCCTAGAAGTGCTGGATTTTCTAAATCACATTCAGGGATTTTTGGCTGAAATTGTAGAGCAGCATGGCGGTTGGGTTGACAAGTTTATCGGCGATGGCATGTTGGCAGTTTTTGGGGCACCTCGAAGTCTTAGTAATCATGCTGAACAAGCCTTTCTTGCTGCTCAACAGATTTTACTCAAAGGAAAAACTCAGTGCCTTTTGCCAATTGGCATCGGGTTGCATTCTGGCTCCATTGTGGCAGGTTGCCTGGGGGCAACTGGACGCCTAGAATTTACGGTGATTGGTGACACGGTTAATGTAGCCTCGCGCTTAGAGTCGCTAACAAAAGACTGGTCAACGTCGCTCTTGATCAGTAGCGCGACAGCTTATCAACTTGGGGCTCGACAATCACTTAAATCCTTGGGAAAAGTATCCATTCGAGGTCGAGAGCGAAGCATTGAAGTTTTTACCTTGCCATAGCAGCGCTGTCCTTGCCGCAGCTGATTGATAACCATCGCTAGTTCCTTGGGCACAGGGCGACAAGCCATCTGCCTGTCGGTGGGGCCAATAAATTCTTCAGGCAAAAAATCTGCTCGGTCAGATTTACTTCGTTCAAAGTACCTTGCCTTGATTAGTCAAAACGCTGTAGTTCTTTTGCCTTAATAGATTACGACCTGCGTTAAGCCATAGCTGTCGAATCCAAAGCCAGAGAATAGTACACTTGCACTATTCTCTGGCTTTGGATATACTTCATATGGTTCGTATGAACTACACATAAAAAGCGCAGTTCATACAAGCGACTGGCCGCGGACTTGTAATGCGCGGCTTCATGAGCTCTTTACAAGACGGATTTGTCCCATGAATTCAGAAATGAGCGCCATTCGCGAGCAGCTATTAGCTGAGTATTCTCCCGTAACTGTAGAAACACCGTCACGACCTAGAGGAATGTCTTCTCCTGAATTGCCTGACTTCGGGCAGGACGTTGCCTGGCAGTCTCCGCAGCAAGGAGAGGTTGCTCAAGCATTGCGGCAGCGCGGGATAGTTCCAGCGGCCTCGCCGCCTTCCCCTGAAGAACAGGCGGCGTCATCCGCTTCGTCGTCTGCTGGTAGGTCGGCCCCGCCAGACATTCACCGGTATTTACAGCGACTGTACGAGGAAGCTGAAAAAATTAATGAACTTTATCGTCAACAAGAAATGACGATTCGTAAGTTTCAGAGTACGTTCAATGGTTTGTCGCTGATTTTAATGAAGCAGTCACCATCCGCGATGCTGAAGATTGAGCAAATTTGCGAAATCAGGGATGCGGCTTCAACCCAGGTCGTACAGGATGAAAATCATCGATATGTCTTGACCGCAGTTGATCTAGACCTCACCTCAGATGTTAAAGACGCATCGGAAACTGCGGCTGCTCTGCGCGATCGCGCTCATCCCGCTTCTTCTTTCAGTGCTGTTTCCCCCATAGCGAGCATTAAGGATTTGTGGTCACAAGCAAGAATACCCTGGCCGGCTTCTGGCCATATTTTCAGCCAGCGATCGCCAACGACGTTTTTGAACTATCTAATTTGGTGTGGTGGTGGCGTCATTGGACGGCTGGCCCTGGACCTATTGCTGGCTGCTTTTCCTCGCTTTTGGCCAGTAGTCATTGGACTCGTTGTCGGTGCTGTAGCGTTTGGACTGTACCGACTACTGTTTGCCAAAAAAACTGATATGACTTCCATTGTCTGTGTTTTCTTGGCTCTGATCGGTTTAGTAATCGGTGGACAGCTTTGAGGTTTGCTACCAAAGCAATTTCCTGACAAGAATTAGTAGCTCATGGCTAAATGGCAGCCATCCCATAAATCAGCTTTAAAGAATTGTTTTGAGCTAGGCAAAGAAAAGCACTTTTTAAGAGTTTTGATTGCAGAGGACCTATTTACACCATGCACCCAAGTTCACCCCTTTCTCCCACTTCCCCCTTGAAGCCGTTGATAGCGGTAGGCGTAATTGTGGCAGCGGCCGTCGTACTGCTGGATGTTCAAGATATGCGTTTCTGGCGATCGCGATCGCAACCAACAGTAAACGAGAAGTCTTGTCATGAGTTCGTTCAAACTGAGGCAAAGTTATCCCGTGAACAATTGGCAGAGTTGCTAACAATTCCCGAACGCGACTCCAAAGAGCGGGTACGGCAAGTGGTTTCGGAGCCTTATTGTCGTCTATCTAGCCTCAACGTCCGAGCGGATGTGCAGGCGGAGCGCGAGGCCTATCCGTTAGAGTTTGATCCTGAAACTCAGCTCGTCATTTTGTACGAAAACGACGAGTACGCCGGTTATCGCTTCAATTTTCAATAACTTTTTAGTTCTTTATTGCGAGCTGATTAACGCTGGCTGGAGTACGTTGCGTGGCGCGGGTTGAGAAATCAAGTTTTAGTAAACAACATCGGATTGGTTGGCGGCGACAATTTGCCGGCCTACTTTTTCTTTGCGGTGTTTTGGCCCCTATGCTCAGTAGCTGCCGCGAGGAGGCGATCGCGGCTCCCCGTTCCGTGGCCGTCGACCAGAGTTGGCAACTGAGTCTTGGTAATAGAGTAGAGGGTTTTCGAGTGGTTGCGGGTCTCGGAGATGTCACCATGCACCTCAGCGGTGCCCAGTTGAGAGCCCCCTTTTCAGGTCAAGTGGAGCTCTCAGCTGACGGCCCTGACTGCATTTTTTTTTCTTCGCCAGAAGTACCAGCTTACCTGTTTCGATTTTGCGGTGTTTCTCGCCCGCAAGCGGGCAATGTCGAAGCTGGTGATTTTTTGGGACGTGCTCAATACTTGCACTTCGCCACAATGCGCCGACAGCCAGAAGGCACCTGGAGCATTGTTGAGCCTTCTACCAACGTGCTGGAGCGATCGCTGCAGCGATTTTAGGTTTAGTACTTTCAAATCAGTTTATTGATTGAAAATTTTCCGTTGCGTTCGTATGAGAACTTGTCACCATGACTGCGTATCGTGCCTTACTAACTCTGGGAACTTTGGCGGTGTCGCTGGGAGCCAGCAGTACTGCCAAAGCGAATACCGAAATTGCTTTGTCTTTTGAGCTGCCTCCCGCATCCCAAGAAGAAGCTGAACCCACGGCAATCGCAGCAGCTACCTCAGCACCTCCTGAAGTAGAGGTGCGTGCTGCGGAATCCGAGCAACCGGAAGACAGTCAAGTCGTTTCGCTACCGATTCCCCCAGGGGCAGAGAATCCGCCAATGGCTAGCGATCGCGATCGTCCAGCGGGCGTGTATGGCGGTCTCGATGCGGTTGCTATTGGCACGGTGCCGTCGGTTCATGCCTTATTGCCGCCACCGCCGCCAATCCCAGACCATTTGCAGCAGGCCGTTACGGCGATTGTTCCCTCTCCTTTGCCCGAAGCACCGCTCCCCGGATCGGTGCAGCTTTCTAAAACCGACATCAAAGAACGAGTTGCTCTGTTTTTTGATGTCGAAAAACCAGCCGTCACATCCGAAGATGCCGAGACGGAAATCGTCTCGCCGCCGCCCGAAACTGTTCCAGTAGCTTCCTTAAGCCACTCTCTAGAAAACCTCACTTCGTTATTTGAAGGTGGTACCGACTCGCTTGTTGCCTGGGCTGTGGGTAGCGCAGAGGGCACACGTACTCCAGAAGGGCATAAAAATCCTGCTTATTTTGGACATGTCGATCCCGGCAATGGTGTCTGGAATATGGGCACATTTTCCTATCAGCACGGCGCAAATACGCCTGAAGAAGCGGATGAAAAACAACTGCGCCGTCTTCAAAGTCAGACTGAGCAGTTGCAGCAACAGGCTCTTGACAAGGGATTGCAGCTCTCCCAAGAGGAATTAGTAAACGGTATTGATTTGGCCAACCAGGCTCCTCTGGCGGCCCTTGATCGCGGTGGTTATCTCGATTGGCTGCAAGAGGCACGGCAGTTGGGCATGAGCGGATCAGAAGCAATTGTATGGGCTCGCACCCGTTCTTTTATTGATCCTGACACTCAGCGCTGGAATGCTCCCGGTTTAGGCAATAATATTCACTCCATTAGCCATGACCAAGAGCGACGAGCTAATGCGATCGCGCGGGCAATTGACGCTTTTACAGCCAAATTCCAGGTTCCCGCTGGCCCCGTAGCCGAACCTATATTGATGGCTGCTGAACCGCCCACTGAAGCCATCGCTAGTGCTATTGACGACGTAGCGTTTGGCTTGGAACAGTTTTCCAATACAGCGCTAAAGGCCAAGGCCGAGAACCAAGATAATGCTGCCACCTCAACAGCTTCGCTGCCGCCAGAGGTCTCTGAACCTTCTAAGGAAGCTGAGGCTACGGTAGAAACAGAAGTTGGTACTTCGTCGCCAGCTACGGTTGATGCATTGACCGGAGCGCCATTGGTAGCAGGTCTTTCCCAATCGCGAGAACTTACAGCCGCGATCGCCCCTGCAGAGCCTGGTCGTCCAGTATTCAACTGGCTAAGCAGAGCTTTAGCCAAAATTGCCTCGCCTTCCGCCATCCCGCTGTCAACTGAAGTGTCGCCCACGGCAATTTCTTCAAACACACTACCTCAAGAATTTAAGGATGAGAACGTAGAGCCTGCAGATGTCAGTACCGCAGATTCCCTAAAGATCAGTGATACTGAGGAAATCCCAGATGAAGCTGTCGCGATCGCCTCTGATTCACTGCCGGCAAGCGCTGATTCGTTAGGACCTAATTCTGAATTTGCACATCAGCTTGAGGACGATACTACTGATACCGCTCCACCAGCTTCAAGAACCCCTGACCCCTCCTTTACCAATATCAGCGTTGCTGCCAGAAATGCCCCGACTGAGCTAGAAAAAGAGCCATCGGAAATTAGCAACGGCGAGGCTTTGGTCACTGCCCCGCCCGCATCTCGAAAGTCCTCCTCCACGTCGATTTTCGCTACTGCTTTTGCTCGCCCACAAATTCTTCGACCTGAGGATGCTCTTGATGAACCCGCCAGCAATGACTTGACGGGTGAAATTGTGGCAGAAGCTACGGTGGCCACGCCCTCTGCATCATTGACTTTCAGTGAGCCGGGCACAAACGCAGCATCGGCAAATCGTGACTCTGCCCTGACTTCAACCGCAACCGAAATAGTAGAAGAAGCGTCTGCCACTGCAACAGACGCCGAGCTGAAACGGACAGCGTTAGCAGCGCTTGATCGTCTGGAACAAACGCTGCGCCAGGTCGAATCAGGACCTGCTACTCCTTAAAATCGGAAGCATTAAAGATGAACGGCACATTGCCAGCATCGCCACCGCCGGTCACCAACACTCTCGGCATTTGAGCGCCCCCCTCTTTCCAAGCTTCGATCGCTTCCTTTTGCAGCACCAATTGACCACCCTGCGCTTTCAAGGTTTCCGCCAACAGCCGCTGCGCCTCGGCACGACCTTTCGCTCGGTTAACTTCGGCCTGTGCTTCTTGTTCAGCTTCTTGGGCCACATAGACAGCTCGACGGGCACGCTGTTCAGCAATTTGCTTCTCTTCCACAGCCTTGGCAAATTCGGGCGAAAACTCTAAATCCACCACGCTAGTATCCAGCACAACAATGCCGTATTTTTCTAGCCTTGTTCCCAGAGCCTCATCAAAATCATCTTTTAGCTCTACGCGCTTAGTAATGGCTTCTTCTACAGTGCGTCTGGCCGCCGCAATTTTGAAGGATTCTTGAGTCTGGGGAGCAATGATTTTAGCCACAATGTTTTCCAGGGTGCCCTGGGTTCGGCGTACGGTGACCACTTCACTGGGGTCGAGCCGAAAGTTGATCGCAAATCGGGCTGACAAATCTTGCAAGTCTTTTGTGGAACTTTGTGCCGGCACTTCAAACTTCTGCACCGTGACGTCATAGACATCTACGTTCGAGACCACTGGTGGCTTGAAATGCACCCCTTCCAATAGCGCGCCGTCCTGCGCCTTACCCAGAATGCTGAGCACACCAGCTTGACCAGGATTGATAATGACAAAACTGCTGGAGGCGACGGTGAATATAAATAACGCTACAAAAGCCAGGGCGATGGGCTGCCAACCAAGAGATTGTGATTTCAAAATAGTCTCCTTTACTGCTTTTTGAAAACCTTCCCTATTCTATGCAGGTCAGTGCTCACACCTCACTGCCTGACATAAGGCTTATCTTAAAATGTTTGATGGTAAACGCTGTGCAGCTGCACAGTTCGGAGCTGTCGGCTGACTCAGCATGAGCTCAATCCCACAAAAACTCACGTATGCGATTTCAGTATGTTCTACGGCCGAAGAGTACTTGTCTTCACTTTTAGAGTTGGCGCTATGGTTGCTGTCAGTAAATGAAAAAAGTGCCGCATCCTCCGACGATCGCAACATTACGCCAACTTGTCAGGCAGCCTTGCCTTGGCTGAACCGGCCTTACCGGCATACAGCCTATTTGTAGATGGGATGCCTTGCAAAGACCAAAATACTATTCATCTTCAACTGGCGGCTCTCTCAGTCAACAAGTCGAAAAGACCATCATCAACTTCGTAGCCCAGCATTTGAGTCATAAATTTCAGCCGGGTTAATTGGCCATTGCTTTGAGACTGCAGCCAGTTCGCCACAACAAAGATTTTGTTCATCACAAAAATTTCGAGGCCTTCTGGGTTGTACCGAATGCCGTCTTTAGGGCTGAACTGATGTGGCACCAGCATGGCGGCATAACGACCCAGTTCACCGGCTTCCCAGTCGAGTAGGTAAGGCAGCCAAGGATACACCGCGTCGAGGCGGATAAACCAGAGACGGACTTCAGGAATTTCAGACAGTTCTCGAGGATCTGTGGGTGAGCGGGGAAAGTCGATTTCAAATTGCAGGCGAATGTCGGGAGCAAGAATGTTTCCCTTTTCTAGGAGCGGTTCGATCAACGCCTGTGCCCCTGAAAGGTCGAGGGTAAACAGCGTATCAGCGTCGAGCTTCAGAGTATGAGCCATAAGCGATCGCCTTTTTTGCCAACTTCTTTATTCTGCCAGCTACCCATTGGGTTCAGCCGCCGCATGCCATCATAAGAAAGTTTGCGGCAAATGCCGCCCCTGATTTTACGATTTACAGCTAGATGCCCTATGTCTGAGCCTATTCGAGTTTGCGTCATCCTCGGCACTCGTCCCGAAGCGATCAAATTGGCCCCTGTCATTCAGGCTTTTCGCCAAGCGGCAGATTTTGCTCTTCAAGTGGTGCTGACGGGGCAGCATCGTGAAATGGTTGCTCAGGTCATGCAGCTTTTTCAGCTAGTGGCGGATGAAGATTTAGATATTATGCAGCCACGGCAGAGCCTGACCGATATTACCTGCCGCAGCTTGCAGGGCTTAGAAAATTATTTTCAGCGATCGCATCCACAGCTTGTCATCGTCCAAGGTGACACGACAACGGCTTTCTCGGCAGCCTTAGCGGCATTTTATCAACAAATTCCCGTGGGCCACGTCGAGGCTGGTCTGCGGACTCAAGATTTGTTTAATCCGTTTCCTGAAGAGGCTAATCGCCGTTTAGTTTCACAAATTGCGCAATTGCATTTCGCTCCGACTGCGACTGCCGTGGATCATTTAGCTCACTCTGGGGTCGTTGGCGAGGTTCATCAAACCGGCAACACGGTGATTGATGCGCTGTTAGCCGTGGCGGCTCAGCAGCCTCCATGTTCCATTCCAGGGCTCGACTGGCAGCGTCATCGCGTGCTGCTATCTACGGTGCATCGCCGCGAAAACTGGGGCACTCCTCTGCAAGATATCGCCCATGGATTTCTGAAAATCTTGACGCAGTGCCCCGACACGGCACTGCTACTACCTTTACATCGCAATCCGACCGTGCGGGAACCGCTGACTCGGGCCCTTGGTGACCATCCGCGAGTATTTTTGACTGAGCCACTGGACTATGGCCAATTAGTGGGGGCTATGCAGCGCTGTACCCTCCTATTAACCGATTCTGGTGGGCTGCAAGAAGAAGCTCCCGGTCTGGGCAAACCTGTTTTGGTGCTGCGAGAAACGACCGAAAGACCAGAGGCGATCGCGGCTGGTACAGCTAAATTAGTAGGAACACGTGCAGAGGCGATCGCGGCTGCAGCCATGGCACTCCTCACTTCATCGGCGGCCTATGACACGATGGCTAGAGCTGTGAATCCGTTTGGCGATGGTAAAGCTTCCCAGCGCATCGTAGAGATCGTGCGCCATTATTTCAAGTAAATCTTAAACGGTTCATAGCCAAAGGTTTTTCGAGAATGGGCAAAGTACGTTGGCGAAGTTCGTTACAGTAGAATTAACCGATCTTCATCCTTTGGTTTCGTTATGAAAGCTACTGCTTCTAAACAGGTTCTGACCGGACTAAAGGCCGATCAATTCCGACATCCTCTAGATTTGAATGCGACTGCTACGCTCCGCCAGCTACCGGGATTGGATCTGTTTATCCGCAGCGCTTTAGGGCCGGTAGCTGAGCAGGTCTTTTACCTCAGCAACATTTCTTCGAGCGTCTTAGTCGGCCCTCAGCAATTACCCGATCTGCATGAACTGCTGTTGGAAGCCTGCAAGATTTTGGATCTGGAAACGCCTCAGCTTTATATCCGACAGCACCCTGTCCCTAATGCCTATACCTTTGCCATGCGAGGTAAACGGCCCTTCATCGTGGTTCATACAGCGCTAATCGACTTGCTTTCTCCAACAGAAGTTCAAGCGGTAATTGGTCACGAATTAGGACATCTAAAGTGCGACCACAGCGTCTATCTAACTCTAGCGAATCTGCTGGCACTGGCGGCAAGCCAGCTACCGTTAGCAGATTTTCTCCTGCCGAATCTCCAAACTCAGATTATGGAATGGGTACGCTGTGCTGAGCTGACGTGCGATCGCGCAGCATTACTGGTTGTGCAAGATGCCAAAATCGTTGCCTCTTTACTAATGAAACTCTCTGGCGGCTCACCCACTCTGTCAGAAAAGCTCAATGTTGACGCCTTTCTCGACCAAGCGCGAGCCTATGACGCGGCATCCACTTCAGAAATCGGAGAAGTTATCAAGCAAGTCCGCACGCAAGACCTGACCCATCCCCTGCCGGTGCTGCGAGCGAGAGAGATTGATCGTTGGTCTAATAGCCCTGACTGTGAAACTTTGCTCAACCGCAAAGTTTCACAGTATAGTAAGGAAGCGGCATCCAAGGGCGGATGGCGGAATTGGTAGACGCACCACACTCAAAATGTGGCGGCTTCGGTCGTGAGAGTTCGAGTCTCTCTCCGCCCATGTCAAGTCAATTAGAGGCAAGAATCATGCCAACTCTAAAACGATGGGAGTCTCCTCGTCGTAGGGGACGTAATTGCAAGGGGCGCGGCGGCACTGCACGACATCGTCAGTTGCGTAAGCGCCAAAATCATCTACGTCAGCGGCTTAAAAGTTCCGCTGATAATAATTCTTTAAGAGAGGTCTCCGGCCTCTCTTTTTTTGGCTAAAAATCATCCGATTACTCATCAAACGCTTAATTCACTCTAAATTAAATGTTGAGAAGCGCCAAAATCCATGCAAAATATTATTTTACCCAGAGATTTTCGATAGAGCTGTTATTCATATCAAAAATTATTAATGGTTTTTCCTGATGTAAAGAGAGTGAAGTAATTAAATTATTGCTTAATGTCGCCATCACTGAATAACCTGAAAAATTGCCTCCTTTGGTGTCTATTTTTCGAGAAAATTACGCAAGCGCTTTGGCCTATATAAGATGACAATATTGGATACTTAAGGCTTGATGAACGGTGACTTGTAGTGTTAGTCATACTGCTTCGCTACTCTATTTCATCAGCAAAGCGCTGGGTACAGGATTTCGTTGTCAGCGGCAGTTAATCTCGTTTTAATTACGGGCAACATAGCACTAACGGAAGATTGCATCAAACTCATTTGGACAGTTCCTTGAAACCATCCCCCTCCAAAGCTGTTGTTGAGACGGTACCGTCCTCTATGGCCTCTCTCACAGAGACAACATTTTATTTAATCAAGCTCTATACCTATAATCAGGAAGCAGTCTTCGGATGCCTGAACGAAGAGCAAAACTTTGAACTTAACGGCATCGGTCAGATTGCTGCTGATGAGTGGCAGCGTTCTGCACGAGCGTATGCGTCACTCAAGTTGGATAAATGGTTGCTCTTGCCTAACCGCTTAGAAGGAATTGTCAGCTTAGGGGATGCTTTTAGCCCTAACGGCTATGGTGCTTACAGCAGTAAACCATGGCTGCTCTCTTCATTTGTTGCTAGTTACAAGGCAGCAGCGGCAAAGCGCATTAATCTTCTGAGAAATACACCGGGATGTCCGCTGTGGCAGCGTGGCTACCAAGAACGCTTTATTCCCGATAGTACTGTTCTCAAACGGGTGCAGCAGACCTTGCAACAGTGATTGTGGGTAATTACTGCTGGCATTTGCTCTTCAAAATAAATGCAGCTAGTATCAAAAGCCAGCATTTACTATTTAATTAAGCTTGCTCCGCTATTTCTGTGGGCTTGATACAATTTGAGCCATCCTGCATGACAATTCGTTCATGAAAGTACTGGATCGACTCCAAAATGTTCCCTATTGGGTGCTGCTGTCGCTAGCGATGAACTGTCTGCTGTCGATTGCCGTCTTGGTCAGTTGGGGCAATCCCCGCCCTCGGCCTTCGCCCACACCGTCCACCTCCGTATTGCCACAGGCCAACGCTGCGACCGGCAATCGTAACAGTGGCAATCAGGCGGCTATGTCGGTGGGCGATCGCCAGTATCTCAGCTACCAACAATGGGTAACGCTTTTGCGGCAAGAAGCTCAGGCTTATGCTGACGCTCCTCGGCTGACGGTACTGATGGGTGATTCAATTTCGCTGTGGTTTCCCCAAGAACTGCTGCCGGGGCGTCGTACTTGGCTCAATCAGGGAATTTCGGGGGAAAACTCCGATATGATGCGGCGGCGCTTAGATGCTCTAGACGCTGCACAAATTGAAACGATTTTTGTCATGGTAGGCATTAATGACTTGATTGGCGGTACGCCTGAAAGTGCAGTCGCGAATAATCTTGAAAAGTCGGTGCAGTACCTCAAACAGCGACATCCTGACGCAGATATTGTAGTGCAGTCTATTTTGCCCCATGGTGCCGAGCGGGCTACCTGGGAAGGACGAGAGAATCTATTAAAGCTGCCGAACGATCGCATTCAAGCCGTCAACTCGGCAATTGCCAAAATGGCTGAGGTAGAGAATATCTATTACCTTAATTTGTATCCGCTGTTTGCGGATGGCGATGGCGCTCTACGTCCCGATCTCACTACCGACGGACTGCATTTGAATGAGCAAGGTTATCTAGTATGGCGCACTGCGATCGCGCTTTTGCTTAATAAAGAACTTGGTGATTAGCAGCTAATAGCTCTATAGGTCGAGCTGTATTTTTAAGATGGCTACGTTTTTCAAACCTAGACGCTATTTCTAATGGAACGCCGCTACACTGCGATTAATGCGATTCCATTGGAGGACAGCGATGGAACCGAAGACCCATGTGGCCTGCGGCTTTTTAGAGGGGACTATCTTATCGGTCGCAGGAGGGTACCGAGTACTGCAGCATCCTCGACCGGACCGAGTATTTGACCGAATCGCTGATGCGCGTTGGTTTTTAGCCGTCAGTTTTTGCGATCACTGTCCTCACCCAGCAGCTATTCTTAATCATGAAGGCCAGCTTGCATTTCAAAACAGCGGGGTAATGAACCTTGGTGAAACCGCCTTTTTACCCCTCGAACATCGTAAAGCTGTGTTCGAGACTTGCCGAACTCTGAGCTCCGGCGAAGGAACCGAATACATTTTTGAAAGCAATCGCACCCTACAAGTTTGGAGCCTGGAAATTGATCCTCGCTACGGTCGCGTGGCGATCGTTCAAGCCCCAGAAAAATAGCGACTTAGAATAGCAGAGAACACAGTAAACTTTCATCAGCGAAGAGGCTGAGACTTCTACTGAGTGACTGCAAGCGCAATGTAGCCCGCAAGCATTATGCTTGCAGTCACTAGACATTACAGACAAAAGTCATACGAGTGTTTTAACTGCAGGCCAATATTTTTGTCGGCAAGCATATTCAGCCAACACCTTGATGAGTAAAAGCGTTAGCAATCTGAAGGCTAAGGTTTCCTAAGGAAATCTACCGTTTCACTAATTTCTTGGAAATTTTACGAATCCGAACGGATTCAGGAGTCACTTCCACCATTTCATTAGCGCTAATGTACTCTAATGCTCGTTCCAAGCTCATTTCAACTGGTGACTGCAGTTGCACCAGTTCATCACCCGTAGCGGAACGGTGGTTAGTCAGCTGTTTAGTCTTACAGACATTCAATTCTAAATCTTGAGGCCGGTTGTTTTCGCCAATCACCATACCTTTATAAACTTTGGTGCCTGGCGTGATAAAGAAAACGCCGCGATCTTCAGCATTTTTCAACGCATAGAAAGTAGCAGTGCCCTCTTCAAAGGCGATCAGCACACCGTTGCGACGAGTTTCGACCTCGCCACTCATGGGTCGGTATTCCAAAAAGCTATGGTTCATCAAGCCTTCGCCACGAGACAATCGCATAAATTCCCCCCGAAAGCCAATCAGCCCCCGAGCGGGTACAACAAACTCTAAAGTTGATCGTCCTGTGCCCGTAACCCGCATATCCTGCATTTCGCCCCGACGCTGGCCTAAGCGCTCCATGCAGCCGCCTACTGCATCTTCTGGTACATCGAGCACTACTAATTCAAACGGCTCGCAAGGCTGGCCGTTAACTTCACGATAGATAACTTGCGGCTGCGAGACTTGAAACTCATAGCCCTCACGGCGCATGTTTTCAATCAAGATGCCTAGGTGCAGTTCGCCGCGACCGGAAACAGAAAAGCGGTCTGGAGAATCCGTGGGTTCGACTCGCAGGGCAACGTTTGTTTCCAGTTCGCGCATTAGGCGATCGCGCAACTGCCGCGAGGTGACAAACTTGCCCTCTTTACCCGCAAAAGGAGAGTCGTTGACCGCAAAGGTCATGTTCAGGGTCGGTTCATCGACGCTAATTAGGGGCAACGCTTCAGGATTATCAGGACAGGCTATGGTTTCACCAATATTGGCATCGGCAAAACCTGCGATCGCAACAATTTGCCCGGCACTCGCCTCTTCAATTTCAATGCGCTGAAGCCCTTCAAAACCTAGCAGCTTAGTGAGCTTACCTTTAGTGTGCTGACCCTCACGGTCAATCAGCACAGCCTGCTGACTAACACCAATCGTGCCGTTGTGAATCTTGCCGATGACAATACGCCCCAGATACTCGGAATAGTCCAGTGTAGTCACTTGTAGCTGAAAGGGCTTAGCAGGATCGCCCACTGGCGGGGGCACATGGTCTAGAATTGATTCGAATAACGGCTGCATATCTTTGCTTTCGTCATCGAGTTCCTTCTTAGCAAACTCGCTCAAACCAGAAGCGTAGAGATAGGGAAACTCGCATTGGTCATCGTCGGCGCCCAATTCAATAAACAAATCTAGGACTTTATTGATGGCGCTGTGGGGATCGGCCTGAGGACGGTCGATTTTGTTCAACACGACAATCGGGCGTAGCCCTTTTTCCAAAGCCTTCTTGAGGACAAAGCGGGTTTGAGGCATCGGACCCTCGTTGGCATCCACAATCAAAATGCAGCCATCCACCATGCCCAAGACTCGCTCAACTTCCCCTCCAAAGTCAGCGTGACCAGGAGTGTCTACGATGTTGATCAGCGTGTCTTTGTACCGAACAGCTGTGTTTTTGGACAGAATCGTAATGCCGCGTTCCCGTTCTAGATCGTTCGAGTCCATGACGCAGTCTGGAATCTCTTCCCCTTCGCGAAAAATGCCGGACTGTTTGAGCAGGGCATCCACCAGCGTAGTTTTACCGTGATCAACGTGAGCAATGATGGCAACGTTGCGAATAGGAAGAGTCATGATTTCTGGGAAATCCTAATGATTAGAAGGAATGCGATCGCGTAACGGAATGTTTTAAGTCGGAAGCAATCTTAAATAATTGTAACGTAAGCTCTAGCTATCTTTGAAATTCTTCTTTAAGGCCTCAAGAGAAAAATCTATAATTCTGCGAACTCAACGATTAACAGGAAAACCTGTCTTAGCATCTATGACTAACACTCATTTGATTAGTGGCAAAGCCGCCATAGTTTACATCGCACACAGGCTGATGAATGGGTGCTTGCCCCCTTTGACGATAGACACGGTTGCGCCTAGATTCCGTCCATTGGGGAAATGGGAGTCTTCAAAACTGCTATTTTTATGTCTGAAGCATTTGTCAACCAAGGTTTCAGCAGCTAAGAACTGTATTTTTACGGCTGTAGCTTGCAGAAACTGATTGATGACAGGGCCTAAAGCAACTACACCCGGCACCGCAAGAATTCTGGAATCTTTATCAGATTAGTAACTTGAGTTACTTCCTGCTCAATTGACGTAAAAATCTGCAGACCTTTGTGTCAGTAACGTTCACAGAGTTTGTAAATAACCTCTCAGTCAGTAGGATAAGAAAGTTGTAAGCCTGCGACATATGAGTGGGGTGTCCCTATTTAAGTCTGCCCGCGATCGCGATTTGGACATCATTGGCTGGCGCGAATGGGCGACGCTGCCGCAACTGGGTATTAACCGTATCAAGGCTAAGGTTGATACTGGTGCGCGAACGTCTGCTCTGCATGCCTTCGACGTGGAATATTTTGAAGCTGCCGACGGCTTGATGGTGCGATTTAAGGCGCATCCTTTACAGCGGGACACCAGTTTGGTGATTGAAGCGATCGCCCCCTTGCTAGAAAAGCGTCAGATCCGCAACTCGGGCGGGCAGACCCAAGAGCGCCCCGTGATTCTTACAACGGTTTCCCTGGGACAGCAGCCCTGGGAAATTGAACTCACCTTGACTAACCGCGACGTTATGGGATTTCGCATGCTGTTGGGCCGAGAAGCCGTGCGTCGTCGATTTTTGGTTGATCCTGGTGGTTCATATCGGCTGAGTGAGTTGAGCCGCACCCCTGTTGATGAAATTGACGAGCCTGATTTGCCATGAAGATCATTATTTTGTCTCGCGATAGCAGTCTTTATTCCACTCGACGATTGAAAGAAGCGGGTGAAGCGCAGGGGCATGAAATGCAAGTAATTGACCACATGCGCTGCTATATGGATATCACCTCTCATAGTCCCAAGGTGCTGTATCAAGGCATGCCGATTGACGATGCCGACGCCATCATTCCCCGCATTGGCGCCTCAAATACGTTTTACGGCACAGCCGTAGTGCGGCAATTTGAAATTATGAATGTATTCACGCCGAATCCGTCCCAGGCCATCACGCGATCGCGCGACAAACTTAGCAGCCTGCAATTGTTGGCTCGTCGCGGTATTGGCCTGCCTGTCACCGGATTTGCCCATTCCACTCAGGACATCGATGGCCTGATTGATCTGGTCGGCGGTGCTCCCCTAGTGATCAAACTCCTGGAAGGAACTCAAGGAATCGGTGTGGTACTGGCGGAAACCTATCAGGCCGCCAAATCTGTGATTGAAGCCTTTCGCGGTCTCGATGCCAATATTTTGGTGCAGGAATATATTAAAGAAGCTAAAGGTGCCGACATTCGTTGCTTGGTGGTGGGGGAAAAAGTGATCGCCTCCATGAAGCGGCAAGGGGCAGATGGTGAATTTCGCTCAAATTTACACCGCGGCGGTTCTGCTGCCAAAGCCAAGCTGACGCCCGAAGAACGAAGCACAGCCGTGCGGGCAGCGAAAGCGATGGGTTTGCGAATTGCCGGAGTGGATATGCTGCGGTCAAATCATGGCCCCGTGGTGATGGAGGTGAACTCTTCTCCCGGCTTGGAGGGGATTGAGAAGTACACCAATATCGACGTAGCGGAAAGAATTATCACTTATATCGAAAAGAGTCTAGAGACGTAAAGCATTGTTTCAGCCTTTGATTAAGCGAAATCAATCTAGAAGCCCATCACTTTGGTAAGGGCCTCTAAATTTGCGGGAATACCGGTTTTGACGGCATTATTGCAGTGCTCGATCGCCGTATTAGGATCTTTCAAGCCATTGCCAGTCAGGATGCAGACAATGGTTGCGCCCTCAGGCACTTGCTCCCGCACTTTCAGCAGTCCAGCTACAGAGGCCGCGCTGGCCGGTTCACAAAAGATGCCCTCTTCCCGCGCCAGGATGCGATAGGCCTCCAAAATCTCATCGTCGGTGACGGCATTGAATTGCCCTTGACTCGCATCACGTACTGCGATCGCTTTATCCCAACTAGCCGGATTGCCAATTCGAATAGCAGTGGCCAACGTTTCCGGCGCAGTTACCGACTGTCCATGCACTAGAGGCGCTGCACCCGCTGCTTGAAAGCCCATCATTTTAGGCAGCTTTTGGCAGCGGTTTTGCTGATGATATTCACAAAATCCCATCCAGTAGGCCGAGATATTACCGGCATTGCCTACTGGAATACATAGCCAATCAGGCGCATCCCCTAGCGCATCTACCAGCTCAAATGCCCCCGTTTTTTGTCCCTCTAATCGGTAAGGGTTGACCGAATTCACCAGCTTCACTGGCTGGGTTGCTGAAAGCTCCCGCACCATTCTGAGAGCATCATCAAAATTACCTTGAATTGCCAGTACTTCAGCACCATACAAAAGGGCTTGGGCTAACTTTCCCAGGGCAATGTAACCATCGGGAACGACTACATAAGCCCGCATGCCTCCACGTGCGGCATACGCCGCCGCGGCGGCGGATGTATTTCCGGTACTAGCGCAAATGACGGCTTCCGCACCGTCTTCTTTTGCTTTAGAAACAGCCATCGTCATGCCCCGATCCTTAAAGCTGCCGGTAGGATTGAGGCCATCATATTTGATGTAAACCGTGACTTGGCGGCCAAGGCGCTCAGCGATCGCCGGAGCTGGAATCAACGGCGTGTTGCCTTCATTCAGAGTCACAATTGGCGTGCGATCGCTGACCGGCAAATAGTCGCGATAGGCATTGATCAAGCCATTCCATCCCTGGTGGAGCCGAGTAGCGGCATCAGAGCGTACAGCTGGTTCAGAAAAGGATGAAGGCTCTAGGCTAATGGTCACGGTGGCTATCTTGAAATAAGAAAAACAAAATTTCAGAAACAGTCTGTTTTAAGCATTGGGCAAAGTTAACGTGTCTGTAAGTACACGGTACGATCAACTATTAAGGGAATACAAAACCCAGTCAAACAGCCTGCTCAGCTTCTTTAGTTTACCGTGTGCCTTTCTGCTTTCTCGGCTCTATTTTTGTCGTATTTTCTGAAGAAAATATGCAATTGCGATCGCTGTGGCTCCAGAACTTTTGCATCACTCTTAGAAAGATTCGCTATCCTTGAACGCAAATGTGGGGAGCTTGTCCTTCAGGCAAGATTACGTCTATGAACATTACAGCAATTCGTCAGCGGCCTCAATGGTTAGTGCTTGGTATTGTGCTTATGACGGCGATTGGGGGTGGCATTTTGCGGCTGACGCTAGCACAAAATGCGGCATCGTCTTCGTCAGAATCCCAGACCACACCCACCACAGATGTCGTTGAAAATGAAGAAACAGCTCAGCTGTTTCAATCACCAATGATTACGCTGTCAGCAGAGCTACGTAAAGCTGCTATGCCAAGCGAATTGGTCAGTTCGACACCGAGTGAAGATCGTCTGTCGGTAATTGCTGCAGGTCGCCCCGACCCTTTTGCTCCTGTTATCCAGTGGACTGGTATATTGCCTCAACCGAGTCAGAATCAGAGTCCTAATTCGGTGGCCCCAACAGTAGCTGTGAGTGCTGATCGTGAGCCAATATCGTCGACTCTGCCCACCACTTCCATTGCCCGAGCTCCCGATTTACCGCCACTGCCTAATCCCAATGCTGCTCCCCCAGCGCTACCGTCGATTCCAGTAGCCGCTAATCCCCTACCTATCCCGAGTTTGCCTAGCAGCATTCCGCAAGCAAACCCTATCCCTCAAAGTCCTATAGAGGCTTTAGAGCTGACAGGAGTTGTGCAAGTGGGCGATCGCGTCGGCCTCATTGTGCGGGAAAACAATGGACAAACAAGCCGGCATGTATTTGCTGGAGACTTACTAGCGGGGGGAGTACGACTCAAGTCAATTGATTTGTCTGCTCAAGAACCGTTGGTGATTCTGGAGTATCAAGGAGAAGAATATACGCGGCTGATTGGCTAGGGTCCAATTTGCTGTATTTGACGGAGGCAACTTCTATGGAGAAACTCTTGCAAAAGACACATACACTCACCACAGTTCTATGATTTAGGCACTGACATTTCTAGCGCTATTGCCCTAAATTTCTAAAATGACACCTTCTGGATGGAGGACAACTGCCATAGATCCAGATAGTCATCCTAAATTTCAACTCGGCATTCAGTTACTAGAATGGCGCTCTACTCTCTACGTAGCTTGGGGTAAATACACCGAGGTAGAAACAGCTAGCCCCCTCGTCCTGCCATCATCCCTATCTCGAATTAATTGTCCGTACCTACTTACCATCATCAAAATGTGATGTTTGAGGTTGAGTTCGTTTAGCTGAATATTAATTTGATTACTTAGAATAAAATCGGCTATGACGTCAACGACTGAGCGATCTTTAAACTTTTATGATGCTTTTCCATGTCCAGTTTGTCGGCAAGGAAATCTTAAGACAATAACCCTTACTGAAGCTTTTTCCTGTGGGTTTTGTGGCCATGTTTTATCCGCTGACCTCGCGATTCAACAAGTCAAATTAGTTGACAGTAGTCAACCGCTGACTTGGTCATGGGATGGTCATCGTTGGCAGTTGAAACGTGATGAGAAAGCGCAGTTACTGTCGGCTTTGGTGTTACTGATTGCAGCTTTTTTAGCCATAGTACCAGCCGGTATTATCTGGCTAGCGGGGCAGCTATTTCCGCCGCTGACAGAAACTTCAGCGATCGCATTCTCTACAGTTTGGTCATTAATAACGCTGGCTACTCACTTAGGATTAGCGTTCTGGCTAATTGGTGAATACTATCAAATTCCGATTTATTTGACGGTTAAGATAAGATTTTTACAGCTTTTTGCCCCGTTACAATAATCAATTTCGAAACTGAGATCAACCACCAATCTCGACAATAATCTGCAGCGCAAAGGCATTAAATCTTGAACAATTGCTTACGCATAGTCATGTGAACAATACCAACTTCTAAGAACATATCTCCTTCTGGTCGAAAACCCAGCTTTTTATAGAATTCAGCAGCATGGCACTGGGCGGATAGGAAAACCTCGTCATGACCGTTCTGTTCCGCTAGCTTGAGTAGTTGTTTCATAATACAAAGGCCCACTCCTCGACGGCGCAAAGGACGTGACACTGCTACTCTGCTGATCTTGCCTGCAGGTGTCAACCTTCCCGTGCCAACGGGTTGATCACCATAAAAAGCCAATATATGCTGCGATACCCAATCTAAATCGTCAATTTCAAAATCAAATGGAATCTGCTGTTCATGCACAAAGACGTTAGTTCTGATGCTGTGAATGGGCATTTTATAGCGCGTATAATCGACTACATTAGCGGTAATTTTACGCTGGTTTATGGGAGTTTCAAGAATCGATATCATACTGGGCTTATATTTGATATATGCGGGAACAAATAGATGGCCTTACACAAAAATATTCTTTTCTGGAGGGACTACAGATCTTACACTCTAAGAGAATAATTTGAGCTAGGCACGCTTACGAGACTCTCGGTGATATTACAATAAGGCGCATGGATAAGGAACCCTTGCATGCAAAAATCTTGGTAAAGCTCATCAATAGTTAGGCATTAACGATCCTGTCTCCTTAAATTCTAGGACGCATCACCAATGGATGTTGGAAACCTTATGGATCAAATACTACCGTAAATATGTTTTCGTTTTGCCAGACTGAAATGTACTGATCGCGCCTTATCTTAGAGCATGGTTAAGTGTGAAATATCCGTAGAGCCAAAAGTCATACTCAGGGCTATATTGAAATTTTCAAACATTTTGACAAGCCACTTCACATTGTTTTGTGTCGAGGTTTCATAGTGGCTGAATAGAGTCGAAAATCTTTTTTCCAGATAAGGTTTAACTTTGCGACATAATAGAATGACTTTGATTAATAAGCTTGTAGTCGATAAAGGACCTAAGTTATTGATCAAATCTATAAAAACGAAGTGCTGAGGATTCTTAGAAGATTCTAAAACTAAAAAGTTCAGCAGCTGATTGCAGGTTCTAATTAATAGAAAGTCATTAATTGGCTGATCGTCACTTTGTGGCAATGTTTTCTGCAGCTGATGTGACAGAAGCTTATTGAACTTTTGTCTTCCATAGTTCAGCTCAACTGAAGAACCTAAATAAGTATAAAGCTCTCTCTTGAAATCACCAAAACTAGCTGATTGATTACGCTCTAAAAAGTTTTGAGCATAATCACGGTAATTTCTGCCTTGAAATATTTTGCCTGAAAACTGATTAAGCGAATTGACCAATTCGCGATCGCTAAGCAAAGTTGGATTGGCAACGGGTTTGAGGCGCTGTAGTCGGTCTGCTGCCAAATGTGCCTTTTTCAGGCGAGCCTGCCGCACTCGATAAGTTACGTAGTGAGATAAATCAACCTCGAACTTTTGTTGAGCACACGCTTGCATTCGTCGGATATTTTCGTGGTGTGATTCAGGGCTGTCCTCACTCACCAGACAATATTCGTATAGATAAGGATAACGCTGAATTAGATTGCCAAGAGGGCGATTCTCGTTGTTTTGAGTCGCATCATTTTCAATCAGGCAGGCCAGGCGGCTGAGGGTGAGAAACTGGTCTGTCTGTCTAAATTGTCGGACAGCATGATGTAACTGCCTGATTTGGCGGCTGCGGCTATATTCTCGAATGTTTGGATTCGGCGCAATGTCAAAAAGATTAATTAGCTGCGGAATGGCTTCTTGAAACTGTAAATTACTTTGCCATCGATTAATCAAGATATGACAACAGCGGTTGAGAATAAAATGGAAATATTCTTCAACTTCTCGATCTGAGATGATTTCATCTAGAGCTGTGGTAATTGATGGGTCATCATATCCACAGCCATCAATAAATAGTGCCTGAAATCGTTCGATTAGGCGTTCTGGTGTTTCATACTCAGCATGGGCTAGTAAATGGCCGTAAAGCGTTTGCTCTTGAGGGCTAATAGAGCGACTTTGATAGGCAACCCGAGAATTCACGAGATGTCTGCCTCACTTATGGACATCAGTGATGACTGTTGCATCTGATAATGTTTTAATGACAGTGAGTAAGCTGCAAGCATCTATATTGTTTTTACACGTCAATCTGACTAGATCACCCTAAAATATTGGGCTTCTAATTTAGCTTCTTCGCATCGTAATGGCGTCAGTTTTTATGCTTGAAATAATAAGAAAGTAATTCTCAAAATTCGTGTAAATACCGGAGCCAAGTAAAAATAAATATGGTTAGCTGCTTTCAATAACGTCAAATATGTCTACTGGGTCTGTCGCAGAAGAAACTGAAAATTACTCTTCATACTCTTATCGGTTGATTTTTCCAAATCATTACGACAAAAAGAATTGATGAATTGAAGATACTTATGTTGGCTAGTCAACCGCTAACTTTGCCTGCACGGACAGTGATTGGAAAGACAATTGCTGAGCGATCGCCCTCCCAATCTGATCTGATGCAATCGCTCAGTTCATCTAGTGGATTGACGTTATGAGCTGCGATATATCGCTGAGTCGCTGACCAAGTGAATAAATATCCCATGAGCTCATCTAGCGTCCAATGCACCTGAATAAGATGAGCTGGTGTTGTCAGCTCTGTGAAGGGGAAATCTAACGAGCGATAGCCGATTTCTACTAATCGCCGCTCGGGTGTCCAAAAGTCATCTAGAGTGTTGCTGTAATAATTCTCTAGATGATGATCTAATTTTGCTGCGGCCAGAGTTGGTCGACCATAACACCAGATGGCGAAGCTCCCGCCTGGCTTGATAACGCGATACACTTCCCGATAAAAAGCTGCCAGATTGAACCAGTGAATGGCTTGGGCAACCGTTATTAAATCAACGCTTTGAGCCGCCAAACCACTATCTTCGGCAAGTGCTACTTGATAAGTCACGCGAGCATGCGGCGGCGCCTGCCTGAGTTGGTCAGCGCTGGCGTCGGTGGCGATAACTTGATCGAAGTAGTCCGCCAAGGCGATCGCTGCTTGGCCATTGCCCGTCGCACAGTCCCACGCGAGATCGCAGCGATCACACTGCTGGGCCAGCCATTCAAACAGGGCTACTGGATAATGTGGACGATAGGCTGCATAAGCCGCCGCATGTCTCGAAAAGTAGTCTTTGAAAGTCATGGCTTGCTGCTTAATAATCAATGAAAAGTTTTCTGAAAGTGACCTGTCGACATTGGGAGATCAATCGCCAGATTTCACAGAATTTTGTAGTGTCGGGAATTGCAGTGAAGATAACATTACAGATTTGCCAATTTAAGATAATATAAAAGGCTGTAATTCTGAAAGAGGGTTGGCGGTGGAGGCTGTATTGGAAATTGATTCTAGATTTGTTCTAAAGGTACTTTGGCTTGATAAAGACGTTGCTTTGGCGGTTGATCAGGTGGTTGGAAAAGGCACCAGCCCGCTGACGGCCTATTTTTTCTGGCCTCGTAATGATGCTTGGGAACAGATGAAGACTGAGCTCGAAGGCAAAAGTTGGATTTCTGAAGAAGAGCGGGTGGAACTGCTGAACACCGCCACTGAAATCATCAACTATTGGCAAGAAGAGGGCAAAGGCAAACCCATGCGGGTGGCCCAAGAAAAGTTTAAGACCGTTCTATTTACCGGCAGTTCGTAGATGCTGGTTAAAGCTAGGCGATCGCGGCGAGTTCGTCTAGCTGATTAATAATTTCAGGCACAGACCCCATAATTTTCAAAGTAAAAGCAGGTGGCTAGTAGCCACCTGCTTTTTAAGCGTTTATTTCGTCAGAAAAATTGGCTAATCAATAGCTGAATTAACCGACAGAACCGCCTGCCGCTTGCAAGCGTGCCCGCGCCCGCTGTACTGCCTGCTTAGCCTGTAATGTTGCTCGTCGATCATCTGGAGAAGCGGAATTTGCTTCTGCCTGAGCCGCTTCAAACGCAGATCGCGCCTCATCTTGGTCGATACTGTCGCCTCTTTCAGCGCCGCGCACTAGAATGGTAACTTCGTCGTCATCAATCTCGGCAAAGCCGCCCATAAGCGCGATCGCAAGCCAGTCTTTCTCAGGGCGCACTCGCATAACCCCGATGTCGAGGGCCGTCATCAAAGGGGCATGTCCGCCCAAAATTCCTAGCTGCCCAGTAGTACTCGGCAGAATCACTTCTTCAGCTTCGGCGTCCCAGACGGTTTTGTCGGGCGCAATGACTCTCACAGTTAAAGGCATGGTGAATTCGCTCGCTTTTTTGACAACGTAGTGCTGATGATAAGAAGCTAATCAGCAATAGGCAAATTAGCTCCTCGATTTTAGGCAAGCGCTTAAGACTTCGATTCCTCAGCAGCCTTGAGCACCATGTCAATGTTGCCCTTGAGATAGAAGGCCTGTTCAGGCACTTCATCCATCTCGCCATTAAGGATCATTTGGAAGCCCTTGATGGTGTCGGCTAACGTTACATACTCACCAGACATGCCAGTAAAGACTTCTGCCACAAAGAACGGCTGGGACAAAAATTTCTCAATTTTACGAGCACGGGATACTGTTAAGCGATCGTCTTCTGACAGCTCATCCAGTCCCAAGATGGCAATGATGTCCTGAAGTTCCTTGTAGCGCTGCAGCGTAGACTGCACAGACCGCGCTGTGTCGTAATGCTCATCGCCAACGACACTGGGCTGCAGCATGGTCGAAGTGGAATCTAGTGGGTCAACGGCTGGATAAATACCCTTAGAAGCTAGGCCTCGCGACAGCACCGTCGTGGCATCCAAGTGGGCAAAGGTGGTTGCCGGAGCCGGGTCAGTCAGGTCATCTGCTGGCACATAAACCGCCTGAATGGAGGTGATTGAGCCCTCCAGCGTCGAAGTGATGCGCTCCTGCAGGTCACCCATGTCAGTTCCCAAAGTAGGCTGATAACCTACCGCTGAAGGCATGCGACCTAGCAAGGCAGATACCTCAGAGCCGGCTTGTACAAAGCGGAAAATATTGTCAATAAATAGCAGCACGTCCTGCTTATTAACGTCGCGGAAGTGCTCTGCCATCGTCAACGCCGACAAAGCTACACGCATCCGGGCTCCGGGCGGCTCATTCATCTGGCCATAGACCAGGGCCACTTTGGACTGTGACAAATCTTCGCTGTTGATAACACCAGATTCAATAAATTCGTTGTAGAGGTCGTTACCTTCACGGGTCCGCTCTCCGACACCACCAAACACTGACACACCACCGTGCTCCTTGGCGATGTTGTTAATCAACTCCTGAATCAAAACGGTTTTACCGACACCTGCACCACCAAACAAACCGGTTTTGCCGCCTCGGCGATAGGGGGCAAGCAGGTCAATTACTTTAATGCCGGTCTCAAACACGGCCGGCTTGGTTTCCAAATCCGTTAGCTTCGGAGATTCTCGGTGAATAGGCGAAGACTCATCATTCGCAACGGGGCCTTTCTCGTCAATAGGCTCACCCAGCACGTTGAAAATTCGCCCTAGCGTCGCACCACCCACGGGTACGCTGATAGGAGCACCGGTGTCAACAACTTCCATGCCGCGTACCAAGCCATCGGTGCCGCTCATGGCAACCGCACGAACTTTTGAATCACCCAGAAGCTGCTGCACTTCGCAGGTAACCGATACTTCTTGTCCAGCGGGGTTGGTCCCCTTAATTTCCAAGGCATTATAAATTTCGGGTAGGCTTCCGCCCTTGAAGCCCACATCGACGACCGGTCCGACAATCTGAACAATGTAGCCGACGTTGGTTTTCTCTGCAGTGGTGACCATGCTTGCGTCTATCTCTGTGATCTGCTTACTGGCCGCTTTCTAAAGACAACCTTAGGTTTGCAGCGCCACATAACACATTATCACTGAACGCGCGTCTTCTAAACGATCGCGCTCAGCAGTTTGTCGCAATTAAACCTGGAATAATGGTGACCTCGTCAATTCTTAACCAGTCGATTACTTTCTATCTTTAAGGTAGTGGAATTTAGCATAAAAGCTAACGACGTTCAGCATGGCGTCTGGCGCAGAGCAGAGTAAGCATGATGACACAGGCAATCGATGCAACCCCAGCGGTTGACTTGAATGATCCAAAATATTATTTCAACCGAGAGCTTAGCTGGCTGAAGTTTAATGACCGTGTGTTGCATGAGGCGGTCGATATCCGCACGCCTTTCCTAGAACGGCTTAAATTTACGGCAATTTTTAGTTCTAATCTGGATGAATTTTTTATGGTGCGGATATCTGGTCTGATGGATCAGATTAATGCTGGCATTGATCGTAAAACTGCTGATGGTCTTAGCCCCACGCAGGTTATGGCCGCTATTCGAGCGCATTTGCGGCCCAAATTACGGCAGCAGCACGACTTTTTTCAAGCTGAATTGCGCCCTCAACTGCAAGAACATGGCATTTATTTACTGGATTATGAGCAGCTCAACGCTGACCAGCAGAGCTATTTAAAGCAGTATTTTGAAAGTCAAATTTTTCCAGTCTTGACGCCTCTCAGTGTCGATCCTGCTCACCCGTTTCCGCGACTGTCAAATCTGAGCTTGAACCTGGCGGTCGCCGTCAAAAATCCAGATACAAAAATCCAGAAGTTTGCCCGGATTAAAGTACCAAGCAATCTGCCTCGCTTTATTGGGCTGCCTCCAGAGTTAGTCGATGAAGATACTGTTTGGGTCGGCAGTACTTTAGAGAATATTATCGCTAATCACCTCATCTTCCTCTTTCCAGGCATGGAAGTGTCGGGTCATTACCTGTTTCGTATTACCCGTGATGCTGATTTTCCGGTGCGCGAAAACGAAGCCGATGATCTGCTCGTTGCCATGGAGGAGGAAATTAGCAAGCGCCGCTTAGAAGGGTTTGTCTGTCGGTTGGAAATTGAAGAATCAATGCCCGATGACATGCTAGAAAATCTGATGCAGGAGCTACGGGTGGCTGAAGAGGATATCTATGAGCTGACCGGCGTGCTAGATCTCAAAGACCTTTTCTTCTTTATGTCGATGCCGCTGCCCGCGTTAAAAGACCAGCCCTGGTCCGCATTAACGCCGCCCCGACTTAAAAGCGTTGAGCGGAGCGAAGAAAGCATCTTCAGCGCTATTCGCAAGCAAGACCTGCTGGTGCATCATCCCTATGAATCATTTTCTGGATCGGTACAGGCGTTTGTGGAGAGTGCAGCTCGCGACCCCCATGTATTGACGATTAAGATGACGCTTTATCGCACCTCGGGGGATTCGCCCATCGTACAGTCGCTGATTAAAGCTGCCGAGAACGGCAAGCAGGTGGTAGCGCTGGTGGAAATTAAAGCGCGCTTTGATGAGCAGAATAATATTATTTGGGCACGCAAGCTGGAAGACGCCGGTGTTCATGTAGTGTATGGTGTCGTGGGACTGAAGACCCATACCAAAACCACGTTGGTGGTGCGGCGTGAGGGCGATCGCATTCGTCGCTATGTCCACATCGGGACTGGCAACTATAACCCTAAAACTTCCAAGCTATACACAGACTTAGGCATTTTGAGCGCTCGCGATGATTTGGGAGCCGACCTGACGGACTTGTTTAACTTTTTGACTGGCTATTCGCGCCAAAACAACTACCGTCATCTGCTGGTTGCTCCACTGACCCTACGACAAGATATGTTGCAGCTGATTGAGCGCGAGATTAATCACGTGAAATCCGGTCAGCAGGGCCGGATTGTAGCCAAGATGAATTCTTTGGTCGATGCCGAAATGATTCAGGCGCTCTATCGAGCGTCTCAAGCGGGAGTCGAAATTGACTTAATTGTGCGTGGAATTTGCTGCTTACGTCCTGGCGTGCCGGGGGTGAGCGATCGCATCCGCGTGATTAGCATCATCGGGCGGTTTTTGGAGCATGCTCGCATCTTTCACTTTATTAATAATGGCGATGAAGAAATCTATATCGGTAGCGCCGACTGGATGCCTCGAAATCTCGATCGCCGAGTTGAAGCAGTAACTCCGGTCGTTGAGCCCGAGGCTATGCAGGAGCTCAAAGATATTTTAGATATCATGCTGACCGATAACCGGCAGGCTTGGGAACTAGGCGAGGATGGCGTCTTTACGCAGCGCACCCCGGGAGCCGACGGCGACGCGCGTAGCACCCATGAACTCTTGATGGAACGAACACTCAAGCGCGATCAGGGCGGTACTATCGACAGTATTTTATAGGAGAATTTGTCGTGAAGAATTTGCCGTCGATGACGCTTACAAGGACGTCAGGTGCGGTAGTTGGTGAAGGGAAAGTAGCGCTCAATTCGACCATCCATCGAGCACTCCTACAAACTGCCATCCCGTAAAGCTGCGATCGCTTCCTGGCGCTCGGAAATTCCATCATTAACTTGCACGAGGGCTCAAAGGCCCACTCTGCCAGCATGCCTAGCTTATAGTCGCTCTAACAATTATCGTCCTGATAGCTTCACCAGGCCAATACCACCAAAGTATAGAGACAGCACTGCGCCCCCGAGCAGGCTTTGGGTGACAGGATCGGTGGAAGGTGTGAGCACTGCGCCCAAGACTGCCGCTCCCAAAAGCACATAGCGCCAGCCCTTAAGCATTGTCTGAGAATCAACAATACCCAGCAACGCTAACAAGAATTGCACTACTGGTACTTGAAAAGCCAACCCCGTACTGAACAGCAGCAGCAAAATAAATTCAAAGTAGCGATCAATGGACCACAGCTGCTCCACGACATTTTCGCCGTAGCTGATAAAAAAGTTGAGCGCCGCCGGAATCAGCGCCACGTAAGCAAAAAATAGACCTACGAAAAACAAGCTGCTGGACCCCAGCACAATGGGACCAATGACCCGCCGTTCGCGCCGGGTCAACCCTGGCAAAACGAACATGATGATTTGGTAGAGAATAAAAGGACTGGCAATCAATAGACCCGAGTATCCCGCTACCTTCAGCGAGACAAAGAAGTATTCGCCTGGTGAAAGCTGTAGAAACTTGGCTCCTTGGGCTGGCACTTCTAAAAGCTTGACAATTTTCTCCACAAACGCAAAGCAGCCAATGATTCCGATAATGACTGCAATGAGCGAATAAAAAATGCGCTGCCGCAGTTCTTCCAAATGATCAAAAATCGACATTTCGACATCGCTCGGTAGCTCGTCGAGATAAGCCTCGAGATCGCTCTCATCAGCAGGAGACGATAGCGTTTTAGTGTCGGGGGAAGAGGTCATAGACAGAATAAGAGCAGAGCCAAAAACGTCGCATCTCTTCAATTGTAAGAGTCATTTTCCGCTATGGGGAGGTTAATGAACTTGGATCAGTCTCTGAGGTCAGCACCAGCCTTCTCACTTGACCAGGCTGTCCCAACGGTTGCTCATCACTGCCGTTGAACGAAAACAACACGCCGCCGGAATTGCCGGCATTGATCGCGATTTCTTCCTCTGCAGTCCAGGTTTCCTCGCTACCCGCCGGCAAAATTCCTTCATAGGCAACTTCACCGTCAACGGTGATGCGCATCCAGGCATCTTGTTCTAAATTAACTGCAAACGTGACGCTATCTTCCAACAAAGTCGACGTTTCTGTTTCCTCGATGGCGCCGTCGGCTTCAGTTGCTTCAGTATCCAGCACTTCAGTTTCAGCAGCCGGTTCGGAGGCTGGCGTTGGCACTTCTACATCCGGATTGGTGGAGGCGGTGCTCGGTTGAGGCGTATTGCGGGTGGTCAGCCAAACGATGAGGCCCCCCAACACCACCAGCCCGCTAACGCCCAGCACCCAGTTCCACTTCAACGGGAAACTGGAATTCGAAGTCACGGCAGTGCCATTGCGAGAAATTGGTTCAGCTTTAGACAGCACCTTTAAGCCGTGCCGGTCTTGCTGCTTAATCACCCCTTCAACAAGACTGCTGCTGGCTAAAGCGGGATCTGGCAAAACAGCAACGGGAGTCGGCTCAAACTGACTTGCCACTTCTCTGCCATTGAGCCCTAAATAATCGGCATATCGGCGAATAAATCCTTGCACAAAGACCGGTTCAGGCAGAGACTCCCAGTCGCCAGTTTCGATCGCGGTTACCAAAGCCGGGCGAATAAAGATTTGATTAGCTACTTCGTCAACTGTGGCGCCTTTTTCCTTCCTGAGGTCACGGAGATAAGCACCAACACTATTGAGTTGTTCCTGCTGGGCTAAATTCACTTTGCACCTTGCCTTATTCAGGGAAACCGTGATGAGCCGCAATCGCAATCTGCCTCATCAACAGCTCATTGTAAAAGCAAATGTTACGTCATTTTGTGCTTGAACGCTGTAAGCTACTGACCTGGCTAGCAATTTCAGGATTATAAAGTCGTAAGTAATTCCAATAGCCACCGAAGACGGCGCGGATATAGTTCTTAGTTTCCGGAAAGGGAATTTTGTCGGCAAAATCATCCACATCCACATAGCCGCCGCGAGCAATCCAATCAGCGACGTTTCCCGGTCCGGCATTATAGCTGGCCACTGCATAGAGGGAATGGTTATCGTACTCGGCGTGAGTGTAGTCGAGATACCAGGTGCCGAGGTTGATATTGTCGTTGGGATTGGCCAAATTGTCGGCAGCAATATTGGATTGAGAGCGAATCCAGGCGGCGGTGTCGGGCATGACCTGCATCAGGCCCGTAGCGCCCACAACTGATTTAATCTGAGGTTCGAAGCGGGACTCTTGTCGCATAAGAGCGGTAACCAGCAGCGGATTAAGCTGACGCTCGGTTGACCAGCGGGCAATCAAATCGGCGTATGGAAAGGGGTAAAGCGTTTGCCAATAGGCGGGATGCTGCTGCAGCTGTTGATGAGTTTTTTGTGCTTCAGGCTCGTCACGCCAGTCTAGGCTCGAGATCATAAAAATGCCGTCCAGGGTATCGCCGACGCCGACCCGCATGACGCCATCGGTAAACTGTTCAGCGACTGACGGCTCCTGCAAATTCTGGAATTCGACCTGCCATAGGGCCCAGGCGTCTTCGTCTTGGCCTAGCCGATACAGTTCTTGCAGTTTGTCAGAGCCAGCCGGCAAAGATTGACGCTGATTGGGTAGCGTGATGCGCGGCTGCAGCGATCGCACAGTTTGAAAATTGCCGACGTCCCAACCCAGAGCCACTGCCGACCGCCAAGCAAAATAGGAGTCGGGATACTCACGAATTACCTGCTCAAAACGCTGAGCTGCTGCTTTGCCTTGTCCTGCTCGCGAGGCCCACTTACCGGCCCAAAACCCCATTTCTGGGGCTGATTCATCAGCGGCATTTTCCGTCAGCACTTGGTCTGCCCACTGGATGGCTCCCGACCAGTTACCCGCGCGTCCTGCGTTATAAGCATACTGCGATCGCAAAGCGGCAGCTTCAGCGGAGTCGCCGTGTTCACTCAGAATGCGTTCGCGCAGCTGCTTGGCCGTGTCAGGACTATCAAGCGCTGCCATAATCTTGGCCTGCTCTTGCAGCGCTTCTCCAGCTCGCTGAGGAAATTGCTGAATCACTTGATCCAGCAGTTGCAGTGCGGCTTCATTACTAACCAAATAGGAGAGCTTGATTAAGCCTAGTCCAGTTTCAGGCGCTTCGGGATAGCTCGCTTTCAAAGCGTTGTAGCCCGCGATCGCCGCCTGGCGCTGTTCCCCCAGTTGCGCCCCTCGCGCTGCTCGATACAGCACTTGCGGACTCGCTGGCGCTTTACGGTAAGCGCTACCGGCTGACTTATAGGCCTGGCGTTCCCAATAGGCAAAACCCACATCCTGCCATTCTTCTGCCGTCAGTTGATCACCGTACTTGTCTACGAGGCGATTAACATAGGTCAGCACGTCAGGATGATAGATGCCGTGACGGGTCATAACCAGCAGTAGAGCCTTTTCGTTTTCTGGCTGGGGGGCTTCCACCAACCTTTTGTGAGCGATTTCGACACTGCGGGGATGAGCCGGAAAGGTGTCCAGTAGCTGTTGCCAATATTGTGGCTGGCTCTGCCCTAATTGAAATAGCGCTTCGGCAGTAGCCGGCTGGTCACCATGGTCTTGCAGCACCGTTTGCCAAGTCTCTTGTGCCGTTGCGACATCACCACTAGCCTTTTGTGCTTTGCCCAGCTGAATGCGACTGTAAACTGCTAGTTCGGGAAAATCTTCAGGCAAGGTTTCCAGCAGCGGCACCGCCGCCCCGGCCCGCCCTTGGTCAATTAAATCTTGGGCCAGCAGATAGCGAGCGCGCACCTGCTCGTCGGAAACCGGCTCGGCTGCAATCGCCGCTAGCGAATCACCTCGTGCTTCTGGAGATTGCAGTGCCAGTGACAATACCAGCGAATCTGGATCGGCGTTGAGACTGTTGACAATGTCAGCTTCGGCTAACGTATCGCGCGATCGCGAGTCGTTAGAAAACAGTCCTGTTGCATCGACAAATACAAAGGTCACTCCTAATCCCAGGGCTGCTGCACCCGATAGGCCCAACCAGGGCAGCCAATTTTCAAATCGTTGCCGCATCGTGTCTCCGTTTGAGTAGTAATCGGTGTCGGTGCGTAACTTCTTGCAGTTTTAGCAAATCCCTGGTGAGTTGCGGCGGGATTTTGGCAAGAATTTGGCAACAGAATTTGAGACGTTTTGTATGCGCAGCTGCCACAGGCCGCTCAACACACGCCAATATTACCAATGCGCCTCTATTGCCAATGCGCCTCTTGTGACGTGCCCATTGTCTGACAGCCGCAACTGCCAGCCATGATGCTACTGATTTTGCGGGATTTACCGTATCCGTCTCTCCAGATGCTTACCATTACATGCGATAACGGGCCTGCCGAGAAATTACTTAATCGCTTTTTCTAGCGCGATCGCTTTACTCACTCCAAGAGATCCGTGAGTTTACACATGTGACCTTCATAATTATCCGGACAGCTTGTCAAGCTTCCGTAAAAACGAGTTAGTAGCGATCGCAAATCTATTGACCGATTTACATACTAAATAATAGCGATGTAACGACACCTCAAAGCGGGGACATTGCTGATATTGTCAGCTGCTTCGACATTGATCGCCATCTACCAGGCAGCGCTTAATGCCTGCCATGTCGAGCGGCAATTCATTAGTTTATTGGATCCATTACATTCGTGTTTATGGGGTATTTGTGATGCGTGTTTATACGGATACGACGCTTCAAGCGATAATTGGCTACGGCAAGCTGCTATTAGGCGTAGTCATCCTCGTGGTGATGCTGTCTCAGGCTATGAGAATTTGGGGCAATGACCCAGCCGTACAGCAAATTAAAGAACTGCTGCAGTCGGAGCAAGCAGAGCAGCCGTAGAAGCGGGCTGTGGTTTACACCAACTCTAGATTTTGAATTTCGATTGCGGTAAATTTTTCTATAAATTTATTAGGCATTAACAGCGAGCCTATCGTTTGAATCATGGAAATATTATGATGCGCCGCCCAAGCCGGCGGCGATCGCATCCATGACTCGGGCCACGGGCACTACTTCCATGGGCGTATCGACGCCACCTTGGCCCTTGGGCACAATTGCTCGCTTGAATCCTAGCTTAGTCGCTTCTTTAAGGCGTAGTTCAAGCTGCGCCACTGGCCGCACCTGTCCACCGAGGCCTACCTCGCCCAAAATCACAGTGTAGGGATCGATGACGCGATCGCGAAAACTGGCAGTGACGGCGAGAGCAATACCCAAATCAGCCGCCGGTTCCCCCACGTTGAGACCACCTGATGAGGCGACATAGGCATCTAGCTTTGATAGCGGGATCCCTACTCGCTTCTCCAGCACAGCAAGAATTTGCAGGAGCCGATTAAACTCGATGCCTGTGGTCGAGCGACGTGGTGAACTGTAGCTGGTGGGACTCACGAGAGACTGTAGCTCCACGACTAGGGGCCGGGTTCCTTCACAGGCCACAATTGTGGCGATGCCGGAAACCGCCTCATCCCGATTGCCTAAAAAGAGCTCCGACGGATTGCGAACTTCCTGTAAGCCCCGATCAACCATTTCAAAAATGCCTAGCTCGTGAGTTGCCCCAAAGCGATTTTTTACTGACCGTAACAATCGATGGCTGGCGAAGCGATCGCCCTCGAAATACAGCACCGTATCAACCAGGTGTTCCAGCACTTTCGGACCAGCGATCGCCCCCTCTTTGGTGACATGTCCCACAATGAAGAGGGCAATATCATCTCGCTTGGCAACTTGCATAAGGCCGGACGTGCATTCGCGCACTTGCGAGACCGATCCCGGAGCGGACGTCAAGGCACCGTAGTACAGCGCCTGAATACTGTCGATGACCGCTACTTTGGGCTTCAGTGATTCCAGCTCCATCAAAATGGTTTCCAAATCCACTTCAGGTAGCAGATAGAGTTCCTGCTGAGCCGTAGTTTCAGGCTTCTTTTTCGTCGTCGTTTCTTGATCATGAGCAGCATGGCTAGTAATGCCCAGTCGCTGCGATCTCAGCTTCACCTGTTGGCCCGATTCTTCAGCGCAGACGTACAGCACGCCCATGTGTTTAGCCAGATAATTGGCCACCTGTAGCAGCAGCGTGGATTTGCCAATGCCAGGGTCGCCCCCGACTAGCACAAGTGAGCCGGGAACAATGCCGCCCCCCAGCACGCGATCAAGTTCGTCATAACCGGAGAACTGTCGCGGTTGCGGACGGTCTTCAATTTGATTGAGGGTGAGCGCTAGCCGAGGCTCTTGTTTCTTGCTCGTTTTGTGAGTAGTCGTGCGCGATCGACCGCGTACAGCGCCCGCTTTTGCCGGCTCTGCAGCCTGCACCACCTGCTCAACCATCGTGTTCCAATTGCCGCAGACAGAGCATCGGCCAAAATATTGTGAGGACTCAGCGCCACAACTATTGCAAACATAAATCGAGCGGAACTTGGCCATGAGATTTTCTCAGCAGGATAATGCGTTTGTATCATTTTGGTCACGATTTCGCCAGCTCAGGACCACTGGAAATGACAATACAATTGCAGTTGCTGTGGCTGTTGAAAGGTATTGTTAGTACCCACATAATCATCCAATGATGACTCTAGAACGGTGGAAAAAGCGTCAGGTCTCAAGGTAGAGTAGAAGCACTCTGTTAAAAATCGTAAAGACCGGACATGGAAGCTGACGCCCCGATAAAAAATCTCCGCCGCTATGCTCCGACTCATTTTTTGAAAGCATTGCTGGGCGATAGTCTAACGGTCTTTTGGGGCGACTGGTTGGAGCTGCGATCGCGGCTTGGTCAGGTGGCGGCTTCGGGCTTAGTGTCACCGCTGATTTATATTTTGGCCTTTGGGCTTGGTCTAGGTAGCTCACTTGATAGCGTTGCAGAACCCACTGCTGGCGACAGCTATTTGGAGTTTATTCTGCCGGGTATGGTGGCGCTATCTTCGATGGTGATTAGCTTCGGCGGCACCACCTTTTCGATTTGTGGCGATCGCCTTTTCACCCAAACGTTTGAGGAGATGATGCTGCATCCGGTACATCCCCTGGCCCTGCATCTGGGAAAAATGCTGGCGGGCATTGTTCGCGGCATGATGACGGCAGCCTCGGTCATTTTGGTGGCAATTCTCTTTACGGGTAATCTTTGGGGATTCCTTAATCCCCTGTTTCTCAGCCTGCTGGTGCTCAACTGCGCCGTGTTTGCGGGTCTAGGCGTCATTGTCGGCCTGAATGTCAAATCATTGGAAAGTGTTGGCCTGCTGAACAACTTTTTGATTGTGCCAATGTCGTTTCTTGGCGCCACCTTTTTTGATCCCAGCACCCTGCCCATGGCGCTGAAAGCTATCGTTTTTCTGTTGCCTTTGACCTACACAACAATTGGTCTACGAGCCGCCGTCTATCAGCCGCTATCAGAGTTTCCCTGGTACAGTTTTCCAATTCTTTTAGTGGTGGCGATCGCTTTAGCCTGCGTTGGTGCTCATCAGTTCTCACATCAACAAGATTGATAGCCCTGTTTAGGCACTGACAAAATCTAGCCTCAATGCCTCGTACCACTGGCCTCCAATACTTTGTACTAGAGTAAACACGGTAGTTAGTGCATTTAGTGGCTAGACCTGCTCATTTTTGGTCCATAAGGTCTTTAGGAATATGTGAAGATGCGCATTGGGATAGCCTTTTAGTCGGTAGCCAACTGCAAGCAAACGCTTTTAATGACTGATTTTGAAAGGTGTGAGGCAGTGAAATTAGCGATCGCCCAAACACGCCCAATTAGAGGCAATGTCGCGGCTAATCTGATTCAGCATCAGCGCTGGGTAACGCTAGCGGCACGCTATGAGGCAGATGTCCTGATGTTTCCCGAACTGTCATTAACTGAGTATGAACCATCGCGGGCCAAAACCCTAGCGATGTCAGCTACCGACCCCTGTTTGGAGCCGCTGCAGCAGCTTGCTGACCGTCATCAACTCACGATTGCAGTAGGCATGCCGATGTCCTACGACAGGGGCGTCAGCATCGGTGTTCTCCTGTTTCATCCCAATGCGATGCGTCAGGCATATCTCAAGCAATACCTGCACTCTGATGAAGAGCCCTTTTTTCATGCAGGACGCCATCTGACACAGACAATTGCAACTGCACCAGAAGTGGCGATCGCCATCTGCTACGAGCTGTCTGTTCCTGCCCATGCTCAGCAAGCGGCAGCCACTGGGGCTCAAGTTTATCTCGCCAGTGTCGCTAAATCGGCGACTGGAATTGAAAAAGCAGCAGTGCGTCTTGCCGCGATCGCTCAGCAGTACAGTTTTCAAGTGATGATGGTGAATTGTGTTGGCCCTTGCGAAGACTTTGAAGGCGCTGGTGGTTCTGCTGTTTGGAATCGTGAAGGAAGTCTGCTGGCACAGCTCGACAGCCGTCACGAAGCCTTGATGATTTTAGATACCGAGACTGAAGCAGTGATAATGCCGTCAATTTCGGAGAGCTAGTCGGCAAGAGCAATTCTGGAGAATACCAAGATCACTGAGCAGCCAAAAGTGCATGCTGCCTTCGATGACTGACTCGAAGTCGCTAGGGTCTGATTATCAAGGGTTTGAAATCATGTCAGTTTAGCCGCAAGTAATTTATGCGAAAGTGCAACAGACTGCAAAACCCTTTTAATCCCAATTCTTTGATTAGACTTTCTCAGCATTTGTCTACGCTGGAAGAATTTTGTAACTCTTAAGGCTTTATTAAAGGAGATGAATGCCTGTAACATCTGCCCTCGGAGGCGATCGCCGTGCTTTCACGCGCTGCAAATGAGAGAAAAATCCCTTATAGTAAAGAACAGTTAAGGCAATGAGCATTTTATGGTGAGTACTTGTGCTTATATGCTATTCATCTCATCATTTCTTTGTCTGCACTTTTAGTAGATTCATAATTTTTGGAGAATCGCGCTATGACCATAGCAATGGGACGAGCGCAAGCCCAGCGAG
>ERZ1740058.41-NODE-41-length-103693-cov-7.658272_pt1 | contig 103693 bp, 76 predicted proteins | sample MGYA00581745_ERZ1740058 | MGnify/ENA primary metagenome ERZ1740058 (study PRJEB43018, sample SAMN04849742) | marine metagenome | isolation source: floating plastic debris | place: Pacific Ocean | collected 2008-08-30 | study: EMG produced TPA metagenomics assembly...
GGCGATCACCGTCAAGTTCCTTCCTGACTAAACTTTTGTCAGTCAATCAGGGCGCAAGCTGTCGGTGTCTCATCTGCATGCTGTTCCTTCAAACATTAATATTCAGGAATTTGAGGATAGTGATCAGGTTGGGTCACCGCGCGCAGTCGCCCAAAGGCATCATCCGTAAGATGCCTGCCCGCTTTTACGCCCATCTTCACCATCAAACCAGGACCAGGCACCAGCTTTACACCCAGCTGCTGTACCATCGAAAGACTATCGCCCATGCCCCAGTGCTCAACGATTTTGCTGTGGCTGACTCGGTCAATATGCATCACAGAAAAGCGGACGGTTTTGCCAGTGGCAGGAATGCCCTGAAAGGTATCGAGATGGGTGCCGGTAAAGTAGCCGCAGGTGGTGACGGTGTCTTTGTGTGCGATCGCCTGCGTAAACACATGTCTCCCATCTGGAAAGGCGTTGTAAACCTCAGTGCCTAAATCAGCAAACTCTGTCTGAGTAAGTGACTGGGCTTTTCCGGCTATATGGGCCGTTAACATAGGAGAAAGCAGTGACAAACCATCTCTCAGACGGCGATTATCGAAAGCCTTATAAAAGCTGAGAACAAGAGCTTTATTCTGCATAGCGAGAAGAGCGTGGAACACGGGTAGATTCAGCGTAATTATGCTATTAAGAAATTATACGCCAGCCTGCAGAAGGCCAGCAGGTAAAAGGCCAGCAGGTAAAAAGATAGAGACGGAAAAAGCCCGATAAAACCGTCGTAGGGCTTCTCTATTAGGCTATCTTTCACCGTTGTTCTGATTCATTTTTACTCGCTCGGCTATGGAATCCATCGTTTAAGATCTTGCGCGATCGCCTATATTCAACTGTCTACTCTGGTGAATTAGTACGGTAATGTCTGGGCTTTTATATACTGAAGAAAAGCTTTCCAAACTAACGACTCGCTGGTAGATATCTCATGGCTGACACTGCATCCTATCGCTACGACTTAGATAATTTTCAGAGACTCTACCTGAGCAATCAAAGCACGCTGACAACCGTGACCATCTCTAGTAACAGTGCTGGTCAACAGCAGCAAAGTAGCCAGGGCATTACAACCGGTCAGTGGACGGCATTACCCCAGCTTTATCGACTAGAGAGTGGATATGTCGCGACCGTTTTTGCAGATCAAACTTTCTATATATTGATTCAGGGCAATCAGATACAGATGAGTGCTGGAGCGCATGAGGAAAGTATTGCGCAGCAAATCAATCAATTAGACCCCCTCCCAATGCAGCCTGCAAAGCCACCGTCTGTCCCGACGATGAAACCCATGACGCCGCTACAGCCGATGAGCATGACGATGGGAAATATGAGTATGCGTATGGGCGAAATGCAAATGGGGAATATGAGCATAGGCACTCAGGCTAGCTCGTCATGGTCCAATTCGCAGCCCGGTGATACAGCACAGAGTCGTGCCGTAGAAGAGCCGTCGAGTGCAGCAAGGCAAAGAAAGTTCTGCTCACAGTGCGGGGCCGTGGTGGGAGCTCAGGATCGCTTCTGTTCACAGTGCGGTACCCAGCTTACTTAACCGTTTGACAACGACAATTGAATAACTTGAGAAGCCCCCTGTGTATTGTGCGGATGTATTGTGCGGATGTATTGTGCGGAGGGCTTTTTGTTTTGTAATGAATGTGTTGTTAACGAAGGGATACTGTTATCGATGCGATGTAGATAAATTGAGTATGACGAGGAAGCAATCGCCAAATTAAGGAGAGTGGAGGAATTCTCTCAGCAGTTCCTAATCTATACTGCGTAGATGCTGCAATCATTGTAACTATCGAGCGAGACTGCAGCTACGGCTCAACACCCTTCTCAGTCTTAGTTTCAGCAGCTCCCAGGCCATATTTGAATGACCTTTGGAGAGCTGATCTGTTAAACCTGTCAACTGTACAAAAATTAGCAGCGAAAAGAGAAAAAACTATGTCAGAGAGTTCACTAGCCACACCTATTACCCATCGCGTATCCTTAGCCTTGCTGATTACAAGAGTCGGTATCTTCATTGCGATGATGATCTGGGTAATCGACAAGTTCGCTCAGCCAGATCATACGGCTGCTGTGTTTGAGTCCTTTTACGGCATCGGTGGCATCGGTACCTCAGTGTCCTACTTACTGGGTGCTATTCAGCTAGCAATCATGATTGGCTTTATTTTGGGCTATCAAAAAACAATCACCTATGGCTTAGTGCTGTTCATGCACACCGCGTCTACCCTGGTCTCTTTTCCCAGGTATTTAGCCCCCTTCGAATCATCCAACATATTGTTTTACGCCGCTTGGCCAATGCTAGCTGCCTGTTTCACCCTCTACTATCTCAGAGATCTAGACACACGCGGCACTTTGCACTAACCCTTCAACGTTGCTGGGCTACATGTTTATCCACATCGCCATCTACATCGCCGTCCACTCAGAGACTCAATGCGGGGCCTCACCATAGCCACCCCCACCGGGTGTCGAAATTGTAATTACGTCATCAGGCTGCATCTCAACACTAGCGGTCGCGCTCAAAGTTTGAGTGCGACCATCTCGGTGCGTAACTTCAGTATTACCCGGCCTGCCCGCTTGCCCGCCTTCTAGCCCAAACGGAAGCACCTCTCGTCTACCGGACAACAAACTAGCCGTCATCTTTTCACGAAAGCGTAGCCGCCTGATAACACCGTTTCCGCCCCGGTAGCGACCGCTCCCACCGCTACCAGCTCGAATGGAAAAAGCCTCTAGCAAAACTGGAAACCGCATTTCTAAAATTTCTGGATCGGTCAGGCGAGAGTTCGTCATATGTGTTTGGACCGCATCGGTACCCTCAAAGCTAGGACCAGCACCAGAGCCCCCACAAATAGTCTCGTAGTACTGATACTGCTCATTGCCAAATGTAAAATTGTTCATAGTGCCCTGAGAGGCAGCCAAGACACCTAACGCGCCATAGATTGAATCGGTAACAGCTTGAGAGGTTTCGACATTACCAGCAACCACAGCCGCCGGATACGTTGGATTGAGCATACAGCCAGCGGGGACAACAATATCCAATGGCTTTAAGCAGCCTGCATTTAGCGGAATCGGCGCATCAACCAGCGTTCGAAAAACATAGAGCACAGCCGCCTTACAAACGGCCAGCGGAGCGTTAAAGTTGTTGGGCTGCTGGCTAGATGTACCCGTAAAATCTATAGTAGCCATAGGCTCAGTAGAACCAGCAGAGTCAGCGCTTGAAGGCTTCAGCACAACTGAAACTTGAATCTTCGCACCGCAGTCCATAGGCACCTGGCAGTTCAAGGGCTCGCTACCCCGCTGTTGATACAGCCGCTGAATAACTCGGCGCACGGCATGTTCAGCATTGTTTTGAACGTGTTGCATGTAGGCTTGAACAGTTTGCAAACTAAAGCGTTCTACCATGTTGCGCAGCTCTTGAGCACCCTTGTTGTTAGCCGCTATCTGAGCTTGAAGATCGGCTAAATTTTGCTCTGGGTTACGCGCTGGGTATACCGCCCCCACTAGCTGCTCTTGTAGCTGTTGAGTTTTTAGGACTCCTTTGGACACCAGCTTGAAATTGTCTAACAAAACGCCTTCTTGCTCTAGGTGAGTACTATTGGGTGGCATAGAACCGGGGGTAATGCCGCCAATATCCGCATGATGGCCTCTAGAAGCAACAAAGAACAGGGGCTGACTGCTATCGATAAAAACCGGCGTTATCGCGGTGACATCGGGGAGGTGGGTACCGCCGTTATAAGGATTGTTGGAAATGAAGGTGTCACCGGGATGGAAAGACTCGCCGCTACGGGCACCGTGTGAAATTAGCGCCTGTACGCTCTCTCCCATAGAGCCCAGATGAACCGGAATATGAGGAGCATTCGCCACCAGCTGACCTTGAGTATTGAAAATGGCGCAGGAGAAATCTAAGCGCTCTTTGATATTGACAGAAGAGCTGGTATTTTGAAGCGTAAAGCCCATTTGTTCCGCGATCGTTTGAAACAAACTGTTGAAAATCTCTAGTCGTACCGGATCGGGCTTGTGATGAAGGGGGCTATCTGCTGACACCGTTGACGTAGAGCGACTAGATCGAGAGCCAGAGTCAGAGCCAGAGTCAGCGTCAGCATGAGCTGACGCCTGATGCGTTAATATCAAAGCGCCTTGTGCACTCACAGTAGCTGTCCATCCCGGTTCAACAATGTTAGTTCCAGTCTGCTCTAAGATAATAGCGGGGCCTACAACCTTGTTCTGTGGCAGTAAGGTCTCACGTTGAAAAACAGGAGCATTATGCCACTTATCTTGTGAGAAGAGAGGCACCGCCCGAAGCCCATCGACATCAGTGGTTTCTATCGCCTGCTCAGCTACGTCGCTTGCGCTATCAGCAGCAGTTTTACCAATCGCCTCGGCAACTATCGTTGAGACGACAAGCGTCTTCTCAGGCAGCGTAATGCCATACTGCTGCCGGTATCGCCGCTCAAACTGCTGCTGGATGTCTGCAAACGTGCCAAAATCTATGGCAAGCGTAGAATCTGTGCCAGCATAGCGTAAGTGCAACTGCTGTAAGACCTCAAGGGTGTCAATATCATCGTCCCCTTGAGCACTCAAGTCAGCTTTTGCAGCTTCGGTGAGTGCTTCCATTCGAATCGCCAGTGCGTCCATGATCTCAGGCGAAAGGTCCTGTTCTAAAGACTGTTCTTTTAGCACGCGGCGATCGGCCAACCCCATACCATACGCAGAAAGTACTCCCGCATAGGGATGAATAAAGATTGCTTTCATACCCAATGATTCGGCCAACCGACAGGCATGCTGACCGCCTGCTGCACCGAAGCAGCATAGGGTGTAATCGCCAATATCGTAGCCTTTTTGTACAGAAATCTTTTTAATCGCATTGGCCATATTGTCGATTGCGATCGCTAAAAATCCTTCTGCAACCTGCTCAGGTCTTCTCTCATCACCTGTCGCTGTCGAAATCTCTTCAGCCAGCTTTAAGAACCGCACCTGCACCTCATCGCGATCTAGTGACTGTTGACCATTTTCGCCAAAAACTTTTGGGAAAAAGTCTGGCTGAATTTTACCGACCATGACATTACAGTCGGTCTCAGTTAGCGGTCCGCCGTTGCGATAGCAGGCCGGTCCAGGATAGGCCCCTGCCGACTCAGGACCTACCTGATAGCGATCGCTTTCAAAGGTCAAGATAGAACCACCACCCGCTGCAACCGTGTGAATGGCCATCATTGGCGATCGCAATCTTACACCCGCCACTTCCGTCTCATAGGCTCGCTCATAGTTAGGGCTCTCACTCTCTCCCAGACGCTGATAGTGAGCAACATCGGTTGAGGTCCCCCCCATATCAAAGGTGATAATTTTATCAAACCCGGCTTGATGGCTGGTCTGCACGGCACCCACAATGCCACCTGCTGGTCCCGATAGAATGCTATCTTTCCCCTGAAAGTATCGAGCGGGCGTTAAACCACCATTGGACTGCATAAACAACAGTTGAGTTTTCTTCGCCCTCGATTCAGCTGCCTGGCCTAGCGCGGCTTCAATGCGATCAACGTAACGGCGCAAAATAGGAGAGAGATAAGCATCTACCACTGTTGTATCGCTGCGGCTGACCCACTTTATGAGCGGGCTAATCTGGTGAGAAGTAGAAACTTGGGTAAAGCCGATTTCACGCGCGATCACAGCCACTCTCTGTTCATGCTCAGGATACCGATAGCCGTGGACAAACGAAACGGCGCAGGCGCTAATCCCTTGCTGGTAAGCAGCTGTCAAATCACGCCGAATCTGTTGTTCAGTACCACCGCTAATAGACTGCAATACCTCACCTGCCGCACTCACCCGTTCATCTACTTCAACAACCTGCTCATAGAGCATTTCTGGCAGCACAATTTGCCGCGCAAATATATCAGGGCGGTTCTGATAGCCAATTCGCAGGCCATCTCGGAAACCTTTTGTGGTGATAAATAAAGTGCGATCGCCCTTTCGCTCTAGCAGCGCATTTGTGGCTACAGTTGTCCCCATCTTAATACTGGCAATCTGCGCGGCTAGCAGCGGCTGAGCGGACGCAACCCCCATCAGCTCGCGCATACCTTGAATCGGCGCATCTTCATAGCGCTCAGGATTTTCTGATAGCAGCTTGTGAACCGTACGAGAGCCGTCGGGTCGCTGCGCCACGATGTCAGTAAACGTGCCGCCCCGGTCAATCCAAAACTGCCAGCCAGAATTCACAGAGAATGCCATGAAATACCCCCAAAAGAACAGGTTGCTACTTACTCTAAAGGCGTGTCTTAATATCGAAAAGGGTCATTCAGTTAACTCAGAATATCTTCTACGATATACAGCGTCGATTAATTAAACGGCTTTCAGCGGAGTGCGATCGCAATGGATTTATTACGGCTAAGCAGTCTCGAAATTCGACAGATTTGCTACTTTTTGAAAGTTGTAGACTGTGACAATAGTTTTAGCAGGGCCGCCGAACAGCTACACATAGAGCAGCCACCACTTAGTCAAAGAATTCGCGCGCTCGAAAAAAAGCTGGATATAGAGCTGTTCAATCGGCGTAGAAGGCCCGTACAGCTTACAGACGCAGGGCAGGTCTTTCTAGAGGCCATACAACCTGCGATGAACCAGATAGAGCAGGCTATTTTTCAAGCGCAGAGGGCCGCTAAAGGAGAAACTGGCCACCTGTCAGTCGGCATTGCTAGCTCAGCAGCCAACAGTATTTTTCCATCTCTGCTCAGGCAATTTCGCAGCCGCTACCCTCACATTCTTATAGAGATGAAAGAATTGACGGTTGAACAACAGCTGCAACAGCTGGAGAGCAAGCAGCTCGACATTGGCCTCGAAGTCATCTCTCCTGCACGCCTAGATAAACAAGGGTTCAACTGGCATATACTCACCGAAGAATCATTGGTTGTTGTACTGCCAGCAGGACATTCTTTAGCATCAAAGGCTAAAGTTCCACTAACGGCGCTGGCCGACGAGCCTTTAATTTTGCCCTCTGTGCAGGCATTTCCGTTTTACCATGCTTTTATAGAACAGTGTATTCAGGCAGGGTTTCAGCCCAAATTACTGGAAAGAACAACGGCTACCTGGATGCTGACAATCCTCAGTTTGGTCGCCGCCGATATTGGCTTGGCAATTCTACCTAGCAATGTTCTATCAATACAAAGAGAAGGCGTCGTATACCGAGAGATTGCAGGTTTAGACTTAAAGCGTCAGCTGCTGGCCGTCTGGCGAGACAACAATGAATCACCCACGCTAGAACGGTGGCTAGCCGTAATGATGTCGACTTAATAGAACCAGAACCGGACAAGGATTATGATTTCTTTGGCAAAGCAGTCAAAACTCAAAGGCCAAACGACCTATAAAAAACTATAGAACGCCATACCCGTATAACAAAATATCAGCCAAGATATAGCAAAAGCTTTTTTGGATTCAAACCCTGATGTAGCCAGTGAGCCGCTATTATAAAATGATAGTAATTATCATTAGTTAGTCTACAGCAGTCTGATTCCATGCCGATGCAACTGCAGTCCAATCAGGTTAAAGACTGGCTTTTACCGGGCAGCCATCATGACCCACGGCTGCTGCATGTGGGCGCTACTGATCAAATTTTTGTTTGTCCGCCCGAGCTAGGCCAGGGGTACCGGCAAGAAATTTCGTTGAGAGAAGATCTAACGCTGTTAATTATTGACTACACGTTTGATCAAACGATATTGACAGATACGGTAGGCGCAGGCGATCGCATCGAATTTGAATTTCATCTGGCAGGCATCCATGCCGGATATAGCCTCTGCATTCCCTGCTTTAAGCTGAGGCAGTTCGGTGTCAGATTCCCTAAAAAGAAAATCTTCAAAGTCGAAGTTTTCTTCAAGGGGCCAACCCTTGTGGCCTATGCTCAGTCGTTTATAGAGCGTCTTTCACCTGAGGCACGCACTGCGGCTGAGCGCATCTTGCAAGCCGTGTATTCTCATCAGGGGGGCGGCTCAAACTTTACAACGGCCACAATGCTAAATCAAATCTTTGGCCGCCCAGCCATGCGTCCTAGCCAGACGACAAAACATTCAAGCGTTAAAACGACTGTGAAAGCTGCCGTACAAAATACAGAACAAGCCAGAGCAAGCAGGCTGGGAGCAAGCAGGCTGGGAGCAAGCAAGCTGGGCCCAAGTATCGAGCAAGTTCTCAGTGAAGCACTCCACGCAGAGTCGTTCGCGCTCAACTACGCAACCTACATGCCTATTACGGTTGGTATGAGACAGGTAATTGACCAAATCCTCAGCTGCCCGTATCAAGGGCCAAATCGCCTGACTTATCTAAAGCAGAAGTCCCTAACCCTGATTGATCTTCGTCTTAATGCACTGCTAACAAATCCAAACCAAGACTACGAAACTGCCTGTATTCACCAAGCAGCGGCACTATTGAGAGAGCAAATGTTAACCCCGCCTTCTTTAGCCTCACTTGCTAGACAGGTAGGGACCAATCGACTCAAGCTCAATCAGGGCTTTCGCGCCCTATATGGCACGACCCCCTTTGGCTATCTGCGCAGTCATCGGCTGGTTCAAGCCAAGCGGTTGCTGATGACGTCAGATCTATCGATTGATCAGGTATCGCATGCTGTAGGCTACACCAGCCGCAGCCGCTTTGCGACCGCTTTTCGGCAGCGCATGGGCCTAAATCCCAAGACCTTTCAGCTGCACGTTTGGCAAAACAACTAGGTCATTCTAACTGGGCCATTACAAACAGGACATTTTAAACAGGTCATTTCAGCTAGGCCACCTCTTGGAGCGATCTAAAAGAGCGATCGCATGGAGCAATCACACGGGAGCGATCGCAAAAAAATGCATTTGAGGCGCAAAATCTCTAGAAAGTGATCCGCGGCTTTCATACACTAATTGAGAATTATTTTCGTCAGTTCAACGAGTCTATTGGCATTGCGATGGATTTGTTAGCCGTTAATTTTTCGCTAATTTTTCGCCGTTTTTTCTAGAGGATCGCCTGAGCGATCGCGTCAGTTTTAGTGCCAATTTTAGTTGTCGAGCCCCGTAGTAGAGCCCCCGTATGAGAAATGATTAAAAGGATATTGAAGCATCTGAATCTGCTTGCCCTAGTGGTTCTAGCAGGCAGTGTCACAGCGATAACAGAACCAGTATCAGCAAAGTCTCAGACCAACAAAAGCGCAGAGCCGCTAGGTACATCAAATCGTCTCTCAAGTTTGATTAACTCGCCTAGACAGCCGCTAGCGCCGTCTCTAGCTCAAGCAGAAACACCAATTGAAATCAACACTGTTCAACTGATACCCACTGAAGCAGGGCTCAACATCCTTCTAGAAGTCGCAGCAGGAGAGCTTCTTGAGCCTACGGTAACGACCGCTCAAAATGCCTTGGTCATCGAATTTTCCAACGCGGTTCTATCGCTTCCTGAGTCAGAAGACTTTCAGAGCTTTGAGCCAGCAGAGGGCATTGCTTTAGTACAGGTTTCTGAACTATCAGAATCACGAGTTCAGGTTGTGGTAACAGGCACAAACGCGCCACCAGCGGCCACGCTAGCACCAACCGCTACCGGCATATCTGCAAATATTTCGATAGGCACCGCGCAGGCTAACGACTCTGAAGACGCACTGAGACTTTTGGTAACGGGAGAAGAAGCGGGTACGCCCTATATTGAATCAACAGCTACAGGGACAAGAACAGAAACGCCACTGACGCAAACGCCTCAGTCTATTCAAATTATTCCAGAAGCCGTCTTAGAAGATCAGCAGGTTATTCGCCTGAATGAGGCATTGCGAAATTCGCCAGGCGTCATTCAGGGCAACACTTTCGGCAATGGACGAGATAGCTTTGTCATCCGTGGTTTTGATGAGGCAGCTATTGTTCAAAATGGCTTCCGATTAGATAACAGTGTAACCAATGGGCTAAGAGAAACCTCCAACCTTGAACAGGTTGAAGTGCTGCGCGGACCAGCCTCTATTCTCTTTGGCAACGTAGAGCCCGGCGGTGTAGTTAATCTAGTAACCAAACAGCCTCTAGACACACCGTTTGCTGAGGTGACCGCTCAGGTTGGCAGCTACGGCCTACTAAGACCCTCTGTGGATGTGACAGGGCCGCTAAACGAACAGGGTAGCCTGAGGTATCGTTTTAACGGCGCTTTTGAGCAAGGCGACGGATTTAGAGAGTTTGAGACTGAAATCAATCGCATTTTCGTTGCACCGTCTGTAGCGATTGATTTGAGCGATCGCACAGACCTCACGCTCGATCTTCAATATCTCAACGATGAGCGCCCCTTCGATAGAGGCATTCCCCCCGTCGGTGACACCCTTCCAGATGTCCCCCTCACCATCATCACCGGAGAACCCAACGATTTTAACCGGGTCGAAAATCTAGGCGTAGGCTACCAGCTGACCCATCGATTCGGCGATGACTGGCAGCTAAGAAACCGTTTTCGCTATAGCGATATTTCCTTTCAAAACTTGAGAACAGAGCTGAGCGAAGCATTAGGTGGGCTCGATCCGGAGACAGGCGATATCGCTCGCGCCTTTGTCTTTAACGAGAGTGACTTAGAGAGCTACGAAGCTCAGACTGAAATCATCGGAGAATTCAAAACAGGCCCTATAGAACACACGTTGCTAGCAGGCATTGACCTGTTCTTTGTAGATTCCGACATTCTGGTGTCCTCTCAACCAGCGCCACCCATCAATCTGTTCGATCCCCAAACAGGTCAGGTACCGTCACCAGAGCTACCACTGGCCTTAGCCACAGGCGATTCTAGCAGTAGCCTCAGCCGGGTGGGCCTGCTGCTACAAGACCAAATTGAGCTGTTGCCAGGTTTGACTGTGCTGCTAGGTGGCCGAGTTGATTTTTTAAATCAGAGCAGTACATCAGCGCCCGTTGTCATTCCAGGGCTCGTTAATACGCCTGGGCAAGACAGCGAGCAGTCTAACACCGCTTTCACGCCCCGGTTAGGGATTGTATATCAGCCTATTGACGAGCTGTCTCTATACGCTAGCTACAGTCGCTCTTTTGAACCCAACACCATCACAGAAACCACCGTTACAGGCGATTTTCTAGATCCAGAAGAAGGTGAACAATATGAAGTTGGCCTAAAAACAACGCTGTTTGACGAGCGGTTGGCGGCTACACTGTCCTTTTTTGACATTAGCCAGACTAACGTCGCAGCGGCCGATCCTAACAATGCCAACTTCGTAGTCCCGATTGCTGAGCAAAGCAGCCGAGGCATAGAGCTAGATATTACCGGAGAAATTCTGCCAGGCTGGAATATTTTGACTGGCTTTAGCCTAATTGATGCTGAGATTGAAGAGAGCGATAATTTTTCAGCAGGCGCTACGCCGCCGAATGTACCCGACACGGCTGCGAGTCTATGGACAACCTACGAGATACAGTCAGGCAACCTGGCTGGACTAGGGTTTGGCCTTGGGCTTTTTTATATCGGTGAGCGACAGGGTGACAATGCCAACTCCTTCAAACTGGATGAGTATCTTCGAACTGATGCAGCCGTTTACTACCGCCAAGATGATTTTCGGGTGGGTCTCAATATTCGTAATCTCTTTGATATAAATTACTTTGAGAATGGTGGGCTTGCTAGGCGTGGTGCAACACCGGGTGAACCGCTATCGCTTGTAGGATCAGTATCTGTTGTATTTTAAGGAGGCCAAGACGGTATGAGCTTTAATTTGGGCCTTAAGCCAGGCATTAACAGTATTGTTCTTGCTGTTGTCGCTTTTACGGCTGCGATCGCCTTCGCGGCCTGTGGAGTACCCTCGACTCTAAACTACGAGCCCATCTCGCCTTCAGCAGGTCGAACGATTAAACATGCAAATGGTGAGACAGTTGTTCCACTCGAAGCGCAGCGAGTCATTATCTTGGGCTCGGTAGCGGATGCACTAGCACTGGGCGTTCAGCCAATCGGCGCTACGCTTTCAGGACTGCCCCAACGAGCAGCAGGAGAACAGCTCTCACCTATGCTCAATGAAGAAACTGACAATATTGTGGTGCTAGGTCATACCAACCGGCCTAACTTAGAAAGCATAGTGGCCCTAAACCCCGATTTAATATTGGGCGTACAGAAAGCAGGTAATCTGTATCCCCGGCTCGCGCAGATTGCACCCACAGTAATTGTTGATATTTCACAGGGGGCCAGCGAGTGGAAAACATATGTCTTAAATTCAGCGATCGCACTTGGGAAACAGACTGAAGCGCAGGCATTACTTCAACAGTATGAGCAGCGAGTCTTACAGTTTCAGACACTGATGGGCGATCGCTTAAACACGACCGTTGTTTCTGTAGGCCGATTTCGCCCTGATCACTTTCGTATCTATCAGCAGAATAGCTTTTCGGGCGCGGTACTCGCAGACATTGGGCTGCCTCGCCCAGAAAGCCAGCTCAAAAACAAGCCTTATGAAGAAACTAGCCTAGAAAATCTTTCAAGCTTAGATGGCGATGTGCTGTTCTTTATGCAAGATAATCCTGACAAGTCCATTCTAGATCGAGTGCAGGCGCATCCGCTGTGGGCCCAGCTTGACGTCGTCAAGCAGCAGCAGGTACATGAAGTCTCTTTAGAAGTTTGGTTTCTTAATGCGGGCATTGTCAGCGCCCATATGATACTCAACGACTTATTTCGCACGCTGGTACCAGAAGGAGAACAGTATGTCGTGACTCAAGTCGGTGAGCTCACGCTGCCATGAGAGAGAATGTTTCTACTCCCCATTCTACACGGGCTTCTATGCAGGCATTTTTGATCGTGTGGTTGGGTCAGTTCGGCTCTCAGGTAGGCAGCCGTATGACTCACTTTTCTCTGACGCTGTGGGCTTGGGAAATCACTGGGCAGGCTACCGCGCTGGCGCTAGTTGGCTTTTTTACACAGGTCCCCAGACTACTGATTACACCCTTTGCAGGGGTGATTGTAGATCGGTGGAATCGTAAGCAGCTGATGATTGTTGGAGACACAGTAGCAAGTGCGTCTACCCTGGTTATGCTGTGGCTCTATCGCACCGATCAGCTACAGATTTGGCACTTGTACGGCGCAGGCGCAATCAACGGTGCCTTTGGCCAAATTCAGCAGCTGGCTTACACTACGTCAATGACGCTGATGGTACCTAGGCGTCACTACAGCCGTGCTATCAGCCTCAATTTTTTGTCAGGCTACGGGTCTAATATTTTTGGCCCAGCAGTCGCGGGGATTCTCTACCCTGTTGTAGGGCTTAGCGGTATTTTTTTAACCGACTTAGGTACGTTTGCGATCGCAACTCTCACCGTTCTCTTCGCCACCATTCCCCAACCCAACCATACAGAATCACACACAATCTGGTACAAGGACCTGGCAGTTGGCTTTCACTTTCTAGCCCACAGGCCGGGCATGATTGGCATTTTAGTAACCGCAGCCCTGTTTCAGCTTACCAATGAAATGGCGAATGCTATTCATGCGCCGATGATCCTAGCGAGAAGCGGCAGCTCTGCGCAGGTGCTGGCAATCGTATCGGCCACAGCAGGTGCGGGTGGTGTTGTGGGCGCGATCCTGATGACAGTATGGCAAGGTCCACGTCCACGTATATACGGCGTTCTGTTTGGCATGGTAGGCGCGGGTTTCAGTAAAATCGGACTTAGCCTCAGTTGCAATCTTGGCCTATGGATACCCATGCAGTTTTGTTCTTCGTTTAACTTTCCAATTATGGGCGGCTCTGGCAACGCCATCTGGCTCAGTAAAGTCCCACCTGAAATTCAAGGGCGTGTGTTCTCTATTAGCCTGTTGATTAAAGGACTGATCGCACCGCTAGGTCGCCTTCTGGTCGGTCCCTTGGCCGATCGCGTTTTTGAACCAGCCATGATGCCCGGCGGACAGCTAAATCTAGTTTTTGGCGGTATCTTTGGCAGAATCTTTGGCACAGGGAAAGGTGCCGGTATCGCAACCCTTTATGGTCTCTGCGCAGTAGCAATGACGATAGTTGGGCTAGGTGGCTGGTGCTACCGCCCGTTGAGAACGATTGAGGCCAATCTACCAGACTATTCACCAGACTATTTACCAGATTATGAAACGGCTACAGAACGCTCAGATTAGAGCTTCGTGGGAAGGGATTCAAGGCTAGAAACTCAAAACCCAAAAATAAAAGTCAAAGCTTCAAGGTCAAAACTTCAAGATCAAAGCTTCAAGGTCAAAGCGTCAAGATCAAAGGTCCAAGCTCAACTCTACAGAAGTACAAATTCATCCCCCAAAACAATGCTAAAAGATTGCCAATTCTGTTCTGTTGTTTCCAAAAAAAATGGTGAAGACCCCATCGGTACGGCTAGCACACACGACTACTGGCTATTGACTGAATTGCCTCTGCCCTGGATTTTTGAGAACTGGCAAAAAGACCCCTTAGTAGGACGATTAATTCAGCTATTTGAGCGGCTAATAGTCAAGGAAGGTATGAAGCTGAGGCCTTTAGCGATCGCACCCAATACAGACTGCGCTAAACCTGGCTATCACCGCATTTTATTCTATCGCCGCCCCGCTCGGCTCTTCAGCCAATACGAACAGCAAGAGTATCTGATTCCCACTGAGCGACTATACGATATAACAATCGCCCTACTGCAAGCCCCCGAACGCTTAGCCGAATTCGAACCCTACCGTCAGCCCGTCTCTACACGAGACCTTTTTATCTGCACGCATGGCAATGTGGATGTCGCCTGCTCCCGCTTCGGCGACCCCATTTATCAAGAGCTACGAGAAAAGTATGCATCTTCCTCTCTACGTATCTGGCGATGTAGTCACTTTGGCGGCCACCGCTTTGCACCGACCTTGATTGACCTACCTATCGGTCAGTTTTTTGGTCATTTAGAAAGTACTCACCTCGACGCGCTTATTCATCATCGAGGCGACTGGCAACCACTACGAAACTGCTACCGAGGCTGGGCCGGGCTAACACCGCTTGAGCAAGTAGCAGAACGAGAGATTTGGATGCAGCTGGGCTGGACATGGTTCGACTACGTTAAAGCAGGGAAGATTAAAAAAGATTTTGGGTCAGCGCCCAAGGGAACAGCAGACTTAGCCACTGTGCAAATCGAATGCAAAAACGTGCACGGGGAAAGCAACATCTATGAAATTGACATTGAAAGAATTGAAGACGTCGAAACCGCTTCGCAATCGGGAGCAGGCATGAAAATGGAGAAAGTTAAACAGTACAGAGTTAATCGCACTCGCGTTCTGTAACAAGCAGCAAACAGCAGGCTGCATTCTGCTAATTGATAGAAAGAAGAAAATTTAGCATTCGCCACCACACCCCTGTTTTACGGCTATAGCGTCTGCCTTTAGCGCCAGATTGATTCTGTGTAGGCCACCGTTTGAGTCAATAGTTCTTTACTATAGAAGCTAGGTATATTCGGCCCAGTCTATTTAGAGAGGATATCCATGAACTTCGTCTTACCAAAACCGCACAAAATAGCTATTTCTGTCATCGCTTTCTTGTTTGCACTCATTGTCGCGATGCAGCCAGCACTAGCCACCATAACCCTTTCTCATGCAGACGAAACTGCCTATTCCTACCTTATTTCACCGAAAGACGGACAAACCGTACCCGAAGAATTCACGGTTAAATTTGGCCTCAACGGAATGGGCGTAGCGCCCGCTGGTGTAGACAAAGAGGGTACTGGCCATCATCATTTACTCATTGATGTAGACGAGCTACCCAATCTAGACGAACCCCTAGCCGCTACCAAAAATATCAGACACTTTGGCGGTGGACAAACAGAAACACAGATCAGCCTACCGCCTGGTAAACACACACTTCAGCTACTGCTCGGCAACTATACTCACGTTCCCCACGACAATCCAGTTCTATCAGAGAAAATTGAAATTACGGTGGAATAAACAGTACAGCAGTTAAATCCCCTCAACCAAAGAAAAGGCCCTAGCTATGACGTTAGCTAGGGCCTTTTTGATCGCTTACCTTATTGCTATCAGGAGATATAGCAAAGTAAGGACGCATTCTTACTTTGCGGGAAGAGTTGCCTGTTGCGACATAACGATTTCAGCCGATGAGATTGTCCTAAGCAACTCTTCAAAAGCTATAGTGTTCTTAGTCGTCTGATTCTAGCGACTCATTGGTCATTCCAGGGAGTACACTCTTCGCGTTACCAGGATAAATTTCAGCCATTTCACCCACTGCATCTGCGGACTCCTTGGCGATACGATCGACTCTCTCCAACGGGTTGCCCTCTAGTTCGGCGTTCTCAGCTTTCCACTGAGCAGACGTAACAGGGCGACCGTTTTCCCCGCGAGAAATCATATCGTTCAGCATGGTCTTGGTGCTAGCGTTCAGGCTGGAGCTATCAACGCTGGTAGTCAAAAGAAAGAGACCGACAAAGCCGACGGCAACAAACCTCTGAAGCTGAAGTGAGGTCAGAGCTTGATAGGCACGTGCAAAAGCCGCTTTGACAGTGCTAATTGTCTCAGTGATCATGGAAAAGTAATGTTGTAAAGTCTTCCACTTCAAAGTAGCGCTACTCAGCTGACTAGAACGTCCGACTAAAGAAAGAGATGACAACCTACTACGATAGATATGTCAGCTAACGGCAAACTAACGTGCAGACAGCTGTATTTCCATAAGCTGTATTTCCCCGCATAGACCTCATAAACGTTCTACAACTGCACTGCAAAGCGCAGACAGCTCAGGAAAGATTCGCTCTCTTTCCTGAGCTACTCTGGTCAATTATTCAGTGTGCACTATTCAGTATGAACTATTCGACTATTCGGCTCCTGAATAAAAAGCAGTGAATAAACAACAGTGACCAGAAAACAGCCAAGAGGCAACAGCAAATAAGCAACAGTGCTTACCGGCGGGACATAAAGATCCGCAGCACGTACCAGAACATCATCATCACAGAAGAAAACAGCGCCAAAGAAGCGGCTACATAGTATTGAGCAGGGTAACGCTGCATAATCTGAGACGTTTGGTACAAAATAGAAGCCGCAGAAAAGGCCACCATAGCAAACGAAAAGAAAATGCCAAGGTTAAGACCAAAGATAAAGCTACAAGCAATAAGGCCTAACGCAATCAGACCAAATATCTTGAGTGCACCGCCCAAGAAAGTGAAGTCTTGACCAGTGGTAAAGACTACTGCAGTCAATCCACCAAATAGGCATAGCGTCACTAGCGCCGCGGCAGGAAGAACATTGTCACCGTACAACGTTGCAAAGAATAGCAAAGGCGCAAAGATAACCGCTTCGCCCAGTACATATAGTCCAAGGCCCATGTACTGGGTGTTAATGTCGCTGGCCTTGGCCGCCAGGCCACTGGCCATAGAACCCAGTATCATGAAGCCCCCTAACAATAGAAGGAAGCCGAAGCTGCTGCTGGCAACAAATCTGCCGAGAGCTTGAGCAATACCCAGCTGAAACATCAAAAACTCAACGACGATAAATGCACCCACCGCCCCTGCTAAGTGCAGATAGGTCTTTTTGATAAATTCCGCGCGCTCACTAGGGCGCGCCTGAGCAACTGTGATCATAAATAGCTTCCTTGAAATCGCTTATCGAACTCTAAAACAATCGCTTCAAGGATAGCGCTATCGTCGGCGAACCTGCTGAAAAGTAGACGTTTTTTCACGATAGCGGTACCAAAAGCGTATCGATGGGGTAATAACGGGCGCGATCGCACCCACCATCTGCAACAGCTAGCCCAAATAGCTACCCACCATCACCTACCTGCACTACGGCTAGAGAGTATTCAAAACTGACGATACAAAGCTGCCAACATATCCCTTGAACAGTGAATTTTTGCAGAAATTGCAAGCGCACAGTTCAAATTCTTCCTCAAAATATCTCCTACTTTATCCGGAACAGAAATTTGAGAAAAGGCGCCAAGTATGAATACGCGATATTTGAAAAATTGACTTAATTTATCTTCTCTATCCAAGCATTTTTGCTGAACCGCAAAGTAGGAAAAGTTTAGACAATTACCGTAGTTGAAGAAATATGCCTGCATACACAGGGCACTTAAAGATACCGACATGCGTGCGTCTACTCACATTCAACTACCTAAATTGTTTAATACAGGGTAAGGAAAACATTCTCACATGAAATCGAAAGCAATTTTGGCAGGATTGGCTTCGGCAACACTGTTAACTGTTCTTATGCCAGCCGCAGCTACTGCCAATCCATTCGGCAACATTATGAACAGCGTTAACGAGGTAAACGACACCGTTAATGAGGTCAATGACACAGTCAATACCGTAGAACAAGTTGTTCACACCTTCGACAGCTTGAGCAGCGTGCTTGGGTTAGATACTAGCATCAGTAGCAGCATCAGCGATGCTGATCCAACCGGTCAGGTGATGGAACTATACGGGATGTGGTTCGCCAGCCAACAGCTGTCAGATCAAGAGAATATCGGCTGGCTCATTACAGAATACGCTGCGAATCAAAACATGTCGTTAGAGACAATTGCCGATAGCGATTGGTTTTCACAAAAGACCACAGCAGAACAAACGCAAGTTGCTGATACATTCTCTAAAATCACTAGCCTGCTAGAGGCCAGCGATCAAGATAGCAGCCGATTCTTAGGATATGCCTCTTGCATCAACGCTGGAGCAGCCAGCTGCGCAATCTAAAACAACAACACTCATTCCACAACTCATTACCAAGGAAATTATCTAATGGCGACTTCATATTTGCGTACAATGGTTACTTCTGTAGCCTGTGCATCTTTTGCACTGCTCGGAATGATCACACCAGCCCTGGCACAAGATCGCTCAGTTTGGCTCAATGAAGGCGAAACCGAAACGGTGACAGGCTACTTCTTTGAGGGTGAAACTATCACTGCCGAATGCGACGTAGACTGTACAGATATTGACCTCTACCTCTACACTGAGCTAGGCGTACTGGTTGATTCTGACGATGAGTTAGACGACTTCCCAGTCTTGGTTGCACCGTTTGAGGGCACCTTCTCAGTTGAAATCACTATGCCTTCTTGCTCCCACTATCAGGGCTGTAGCGCATCTATCAGCTCTGAGCATGGCTTCTAAACGCTCTCGATGCGGCGGCTATAGCAATCGCCAGATAAATAGTCCATACGTCTAAAAAATGGGCACCTTCATTCTACTTTTAATAAAAGCCAAGGAAAAAGGCTAGGAGAGCTGCGATCGCAGCTCTCCTTGCCTTTTTTAACAGATATTTTTTACAACAGATATTTAGAGTAGATGTCGAAAATCACTCGCCTCTAGTTAAGCACCTAACTGAAAGCACCTAACTAAAAGCACTTAACTTAAGCCACACATTTTGAACAATCACGCTTACGGCAATTACTATCATGCCAATCAGCAGCCCTTTACCGCCGGGGACCAAGGGAGAGGAAGAATCACGCAGCTTCCAGACCATCAGTGCTGGAATAATGCCAAACAAAACAGAGTTACCAAAGGCACCCGCATAATCAATAGCGGCAAAAAAGAGATTCGGATCTAAAAAAGAGAACAGTAGCGGTGGCAGGAAAACCAACAGATAGGAAATTGGCTTTTCACTTCTCCCGATTGTTGTTGAAGCAAAGATATCTTGAAAAACGCTGAGCAGACCGAAGACAAATCCGATAAATGAAGTTGCGATCGCCAGCTCTGAAAATATAGAAATTGCCGCACCTAATCGAACATCTGTTGCACCTACTCGCAATAGTTCAACTGGGTCCAACAGAACTCCACTTGCTCCCTCATTCAGATACAGGCTCTGAACACTCAGCGGTATCGCCGCTAAAATTACGGCATTCCACAGGGCAAACATCACCAGTGGAACAGCCGCGCCTATCCAAATAGACTGCCGAACTTTTTGATCATCGCCATTTAGCTGCCTTGCCACCACTGGCACAACGTTCTGATACACAAAAGCCACAAACATGACCGGAATCACGGCGCTTGCGTTCTCCCAGTGCTGCGGCTCTAAGTTAGCAATATCTGCCTGGCCAGCAACCAATAGCAAGAGACTGGCAAAAGCTGCGATCGCAATCACCACCAAAGCACTATTTATCCAACCTATCCATCGCTCACTGCTGACGTAGAGAAAACTCCCTAGCAAAACAGCGAACGCAACATGTCCCCACCACAGGGGTACAGACAGTGACCCAGACAGTAATACAGACGGCGAAACAGACGGCAACCAGCCAACAGCGCGGCTAACACGTGCTAAGCCTGTCGCTAAAATATCGCCGCCCCGAGCAACATAAGCCACCAGCAGCGCATAGTGAATAAAAATATAAGCCACCCCAGCCACAGCCGCACCGCCTTTACCCAAGCTATCTTGAATAGTCGCCAGCAAACCCAAGTCTGTGCGCCCCGTCTGCCGCATTGCCTGCAAATTGGCTTCTGCAATCAAGAGCCCAGATACCACCATATACAGCCACGCGCCCAGCATCACCGCAGTAGAGGGCAGCACTCCAACTGGTAGCGTTACCGCAGGCAGCGCCAAAATGCCCGCACCAATCGTTGTTCCTGATATTAAAGCCGCGCTGCTATACACACTGCCCGAACGGTGCTTAAAGGTTTGTTCCTCAGGTGCTAAACCTTCAAGCTCTGGATCTGAAAACAGTGATTTCATTCGTTAGGGAGTAAAACAATATCAGCCAAACAACATTGGCCAAACAGCATTCTAACCGAAGCACCGATCGCCAAGATCGCTCGCTAGACTTGTAAACGGACAATTAGCGAACAAAATAGCAAATAAGACCCTACGCAAAAAACTGGCTCTAGTCTCCACCAGAGCCAGTAAACGATCAGATTAGCGTGTGGCTTAACTGCAAACCTTAGACAGGCACAAAGTGCCCTGCGCTCAGCTCATCAGCAGCAATGCCTGCTAGCCTCGCTAGGGTTTCATCAGCTAACCGAATGGCCGCATTTTGGCCGCGTTGAACAATTTCTAGATCATCGAATGAAATACCTTTCACCAGGCCTATAAAATCAACCCCCAGCTCAAAATCAAGAATAGCGTCATTGCCTTCTCTCTCTGCCAGCACGAACGTATCGCTACCCTCTTCACCTGTCATCCGATCCTTGCCCTTACCACCGTAAATCAGGTCATCGCCGGCACCGCCAAAGAGATTGTCGTTGCCAGTATCGCCATAAAGCGTGTCATCGCCTTCTCCACCCATCAGGCGATCACCCCCAGCGCCACCATACAAAACGTCATCACCCTCGTTACCGCTCAAGGCATCTCGACCACCTCGGCCCAAAATAATGTCATCGCCCGCTTCCCCAGCGATCGCATCGCCGCCACCGCGCCCTTTCAGCAAATCATTGCCATCCGTGCCAACCAGCATCTCCATACCATCCGTGCCACCTAGCACTGGCCCATCCGGCCCTTCTAGCACATCCAAGAAAATAGCCGTCGGCACACCATAGGTACCATCCGCAGCCAGGCTCTCCACAAACAGCGTATGCCGCCCAGGCTCCAACCCAGACGTATCAATGTCGGTCGCCTTTATCCGCTCAACAGAACTATCAAACTCACCATCAGCCACTGTCATCTCAAACAGCTCTGTTCCTGGTACCCAAGAAGGCGCATTAAAGCTGTAGCGCGCGCTGCCAATCTTCTTAGGATTGGGTATACGCAGGCCTTCTGTAATTCCTTCAGAACTCAGGTTGCCATCGTCATAGCGAGTCGCATCCGCAGTGCCATAAAGAGAAACTGACTGCCCGGCAAACACCTTCGGCAGACTTAGCCTCAAATCGAGAGAATCAGGGCCTTCTGAAGTTTGATAGGGCCGAAAAGCCGACTTTGCCGCGTAATAGAGCGCAGGCATAAACTCAGGTACGATGACCTCTTCAAAGTACTCAGGGTCTTCAAAAAACTCGGTACCTAGCTCAATTGTGTAGGCCGCTGAGCCAAACGTCTCATACACCCAATCATCGGTCGTGCCGTCGGTAGGATACAGACCAATCGCCTGCTGAACGTCGTAGGCGTCACCCTCTAGACCGGTAAAGTAGCCAAGTTTTAAGCCTAAATTACGCAGCCCTTCCTGGTTGGGTGCAGGCTCTTCAGTGTTACCGAAAGGATAGAGCACCAGATTGCCAAAACTGTGTACATCAAGGTACACGCCGGTTGCATCGTCCGGCGCAGGGGCAAACACATCATCGGGCTTTTGATCTTCTGGAAACAGCTCTAAAAGGTAATCCCTAGCCGTCTGGCTTTCAGGTTCTGAAAAGGGAAAGGGACCGCGATAAACATTAGAGCTTGGGTCGCCACTAGATCCATCTGGAACTTCACCAAAAGCAGAGTCGTAATTTCGGTTCAGGTCAACGCCATACGTAGGGAAAGGAGCCGCTTCCAAGTCAGGATCGGGGTTCGGATTAGCATTTTTGCGCCAAGAGTAGCCTTGTTCTGCAAGCTTTCGACCGTCGGGGTTCAGAATAGGAACAAGGTGAATTTGGGTGTAGTCCAGCAGCCAAGTCGCCTCTGGATCGGTGCCGTAATTATTTACTAATTCTTCAGCGAAGCGAGTAACCAGCTCAGCTGTCGTGTACTCGCGTGCATGAATGGCCCCCTGCACATACAGCACAGGCTTCTCATAGCCAGGAATATCGGTCGCCTTGTTAGTCAGCTGCAGGGCCTGAATGTCATAGCCTTTAGGACCACCCGGTGTTTCCTTGTCGTAGCTATCACCAATATCGACCCAGCTAGCAATCTCAGCGTTGTTATCAGCCAGTGCTGATAAATTACTGTACGTTTCTTCCACCGTCCGGTAGCTTGCGAATCCCGGAATCGTGCTGTCGGTAATTTGAACCGGAACAGCATCTAGCGCCAAACCATCGTAAGCAGGGTCATCGCTAACAACCTCTATCTCAACATCGCTCAGCTGGTCTTCACCTTCGTCTATATCGTCGGCGATCGCACTTACCGTCGCCACCTGCGACTCAAACCAGTTTTGAGTCGTAAAGGTAAGGGGGTCAATGTCTTCCAACTGCTGACCGTCCGCCACAAAGTTCAAAGTGACATCCGAGCTAGGTCGGCTCTGTAGCGTAAATGCAAAATTTAGCGGGTCGGGCACGTTGTCTTCGCTAACAGCCACCTCACCTGTCGGCAGAATCACCCCTGGTTCCAGGTAATCAACCACTTCAATGTTGTCAACAGCCCAAGCAAAAGACCAGTCACCATCGAAGCGAAAACGTAGCTGCGCGTCGTCACTGTCAGCGACTAAATCGGTCAAGTCAACGATGCGCTGACCGTCGAACTGACCAGCACCATCTTCTGAGTAAGCCGTTTCCCAGGTTTCGCCATCGTCGATTGAGGTTTCAACATAAATCTGGCTGGCGAAATCTGGATCGGTAAAACCGAAATACCATTGGTCGTACTGTAAAAAAGCACCTTCAACATCAGCAATATCAAAAACAGGAGAGATTAAAGCAACGCTCTCTTCGGTGTCATCATCTGAGAGGGCATCACTGTCGTAGACAGCTACGGGGCCAGAAAATGGCGCTTCATCGATAAAACCGCGATCGCCTGGATTATCGAAACGCCACTGGTCGGTTTCAGGATTTCCTTCCAGTAGCACCTGCGTCCATCCGGCAGGAGGCGTGCTACCAGTAGCATCGCTGAAATTCTCAGAGAAAAGAGTAGTGGGTTGTTTTTGCACGGGGGGGCCTGAACTAAACTAGATGCCGCAATCGTTAGAAAATTACCTAGCAAATAAATCTACCCTTTTACAGATTATCCAAGCCTTCTCCTGTCGGTTCCCTAACATACCGAATCGCCCCGGTGGTGACCGTTTAGCGTAGTTGCACTAAGCTTGAGACATTAGCAAAAAAATGCTGTGTTTAAACGCGTAACTGTCATCACGTTTTTACTGCTGCTAGCCAGTATCAGTAGCACTAGTATCGGTAGCACCAGTACCGATGGCGTCAGCACCGATGGCGTCAGCACCGATGGCATCAGCACTGCCGCAGAATCGGGAGCACAGCCAACATCAGAGTCAGAACCACGTGCAGCCTCCTTTGCAGATTGGCCACCAGGAACCTATCGATATACTGCTACAACCGCAGACGCCACACCGCACGATTGGATTTTGCGCAAGAGCGGCTCAGCGGTTGTTGGCATTGAGCTATTAACAAGGCAAAGGCGTACAGCCGTCCTTCACTGCTTCAGGGGTCAAGCCGAAGGCGATCGCATTACCAACATCACCCAGGTCTCGCCACCCTACAGCCCCGCCTCCGAATGGGTATCAGGGCGAACATTAGATCTATCCACCCTCAGCCTGGCAGAAGCGCAAGCAGAAAGCGCACTTTCGCCGGCAGAGCAAGCCGCACTCAGCAGCTGTCTTCAGCTTTTTTGGCGTTAGCGCCCGCTATAGTAGATCGAGTAAAGACTTTGAGCGCGATTCTCTTAGCATCCCTATGAACCTGTATCAGCAAGGCCTGCGAGTTGTCATTTTAGCTGCGATCGCACTCTTCACGCTCATCACAACACCCAACTTCAGCGCAGCCAACGGTCTCCAAACGGCTCCATTTACCGAACAGCCTGCCACCCTAGTGGGTCCCCGCGCAGACTCACCCATTCCCATTTACCTGCGACCAGCGGCCAATCAGCCCAACGTAGGCTACGGCGTCAACGGCAGCGCAGTTACCGTACTAGAACAGGTTGCCAGCTTCTTACCCGAGGCCGACCAAGACACCGCCTGGAATCATATTCGGCTCGACGACGCGCCCTATACCGAAGGCTGGGTCCAAGGAAGATTTCTAGCTATCTCGATGGAGTTACCCCAGCTCTCGGACCAGCTCTCGAACCAGCTCTTAGAGACGTCTACCGATCCTTGACAGCAGGAAACAAGGGAGATTCTAAAGCAAACATTAAGAAAAATATTGAAGAATACTCTGAAGGCAGCCTGTCAGTCTGCACCGCCACAACAGGCGACTGGTCAGAATCAGAAAAAATTAGCTGTGACAGCAGAACAACTGTCAGAGCTTCTAAAGTCTCTGCAGATTTCAAAGTCTCTATGAATAGCATCAATCTACTCCAGCAGAAGGAGAAATTTATCGCTGAGTCATAGCCTTCTATACAGGCCATAGCTGGCTTCGTCTTGTTAATTTAAATCTCATACACCTGCAGAGCAAGCCCTTTACCTTCTGGCTTACTCCGGACACTGGCGTGACACATGGATTGTTGTCATAGAGAGCAACTAATGGCTTCTCTGGTCGATAACAATGCAAGAAGACTAATGACAGAAGACTGACGCTAACGGGACTTAATCCTATGGGACGCACTCGCAATATTTTAGACTTGGGTTTGGCCATCGGCGCGATCGCAGGTAGTGTTGCTGTCCTTTCACCACAAACGCTATGGGGCAACCGAGACCTAGAATCGATGACCTCAGCCCAGGCAGTTGGCACAGCAGTCGAATTATCAGTCCAAGAATCATCCATTCAAACAGAGAAGACTCTGCCCCTAGCCCAGTTTCTCGGCATTGGGCAGTTCATCAAAACCCCCACAGACTATAGCGTTGTCGTAGGAGATAAAACGGCGAAAGTTACAGATGCGTCTTTGGCGGGCGATCGCATGGTCATTGAATACAGCTACACCGCTAGCAACAAGACCAAAACCGGCAAACTCACAGGCACTGTCAACGGCGATGGCATCTTCTCAGGCGTTTACCAGGCACCCGCTATAAAGGGTATCGATAAAGCCAATGCTACCTTTACATTTGAAGCCGATGGCACAGCCAAAGAAAAGGGGAACAGCGAGAACGCTACGCGAATTGTTCTGTAGGCACTGGCCAGACTATAAGCCTGCTCTATTTAGCCAACTTCATCTAGAGATGAGTGCAAAAGAGATAAGCGCAAAAGGGTGTCATTAGATCGAGACGGTACAAACTTGACATGGCTGGGATTGCTCGGTGTTTGACTACTTTGAGCTTATGTCCCAGCCTTTGTTTTAGCTCACTTTTTTTGGCTCACTTTTTTGCTGTCGAGCTCAAGTCTTTCTTAGCCACCATGAACACGATGTTCGCTTTACCTATTGGCAGCTTGTAATCACCCGCTTGCCATTGGTAATCAATCGCAAACCCCGCATTCGTCAAACTTTTCTCTAAGTCTTTCATCGTAAAGCCCCTGACTAACGGAAAAAGTCTCAAGAATTTACCAATAGGTGCAATCAGATTGAACCAAGTCGTATCCCCCAGGCATACTGTACTGGTGATAAAAAATCCGCCAGGTTGGAGCATGTTATAGACCTTGCTAATGACCGCTTCCTTGTTTTCTAGTAGGTGTAAAACGTTCAAGCCCAACATAGGTTGTCTTGAATAATCTGCGGCGACTTTGTTCCAAAATTTAGCTGAAAAGTTCATTACATCCTCGTTGGTTGAATTAAACGAACAACTCCAAAATAGAAACGGATGTGAGGATCTGTTGTCCCTAGATGTGGGGATTAGATCTGGGGATTATCTCCAGGTATTGAGAGACGAGTTCTGGATGGATGAGTTCTGGATGGATGAGTTCTGGATGGATGAGTTCTGGATGGATGAGTAATTGGAGTAAGAGACCTCGCTAAATCAAATTCAGCTCCGCAGCTCTTTTCACGGCGGCTCGACGATTGGTGACATTGAGTTTGCTGTAAATACGCTTGGTATGGGTGCGCACGGTACTCAAAGCAACGACCAGTTCACGGGCGATTTCGGGGCCAGAGAGTTCGGTGTTAAGTAATCGGATAACTTCCAGCTCCCGTTGGCTGAGGGGTTCAAGCAGCGTTTGAGCAGAAGGGCCAGCAGCGGGCACATTGCCTTGCGGCTGAGCCCAAGTTGCTAATGCGGCCAATAGCCGATGGGTGTAGGTAGGTGTGATGTCGCGAGCTGTGGCCTCTCGCAGCAGTCGTGCCATTGGTGTGCCACAGTCTGCAAAGAGTCGCACATAGCCCTCCGGTTCGGCCAGGGTTAAGGCCCTTTCTAGCGATGCGATCGCAGCCAACAGATCACCCTGGGCCTCTCTCGCCAGCGCCAGCACCACCAGAATTTTGATGATACTAGCAGTGCGCTCTTGGGCCTCTGCGGCGCTCAGCAGTCGAGTCAGGAGGCCAATGACCCGAGGCATTACCGCGCCTGCGCCATTGCGCCTGTCGCCATTGCACCTGTACTGAGTGATCTCAACTCTGGCCAGAGTCAGGTGTTCATATTCGTGTAGATAGCTCGGCGGGTCGTCCACCGACAAACCGCACTCTCGCACCCAGCTCTGCGCTTCAGCTAGCTTCCCCTGCCGTAACCACCACCGAACCTTTAAAGCCTCGATCGGGCACACATCTGGAACTGGAATAGACGTTTGGGAATAGATCCGCTCAGCCTCACAAAGCTGCTTCAGGGCGGTCTCCAAATCGCCCTCAGCGGACTTTAATCGCGCCTGCACCACCCGCCAAAGATACTCAACGCCCGATAGTGAAGCCTGCTGGCATAGCATTTCGCCGCTCAGCAGCAGCTGGCGAGCAGCCTCCAGATCGCCTTGTTCGTAGCGCACTTCGCTCAAGGCCAAATACAGTTCTGGCGTGCCTGCTCGCACTGGGTCGCCCTGCGCTGTCGCCAGCTGTAAGGACTGCTCACAAAGATGGATTGCCCGGTGGAGACACCCCTGGGCAAGGCTCATCTGTGCCAAGATCAAGGTGCCACCAATGGCAATTTGAGTGAGGCCCATCTGCTTGAAAATTGCCAGCCCCTCAGCAAAGGAACGGTAGCCAGCTTCTGGCCTGCCGCTGCTCCAGTAGGCAAGCCCAAGCAGGGCTGCAGTTGTGCCTCGCTCGTATTGCTCATCGTCTGGCAACAGTTCGAGGGCTCGCTGAGCGTGAATCACCGTGCCAGACACGTCCCCTAGCGCTTGAGCCCGATACGCACGGGCATTGGCAATGGCAGCCGGTAAAGCCCGCAGTTGTGCGTCGTCTGTGAAAACTGTCCCAAGCGCTATTGGCCCAACCGCTGGCGGCCCCTGTGAGTTTGTGGTGATGTCTACTCCAATGTCTACTCTCAGACATCGTTCTGCGTCTTGCAGGCGGGATTCAACCGCGTCTAACTGGCCATCGTTCAACAAGACGAGGGCGTAGGCAACGCTGAGGACAGGCCGGTTGCGAATCAGAGCGTCAGGGAGTGACGTAATCCAACCCAGTACAGTGGTTTCTCGCTGTCGCTGTCGCATGGTAGGCCACACCTGCTCAATTAGACCTGCCGCGCGCTCAAAATCCTGGGCAGTTAGGGCATGACGAATGGCCTCAGAGAACAGATCATGCCGCTCATACCATTCACTGGCTCGTCTGTGTAGCCTGGGTAGGCGTTCTGGCCACACCATCAAGGCATGGGCTTGGATAACATCGGCAAATAGATGATGGTAACGGTACCACTGACGCTTGTTATCTAGCGGAATCAGAAACAGATTGCCACGCTCTAGCGTTTCCAACATACTCTGGCTGCCGTTTTGGTCAGTGACGGCATCACAGAGAGAACCGCTCAAACGCTCCAAAATCGCTGTTTGCAGCAAAAAGTGACGGACGCGATCGGGCTGCCGCTGCAAGACTTCTTCTAGCAAATAGTCCACGATATAACGATCGTCTCCCGAAAAAGCCGCCACAAAATCAGCAGCGTCCTCACGTCCTTGTAGAGATAGCGCCGCGAGTTGCAGCCCTACGATCCAACCTTCGGTCCGCTGCTCCAAAGCAGAAACGTCTGCTGCCGAAATCTTTAATCCCATCACCTGATTTAGAAAAGCGGCAGCTTCGTCTGGTGTGAACCGCAGGTCGCTTACCCTAAGCTCGGTCAATTCTTTGTGAGATCTTAAACGTGCCAGAGATAGAGGCGGGTCAGCGCGGCTGGCAATAATCAAATGCACCTGGGGCGGCAAATGACTAAGCAAAAAGCCAATCCCATCATGAATAGCCTGAACTGCGATCGCATGGTAATCATCAAGAATCAGAACAAAATCTTCTTCAACGGTAGTCAGTTCATTGATCAGCATCATCAAGACCGACTCAATGGGAGGAGGTTGTGGTGATTGCAGCAACGCGAGTGAGCGCTCGCCCAAATTGGGTCGAATTTTGCGTAGAGCCGTGATCAGGTAGGCCCAAAAAACAGCCGGATCATTGTCACTCTGGTCTAAAGAAACCCAGGAAACAGAATGGGTGGATACGGTTTCCACCCATTCTGCTAGCAGTGTCGTTTTGCCAAAACCGGCTGGGGCTGAGACCAGTGTTAGTTTGCGCTTCGGGTGGATGCGAGCAATCAGTCTTGGGCGTGACACTAAGTCAGCAGACCATTTCGGGAGATAAAGCTTGGTCTCCAAGAGAGGGAGTTCTGAAGTAGTCGGTCTCGCCGAGACAGTCATGAGTATGTTTTCAGGCTTTGGGATGCCTCTTTAAAGACGGCGAATAGTTTGAATTCAGAAGGTTTTGCGCTACGCCAAGATTAGACTTTTCAGCCTCGTAATCATGTTCTCATAAGGTTGCAGGTTGGACATAAAACATTAATCTCTTCGGGGAAATAGCCCTACAGCACTGCTAGGCTTAACCATCCATCATAGGGCAACCGTCAAATCGGGCGATCGCACGAGTACAGGTACTCAGCCCAAAAGTCATCAACATCGCAAAAGAGTGTCGTTAGCGCAAGTTTTGAATACATACACCACAAGCAATAGCCGCAGAGAGAAGCGAGCGTCGCTTCACACATTACTCTACGCAGCGTCTAAGCCTGGCACGCTGGATCTAACCAGGGTGACCAATGCTACCGTAACAAACGGCTACAGCCGCAAATGTACTCGATACTCAGGTTAAATCTAAAATTAAGAAGCTATGACACGTTAACGATTATTACTAATGAATCAATCGTCTCTAGCGGCAACGGCTTACAAATTTATCTCTTTTAGTAGAAGTGCAAATAGTCATAAGATATAACTGTTTTGGCTGTAAAAGTGCACAACAGAAAGAGACAATCTATTAATTGGCGCAAGATTGTTGAAGAGCGACTATTCACAACAGGCAAAACAAACAGAAATACCTCACAAGATAGCAAGCTTAGTTTATAGATTAAATCACATAGAACAACAGGTCAGTTATGACCTGTGTCACACCAAAACTCATTTCTGTCAAATTACTGAAAGCCTTTATATTAAAGGCATTTGACTGTAGTCATAAACCCTGTATCATTTAATTCTACGTGCCGCTGCGGGTAGTGGCATAGAGTCGCTTTTAGAAAGGAACAGGATTTATTTCTTCTGTTGCTTCCTATCAGAATGCCTTTTTGATATCTATACACAAATATCAATTGATTTCACATTTCAAGAAAACGCCTGAAGCGACCTGTACAAGAGCATTTCAGGCCCACCTTGAAGTATAGACAATTAGACAACAGTCACACTTTAGAGAGACATTTCCTAAAGAAAAATTCGCCTGAAACCCTTTCACATTCTGGGCTTCAGCCATATACACGGCTGTTCTAGTTGAATTCAAACATCAAAAAAGCTTGCAGAAACGGCGCTATCTTCAATGAAGAGTTTTCAATATTGCCCCCAAGACAAATAGAGTCCTCTGTTCGTCCTTTATTGAAAACCAACAATTAATCACCAGGTGCTCTTATGAATCCCCTCTTTCAAGCATTGACTTATCAGTTTTCTCCCGCTGGTGCTGACGCTCACGCGGCAAACAGCAGCTCACCTAAAGGTAAACGCTCGACCGCTACAGCGCTTGCTTTTCTGATGGTGACCTGTGGCCTAGCGCTAAGTTCTAAAGAGGCGATCGCACAAACAACGTCGTCGGCTCCTATCACCCGAGATGCGGCCAGCGGCGCGCTCCAGGTAGATAACAATGCCTTTGACATTCAAACAGGAGCCCTGGAAAACACCTCTAATATTCCTATTCCTACTCAGCTCCCGGCGCACACAAGAGAAGGCGAAGCGCAGCCCACCAACCGAGAGATCCTCGCGCCCAACACCATAGAAATCTCGCCCGATGTGGACTACATCGACCAGGCGGTGAACGCAGCCGCCCGCAACGAAGGTAAAACAGGCGACTACCAGGTAAAGCTAGACGCACTGCAATTCACCACCGAGTTCGAAATCATACAAAGTCCTGGAAATCACAGATTTGGCCAAGGCATCGAAGTCACCGTCTCTGATGAAAATGGTCCAACCTTCAGCAGCGAGTCTACCTTTGTGAGAGGCGGGGGCATTCGTATCGGCCCTGATAGCGAAGCACTTCCTGAATCAGGGCAAATTAGCGTCTCCTACGGTGCCAACGAAACGGTTGAACTCCGCGTACTCAATCTCAGAGCCGATGGCGCAGATCCAGAAGAGTCCGGCATTTACCTGTCAGAAGAAGGCGAGTTTGTTGTCGAAGATGCGCAGCGCGGCGGCGACCGTGACTTTAACGACGGTGAGTATACTCAAGTTTCTAGCGGACGCGGTGAGGCTGAAGCGCTATCGCAAGATGAAAATAGGACCGTTAGAACCCGAGTCAGAGAAAGAGAGCTAGACCCAGAGGTCAGAACAGAAGAGATCGTTGCAGAAGCGATCGTCGAAAATATTGTCAGCGCTGATAATGCCGCTGTTGAGGAAAGAGACTTTGGCGAAGTCGAAACAGCCAGCACTCAGCCAACCGCGCAGGTCTTGGGGCATGCTACAGGGGCAACTACTGCGACTGGCCAGCAGCTGACCTACAGCCGCTACGCAGGCAACAGCCAAATTCGAGCTGGCAGCGACGGCGTTGGCATGACCGGTCAGCTAAAGCCGCTGATTAATAATCCAAATGCCGCACCAACGCTCCTCACCGGTAACTTGACCTTTAATCCCTTCTTGGGTGACAACACCGCCGGACTAACAGGCTCTATCGGCGTCAATCAGTTCCTCAATCGCACGCATCGGCTCGCAACTGATGCAGCGGGCAATGTTATCGAAGATCCAAGCGGCAGCGGCGCACCGCTGGTCGAACCAGCGGGTCTGCTCAGCAATCGCCGTCTAGTTGGCTACGTCCCTTCTGAACCTGCCAACACTGTTGCGGGAGGCAAACTAGGCGAGCAGCTATTTCCAACGAACGGAATTTTTGAGATTCCTGAGAATCAGGCAATCGTTATTTCTCCGGCAGACTCACAGACAGTCGGTCGTGGCAATGCTGCCTACACCAACAACGTAGGCGGAATCTTAATTGAAGCCAATGACGGCAGCCTCGATTTTGTCCCCCAGTGGACACAAGCGGGCTACGCCCAGTCACCTATCACACTAGAAGCAGGCGAAGCTACAAAAGTAATTTATGCACTGGTCCCTCAACAGGCAGGACAGGCGCTAACTCTAGGTGAGAACTATCCTGTACAGGAGGGCGCTAATGGCTACGAAATTGCAGCGGGCGGCTTCTCGATTATTTCCGCGGACAAGCAGCCCCAAAACTTTGTGGCCGAAACGGCAACAGTTTACGCCGTAGAAGATACGCTGCCCGGCAACAACGCCATTACTGAGTTGTTCAATGGTATCCGGGGCGTTTACGCAGAAGAAACAGGTGGAGAGCGCATGCCGACGGTTGATGTAACCGTAGCAGACGAGGTTGATGCTCGCGTTGGCAACCAGCTGTTTCCCGTAAATACCGTAGCGGTCCTTCCGGGCCAGGCAGCTTACGCCAGAACGACTAGAGCCGCTGGCCTTTATCTAAGCGGGTCGCTTACAGGCGGCATTGGCAACCAGCGCGACACTGTCCGTCAGCTGGATGTTGAGATGGATAGCGTTACCAGTGAATTTCTCACGCAGCGAACAGTTAATACCTTTATCACACCAATCACTCAAAGAGACACCATCACCCGAGAGCGCATAGCAACTACTCAAACTAGCAGTACAGCCTTCTTTGATATTGACAATGCGGGCGAGCTGACTAACGTAAATTTCGTGGACGGCGAGCGTGAGGTCATTGACGTCTCTAATACAGTGATAGACCGCAAGCGCGAAATTATTAAAGGAGAAGAAATGCTGGTTAGCGCTGACACAGAAGAGACTATCGAGCTGCTGAGCACTGAAATGGTAGAGAGCGATCGCACCACAGAAGGCCATAACTCAGACAGCTACGCCAACTTCTCTGCGGTGCAGGGCGAGCTAGCACTAGGCGGCGTGCTGAATTTTGGCAACACCCCTTGGACATCAGCTGCCAACACCGTACGCGCTGAGCTGTTTGCTCAAGAGACTGTCTTCGGGCGCAGCGATGACGGCATAGAAACCGGCTGGCGAGCAGAAGCGATTTTTCATCCCTTTGGTGAAGTCCAAAAAGAGGCCTATCAATTCGATAGTGCGGGTAATGTTGTCCCTGTTTTCAGAACTCAGCCTGTGCTTGACGCCAGCGGTCAACAGATTTTGGAAACGCTGACAGATACGAGTGGGGAGCTTGTAGAAGTGGGTGTCAATGAGTTTGTCACAGATGAAGCGGGCGATCGCATTGCGCAAACCGTCGGCACTGGCGAAGCCAAAGGTCCGGGCATCTACCTACGCGCACAAGATACCTTTAGCGACGGCGAAGGTGTTGTTATTGCTGGCGGCTTCCAGCTATCTTTCTAAAGATATCAAGCTTGTCTCTGACTGATGCCCATTCAGTCTTACAGCCTGGCAGCTAAAACCTGCTGGGCTGTAGCTTTGCTGGGGCGCAGCTTTAAAGGAGAATAGCTTGCTAACCACGACCGAAACACTAACTGTTATCAGCCGCGAGAGTTAGACATCAGAAATGGCGACAGCTCGGGCACGGGCCAGCTACCGTACCACCGCACCATATGCGGACGTATAGCTCTCGCCAGAGCGCGATAGTCTAGACGGTCGGGCTGAGTGGCCAAACGCTCGGCCAGTAATTGCCCTACTTCTACTAGGTCGAACTTAGTCGGACTGCCCTCCTCTAGCACAATCTCACCGTTGACCATTACGGTATCCACATCCGACTGACGTGCGCGCATCATCACAACAGACATCGGATCTGCCTCCGGCGCTATCCACGGCCAAGTCAGACATTCGCAGTTCACCAGCACCAAATCCGCCTTATAGCCAGGCGCTATTTTGCCAATTTGATGCTCTTTGCCCATCAGCCGGGCACCCCCTACCGTCGCAATTTGAAAAATCTCTTCAAATGTTGGCACGCTGTCTTCTATTTGCGGCGATCGCTGCAACCGAGCCGCTAGCCGCATCTCTGTAAACATATCCTCATCGTCATTCAGGGTCGTCCCATCCATACCTAGCCCTACCGTTACGCCTTCGGCTAGCAGAGCATTCAGCGGTGCAACGCCCGCTCGCAGCCGCAGATTAGAACTCGGATTATGGCTAACCGCCGCGCCTGTTTCGACCAAAAGCTCAATATCTGCTTCGCTTACCCACACCCCATGAGCCAAAGAGAACTGAGGACTCAACATACCCAACTCGTGCAGGTGCGCAATCACAGATTTGCCGTAAAACTTCGGGCCCATCTCTTTTTCATAAAAAGACTCCAAAGCGTGGGTTTGAACATGAGTGTTCAACTGATTAGCCGCTTCGACAATCTTCAGCAGCCCGTCGTCACCTACCCACTGAGGGCCTGGCGGACCAAACCAAACATCGAGCAGCGCGTGAGACTGATAGTGCTTTACCGCATCGCTTACAATCTCTAGACTCTCCGCAAGAGAAAGCCCCTGCACCAACGGTGTCAGCGACATCACCTTTTGCTGTAGCTCGATCGGCAGCGTTGCCAAAAAAGCCTCGTCTTGCCCCTTGCCATGCACCAGCAAACTCTCGTGTCGCACCCCGGGGGTAAACGCCACTCGAATGCCAGCCTGGTCGTAGGCACTAAGGCAGCTCTGCATTTCTTGATGGCTATCTGCCACCGACCCACCCAGACTCGCAACATCGACTACGCTCGTTACGCCGGTTTTAAGCAGGTAGGCCGCACTCAACAGCGTCCGTAGTTTGGAGTCTTGCGATCGCTTAGCATTACGAGAATACAGCCAGAGTTCTAGCAGATCGTCTTCAATACCTAGCAGAGAATTTGGTACGCCATTGCTGTGATGGTGAGCATTGACCAAGCCAGGAATAACTGCATGATAAGAAGAGCCAATAACAGAGGCATCAGGATAGCGCTCCTGCACCTCATGCCAAGAGCCGACATCGACAATCGTATCGCCCTCAACAGCGATCGCACCGTCGCTGATAACCTCGTCGTAGGCAAACACCCACCGCCCTCGAACCAGCTGAATCTCTGCTGTCATTACCTACCGCCTGCAGTATTAATACCTGAAAAATCAATTAATTAGAAATGAGAACAGCGGTGCCACTGCAGCGGCCACGCGACAGCTATTCTAACAACCCGTCCTCAATCGCTATACGAAGATCGAATCGGCTGAGGAATCACCCGATACAGCACGGCATATACAATTGCAGCTGTCGCAATACCGTTGACCGGGCCAATCCCTAGGCCAGCATTACCGGTAACATAGCCCACAGCAGAACCGGCAACATAGGCAATAATTCCTGCCCAGTTAAACGCTGGAATTCGAGCTGACAGCGCAGGAAAGCGACCGCCATGTCGTAGCCAAAAATCCACCATGACAATTCCACCAATCGGCGGAATCACCGTACCCAAAAAGATCAAATAGGTCGGTAACAGATCGTAAATACCAGAGAGCGTCAAAATCAGCGCAAACGTGGCTCCGCCCAAAACAAACGCATGGCGCTTGTGCGTGCGAAACATATTAGCCCCCGCCACAGAAAACGCATAAATTGTATTATCCTGCGTAGTCCACACGTTTAGAATCAACAACAGAATACCGCCTGCCAAAATTCCTTGCGTGCTCATCGCCGCCACCAAATCTTCAGAGCCGTAGACCAAAGAACAAAACGCACCGGCAAATACCAGCACGCCATTAACCAGCAAAAAGGCGCTCAGCGTTGCCAGCACGGCGCTCTTGCCAGAATCAGCGAACCGGCTCCAGTTGGTAGACTGCGTGCCCCCAGAAATAAAAGACCCAATCACAACTGCTAGGGCTGCGCCCATATTCATTGCGCCCGTTGGTTCTGCTAGCGTTGCACTGCCAAAGTCTCGAAAAGCTAAGGTCATACTGATCGCGACCAAAATTAACATCGCAGGCACTGCCAACCGACTGAGCCAATCAATCGCGCTATAGCCAATATAAGCAGTTGCGCAAAAAGCGTAGTTAAAAAAGAATATCAGCACCACAGACAGTAGCCCAGTTGTTGGCGCATTGAAGACATCTAGCAACGCCTGAACGACAATCGCAGTCGTAAAGGCGTACCAGCCAATTTGAGTGAACCCCAGTACAAAATCAACCCAGCGCGAACCCACGTTACCAAAGCTAAAGCGAGCCATCAGAACCGTAGACAGTCCGCTTACAGAGGCGATATAGCCAAGCGCGGCGCAGTAAGCACCCAGAATCAGATTGCCGATGAGAATAACCGCAACCAGCTGCGGAAAGCTAAATGCAGGCCCGATTGTTCCGCCAGCGAACAGAGTTGTTGAGGTCAACGCAAACCCCATCAACAACAGAGACAGTGACCAAAAAGGCTTGCGGTCTGAGAAGGGAACCGCGCTCAGTGGATAATCTTCAGCAGCAGATTTTTCAACAGACTCTGACGTGATAGGGGGCTTAGTAGACAGTGACATTGATTTTGCGTGGCCTCCTCGGCTCTATAGCAACACAGGCTTAAGCAACACAGGCTTAACGGCAATCCTTCAAGGTAACCCTTCAAGGCACAACCTTAGTGGCAACACAAAAAGTGATGCCGCAAAAAATGGTTTCTTAACCAACCTTGTAAGCTTATTCACGCACGCCAGTAGTATTGAAAGATACGGCCACTGATATTTCTATACGGAATTTAATCAGTATTCCTTTACGTCATAAGCAGTAAACGACGCCCAAATATCATCTTTGTGCTCTACAAACAGCTGTTTGCCAATGTCATAAGCCACCCGAGGCAGCGCAAACTGTAGCCCAGAAAGGTGCGCTCTAAAACCGCTGACGAGCGCTCCGCCGGAGCACAGGTAATAGCAGCGCCTGAGATAGTCATGCTCGGATGAGAGCGGTGTAAACTCTAGATTTTTCCCGAGGTAAGGGTAGCCAGACATTTCGGCATGTCCCTCTCCCGCCGCCGGGATATAGCGGTCTTTCCAGCGGGCAATATGTGGTGCGATCGCGCTAAGTTCACTTTGCCTATCGAGATCGGTGACAAAGCCAGTCCCGCAGATCATCGCATCGTGAGAGAGCGTACTGTCACCATAGGTACCAACAATCTCATTGTTGTGATAGGTAAGAGATTTGATCGGAGCATCGGTATACAGCGTCAGCCGAGGATGGCTGATCGCCTGGTAGTAAGTATGCGCGGGCGGCAGCTGGCCTAGTCGAAACTCAGCTAGGCTGTAGGCCCATTTCATCTCATCGGGCAAGTCAATATAGTGCCGGTGATAGCCATTCCACTCGCTCCAGCGAATCCGGTTAAGGTTCGTCAGCTGCGGACGACGCACCATAATATCCACCGCCGCCGCGCCTGCTCTGAGCATCAGTAGCGCATTGTCAAAAGCGCTAGCCCCCCCGCCGACTACCCCAATACGCTTACCTGCAAAGGACTCAAAATTAATCTTGTCTATCGTATGGTAATAAACTTCTGCGGGCAAATTCTCCTGCACAATCTCTGGAATCTTCGCCCCACCCGCACATTCCATGCCAGTTGCAAAAACTAGAAAGCGAGCCTTGTACTGCTCCAGTTGGCCTTGATGAATGGCTTGCAAATGAAAGCACCCTTCAGCTTCACACCAGGTAATGCTCTGAATATGGGTCTCGTTCTGAATCGGCAGGTCAAGAATTTTGCCATACCAGTCCAGATAGTCAGCCCACAGCAAACGAGGAATATATTGAATTCGCTGCCAGTAGTCAGCGCCATACCGGGCGCTGCACCAGCGGCTAAAGTGAAGGTTAGCAATACCCCATTCGAGGCCACCGGTGACCTGCTTTGGCGTTCTGAGTGTGGCGTTACGGGCAAAAGAACGCCAAGGGCCTTCTTGCCCGGTGCGGCTGCGATCAAAAATACGCACGCGCTCAATGCCGTGGCGGCGCAGGCCAAATGCGGTCGATTTGCCGCAGTGACCCGCGCCCAAGATCGCAACTTCTAAAATGCTGTGGTCTCGGCTATAGTCCCAGATTTTGCTGGGATAGTTAAGCACTTCTAAATCGGCGTATATAGCTTCTGTGAGTCTATGCAAACGTTCTTCTGCGTCAGCTAAAGGCTCAGGCAGCTGCCAGAAATCTTCCGTGGCAAAGCCCACCGGCAAAGTCGGTATAGGTTGAATATAGGTCATGACTCATCAGTAATGTTCTTGAAAGATATCAGTACTTTTTAGAAAGCGAGACAGAACAAAACGATTATTTTCTTATTGCGATACGTTTCTCATTGTAGTGACGATATCGCACATAGGAACTAGCCTACGATACAAAATAAAAAAGAGCAGAAACTACTCTAAGATAAGCACGACTCAATGTGCTAAAAGCCATTTTTCAAAAGATCTTTGCGCCTACTCCGGCTCTGTTTCTAGCCTATTTCAGCCCTATTTGAGGACACATCTCGACGATCGGACACTGGTGACATTTTGGATATTGGCCTTTACAAATCTGTTTACCAAACGGCATCAACAGTTTGTTAGTCTCAATCCAGTACGATTTCGGCAACTTTGCTTCTAGGGCCTGGGTGGTTTTTTCGGTTTTTTTGTCTCTACGTAGCCCCAGCGATTCATCACTCTGTGCACATGCACATCCACGCTAATGAAGGGCTGCTGACAGGCGATGCCAAGGGTGAGATGAGCACATTTTGGTCCGACACCTTTGAACCCTAGCAAGACATTGACATCACAGGGCAGCTCTCCGCTGTGATTGTCCACGATGTCTTTAGCGATCGCCCAAATTTGCTGCGCTTTTCTTTCTGCATACGTGCTTCTTTTAATCAGCGACTCAATCTCTGCAACTGATAGCTCACTCATCGCTTGTGGCGTCTTTGCCCGAGCAAACAGCTGCCGGGAAACTGGCAGACTCACTTCATCGTAGGTTCGAATCGAGATCATGCACGAAATCAGCTGCTCAAAAGGCGAGTCGTAGCCTTCTTCAGCCAGCTGAAACATAGCGGCCCGTGGATAGCCTTGCATGAGATCACGCAGCTGGGTAAAGGCGGCACTGATATCGAAAGCTGCGGACATAGCTCTTTAAACCTGAACATCTAAACCTGAACATCTAAGCGAGAACGTCTTGACCTAAACGTCTCAAAGAGCAGTTTAAGTGCTGCGCTTAGGCGATCGCATCTACCTCTGATTAGATCATCTAGAGTGAGACCAGCCAATCAACAACATTTCGCATCTCTACTGACGGCAAGAAAGTATCTACCAGCTCGGAGAATAACATTATAGGGAACCCCCCAAGCTCTACTGCCAGATTCTACAGCAAATAGAAAAACACGACGCTCCAAGTAGCTTTGTTGCACTCTACCTGCGAGCCAACACCGACCTTCTGCGCAAACTAGAACAGATTAAAATTTTCCAGCTTCAGATAAAAGAACAGATTATTAAGCAGCTGTAATCGGGCTAATAAAGACAGGTGTCTAAGCGAAAAGCGTCGTCAAAAATATTGTAAAAGATAAAGCGCAAGGGAACAGTAGCAGCCACAATCAAAATATCTACACCAGCCAACTGCTGGACGCGCCCGGATGTATAAACAGAGACCTAGTCAAAAACAATGGGGGAATAGCATCCTGTAAAAATTGAAGCATAAATCACACACTTCACAGGGCATCAATCACATACCCTACCTTAATGATGATGACGGCTGCTTTGACATCTGCCGTTAAAGAGGAAACGCAGTCGTAAATTCATCAAATCGCTGAGGGCAACCGCTGAGCAGCCACTGACTAACCCTATCTGAAAAGACAGGTTTGAGCGTTTCGGCCATGAAACAACTGCCTTTCATGGCTAAATAGAGCTGAACCATAAAAGAAACGAATAGAATGCATATCTAAATCTTGGTATGAATCGGTATGAATCGCTGTGCTCAAAGTAATCCCGTGCAGATTGCAATGATTTTGTATAAAAAATGGTGGCGAAAAATGGTGTTTATAGGTATAAGGGAGTTTATGGCAGCTTAATATTCCATGAATTAACCTGCCATATACCGTTGTGTCGGATAGAAAAGGAGCGTCCAAATGTCAGGACATCTTCACATATGATATACGTTGATTGAGTTATAAAGATTCAGTCACAGTCGTCTGTGATTAGTTTCTTGAAAAAGAGAAGCGTGTTCGCAAAAGCGAAGGCGCTCACGAGAGAATAGAAACACTTCAATACCGATTTCACTGTCGACTTTTTCTGAGCGAAAGAGTCTGTAATATCGTCAGTAGAATCCGAGCTAGCAGCAGTTGAACTAACAGTTGAACAGTACGCCCAAGAGAAATCTACAAGAGCAATCTATAAGCAGAATCTATAAGCAGTAAGCGTAAGATCGACAAAAGTATTAGAGAACACTATTAGCTCAGCACGAGCACTCTCATTTAGCAAGCTATAGCCATTAGCTCAGAGGCGAGTACTTCGCCTTTTGCTCGGCTCTAATCATAGGCCACTCTTAGGTCATAGCTTTATAACTAGTGCTTAATTTTGAACTGAGCAATAGAGAAGCAAATGGGTCATAAGCCACCATCTGTATGGTCCTATGGCTTCTACGGCCTTAGACGATATGTGTTCCCAGATTTAGAAATATTTCTGCTGTACTCATCTCTCTGGACTTATCTCTCTTAGGCAATTGTCTTAGGCAATTTTCTTTTGATAGATTTCAACGCTTTACTTTCTGCTTGTAGCGATTTATTCCGCCTATTACCGCTCGTCTATTACTTGATTCAGATGCCTGTAAAAGCGATGCATCGCCCTGTTGTGGTCCAAAATTCGGTGTAAGCTCGACGCGCCTAGAGTATACATTTATACCCCAACATTTTAGTCTCTTGCTTTCTCTATAAAGTTCAACAGAGAAAGTTCAGTACAGAAAGTTAGATACATGTGGAGTCATTAGGTTGCGTTATCCATCTGTTCGAAGCAGTATTCACATTCAGACTATCCTGCTGACTGGGTTCGGGATTGTTTTTTATCACTTGTTCTGGTTATGTCCGGCTAGCCAAGCTCAGACCGTGGCTAACGATAGCATCATGACAGAAGAATCAGTCGTGACAGAAGAATCAACCGAGCAAGGGTTGCCAAGCCTCGAAACAAACAGTACTGAAACAAACAGTACTGAAACAAACGGTGCTGAAATAGACATAATTGAAATAGACGGTGCTGAAACAGACAATCCTGGAATAAATAGCCCTGAAACAGTCAATCCTGGAATAAGTGAGGTCGAAGTAAACGAGGCTGAAATAGGCAGCGTTACAAACAGTCGATATATTCTGGGAACGGGGGATGAAGTGCAGGTCACTGTATTTAACGCACCAGACTATAGCGGAGAATTTAGCGTGCTTGCTGGAGGCGCGTTAAATCTGCCCTTAGCCGGGGAAATTATTGTTGCAGGACTCACCCTACCGCAAGCTTCTGAAAAGATTTCAGCTCAGCTAGGGCAATACGTGCGGCGACCTCGGGTAACGGTAAGCCTGATGGAGGCACGCCCGCTACAGGTGGCGATTGCCGGAGAGGTTAACCGACCGGGTGCCTATACAATGCCGATTGAGGGTGAGAACGGCTCCTCAACCCCTACGCTGACTCAGGTAATTAGCCTAGCGGGCGGAATTACACAGACGGCAGATATTCGCCAGATCAGCGTACAGCGCCAGCTGCCTGGCAATGAGGCAACCGTGAGCGATCGCGAAATTACCGTTAACCTGTGGCAGCTGTTACAAGAAGGTCGATTAGACGCAGATTTGGCGCTACAGCGGGGCGATCGCATTATCATTCCAGAAGCAGTCGCCCTTAGCCCAGAAGAATCTACCGAGCTAGCCTCAACTAGCTTCTCTCCCACTGAAATTGCGGTCAATGTAGTTGGCGAAGTTGAGAATCCAGGGTCTATCCTGCTACCGCCCAACGCTCCATTTAATCAGGCTATCTTGAGCGCGGGCGGGTTCAATCAACGAGCCAGGCAAAGCACTGTAGGGCTAGTCCGTCTTAATGATAACGGGACGGTCACTAGCAGAGAAATTGAGATCGATTTTGAAGCAGGTCTGAACTCAGACAACAACCCTGCACTAAAACCCAATGACACCATTGTTGTAGGTGCAAACGGGCTCAGCCGAGTGACCGATACGCTAGGCACGATTCTGGCGCCTATCAACAGCGGCTTTGGCATCTTCCGGCTGTTTGGACTGTAGAGAGCCTATCAACGAATTACTATCCATACACTTTTTATTGATGAAAAGACATTTTTTATGAAAGTTGCTCTAGTACACGACTATTTGACGCAAAAAGGAGGGGCAGAGAGAGTCTTTGAACTGCTCTGCCGCTACTTCCCAGAAGCTGATATCTACACGTCTCTCTACAGCGCGACCGATAGCGTCGATCTCGGCAGTGAGCGCACCGTACATACCACTCGCCTACAGGCAATTCCCGGTGGCGTAAAATACTTTCGGCTACTAGCGCCTTTCTATTTCTCAGCGTTTCAAGCGCTAGATTTGCAGCAATACGATCTTATTGTCAGCAGTACAACCGGGTTTGCCAAAGCAGTCCGAAAGCGACCCGATGCAACACATATTTGCTTTTGCCACAACGTCACTCGCTTTTTGTGGGACACCGAAACCTACTTGCGGCAGTACAACGACTACCAAAAGATATATCCGCTGTTGCGGCCTATCTTTAATCAAATGCGGCGAATCGACCTGAAATATGCACAAAACCCTGACTTTTATGTCTCTAATTCCAGTACCGTAGCCGCCCGCATCAAGCGTGTGTACAATCGCTCAGCGCTCACCATCAATTTTCCTATCGAGGTGGATAACTTTGTCTTTAGCGAACAGAAGGATGACTTCTACCTAGTCTCGGCCCGGCTGATTAGCTACAAGCGAGTTGACATAATCATTGAAGCATTTAACTGGTTAGGGTTGCCTCTATTAATTATTGGCAATGGACCAGAAAGAAAACGTTTAGAAGCTAAAGCGCTCGATAATATTGCCTTCTTAGGGCATGTGAGTGACTCGGTGCGATCGCACCTCATGTCAAAATCACAGGCCGTGATCATCGCCGCCTTAGAAGACTACGGCCTAGTCCCTATTGAAGCCAATGTGAGTGGAACGCCTGTGATTGCGTACGGAGCCGGCGGCGTGCTAGACACTCAAGTACCGGAAAAAACAGGCGTTTTCTTTAATCGGCAGTCTCCGGAAGCCATTCAAGCAGCTGTTATTCAAGCCGAGAAAATTGACTGGGACTATCAAGAGATTCGCCATCACGCACTCAGTCACTTCTCAGAAACCGTATTTTTTGAGCGGGTTGAACAACTGTTCGACCAAGTGCTGACCCAAAGGCAGCCCATACCCGCCAGCAATCGTCAGCAACAGGCAGCGAGACCCCAGCTAAAGTCACTAGCAATAGAGCAGTGGTCACTAGATCAATCGCCGTTAAAACAGCTCCCACAAGAATAGTTACCGCTAAAACAGTTATCGCTAAACTCATTAGCACCAAGACAGTCGCCGCTAAAACAACGATCTAAGGGGAAAAGACAATGACCAGTATTCAATCTCAAAGCGTCGAAGAATCCGAATTCGGCTATGGGCAGCTACTGCAAATTCTAGGGCAGCGCATATACTGGCTGGGCGGCGCGTTAGTGGCCTCTCTGGGTGTAGCGGTCACAGCAACCCTGCTACAATCGCCCACCTATCAAAGTTCTATGCAGCTATTGGTAGAGCCCAACGTCTCTAGATCCATCAGTATTAACGAGATGGAAGGCTCTCAGTCAGACTCTTCTTCAGAAATTGCGCTCGACTACGCGACTCAGCTAACGTTGATGCGCAGTAAAGAGTTTGTTGAAGATGTCGTCATTATTTTCCCCGACATCTGTCAGGCAGGACAGACGCAGAAAGAATGCATGAGCACTTTTCAAAACTCGCTGAGGCTGTCTCAAATTGAAGAAGACAGCACGAGAACCCGGGTCTTTGAAGCGGTTTTTACCGGCAATGATGCCAGAAGAGCTCAGAAGTCTTTGCAGGCGCTTCAGCATGTGTACCTGCAATACAACGAAAACCAGCAAGAGAGACGCTTAAAAGACGGGTTGATGCTGGTCAATCGCCAGATTGATCAGGTACAGCAAGACATTAATGATTCTCAAGAAGCGCTGAAGAGATTTCGCCAAACAGGCGAAATTATCGATCCAGAAAGACAGTCGTTAGAAGCCGCCGCCGCTCTCGAAGAGATAGAACAGACTCAGCAGGCCGTGCAAGCAGATTATCAGGAAGCTCAGGCGCGATACGAAGCCGTTCAGCAGGCGCTTTCTGTTGACCCTGAACAGGCGACCATGGCCGCCAAACTCAGCGAATCGGGGCGCTACCAAGCCCTCCTAGAGGCGCTGCAGCTCAGTGAGCTAGAGCTCTCAGCCCGGCTAGCGGTTTACACCCTATCAGATCCTATTGCGCAAGATTTGCAGGCACAGCGCGATCGCCAAGTAGATCTTTTACAGATAGAAAGCCAACGCTTGCTTGGGGCTGACACTAGCGCTAGTCAGTCTGAGCTCATTGCGAACGGTCAGCTAGGAGAGCGAGATTTAGAACTCATCCAAGAGATGATCACCACTCAGATTCAGATGAGTGGACTAGTCGCTCGCGAAGCGAGTCTAAGTCAAACGCAGCAGTCATTGCAGCAGCAGTTAAGCGCTTATCCGAGGCTGATTGCTGAGTACGACCGACTGCAGCCCGAGGTAGAAACCCAGCGAGCAGCGCTCGAAGAACTCTTGCAAACTCGCCAGGAGCTCAGTAACGAAATTGCCCAGGGCGGATTCAAATGGGCAGTGGTTGAAGCCCCTGATTTAGGACGAAAAATATCTCCTATCCCCTCACAAAACCTAGCTCTAGGGATTGTTGCAGGACTGTTTTTAGGCGGGTTGTTAGCCTATGGCAGAGAAGCTACCGATACAGTAGTGCACACCCCCGCAGGGCTCAAAAAGCAGACGGCATTACCACTACTGGGTGTATTGCCTAAAGTGAAGGACCGCAAGCCCAGATTTGTTCTGCCCAGATTGGGTCTATTCGGGCGATCTCGCCAAACCTCAATCTCAGCCTACAATTCTAGCTTGAGCCTGGTTCAGTGGCAGCCTTTCCGGGAGGTTGTTGATCTGGTTTATAAAAATATTCAGCTGGCAGCTACACCGTTGAAATCAGTAATGGTTACATCAGCGGTCTCTGGCGAAGGAAAAACAACGTTGGCGATGGGGCTAGCGCTGAGCGCAGCGCGTTCTCAAAAGAGAGTTTTGTTAATTGATGCCGATTTACGCAGACCCTCGCTGCATGAACAAATTGGGTTATCTAATAGGCGCGGTCTTACCATGCTGTTAGATTCGCTAGAAACGCCTATCCCTGTCAGCATTACAGTGGCGAATACCCAAATTGACATTCTGTCAGCAGGTCCATTTTCAGAAGACCCTGTACAACTACTCAACTCTCATCGCATGAGAGAGCTAGTGGCCAAATTTGAACAGCAGTATGACCTCATCGTATTTGATGCTTCTGCCGTGCTCGGGCAGGTTGATGCCCTACAGATTGCGTCCCTGTGTCAAGGCGTGGTGATGGTTAGCAGGCTCGATCGGGTCACTCAGAGCGACCTTTCACAAACTATGGCCATTCTGGCCCGGGTAAATCAGCTCGGCATAGTCGCTAATGGCGATAGCAGCGCAGATTCTCCTTACACCCACCTACACCCACCCGAACCGATCCTCCATATCGATCAAAACGCAGCACCAACCCGCATAATCTCCGGGCGTCGTTGACTTCTGTCGTTGATTTTTGTGTTTATTGAACAATCTGTTTATTGGCTGTTTATTGGACAATCTAATGATGACATCTACCGCACTACTCAAAATACCTAGAATCTTACCGCTAGATCAGCTGAACACGCAGAGCCTGGCGCCCGTAATGTTGTTTTGGCGACAGAATTTTCTGTTAATTAAGCCAGCGAGTGGTCTCGCGCCAAAACAGACGGAGCAAATACTCCCAGCACTACAAAACCGGCAGTGGTTTGAGTACTGCCTACGCTACTCTCCTGTAAAAGCGGTGCGTCTAGATATGCTGTTAGGAGAGGATACCTTGAGAGATTGGGCCGATGCTTGCGATCGCACAGGGAAACGCACCTTTATCCACCTCCCTTCGGCAAGTTGCCTGCCCAGAATTCGCGCGCCTTGGCGTTGGGGGCTCAAGCGCCTCGCCGATTGGCTAGTAGCCGCAAGTCTGTTAGTTTGCCTGAGTCCTGTCCTTTTTCTGTTGATAATACTGACACGGTTAGACTCACCCGGCCCTATTTTCTTTCGCCAGTGGAAGGTAGGCGATCGCGGTCAGCTATTTCAAATTTTCAAATTTAGAACTAAGCGACACGGCGCTAAGAAACGAAGGAGAAGCCTAGACAAACTGCCACAGCTACTCAATGTGTTGAGAGGTGAAATGAGTTTAGTCGGCCCGCGTCCGCTAGACCTACACGAGGCATTTCGCCTGAGTCCCAACAGTCAAAAACGACTGAACGCACTGCCAGGACTCATAAGCTGGTGCCAGGTAAAAATGAGAGACTCTAATCAACCAGGCTCTAATCAACCAAGCTTAGAAATCCGTAGCCAGGTCGATCTTAACTATCTCAGGAACTGGTCGTTGAAGAGAGATCTTTGGATAATACTACTCGCTATTCCAAAAGGGTTTAGCAGTCTTATTTTCCCTTAACTAGAGTCTAGAATCTTCTAAAAGCTGATTTTGGGCTTGCTAATTTCAGGCATGTATTTCAAGCTTTTCATTTCAAGCTTTTAAGGAGCGGAAACACAGCTAAGCCTGCCAGCTTGGAAAAAGATAAGAACTTCAGAAGATAAGAACTTCAGAAGATAAAAACTCCGGGGCATCTCATCATGATTCTCAATCAGCTATCTACAACAGAGACAAGCTATGGCAGAACAAAAAACACATGCTTTCTAATTTTTCTAAATTGAAATATTTTATCCACAATAAGTCCACGTGGATACTGAGAGGTCAAGACAGCGCTTCTGCGACCTTGCAAACTGTGCTGACAAGAACATTAATAATAGGCGTCAACGTAGGAACAGGTATCATCACAGCTCGCTTCTTAGGTGCCCAAGGTAGAGGTGAGCAGGCCGCTATGATTCTATGGCCTATCTTTTTAGCCAATACGCTAACGTTTGGGTTACCAACAGCTGTTATTTACAACTTTCGAAAGTATCCCAAAGATCGATCTAAGCTTTTTGCAGCGGCACTACTGCTAGGAACAATAGCTGGTCTAGCAGCAACGGTATTGGGCATCGTGCTAATGCCGACACTGCTAAAAAACTATTCAGAGTCCAGCATAGGGTTCGCACGCCTGCTAATGTTAAACTCTCCTATCGTTTTGGTGCAGCTCATAGTGTTATCTGCACTTGAGGCGAATGGAGATTTTTCTGCCTCGAATCGTTTGCGCTTACTTATTCCCACACTCACGTTATTGTTACTTATAGGACTATTATTCACCAATTCCTTAAATCCTTACACATCGGCGCTAGCTTACATTGTTAATGGCATACCCGTTTTCTTTTGGACTCTAATCCAGCTCTGGCGAAAAATTCGGCCTCAATGGCAAGATCTCTACCGAGCAACAAAACTGCTCATCAGCTACGGCTTACGCTCTTATGGGGTGAGTGTGCTTGGAACGCTCGCGTCAAATATCGACCAAGCCTTAGTCGTAGGCTTTTTAGAACCTGCCGCCATGGGAACTTATGTAGTTGCGCTAAGTCTATCTAAAATATTAAACATCTTTCACAATTCTCTTTCTACGGTTCTATTTCCCAGTGCTGCGGCTAGGCCGCTCGAAGAAATTATTGCGATGACAGGTCGCGCTGTCAGGCTCAATATCGCTTCAATGATTCTGATTGGATCTGCTGTGATTGTCGCCAGTCCGCTTCTCTTGAACCTGCTTTACGGTTCAGAGTTTATCAGCGCTGTACCCGTTTTGAGAATCTTGATTATTGGAGTAGTGGTCAATGGGGCAGCGATGATTTTGGCTCAAGCTTTCATGGCATCTGGAAGTCCAGGTGTCGTCACAGCACTGCAAGGTGTTGGGCTAGCGTTAAACGTACCCTTAATGGTCGTTCTCATTCCGCCGCTGGGCTTAACTGGCGCGGCACTATCGCTTCTACTCTCAACCACAGCACGCCTCATATTCATCCTATTCTTATTCCCAACCGTTCTTAAAAGAAACCCGCCTAGCCTGATTATCAATCGAGAAGACATCATATATCTGAAACAGAAACTCTCGGCTTCCCTCTAATTACGACTATCTCTATTACCGTCTCATATAAAGTATGAATCCTACGGACCATACAGCTGTGAAAATGAAAGAGCGGGCTTCCCCCAACGCATCAATAGGATGGATGGCAATCCTATCATTTGCTTTGTTGTCTTTACTTGTACTGGCAGGCAAGCCCTCTCTTCTAAATCTCTCTTTTCCGGCAATGGCGCTAATAGTAGGCGCATTTCTTTATGTCAAGTATCCTTTTTTATACATGGGTTTCAGCTGGTGGCTCTGGTTTCTTGCACCTTTAGTACGTCGTATGGCAGACTATTCTGCTGGCTATACCAATCCGAGTCCTATTATATTAGCGCCCTACCTAGTCACCGCAATCAGCGGGGTAAAAATGCTCGAAAAAGTAGGCCGGGCTCAAAGTGGTGCAAATATCTATTTTTTCGCATCTATAGCTGGAACAATTTACGCAATTTTTGTGGGCTTTATAAAAGCCGCACCCGTTTCTGCTATTACTAATGCGCTCGAATGGATGTGCCCCGTGCTGTTTGGCTTCTTCCTATATTCCCAATGGAGAGAATACCCAAAGCTTAAAATCCACACAAAACAGGTGTTTGTCTGGTGCGTGCTGATAACAGGCGTCTATGGAGTTATTCAATATCTGATATTACCAGGATGGGACCAGCTATGGTTAGAAAAGACTATAGATCTCAGTGAGAATGCTAGAGCATTTGGCGCACCAGAGCCGATGAACGTCAGGGTGTGGAGCACAATGAACAGCCCCGGAGTTTTTGCGCAGGTCATGATGGCTCCCTTGCTGCTACTTTTAGGTGAATCTAGTTTTTTGGGTTCTTTGGCCTCGTCGTTTGGCTACTTATCACTTTTACTTTCACTGGTTCGCTCAGCGTGGTTAGGCTGGCTCGTAGGCGTGGCTATGCTGTTTACTAGTCTAAAGTCTCATCTTCAAATTCGGTTAGTCATAGCTATTGTTGTTGCAGCAATTTGCGCGCTGCCGCTAATTTTCTTAGATCCATTTTCTGAATACATCAGTGGACGAATGCAAACGCTAGCTACGCCAACAGGAGATGGCAGTGCCAACGCCAGGTTAGAAACCTACAGTAGGCTCTTAGGCCTAGGCCTTGTGAACTTTCTAGGTAATGGTTTTGGCGCTGAGAACGGGCTGCTTGACAGCGCGATATTAGATATCTTACTTACGCTGGGCTGGCTCGGGAGCATTTTCTACGTTGGAGGTGCGCTTCCGCTGCTTGTCAGACTGCTGTCTGACGCCTCAATGAAAGGCGATTCTTTTGCAAGCTCGGTCCGTGCTGTTTGTGTCGGGATGATCATTCAAATGCCTTTGGGTTCTGTGATGTTGGGTCTACCAGGCATGATTCTTTGGGGCTTTTTAGGAATAGGCTTAGCAGGACAACAGTATAAGAAAGTCAACGCCATAGAAATCGGCACCATAGAAGAATGAAATAGACAGACATGAAATACAGAGAAATGAAATAGCGTTAGTTTTACAAAGCGTTTTATAGAGAGTTAAATAGAAGCCGATGCCGACCGAAAAGAGACTGTCCATATTTATTGCACATCCGTCTGACTTGCTAACCAATTGCCAGCCTCATGGAGATGGTTTAGTTGCCTACGAATTCATCAACAGGCTGGCTGAAAGAGGGCATCATTTATACGTAATGGCTGACAAAATAGCGCTATCAGACCAGCCACACCACAACGTCAAGCTGTATCCTGCCAATATAAAATCAGAAAATATTTTAGTTAGACGTATCTCATATCTTGCTCAACTAAGAAAAACATTTAAACAAGTTCTTGCCGAGCATGACATTGACATTATTCATCAGCTCAATCCTGTTGTCCCAGGCATTACGCTAGCTTTAACAGGTCTTGAGCAAAGCAGACCTGTTGTATTAGGCCCTATCGTCTCGAAAGATCCTGCCCCTTCAGGCAATGCAGTCCGCGAAAGCAAGAAACTTTCCAAAAAAGCTCTACTGTCCTTGCAGCAAATGCAAGCATCGACCTTACTTGCGGTCACCCCAGCAGCCGACAATCGCTTGTTTTTATCTAAGTCAGCTGCCCGTAAAATGTTCTACATAACCCATGGCATTGATGCCAATCTGTTCAATACCGCGAGTACAGACAGCTTCGATACTACAGCACCTAAAATCCTTTTCATTGGAAAGGTCACTTACTACAAAGGAATTTTTGTTCTGCTAGAGGCATTCGAGAAAATCCTTCAGTTTTGTCCTTCTTGCCAGCTGTCAATCGCCGGCAGCTTCCAGAAAGATGCAGATGAGGTCAGAGCGAGGATTGACGGTATGGCCTGTAAGTCTCAGATTAGTTTGCTGGGCGTGGTCCCTAGAGACGACATTCCTGAGCTCATACAAGCGTCTAGCGTCGTCTGTGTTCCGTCCTTCTATGAACCCTTTGGCATGGTTGCACTCGAAGCAATGGCCTGTGGGATACCAGTAGGGGGTAGTGACTGCGGCGGGTTGCATTACCTCATTCCTGAAGAGGGGGGGCAATTAGTCCAGCCTAAAGAGCCGGGGGAACTAGCTGAAGCGCTACTTAAAATTGTTCAATCACCAGATCTTCAGCAAAAAATGGGCCACTACAACCGCACTCTAGTTGAAAAGGAATACGACTGGAAGGAGGTGATTAATAAGCTAGAAAATGCTTACTACAGCTCTATTGCTGAATAGGACTCTCCCTTGTAAGACGTTACAGCGGATGTCTTCGTCATGCTGTTTGGAGAAAGGGTACATCTCATATATTTTCAATATCAAACCCATCTTATAAAACGCAAATGAAATTGGATGATCTAAGCAAGGATGACCTAAGCAAGGATGACCTAAACAAGAATGCAACGAAAACGCCAGATAGCGATGACAGCAGGTCAAACGATCTTAAAGAGGACCCTCTGCTATCGATTTGTATCACCACTCGAAATCGCCCTCAAGAGCTGATTAAATGCTTAAACTCTATTAGCAAGCTAAGGGGTATTAATTTTGAGGTGGTTGTGAGCGATGACGCTTCTGACAAGCCTGTTTTTTCACAGATTATTGACGCAGTGGCTCCAAGCGTAATTGCAAAAGCTAGATTAATCCGATTTGAAGAGAATATAGGACTCATCGCAGCCAGGAACGAACTAGCCAAGCTAGCCCGCTCCCCCTACATTCTTTCCTTAGATGATGATGCGATATTATACAAACCTGATGTAATCTACAAAGCGATCAAGATCTTGGAGCGAGACAGTGCAATTGGCGCGATCGCACTAACGCAGTCCGGAGAAGATGGCACCCTACTTCCAAAGGGCAAACAGCCAGCACCCGTCGATTATCCCTGCATCGCCTGTAGCTATATTGGCTTTGGACATATTATCCGGCGAGATTTGTTTCTTTCGCTGGGTGGCTATCGCAGCATTTTTTGGTATGGATACGAGGAAGCTGAATATGCTAAGAGAATGCTAGATCGGGGTTTTAACGTTTTGTTTCTGCCCGATGTTGGCATTATTCACTACCACTCTCCTATTGGCAGAAGTCAATTAAAACATATGCGCAATGGCTGCCGGAATAAGTGTCTCGCAGCTATATACAACGAACCTTTTTTGATGGCTGCGGCCAGCATTCCATCGAGGCTAGTTCACTATTTTGTGTCTCGTGGGAAGGTTTGCAAAGAACACAAAATCTCTGATGAGGGTGGGATGAGATGGATGGATCAAGAGATTAGTCAAAACTTCCTGGCTGTTTGGAGAGAGAGAAAAGCCTTGAAATGGACCACATATTTCCGCTGGTGGCAAATTCACAAGGACTATCCGCTCTATGAGCTATCACCACAAAATACATCGAAAAACGTCTCGGACAGCGTACCAGAAAGCATATCAACAGGGGTCTCGACTAAAGTCTCCTGAATTTATAATTGGATAAGAACTATGATTAAATCAAAGGAAAAGACAATTTTACTACCCGGGAAAGAGGTAAAACAAAAACTCCATGACGCGCTTGCCTGCATTCCAGATATGGACGAGTGTGTACTGCTGGACTATCCAGATTATATTAATATTGGAGACCATTTAATCTGGCTAGGAAGTATCTCATATTTTTTAGAAGAGCGGGGAATTCAGATAAGCTACCTATCGAGTAGTGAAAAGTTCTCATCGGAAGCATTAGACAACAAATTAGATAGAACATCAGAGAAGACCGCTATTTTCTTGAATGGAGGCGGTAATCTTGGCGATATTTGGACACGTTCCCAAGCCTTTAGAGAAAAAATCATCCAGACATATACCGATCGCCCCATTGTCATTTTGCCTCAAACGGTGTTCTTTTCTAACGCTGAAAGCCTGAAGAAGACCGCTTTGATTTTCAACGCTCATCCTGATTTAACAATCTTTATCAGAGACCATTACAGCTACGAAATCGCTATCAAACATTTCCATAAGTGCCAGGTTGTTTTGGCGCCTGACATGGCCTTTCAGCTGGTGGGCAAACCCGAATTCAAAAGATCGCCCAGCGCAACCAAAGGAATTTTCTATATGCAGCGCCAGGACAGTGAAAAAAATCAGGCAATAGACCCTCATCAGCTTCCATTGAAGAAGTTAACGGTCGGAGACTGGTCTTCTTACGAAAATAAGTGGGTAATGGGCGGCAGCCAGTCACGTTTGAAGCATTTCGCGGCCAACCTAATTAGAGGAGGGATTCAGCGAGGTCTGATGGCCCCACAAGAGTATCTTGCTCGTTCGCAGTGGTTGAAAAACGCTGACTTTAAGCAGAAGCTGATAGCAACAACTGCCAGCGACCAGGCGAGTTCTCAATCCAATCTTCAGGCAAATCTTCAATCGCTGAGCTTTATCCACGCCGGTATTTATCAGTTTAATCAGTACGAGGCAGTCATCACCAATCGCTTACATGGACATATCTTATGCATACTCATGGGTATTCCCCATGTCTTTTTGCCCAATTCGTACTACAAAAACAAAGGCTTTTACGAAACCTGGACAAAAGACATCAAACTTTGCCAGTTCGTTGAAAGTGTTGAGGGGATAGAGCCGGCCTTAAGAGAGGTTTCTTGCGCTAACAGCTGAATATAGCTAACAGAATAGTTGGCTGGATACTCACAGGTTCTATTATTGCCAAGGGAAAAAATGCGATGGATAGTTTAGACGTCATAATAGTTCACGAGTTTAACGGCCAAAAATATTTTGAGGCGGTCTCAAAGCTACAGGAGTCTGGTGAGATCAACAGTCTTCGCTTCGTAGAGTCGAGTGTCTTTAAGCAGCTCATCCGAAATCTTTTTCGAGATAGGCTATCTCTGGTATCCTCTATCAAACGAGCCGTTAGAAATGCATTTTTTAGGCTCCAGGTTCCTTCTATAAAAGAGAAAGTCATTATTCTAGGCATTCCTCCCTGGGACTTTCGCATGTTGTGGTACGGCATGTTAGCTAAAAACAATTACTTTATCTATCACACATCATGGCCCAACTGGAATCTTGACACCGTTCCGCGTCAGTACGGCCCCTTCAATCCTTTTCTGCGGCGGCGGTGGCACCACGTGCTTCAATCCAACGCTGTTCAGATAGTGGGTGTGGCCTCAGAAGCGGCCAAGCGCGTTGACCAACACTTTTCAGAAGCTGAGGTCACAGTGATTCCTCACGTCGTCAGCGCTGAGTTTAGCAAGGTAGCCCCGACTCGGCTAGGTCGTTCTTTTGGCATTTTATTCGTCGGTGAATTAATCGAAAAAAAAGGAATAGGCCTATTAACTGAGCTAATAAAGAGATTGGCTGACTTACCAACAGTCCACTTTGGAATTGTCGGAACAGGGCCGTTAACACCCTTAGTCAAGACCCTTGAAAAAAGCCCTAACGTTACTGTTTATGGAAAGGTAGGCAGCCGTGAGAAGCTAGCAGAGATTTACGCTCAGCATCATGTACTGGTTGTACCTTCGCAAAAAACGAAGCGTTGGGAGGAGCTATTTGGCATGGTGATTGTTGAAGCAATGTCTGTCGGGCTGCCGGTAGTCGCTTCAAACCATATCGGGCCGCGCTCTATTATCACCAGCCAAGAAGATGGTTTCTTAGTCTCTGAGAATTCAATAGATGAGTTCGTACAGGCTATCCAATCTCTCAATGAGAACTCAGATACGTGGAAGACTCTATCTCATAACGCTCAAACGAAAGCTGGCAGCTACTCGCTAGAGGCTGTTTCAGCGCAGTGGCTGACGCTACTGTCGTCGCGACAGAAGCTAACGGAAGTTGATTCAGCGTCTCAGGCTTACTCTCAAAGTACGTTATAAACCTGTGAAAATCTTATTTTTAGATCAAAGTGGAAAGTTGGGCGGTGCCGAACTTTGCTTAGCCGATATTGTTCATCCCTTTAAGGCGAATAGCCTGGTAGGCGTCTTCTCTGAAGGGACGTTTCCTGACTACTTACGCCAGCGCAATATCCCTGTCAAAATTCTGACAGATCAAACGTTGGATGTTCAAAAATCAAGTGGTCTCCTAGCAGGACTCAAAAGTATTCGTCAGCTACTTCCACTGATTGGGAACGTCATCCGACTCAGTCGGCAGTATGACGTGATCTATACCAATACCCAGAAGGCTTTGGTAGTGGGTGCGATCGCAAGTCTCTTCAGCCGCCGGCCCCTGGTATATCATCTCCACGACATCATCTCTCCCGACCACTTTAGCGCCACCAATCGCCGCATTATCGTAACGCTAGCCAACCGGGCGACTCTCATCATTGCCAACTCTCAATCTAGCCGAGAGGCCTTTGTGCAAGCAGGCGGAAGCCCCAACAACCTGCGTGTTGTTTATAATGGCTTTCACCTAGATCGCTACGCCGAGCACGTTAAGCGTGCAAAAGCAGAAGAGAAAGAGATTTTTCGCAACCAGATAGCTTCTACCTTCATCGCGTCTAAAACGGGTATAGAAAACAACATACGTCCGTTTATCGTAGGCCATTTTAGCCGCCTCGCTCCCTGGAAAGGGCAGCATGTACTCATAGAGGCCCTTCAACATTGTTCAGATGACGTAGTGGTCTTATTTGTAGGCGATGCCTTGTTCGGAGAAGAAGACTATGTTCAACAGCTCCACCAGCAGGTTAAACAGCTCAAATTAGAGCGTCGAGTTAGATTTTTAAGCTTTCGCTCTGACGTTCCTCAGCTGATGATGGCCTGTGATTTGGTCGCACATACGTCTACCGCACCTGAGCCCTTTGGGCGCGTGATTGTTGAGGCAATGCTGTGTGAAACACCCGTGATGGCGGCCGCAGCAGGCGGTGCCGCAGAGATTGTAGAGCCCGGCCAAACGGGTTGGCTGACGCCGCCAGAAGACGCCTGTCAGCTAGCAGACACCATCATGAACATTTACCATCAGCCAGCTTTAGCCCAAAAAGTCGCCGAACAAGGAAAAGCAATGGCTCAACGCCGGTTTGATGTTAGGGCAACCAACGCTCAAATTCATCAACTCCTTCAAGCAGTATTATCAGCCGGAAAAGCCCACTAAGAAAAACCGCTAAACAGAACGACTCTCTTTCACAGGTCGCTGAAAAATTAAATCTGTTTGATGGTCACTGCCCAGCACAAAAGGATGGGCACCCACTTGCTTAAAGCCCCAGCGTTTGTAGAATGCGATCGCCCGGTAATTATGCTCCCAAACCCCTAGCCAAAGCGTATCGTACGCCAACTCAGCTGACTTTGCTATGGCAGCTTTCATCAGCACTGAGCCAAATCCCTGACGCAGTACAGACTTATCCACATACAACCGCTCTAGCTCTATAGGGAGATCGCCCCTCACGCTCGGCTCTACAGTGCCTATACGGAGCTTGGTATAGCCGTAGGGCAGAGTTTCTCCGTCGGGAAACAGCAGTAGAAATATGTTGTTGGGATCCGACAGTTCAGAGCGCGTACGCGCTAGCGAAAAAGCGGTTTGTAAATACGCCTCCATATCAGCTGGCTGAGATCCTTCGGTAAAAGTATCGCGAAAGGTTCGAATAGCTAGGGCGCGCAGGCTGGAAGCCTCTACAATCTGGGCCGGGCGAATAGTAAAGAGAGCCGTCATAGTTGTCGTCTAATTCACAGATGTTCTATTGAGCGCTTTGCGCAGCCTGAGCTGAATTGATTGCCTTATAAATTTCGGCCAGCGAATACCTCTTCTTGTTAGCATTCGGCAATGCTTGGTCGATATCAACAACAGGCATTTCTCTCGCTTTACACAGCTTGTCTGAGAGCATCTGCGCCTCTTCTAACACTAGCTTTTGAAAGCTAACCCTGGCAAAGCACCGACCCGGGCGAATCAAAGCATCGTCTAAATCACTCACGTTGGGAAGGTTGGTTGAGAAAATTATTTTTCGGCCTTGCGATCGCACCACCCCGTCCGCAATCGACAAAAACCGATGCAAATGCTCATTGCCATGCGCCCTTGGCTTCAGCAAGTGATCCGCATCTTCAATCACAAATGCATCGTCCCACCCGGTGATAAATTTCACAAAAATCTCATCGCTTTCTAGCGCCCGCATATCCCCGGTATATAGCGCCCGCGCCTTGTCTTTTTTCTGACGAGAGATCTCTCCTAAAATCGCTCGAATCAGCCGCGTTTTACCCGCACCCGGCAATCCTTGCAAAACCAGCACGCTCTCATCCGCCTTCAGATAGCGTTCAATAAAACGAGAAACGCCCTCTTTCAAACAAGGATACGCCTCATCATAAAGCGTATCGTTTGCCAGCTCTTCTATTTCCGCGCTGGCCAGCTCTCGCTTTGAGGTCAAAAAATTCCAATTGATCGAGAACATCGGCTCTATAATCCGCACCGGCTCAATATGGTTTAGCAGCGCGGCTTCTGCCGCTTCTGCCTGGGCAATTCCAGCAGCCCACACGTTAAAAAAGCAAGAGCTGTAGTCCCCGCTACGGCCACCGCTTGCAGAAACAAAGAAACTTTCTGCATCTAAAATCATTGAGTTAGCGTTCAGCCGCTGCGCGTTCCAGGTCGGATCGAGTGCAATTTTATCAAACAGCGTCTGTAGATCCATCCGCGCCGCAAATCTAAGCTCGCGGTGGATCGGATAGCGTGAGATCCCCTCATTGATAGCGTCAGCAAAACGTGACTTTATAACCAGCTGAGAAAAGTTCCAGGTATCGTGATTCAGCCCAGAGGTAAATTTCAAATCAGACATACATCAGCGAATATTTGTGCGATCTTAGTTGTAACCGATCAAGATTGCGATGAGTAGAGATCGCCGCACCCTTCTAGCGCATTCTATTACCGGCTATTTACGGATTTACAACACGATTTACGACAGCTCTAGGGTCATCGGCAGAAAGATAGTAAAGGTAGAGCCCTGACCTAGCGTCGACTCTAGCTTGATTTCGCCCTGTAATAGCTGCACCAGCTTGCGGACAATCGTTAGCCCTAAACCGCTGCTCTCAGGGAGCGTTTCTTTACCCGCTTGAAAATAGGGCTCAAATATTTTTGACTGCATTTCTTCACTGATACCTTGGCCGGTATCACACACGACGAGTGCCCACCGCTTTGACGCGCTATCAGCCGCCACAGGGTCAGTAACAATATAGCTAGCAATCGTCACATTTCCCCTGTCGGTATAGCGAATAGCATTGCTCACCAGGTTAGTCAAGATTTGCTGCAAGCGCAGGCTATCGGTCATTACCTGCTTTGGCCCCTGCTCACAGTTCATCGCCAGCTCGATATTTTTACGTTCGATACTAGGCTCTAAAGCTTCCATGACCGTTTTAATCAGAGGGCGCAGTTGAACAGACTCCACCGTCAACGTCAGCTGTTCAGAATCGGCTCGGGCAACTTCTAACGTGTTGTTAATTAACCTTAGTAGCTGCCGGCCGTTATCTAGTATGCGCTCCATCTGTTTCATTTCCATCGGCTTAGCAATATCTTTTGCTAGCTGCTTTTGCTGTTTCCTCAGCAAAATAGAAGAAAAACTAATGATGGAGTTAAGCGGATTTTTTAGCTCATGCGCTAGATGTGAGAGACTGTCTTTTTGAGTTTGAACAAGCCTGGTAAGCTCTTGATTAGTCAGTAACAGCTGAGCATGCATTTTCTCTAGCACTGATAACCGACGAGACATGTAGCTCTCGACCGATATTAACACCACCCTATCGAGCACGCTATCAATGTGACGGACAGCGCTCAGAGCTTCTTTAACAGATCCTGTAACGAGCTCTGGCTCTAGCGCCAAAATAACAACATTTCGTAGCACTCGGTATTCACGAATCACTTCAGATAGATGGAAACCTTGTTCAGCACGCACCGCACCGTGCTCTAAAGCATCTTCTTTGACTTCTTGTTCTTCATCTGCAAAGGCAGCTGTTAGCAAAGTAGCAACAGACTCTAAGACATCGGGCAGTCCATTGTGAATTGCCGCATAGGTTAATCCCTTGACGCTATCAATTTCAACATCTGCACTGACAGCATCAACCCAGATATCGACAACGTCATCTAACTTATCTAGCAGGGCCTGTCCAAGGTCTTTCATGATCGTTTCACAAGGCGGCTCAGCAGAGTAATCTACACCAGTTGCAGAGAACCACAGCACTACTTAGCCTAACAGGCATTGCCAGTTTGCAAAACTTTAAATAACATCCTGATACATTCGCTACTTTTCACGCATACCAGACAAAAGAAACGCTTTACAGATGCCTTTAGCTACCCTCGTATAAACGAACTGCAAGCCTTAAAACTGTACAGTCTAGTCTTTTTATCTTCGACGATTTCGCGACTTCTCAGCTAGAACACTCGTCAATACCCTTGTCGAAAGTCCCCGTTAAAGCTTAGTTTTCGACAGCTTTCTGAGGGTCTATCTCTTCTATATGCTTCATTTCCATGCCTTCGTGCCCTTCGTGATTCATCAAACTCATACTGGAAGGGCCCATCGCCATAACGCCCATCGATACGGCACCAGCAACCACTACGCCCATCGAAACCAGGCCAGCAGAGATTACGCCCATAGAGATCACGCCAATCGAGATAATGCCATGAGAAATAATGCCAATTGAAACTACGCCGTGAGAGGTCACCCCTATAGCAACGAAGCCATGTGCACCCATACCAATAGAAACAAGCTTCTTTTTCTCTTTCGTCTGCTGTGGCGAGTAGTCTGTCATAAATCAAACGATGGGTAGGATCTTCAAAAGTTCGGATTTTGGCAGAGCCTTATGATATTAGTGTGTTTTGCTAGAAAAAACAAAAGACAGCTTGTCAACATCGCAGGTATTTTTGACGAAATAGGCTGTTTACTGACAGTTTTAGCCTCTATTACAACATTTGCAGTGCAACAGGATTTCTAGGGGCAGGAAATGCCGCATTTAATGTGGCTAAGTCTTCAGGGCTCAGCTCTATATCAAGCGCTGCATAGTTTTGTTCTATATGCTCTATCCAGCTAGATTTAGGGATAACAATGATATTGTCTTGGTGGAGTAGCCAAGCGATCGCAATTTGTGCCTCATTCACACCGGTCTCTTTCGCCACCTGCTTCAGCGCTGGCTTATTCAACAGTCGCCCTTGCTCAATCGGCGAGTAAGCCATCACCGGGATCTCTCTTTGAGCACACCACGGCAGCAAATTCAGCTCTACGCCTCGGCGGCTTAAATTGTATAAAATTTGATTTGTTGCCACCCGATCGCCGCCGGGAATTGCCATCGCTTCCTCCATGTCGTCCACATCAAAGTTGCTGACACCATAGTCACGAATTTTGCCTGCCTGCTGAAGCGATTGAAAGGCTTCTAACGTTTCGGTAAGCGGATAGGCTCCTCGCCAGTGAAGCAGGTATAGATCGAGATAGTCGGTATTCAGACGTTTTAAGGAGCGATCGCAAGCTGCAATCACTCCTTGACGAGACGCATTGTGCGGGTAGACCTTGCTGACTAAAAACACTTCAGAGCGGCGAGGTGCGATCGCCTCTGCCACGACCTCCTCAGCACCGCCCTCACCGTACATTTCCGCCGTATCGATCAGCGAAAACCCCAGCTCCAGTCCTCTCTGCAAGGCCGCAACTTCAGCCTGTCGCTGCTGACGACTTTCACCCATCCGCCAGGTTCCCATGCCCAACGCAGGAATCGACTGCCCAGACGGCAGCGCAAACGTTCTCATCATTGCTTACTCCAAAACTAGCTGTACACTAACACCGGCACTCGCTTATAGGCAGGCGTATGAGATTTGGGATCGCTCACTGCCTTCATCAGGACATTGGCTTCAGGGTAAAACATCAAAGCCGCCCCTGGCCGAATAGCACCGCTAATAATTTCAATATTCTCTAGTCGGCCAGCCTCACCTTGTACCGTAACTCGCTGATGGTTCAAGAGTCCGCCTTTCTTAATGTCTTCAGGGCTCATCAAAATGCACTCACGGTGTGGCATACCGCGATATTTATCATCAGTCTTATAAACAACAGTATTGTGTTGCCGGTAGCTGCGGGCAGTTATCAGCGACAAAACCAGACCCGTTTCTTGCCCAAACAACCCTGGCGTTAGCACTGTTAGTTCAGGCAGCGGCGTTAGCTGCATCTTCGCCTTACCCGATGCTGTCTTAAACGCTGGGTGAGTAAAAATACGACCCGCAATCGTAAACTCTGCTTTTGTCTCGTCAATCTCTCCTATTTTCTCATAGCCGGAAACCGTCTTAGCAATTAGCTGACGCACATAGCGCGTATCTTGCAGCTTTCGCCAGTCAATCGGCGAATTGCCATGTACACGATAGGCCAACTCTGTCAGCAGCTGCACTTCCGGCACCAAATCAGCATCGGCAAGATGACTCTTGCCCTCATCGTTTAGCCGTACAAAGTTGTTGCCAGACTCAACCGTCGTTTTGTGCGGGTTCTCAAATCGATTGAACACGGGAAGAATCAGCGTGTTCTTTTTCCCCAATCCATGAAAATGGCCTACGTTGGGTTTAGTCGCAACATAAACAACCGTCTCTATGTTGCCAAGCGCTCGTTTTGCCTGCGTCAGATCTGGGTTAGCAGCGTAGAGATTTCCGCCTAAACACAGCAATGTATCGACGTTTCCTTCCTCGGCGGCTTCAATTAGCGATCGCGCATGATAGCCCGGTTCACGAACCAAAGGCTGACCGACAACTTTCTCTAGGGCTTCTCTCAGAGCAGGTTTAATATCATTTTTCACACCCATAGAGCCAAAGCCCTGAACGTTCGAATGGCCGCGAATCGGCATAACGCCCGCACCCATTTTGCCAACGTTGCCCGTCATCAGCGCCGTATTTGCAATGCCACACACATTATCAGTGCCATTCGCCTGATGCGTAATCCCCATAGCCCAAGCAAACACAACTCTCTTCGCCTGACTAATCAGCATAGCCGCCGCTTCAATATCAGCTTTAGGAATACCGCAGACTTTAATAATTGTTTCCCAAGCTGTTTGCTGAGCCTGCTCTACAACGGCTTCCCACCCTTCTGTATTCGCTTGGAGAAAGTCTCTATCAATTAAATCTCTTTCTATCAGAGACTTTTGAATACCGATAAACAGAGCCAAATCAGAACCAGGAATCGGCTGAAGGAACAGATTAGCGATATCAGAACCGGGAACAAGAGACTTTACAGGAAAAGCCGGTGAGCCGTATTTGACTAGGCCGACCTCACGAATGGGGTTAATGACCAAGATGCTGCCACCGCGATCGCGCACTTTAATCAGCTCATTCATCAGCCTGGGATGATTCGCAGGCGCATTCGAGCCCACCAGCACCACACAGTCAGACTGCTTCAAGCTTTCCAAACTCACCGTCGACGTCCCCGAGCCAAACGTCGCACTCAGCCCAGTCGTAGAAGGTCTATGACACAAATCAGAACAGTCGGCCAAATTGTTAGAACCCAGCAACCGCATCATTAGCTGAAGCAAAAAGGCCGCTTCATTCGAAGATCGCCCAGAGCTATAAGAGGCCACGCGCTCCGGAGGCTGACGAAAGGCTTCCGCCATCAGGCTATAGGCCGCTTCCCAGGTAATTCGCTTATAGTAAGACGATCCTTCAGTCAAAATGGCAGGGAAACTCAGACGACCTAGCCTATCAGCTTCCATAGAAGACAGCTTTTGCAGCTCAGTAATGCTGTGCTTTTCAAAAAAGTGTGGCTCTACCGGTGGCTGCAGTTCAGCGATTATCGCTTCCATACTCTTCATGCAGCGCTGAACCTTCTCACCTTCTTCGTTAGTGAAGCCTCCCTTTTGCCCACCCGTACCCCACGCGCACGACAGACAAGCACTCTTGTGAAACAGCGTTTTCCATACAGGCAGTCCCTTTGCAGAAAGCGTATTCTTCGCCCAGTATTCAATCAGGGGCAGCCCACCACCGATATCTTTTCCGGTATGCGCTTCTCTCTGCGCAGCAGCAGGTTCACCAGCAGACTCAATCGGAGAGCGAGCATCTTCCATAAGGGATCACTGAAAAAGCCATATAACGATTATGCTATTAAAAGGCGTGGCCACAAGCCTCTAACCTACGAAAGAGCTAGAAAACCAGGTCTCAAAGCTAACCACCTCAGTCGTTACTATCATCTAGTAGGAGACGAGCAAAATGATCGCGAAGTTAGAACCGTTTGTAACTGAACGACTCCTTGCCACACCTGAACAAATTCAGGCATACTGCCAGCGATGGAAAATCGTAGCAATGGCATTATTCGGCTCAATTCTTCGAGACGACTTCCGCCCAGACAGTGATATAGATATTTTAGTCACCTTTGAGCCCAGTCCTGGATGGAGTCTCTTTGATCTGATGGATATGGAAGAGGAACTAAAAAGTATACTCAAGCGAGAGGTTGACCTTGTTAATAAAAAATGCCTGATAAACCCATACAGAAGGCAAGAAATTTTAGGCACCTGTCAGTACATCTATGAGCAGTAAAAACAGAGACGCAGCCTACCTTTGGGATATGGTCCAAGCCATCAGTCATGTTCAGAATTTTGTGGAAGACATCACTTACGATGACTACATCAATAGCCACTTAATTCAGAGCGCTGTAGAACGACAGTTGGAAATACTAGGAGAAGCTGCTGGAAGAATTTCTACAGAGCTACGTCAGGCTAATCCAGACATTGATTGGAAAAGGATTGTTGGACTGAGAAACGTTTTGATTCATCAGTACAATAAAGTTGAAATTGAAACTATTTGGAAGATTGCGACTACAGTTGTTGTCCCAGTGAAAAAGAGGTTGGAATCTCTGTTGCCTCCTCTTTTTGAACCAGAATGAATTACGGGAAAGCCATAGTAGTTTCCAGATACTCTCCAACAACTTATTCAAACAATCAGTTCAGCCAATTCCATCCATCTTTCTGTAGCCAAATCAATTTCCTCAGAGATTGCAGCAATCTCTGAGGATAGCTTCTGTAGTTCCTCATAGTCACTAGGAGGCGTAGGATACAAAAGCTTCTCTAGCTTCTCTTTTTTCGCTTCTAACTTTGGAATCTTGGTTTCTAAAGAAGCATACTCTCTCTTCTCTTTACTCGATACTTTCTTCGGCTGCGAAGGTTTAACGGTCTTCTGTTTTTCTGGCTTCGAGGCAGCAGATTTTTGAATCGACTTCTGCGCAGACTCTTCTTTCTTTTTCGTTTCCAGATAAACAGAATAGCTACCCGGATAGCGGCGAATATTGCCACTCGGCTCCAGCGCAAAAATGTTTTTGACCGTACGATCTAGAAAATAACGGTCGTGAGAGACTGTGATTACACAGCCAGTGAAACTTTCTAAATAATCTTCTAAAACGGTGAGCGTTTGCACATCAAGATCGTTAGTCGGCTCGTCCAAAATCAGAACGTTTGGTGCACTGAGCAATACGCGTAGCAAAAATAAACGGCGCTTTTCTCCCCCTGACAGCTTATGAATCGGGGTGTACTGTTGATTGCTCGTAAACAAAAAGCGCTCTAGCATTTGCGAGACGCTGATTTGGCTACCGTCTGCGGTAGTGACAAAAGAGCCTTCTTCTTTCAGGTAGTCCATCACTCGCTGATTTTCATTGCGCGCTTCAATCAGTTCTTCCGAATGCTGGTTAAAGTAGCCAATGTGGATAGTCTGGCCGATGTCAACCGTGCCCGCGTCGGGCTCTAGCTTACCGGTGATGATGTTCATCAGGGTGGATTTGCCAGCACCGTTGCCGCCGATAATGCCAATGCGATCGCTCGCCGTAAACTCATAGGTAAAGTCCTTAATCAGCATTCTCTCGCCAAAAGACTTACTAATACCCTCCAGCTCAATCACCTTCTTCCCAATTCGCCGCCCGGCAGTATCAATCTCAACCTTCCCCTGCGCTTCTTTGAAGGTCTTCTCCTTCATCTCATCGATCCGCTGGATCCGGGCGTTCTGCTTCGTGCTCCTAGCCTTTGGCCCTTGGCGCAGCCAGGCTAACTCTCGCCGCAGCATGCCCTTAAATTTCTGTTGAGAGCTAGCTGCCGAGGCCTCCTGCTCTGCTTTTTTCTCAATGTAGTATTCGTAATTACCAGCGTAGGTGTACAGGTCAGCGCGATCGATTTCAATAATGCGATTAGTCACATTATCGAGAAAGTAGCGGTCGTGGGTAATCAGCACTAGCGCTCCGCGAAACTGTCCCAAGTAATCTTGCAGCCATTCCACCGACTCTGCATCCAGGTGGTTGGTTGGCTCGTCCATTAGCAGCAAGTCTGGGTCACTCATCAGCGCCGTTGCCAGCGCAATCCGCTTCCGATAGCCCCCAGATAAATCACCCACTCGCGCTTCAAAATCTTCAATGCCCAGCTTGCTCAAAATAATCTTGGCGTTGGTCTCTAGATCCCAAGCGCCGGAGGTCTCCATCTGCTCACTGACAGTCGCCAGTCGGTTCATTAGCCGCTCTAGGTCCTTCCCGTCAGCGTGAGACATTTTGTGCGATAGCGATTCGTACTCTCGCACCAGCTGCATTTGCTCACCGCAGTCGGCAAACACTTGGTCGAGTACGGTCAAATCTTCGTCAATATCTGGTTGCTGCGGTAAATACACTAGGCGCGCACCAGATTTTGTTAATCGCTGCCCTTTGTCAATCGGCTCAAGGCCACCCATCATCTTCAGCAGGGTGGATTTACCCGAGCCGTTTACCCCAATCACACCAACCTTATCGTTGGGCTCAATGCTAAACGAGCCGTCGCGCAGCACTTCTTTAATACCGAAATCTTTATAGACAGATTGGAAGGTGATCAGGCTCATTATGGGGTCGATAAGGCGTTGGTATTATCCTATTGCAAAAATGCAAAGGCCGAACGAGCAAGCCAAGCGTTTGAACTGCCTAGCAAAAGATACTGGCATCAGCCTCTATCTCTTGGCCGACATCAAAATGGTATAAATGTTAAGGTTTCTAAAGCATTTCTGAGCCAAAGGCAACAATGCTTGATGGAAGAGGTGCTTATTCGATTTTCACGGAGTGTTGACTTTTGACTGCCACGATAGAAAGGTTTTCTGATGCTGCCTCGTCTCCGAAAGACGCGCCTTTGCAGCTAAAAGAAATTATTCGAAGCCTGCCTCGGGCTTATTTTGAGAAAGATACGACCAAAGCCTGGAAACATGTCGCGATTAGCGTAACAGCCACTATTATTGGCTACTGCGGCATCATTTTTCTACCCCAGTATTTACTCCCCTTCACATGGTTCTTTACCGGTACAGCGCTCACCGGTTTTTTTGTGATTGGACACGATGCTGGCCACCGCTCGTTTGCCAAGCGCCGCTGGATGAATGACCTGGTTGGCCACATTGCATTTCTTCCACTCATTTATCCTTTCCATTGCTGGCGGTTGCTCCACGACCATCACCACTTGCATACCAACAAGATGGAAGAAGACAACGCTTGGAGACCCATCACTACTGATGAGTATCAAGAATGCGGCCCTGTGATGAAGTTTCTTCAGCGCAGCATTCGCAGCTACTTCTGGTGGGTCGGTTCTATTGGTCACTGGGCGCTATTACACTTTGACCTGAAGAACTTTAAGGAACGCGATCGCGCTAAAGCCGCCTTCTCCATGTCCTTTGTAATTGTCGGCGCGGCTATCTTCTTCCCCCTCCTGATTGCCAAAGCGGGTATCTGGGGCTTTGTTAAGTTCTGGCTGATGCCCTGGCTGGGTTATCACTTCTGGATGAGCACTTTCACTATCGTGCATCACACCATTCCCGAAATTCAGTTTCGCCCCGAAGCTGAGTGGAACGCAGGTGCTGCACAGCTCGCAGGCACCGTGCATTGCACGTATCCACGTTGGGTAGAATTTCTCTGCCACGATATCAACGTGCATGTTCCTCACCACGTTTCTACGGGCATCCCTTCGTACAATCTGCGCAAGGCCCACGCCAACCTAAAAGAGAACTGGGGTGAGCACATCGTTGAGCGCAAGTTTACGCTACCGTTTATGTGGTCTATTGCCAGCCAATGTCACCTGTACCATCCAGATAAGGCTTACCAGTCTTTCCGCGAAGCCGGTTTCTAATAGACAAATCAGCTGAGAAATTGCAATAACAAAACAGCCTCCTGAGCAATAAACTTAGGAGGCTGTTTTAATATCAGGGCCTATGGCTCTGCAGCAAGCGCACTCACGTATCTGCTGCTACCGGCCAACCTTCACCGGACGACCCACATCAACATTGGCAGAACGACCCACATTCGCGCCGCCCTTACGTCTTCTCTTCTTAAACGGAGGGCCGCTGCGACCGCTGCGCTGACGCTTGGGCTTACCCGAGCGCCAGTCACCATCACTGCGCGTCTTGCCCAAACTCGTAATATTCATCGGATGGCCTAGCACCTGCACTCGCTTCAGCAGATCAAAGGTCTCTTTAGGAATGCCTACGGGCAAATCAACCGTACTGTAATCTTCATTGATGGTGATACGGCCAATGTATTTGTTGGCCAGGCCGGTTTCGTTAGCGATCGCACCCACAATATGTCCTGGCTTCACGCTGTGCTGACGACCCACTTCCACTCGGAAGCGCTCCATGCCAACGCTGCTCGTTGATGCGCCTGTACCCGCATCACGCCGCGAAGGCTTGGATTTTTCTTGTAGCAGCAAAGGCTCATCGCCCTGCATCAGCTTTGCTAGCGCACCCGCAATCTCAATCGCTGGCACGTCATGCTCTTGCTCATACTGCTCCAGTATCTTCACAAAGAACTGAGAGTCTTCCTGCGCCAGCGTATCGGTAATCTTTTGCTTAAAGCGGGCAATCCGCTGATTGTTCACCACCTCTGTAGAAGGCATCTCCATCTGCGCAATCTTCTGCTTGGTAGAGCGCTCCAAAGAATTCAGCATCCGCCTTTCGCGTGGCGTCACAAACAGAATCGCCTCGCCTTCACGGCCCGCCCGGCCTGTCCGGCCAATCCGGTGCACGTATGCCTCCGGGTCGTAGGGCATATCGTAATTAATCACATGGCTAATGCGATCGACATCCAGCCCTCTAGCAGCCACATCGGTCGCGACTAAAATGTCGAGCTTGCCATTTTTTAGCCGATCTACTGTCCGCTCTCGCTGGTTTTGCGGCACATCACCACTCAGCGGCGCAGTGTTATAGCCGCGAGCCTCCAGCTTTTCTGACAGCTCCACGGTCGCAATCTTCGTACGCACAAACACAATCATGCCGTCGAATGCTTCCACTTCAAGAATGCGCGTCAGGGCATCGAGCTTGTGATAGCCGCTGACCGTCCAGTAGCGCTGACGAATCGTGTCAGCCGTTCTAGACTGATTTTTAATTGAAACTTCAACCGGCGTGTCGAGGTACTTCTGAGCAATCTTACGAATCGCGCTGGGCATCGTTGCTGAGAACAAAGCAACCTGACGCTGTTCGGGCGTTTGCGCAATCACCCACTCCACATCGTCAATAAAGCCCATACGCAGCATCTCATCGGCTTCATCTAGCACCAAAAACTTCAGCTGATCGAGCTTCAGCGTACCGCGCTTAATGTGGTCAATCACCCGGCCCGGCGTACCCACCACCACATGCGCCGCTCGTCGCAGCTGCTTCAGCTGAATCTGGTAGCTTTGGCCGCCGTATATCGGCAGCACATGAAAGCCTTTCATATGTGAGGCATAGCCCTGAAAGGCTTCAGCGACCTGTAGGGCTAGCTCACGCGTAGGAGCCAGTACCAGCGCCTGCGGATGGTTATTGTTAATGTCAATATTGTCCAAAACAGGCAGCGCAAAGGCAGCTGTTTTACCAGTACCTGTTTGGGCCTGTCCAATAATGTCTTTCCCGTCCAAAATGGGTGGGATCGTCTTCGCTTGAATGGGCGTGGGATTTTCGTAGCCAGCGTCATTCAACGCGGCCAGTAACGGTTCAGAAAGGTTGAGATCTTGAAAGGATTGCACAGTAGCAGACATTAAGAAAAGTACCTAGCAGCTAGGTGTGAGAAAAGATAACTGGAGAAAAAGATGAGGAGTCGCCTTCAAACCTGTAAGAGGCAGGCCACTATAGAAATCACGGAAGCAAAGAGCACAGCGATCACAGCAACAGAAGTCACGGGAAAGACCACAGCAACAGAGATCACAGCAATCAACAACAGAACCAGGCACCGCGCTAGCATCCATCGGTAGGTGGTGCGATCGCGCTAAAAAGTGTCAGCTAAAGAGAAGCCGATAGAGCTGTATTAGGTGAATAAAATCGAGTAAATAAGACTAGGAAGATAAAAAATCGAAGCTGAACGCGAAAATTGGCCGCTATTACAGCGGGAGGGTCACATATAGGCTCAAGGAGGTCTACAACACGGCGTCGATTCGGCTTAGTAGCACTGGCTTAGTAGCACTGGCTAGCTAGCACTATCGACAGGCGTAACTGGGGCGATACGTTAGCCTTAAAATTGCCTGTAGTCCTGTGTAGAGGAGTCTCTGAGGATTTGTCGCAATGTGAGGCTGTTCCCGATACGAAAGCCCAATCCCAAAAGGCTAGTCAAAAACGCTTTAGCTCAAGCATTGACTAGGTAGGCTATTCGTACAATCGCACTCATGGCCTAGTAGCTAACTCTGGCAGCTAGCTTAATAGCTAGCACTTGAGAGCTTGTAGGGCATGAATATTCAGTTAGTAAGATAGTTTTTTCAGCTGAGCCGATGCCAACTGACACTATCTGAACCATAATAATACAGCTATATCGACCATTGCATGAAGTAGATATCTGTATTTACACGGACTTTGTTCAGCTTTCATAACGTCATTGCTTACGTCACCGTCAACGCTCTAGTTTGTAACCCGTTTATAATCTGTGATTCTGGCAGAACGCTATCAAATTATTCGTCCTTTGGCCCAAGGTGGATTTGGCAAAACTTTTCTGGCGTGCGATCGCTACTTACCCGGCCATCCTCAGTGCGTTATTAAGCAATTTCTACCCACTGCGATTACCGCCGAGAACCTAGAAACCGCTCAGCGCCTATTCAATCTTGAAGCTGAAACGCTCTATCAGCTCAGCGCCCATCCTCAAATCCCAACCTTGCTGGCTCACTTCGAGCAAGCAGGTGAGTTTTATCTGGTACAGGAGTATATTCCAGGCGAGTCACTCTACGAAGAGTTTGAAGCCGTACTAAAGCAACCGCTATCTCTCTCGGCGCGAGAAACCTACAGCTACCAGCTCTTACAAAATTTGCTAGAGGTCTTGGCTTTTGTTCACCAGAACAATGTCATTCATCGCGATATCAAACCGGCCAATATTATTCGTCGCCAATCAGACCATCAATCGGCCCACCAATCATCATATGGACAATATGGACAGCTAGTGCTAATCGATTTTGGTGCGGTCAAAGCTTTTAGCCCTCAGTCTGATTACCGGACAGCTGGGCCCACTGTGTCGATTGGCTCTCCCGGCTATATCGCCCCCGAGCAGCAGGCGGGGCGGCCCTGCCTCGCTAGCGACCTGTATGCGGTTGGCGTCATTGGTCTGCAAGCGCTGACCCGTCAAGCACCCAAGCAACAGCCGATCGATCCCAAAACGGGTCAGCTTCGAATTAACGAAGCGCTACCTGAGAGTAAATTAGTCAACTTCATCAAACAGCTCATTCAACTGAGTCCAGCCGATCGCTACGCTGACGCTAACGCGGCCTTGAAAGTGCTTGCAGAGATTCCTTGCGATCGCCATTCATCCTCTCCTCCAAGCAGTACTCCAACCGCTATCTCATCAACCGCTATCTCGCCAACTGTTATCCCACCCTCTATTACCGGAATTTCTTCAAACCAATCCCTTACAGCCCCATACACTGACCAGTACACTGCACCGCGGCCCACCACACAAACAACAGAATTTCCTCCACGCTCAAACGTTCATCATCAGGGACTTCCCTGGCTGAACGCGGTCACCCACTCTACAGAAACGCGTAACCGTCAGGCTCTACTCAACAAAGTCAATCGCTTCTGGATTCAAGGCGTTTTAGAACAGTCTCTTCATGGACATGTTCTGCTTACACTTGGGTTAGAAGAGCGATCTCAAGCACTTGCTCTCCCCTGGAACATCAGCTGGGAGACGGCCGCTCAGCCAGCGCGACCTTTGGATGCAGGCACAAAAGTCTTCAACATTTTTCAACAGCTGGGCGAAGGCCGGTCTTTACTAATATTGGGCGAACCGGGGGCGGGGAAAACAACGACCCTACTCACCCTTGCTAAAGACTTGCTCGCGCAGTGGACAACTAAGCAGCGCATTCCAGCTATTTTCAATCTCTCGTCTTGGACCGGAGGGGCAGTCGATCAGTGGCTAGTTAGTGAGCTTAACAGTAAATATCAGATTCCGAAAAGCATTGGTCAAACTTGGGTTAAAGAACAGCAGCTTTTGTTGTTGTTGGATGGGTTAGACGAAGTGCGCCTTGACCGGCGCGACAGCTGCGCGGCCGCTATCAACCAGTTTCATCGAGACTACGGACCAGAGCTGGTTGTATGCTGCCGGATGAGTGACTATGAGGCACTGGCACAAAAGCTGGCGTTTCAAAGTGCGTTATACGTGCGATCGCTCACCGACCAGCAAATTTGGCAGTACCTCAATCAAACCAAAACAGAACTCGCTGGCCTGCGATCTTTGCTAGAGCGCTCTGCGGCCAGGCAGGCTAACCAAGACGGGCAAGCGCTGTTCGACCTGGCGCGATCGCCCCTTATCCTCAACATTATGGCGCTGACGTATCAAGGAATTAGTGCCAGTGAAATCCCAGCGATGAGCCAGGAACAGAGCTATACCCATCAGCTATTTTCGGCCTACATTGAGCGGATGTTTCAGCGCCGCGATGTTAAGCGTCCATACGGCAAACAACAGACGCTCAGATGGCTGCGATCGCTCGCTATTAACCTGACACAAACCTCTCAGACCGTCTTCTTGATAGAGCGCATGCAGGTCAACTGGCTCACCTCCAAACGGCAGCGTGCCGCCTATATCACGCTGGTTGTCGGCTGCTTTTTACTCATTTCTACGCTGATTGGCTGGCATGTGATCAGACCGCAAATCTTGCCCTGGGCACTTCTGGTTGGCACAGCTATCTGCGCCAGAATTTTTGGCCTTTATCGCATTGTTCCCGCCGAAAAACTTCGCTGGTCTTGGGCAAAAGCCAGCCGATCTTTGCTGCTGGGCATCACACTAGGCCCTCTGATTGGCTGGGCGCTCAAATTCTTTTTTGTCTTTGCCTTCAACCCAACTCACTGCGTAGGGCTGCCGGGCTGCTATCAACGCATCAGCCTCATCGGCATCACGTTCGGCATTGTTTTAGGGATCACATTTGGGCTAATTCGAGGGTTTAGCGGCGATCGCATTGCCGTTGTCACCAAACCCAATCAAGGCATCCGTCAATCTGCTAAAAACGCCATCATTTTCTCACTGATCGCCACTATTGCGCCCTGGTTCACGTCGTTATTATTTCAAGGCAGTACCTCACCAGCTTTTTGGGCAGCAGCGGGGCTTTCCTTTGGTCTGGCAACCGGTGGCGGAGAAGCCTGCGTCAAACACGGCGTCCTACGCTTTGTACTTTTCTGCCAGGGCCGCATTCCCTGGAACTACGCCCGGTTTCTCAACTACGCTGCTGAGCGAATTTTCCTACAGCGCGTCGGCGGCGGCTATATTTTCATTCATCGCCTGCTGCTAGAACACTTCGCCAGCAGGCCACCAGTCACAAAAGGCAGGTAGATTATTCAATCCTTAATTCAATCCTTAACAAGCGCCAACATTGACTCACTACATCGAAAAGCTGTTAGGATCGCCGACGACTTCTAGGCCAATCGTCTCGCCCGCAACCATCACAGACGTAATATCTACACGAATGGGCAAGTTTTCCAGATCGGCTAGAGGATTAATAGCGTTGGAAAGACGCTGAGACGCAATCACACTGATATCAATTCCAGCAGCGCTAACATCAGTAACCTCAAAGCGAAGCTGAGTGCCATCACCGACTAAATCGCCTGTCACATCGACCGTAAGACCTGGCGGTACAGAATAATCGCCGAGCTGAGGGCGAATGCTCAAGGTGGCTTCGTTAGGCGATCGCAATATCACCTCAGCCTCATGCACATTACGATAGGCTTCTAAAAAATCGGCTAAATCGGGGGTTTTGATAACGGCAGTCAGGCGCGCACTGCTAACCTGCGTTAGCTTTTCAACGCCTTTGTCATATACCACACCGCTCAAATCTAACGCCAGTCGGTCAATCACCGGAGAGCCTTCTGGGCGAACCCGCTCACCAACCGCTGTCACCATCTCTGCACTACCAGAGCTGATATCTAGACCTTCGATGTCAACATCGTACGTTTCAGCTGGACCGACATATTTTGGCAGTTCACGTTCAATGCCCTGCTCTACCAGGTTAGCGGGCGTGCAGCTCAGCGCAAGACAGCTAGAAAGGCCAATCGCAGCTAACCTGTTAGCGCCGCGTAACCTGCCAGCTACACCAGGTCTAAAGGCATCTTTTAAAGCATTCTGAAGGCAAGCATTCGGGGCGGGCTGGGTCTGATGCGCCGAACTATCAATAGTCAGCTGTCGGTTAGTCTGAACTGAGCCGGTCATGACATGCCCTCCCGAGTAGATGCTGTATCGCTCACAATGTAGATGCTGTATCGCTCACAATATAGTGCCTTTCAAGGCGATGAAATATAGGGATCGTGTTAACACATCAACTAAAGTTGCCCTATTTTGCCCCTACGGCGTCTTAAACTACCCTCAAACAAACGAATGTCAACACTCCTGGCTTAGCCTTTAATTCTAGAAAAGGAATATCTACGAAGTGTTACGGCTGATACATTTGGCAACAGTTTATTGCCTACACCCTATCGATACGAATGTCTAACGATTTGCGATCGCCCAACCGAGCCGACCCACCCAGCAATAGCTTAATAAAAACTTCAATGTGGACAGACGAATTCCAGGCCATTTTGCGAGGAGCGGCAGGAAGTTTTTTATTTGGCATTCCGCTGCTGTACACCGTTGAAGTTTGGTCGATTGGGTCTGCAACGAATCCACTGCGCCTGTTAGGCGTGCAGGCCGCTACGTTTATCGTAGTACTGCTGCTCACCCAAATCGAGGGCTTTCGGCGATCGCTCACCATCAACCCTATCGAAACCGTGCTAGAAAGCATCGAGGCATTGGGCATTGGCATTGTATGCGCTGCGATCGCCCTACTAGTCCTTCGCCGCATTACCCTCGCAACGCCACTTTCCGAATCTCTCGGCAAACTCATCTTTGAAGGCGTGCCCTTCTCACTCGGCGTTACCCTGGCGCGCTCTACCCTTACCCGCCGCCGCTCTAATCAGCGCCGAACGCTAGAAGCTGACACCTTTTCCCTGCCAGTTGCACCCGCTAGCCTCAGCAATATCAGCAGCGCTCTAGGCGCTACTTTAATTGATATAGATGCGACCTTAATCGGTGCAATCGTCATCGCTTTCAGCATTGCACCGACCGAAGAGATTTCTCTCATTGCTGCTGCGCTGCCACCACTGTGGCTACTGTTAGTCATGGCGGCCTCACTGCTGATCTCTTACATCATTGTGTTCGCTTCTGGCTTTACCGATCGCTTTGAGAGAGCGCAGCGGGGCTTACTGCTCAGTCCGCTAACTGAAACGCTGGTGGCTTACATTGTAGTACTTACGGCTTCTGCTCTCATGCTCATATTTTTTCAGCAGCTTAACGGCAGCGATCCCTGGCAGGAGTGGCTCAGTAGCACTATTGTTTTAGGGCTTCCGGCTTCAGTAGGCGGGGCCGCTGGCAGAATTCTGGCATAGCGATTTCACCGCATTCATTTAAGTAACCTCCGGCAAAGCCGGAGACTTGTATCTGTTGGCCCCTCAAAACTACAGAAAAGAGCGCAACAAGAGAGCAATTTCAAAGGATGCAGTCTAGATAAACTTCCGGAATTCCGGAAGTTAACGCTACGCTCGTCATGACCAAAACGCAGCGGGATAAAGACAAGAGCATCGCTCAGAGCCACTTAGCTTCTGCAAGCGCGAAGTCGCTATAGGTACAAAGTCAGACAACAACCCATAGCCTTCACGACACAGGTATCCTCTATGCAGCAAACTCTTCCTCAGGTAGCGCGTGCCACAATAGACCGCGCTTTTTTAGTAAAACTGTCAGCCATCGACTTTGGCCCTATTGCCTTCAAACTGATGAATCCAGAAGTGGGTGAGCCCTGGAGTTTAGAGCGAGCCACCCAGGCAATTGAACAGTATCGCCGCTTTTTGATTCTCACTCAGCACTATCCGGATAATCGGATTGTGCCATCTCGCGAGGTTGATGAAGTGTGGCACGTGCACATTCTAGACACCGCGAAATATCGAGAAGATTGCGATGTGTTGTTTGGCAAGTTTATAGACCACTGGCCCTATTTTGGACTGAAAGATAAAGCAGAAAGAAAAGAACTCAACGATGCCTTTTCTGAAACACAAGCGCTTTTCAGGCTCCACTTTGGTACTGCGTAAACAACAACTTTTTGAGAGATATTCTTGTACAAAGGGTTTGTTGACTCAGCTGCTATAACAACGCCACTGAGGTAAAAGGACTGAGGTAAAAGGTGAGGTAAAAACTGGGGTCAATTAGCAGCGCTACGCGCAGCATTCTAAAAGGCATGGAGCAACGCTGGCCAGTGCGCTTCCCTTCACCTTTTAGACCAAGGAATCACCTGTGAACAATTCGTACCAAACCTTAGCGCCAAATTGTTGTCAAACCCAACTTCCCCAGCTTCACGCCCAATTCCAAACACAATTTTCAACGCAATTTCAAGCCCTCTGCGCCCAGTTCCCACGTCAGCGAAGAGATCGGCTAATAGCCCATCTATCGGGTCGATATCACTGGTCAACATCGAAAGCTGATCAGACAGTAGAGGAGTATTTGAAATTTCTTTACGTGGCATCTCTTCAAACCTCGCTCCACACAGGCATACCGCTTATACCGAGCCGTGAGGTTGACTGTGTTTGGGAAGCTGATATCTTGCAAAGCACCGCGCGATATATGCAAACGTGCCAGGCACTCTGCGGAAAGATGATTCACCACGCACAGCGTGAGGAAATACATGAAACTGCCACATTTGAAAGTATCGAAGTGGCGTTTCGTCACACCCAAGCGTTGTTGGCGCAGCATTTCGGTGCAAGTAGCAACAGCCAAGCGCTCAGCGAAAGCACCATTACTAACAGCGCCGCCGCCTGTGGTGCCCTATAGTTTGCCTTAGGCAACCGGGCAGATGCTGTAAGTAAGCGACGAAAGAGTTAGCGAGCACTTTCTGCTAGCCAGGCCTGCATTTCTTCTACGTAGGACTGCATCCCTAAGGTTCCGAAGCAGGCTTTGGCTCGCTCGCTCCAGCGGCGACATTCAGCGAGATTACCCCGCATTTTTTCTAACTTAGCTCTAGAGCGCTGGTGAAAAGCTTGCGATCGCACATCTTGTCGGTCTTGAATCATTGGCCAGCTTCGCGCCAGCAAGCGCTCAGCCTCATCTAGCTCGGCTTGCTGCAAAGCAATATCCACCAGCCAGTTCAAGATGTATACAACCGTTCGCTGGCTGTCTTCATCCGCGTCTGCCTGCACCCAAGACAGCAGCTCCTGATATAGCGACTTTGCCTGTACGTACTTCTCTTGGCGATAGTAAAGCTGCGCTGTGTAGTACGCAATCCGTGTCTTTTTCTTAAGTAAAACAGACGCAGACAGCGCCGGTTCTGCCTGCCCGGCGGCGCCTAACAGCGCCGCCGCCGTCTCTAACCAGGGTTGTACCTTGGCCAAGCGAGCTTGAAACAAATGCAGCACCGCAGATTCTGTCGCCAGATCTATTTGCATACCCACCTCTGCGGCCTGACGATAGCGCCATGCCCGCGCAAAGTAGCCGTTTGCGGTCTCTAGCTGCTGGGGTTGACCCATCAGCGTTAGGCTCCAGCCTAGATCGCGCAGTGCATTGATTACCGCAGGCATATCCTCCTTTTGCTCAGCGGCCTCTAGCCACCAGGTCAGCCAGCCCAGCCGCTCGTTCCAATAGCCCCGCAGATGCGTGTAGCCCCGCAGCCCATTCCACAATTGGACAAAATCGTCATAGCGCTCGGTCGCAATGCACCACTCTACGAGCGCTTGAAGGTTCTCCCATTCGCTATCGAGCGGTGTGTAATCCTGCCATTCTCGCCAGTTGAGCGCCTGATAGGGAACCAGCCATGTCTGATACCAGAGGAGCGATCGCACTTTAATCGTCTCTTCGGCAATTTCCTCAAGCTGAGAAAGTAGATAGTCGCGGGTCAGCGACAGCATAGAAAAGCGGTCCGTCACTTCGACAGATTGGCGCGTGACTAAACCGATGCGTTGTAGCAGCGCTAGGGTTTCTATCGTCTCAGCTGCTGACAGCTGAGCAACGCTCGCCAGCGCCTCTAATGAAGCTGAGATAGAAAAAGTAGCCAGGGCAAGCAGCACATCATAAGCAGGTTGACCCTGTAGAGCCTGAACAGAATTTTCCAGATAGTAGCGGCAGTAATCACTGGTTTGCCGGGTAAGCTGGGGCAGCACCCGAGGAATCGGATAGCCCGTCGCCGCTTGACCGATGGCATAGGTAATTGCTGCAGGCATCCCTCCAGTTTGCGTATAGAGACTTTGACTGTCTGCATTGCTCAAAGCGAGTGCCTTCAAGCTGGCCTGATGGCGAATGAGCTGTAGCGCTTCGGACTCAACCAACGGCTCTAATGGAATGACCGCATCTAGCGTTAGCTGTATCCGGCTGGTCACAATAGCTTTAACGGTAGTAGGCAGCTCATACAAAAAAGCCAGAATGGCTGCTTGGTCTGCCGATGACACGGACTCAAGGTTATCGAGAATCAGCAGCGTACGTTGCCAGGAAAGCAGTTCGTAGGTATTTTCTAGCTGACGCTCAAAGTCGCCTGCAAGTAAATCAGGACGTTTGAGAGTCTGGGCGATCGCTCGAAAAATGTCTTGCAGCGTACGGCTATAGCGATAGCTCGGCAAAATGCCTTGAGGCGTCAGACGCTGCGCTTTAGCTGAGATAAATATCAGCGCCGAGAAGGCGTCTGCCGAAAGACGCGATGCAGAAGCAGGCACAGACATAGACATATCTGAGTACTGAATCAAGCGGCGATGAGCCACTTCTAAAGCCAGTGCTGTTTTACCAACACCGCCTATTCCAGTAAGGCTGACACGTGAAACCGGGTGATTTGGCTTTAGAAAATCGTCTATCTGCTGAAGCGTTTGCTCGCGGCCTACAAAGGTACCGTAGTCTCTAGCTGGCAAGTTATGGTAGGTAGCCAAGGCAGGACCAGTCGTGGCTTGGGCCTTTTCAGGCGGCAATCCGTCGGCGACAGCGTGAGCGTCAGGATTAACCGAGCTAGATTCGCTCGAACCAGCTGTTTGCCTACTCTCTCTTGGGCTCTCAGTCTGACGCTCAGCGATTCGGTTGGCACTGGCCTCCTTAAAAGCAGCTTTGCGCTGCTGCCAAAGTTCGTCAAAGGCTGTTAGGTTTCTTTCGACTGAGCGGTGCCAGAGCTTGAGGGTAAAGTGCCAAAGGCCTGTGCCTTGCGTGCGATCGCGGTTATCTTCAAGGATGCCTAAAAAGTCTTTAAGCGATCGCAAGTCCTGCTTCAAGTGGTCCTTAGTCTTGCGGTCAACAGCAGGCGAGACCAGGGCTGCCAGAAAGCGGATCTCTGTTTTGACGATAAGCTTTGGCCTAACGGTGTCTAGATCTAGCCAGCGGACGCTAATTTTGTTTTCTAGATGCTCACAGTCCGCTACCTCATAGTTAGCAAAACCAGTGAGTCTTTGGAGTAGATAACGCGTTCTGACGCGAACCGCTTCACTTTTATTCAGCTGAGGCATTTAGTAGATACGACCAAGCAGGCAGTCACAATTTATACACCGTCTCCCTTGTTAAACAGGGTAACAGCTTCCGTAAATAACATCCGGAATTCCTGAAGTAAACAATCACCTTGAACACCAAAGACCACTCCATAAGCCGGTCGCAGCGATCGCACAGCCTCTTTGATTGAGACACAAATTACCGCTTACTTTTTAGACATAGGCGAAAAATTCTCTCTTGCCTATGAAATTAAGGAGATCTAATCTAATGACTACACAGAACAAAGCAAACAACAGCTCTGCAGCATGCCTTGCGTGGGTTCAAAACTCTGCGGCCTGCCTTGCATGGGTTGAAACAGGTAGCGCTGCCAAAATGCAGCGTCCTACGGTTACGCTCAAGTTGAAAAATCTTGAAACGGTCTGTTTATAAGATTAATCTGTTTATAAGATTAAGTAGCTACCAGCAGCCATTGCTGACGCAGCAGGCCAAGCGATAGAGGCTACCGACTGCCGAGTTGGCGCTGAGCTAGTTAAGTTCAGCACTAACTTAGCAGTCTTCATCCAAAGACCAATAAAGGGGACCCTTTGTCCCCTTTTACCCCCTTATTTATCACTTTTAGAATAAGAGAGAGAAGTACGATGACAGCACAGAGCGGCTCCTACCGATTCGACAGTCTTGAAGAGCAAGTACAGATTCAAGAATTTGAACGGCTGTATCGTCAGGCATCTTCTTTGCTCGACATAGAACGCCAAATTTGGCCCAAGGTTGGAATCCACAGCGGCCAAAAGGTGCTGGACGTTGGCTGTGGGACCGGCGCTGTGACGCAAGCGATCGCCAAACAAACGGCACCGACAACAGTAGTAGGTGTAGATATTAGCCAGAAGCTTCTCTCTCAGAGCGAGCCAAGCTCACAAAATGTCGCATGGAAACAAGGCAGCGTCTATAGCTTACCCTTCGAAGACAATAGCTTTGACGTTGTTTATGCCAGGCTACTCCTCCAACATCTCAACGAGCCACTAACTGCCTTAGCCAACATTTTTCGAGTGCTTAAGCCCAATGGAATTGCCTGCATTGTAGATGTGGACAAAGACTGGTCTAGCCTCTATCCAGAGCCAGATAGCTCTATTGCCCTCGATCGGGCAATTATTGAAAAACAGCTTTCGCAAGGGGGCGATCCGTGGGTCGGTAGAAAGCTAGGCAGCTATCTAAAATCATCTGGTTTTTCTGGCGTAGAAACCAGCATTAAGCTTGTTGACAGCGACCAGCTCGGACTAGCAAGCTTTTTCGGCATGCTCTCTCTCGGTGGCTCCTACCAATCAGAGAACAAACAGTTCCAATCACTCAGACAAGCAATAGAACCTGACATCCGCGCGCTGATCAATAACCCAAATACTTGGGCTGGATTTGCACTGTTTGTAGCCACAGGTCGAAAGCCGACATCTCTTTAAGCTGCCATCCCAAATTGACAACTCAAATCTCTTCCATCCACTGTTTCATCTGATTCGCCATTGCGGCTATGCCCAGTTTTTCAAACTCGTCCTGGGCAAGCGTAGCCCAGCGGCGAAAGTCATTCAAACGCCTATCTTCTCTAGCGGAATCGGCTAAAAAGTAATAGCACTGAGCAATGGAGCGCTTATCCTGGTAATGCTTTGCCGCACTCAAACAAGATTCGATGCAGCTATTAGCTTCGTCGAACGCTCTTTTCTTGCTCAAAGTGTATCCTAGCCAGGCTTTGTTGTACGCAATCATTTTCTTCCACTGCAGAGCATCTGCCAGCGCTAGGGCCTTGCGGTAAGAGTCTTCTGCCGCCTGATATTTCTCCTGTCGCAGCGCAATCTCGCCAACATAGTAAAAGTATATACACTGCTGCTGTTTCTGATTTGCTAAAGAGATGTGTTGAACATTACTTCGTCTTTCTAGCCAGTCTTTTGCTATGTCGAACTCATTCTTCTTTAAATGCCGCGCTGCAATATAGGCTAGGGATGCAAACTTAATATCGGCGTCGTCTTGCGCGCATTCAGTCCAAGACTGTTCAAACAGCTTTAAAGCTTGTCCAGTAGAATCTGTTTCATCTATATGCATCAGCGTTTGTCCCTGATAAAACATCGCCTGAGCCAGCACCTGTTTATCGCCTCTTGCATCAGCCATTTGCATCAGCCCGTCCATCCATGCCTGGCGCTCATCCCAGTAGCCTCTCATTAAGGTATATCCTCGCAAGCCTCGCCACAGCTGCCGAAAGGTATCGTACGCCTTATGCTCAATACACCAATCTACCAGGGCTCGAACGTTACTCCACTCCGGTTCTAGCTCGCTGTAGTCTTGCCAGTCAAGCCAGCCATCAGCAAGCGGGGCCAGTAGCTGTAAATACCATTCGCTCCAGCGACTGTAAGCAGCCTCTTTGAAGGCTGAATCTTTCTTCAACTCAGAGCGAGCGAACTCTTGAGTTAGCGGATGCAACACGTAGTAACGCGAGTCAATTTTGTTGACAAGTGAAAGCCGGTACAAGCTAGATAGTTCTTGACTGCTATCTAACTTGCCATGAGGTAGCCCAGCAATGTAGTTAGCAGCCTGAGTAGAGAACTTCCCAGCAAAGAGTGCAGCAGCTATTAGCAGCTGATAGGCTAACTTGTTCTTTAGCTGTTTTAGAGAAGCCTCTACACAGTAACGAGCCATCTCACTAGGCTGTTGAGCCGTGCTCACAGGTCCTAACTCCGGCAGCTTGTTGTACACCGCTAAATAGCCAACGCTATAGGCTATAGCTAGCGGTAAACCACCGCTAAGCTGATAAATTTCTTGGGTTTGCTCAGGCCGAAGCTGAACGAGCTTTTTTTTGGCCTTGTGCTCAATCAACGAAAAACTAGGTTCTGCGGGCAAATAGTCAAGAGAGATGGTTTTACCAATGCCAAAGCGAGTACGACTCGTGAGAATAACCTTTACTGACTGAGGGAGCGATCGCACAAAAGACAACAGCCTGCGAGGGTTCTCCGTCGTCTCCAAATTATCCAAAATCAACAGCGTCTTATAGTTTTTCAGCACGCCATAGACAAACTCAATCTGCGCATCCAGCTGAAACGGCATACCGTCTGCGTAGTCTAATGTTCTTAAAATCTCGCGAATAATATCTTTCAGCGTACGGTCTGTCTGCCAGCGCTCCGATAGATGAGGCCCTAAAAACTCTTGAGACTGCGCAGAGGCAAACACAATTGCCTCAAACGTAGGGAGTTTACCGGTACGAGCGCGCTGCTGCACGGCTGCCAGGCAGCGATAAGCCACTTCCAAAGCCAGCGTCGTCTTACCAATACCACCGGGTCCGACAATGCTAATAATCGCGTCTGAGTAAGGCGCTGACAGCGTTGAGCACAGATCGAGAAGAACGTTCTGCGTATCGATAAAGTAGCTGTCGGGCCTGAGCGTCAAATTATGTAGCGGAAGACGCTGCTGTTGCTGAGCCGTTTGGATGAGCTTGCGGCTGAGCGTCGGCGTCATTTCTGTCAATCTACTCCCCTGAGAAGCTTTGTACTGAGCCCAAGCCTGATCAAACTTGCGGAGATTTTTATCGACAGAGGTATCCCACAGCTTGAGGGTAAAATCCCAAATATCCGATCCCCGGGTCTTAATTCGATTGTCTTCTAAAATGTCTAGCTTTTTCTGAAGAACTAGCAAAACTTCCCTAATATGCCCCTTAGAGACCGTCGTTGCCGATTCACTTGCAATCAGTTCTGCTAAAAAACTCAGCTTCGTTTTGATCACCAGCTTCGGTCTTGAGGAAAGCTCATCAATCCACCGGTACTCAAACAAATCTGAGGCATATGTCTGCGCCGCCATGCCTAGATCGGCACACTCCAGCAACTTCTTGAGCAGAATGCGAATACGGGCCCTTACTCTAGGGCTAGTACTGAGCTGTGGCATGTAGCAAGTGATTTTTGTAAGTGAGTTTTATGTATGTTCTAGGAGTTTTAAGGTTGGCCTTCTTAATAAATCTGACCGAGGGCAGGTTTAATTAGGTCAAATTTGGTAGGTCCCACTTTGGGAAATTCCCAAATCAAAAAAAGTAAGATTTTTCAATGTCCTTATTCTACAGGCTTTCTAGCACTTTATGAGAGCGTTTGCTTTGGGAATGTAGTGAAATCTACCATACATAACAGTTTGCAGATTATTTGAACGGTATGTACAAAAGCAGCTCATAAACGCATCAGTTAGCCTTCTCTTTTGTCAGTTAGCGGTAATTTACGTCGCATGATTCACATCACCTAGAGTTTCATATGGTAGTTATGCCCGAAGAAGTCTACTTACAAATCAATTTGGAGTCGCAGCAGGAGGAAGACAGCCTGAGGACTATTGATGTTTTTGGCGTACCCAGCGAACGATCAAAAAGTGGTGAGTATGAGGTGAGCGAACAGATATACGGATTCTTTGAACTCTTTGTTGCGAAAGAGCTGTTCAAAACTAATCGCACACTCTCTCAATACAGCTTTGAGTCCGTCAAAATCTGGCTATATGACACCCGTGAAAGCAGAGAAGCACAAGGCTACACGGTACCCTCGGCAGACCTTGAAACGATAAGGATTAGCTCTGAGGTAAAAGACTCTGAGCTGAAATACATTTCCGTGCTAGATGCGGGCCTCACAGAGACCCAAAGACCAACGTGGGAAACAGGATGTAAAGAGCTTTTGACGCCTCTATTTCAGCGGTTTATTTCACCAGAGGAGCCACCCGCTATTCTTCATGAGTTCTTACAAATGCGGCTAGGCGTAAAGCTTGCCAACAAGTTAGATCTTTACTTCAACATGCGAAAGAACATGTGTTTCGACGCATTGATTGTTCAGGCAAAGTAATCTAATTGAATCGAATTGAGAGAGTCATCTGTTTCGAGAAGCACGTTCAGCATACGGGTCTACAAGGAGAAGTCAAAACTAGATGGCAATTACTCTGAAAACAGACAAGCAGGGGTTATCAGTTATTGATCGGGCCAGGGTGGACAAAAATTGGACCGCGCTTGCACTCAGCTGGTGCGAGAAGGCAAATGTCTCTCTCTCTACTCTAAAGCGATTTCGGGAGAGAAAGGCTATCCAGAAAGATGCCTTTATTGCAATCTGTCAGGCGGTGGGGATCGACAATTGGCAGCAGGTCGTTGCCGGGGCTCACAGCGACGTTTCTATTTTGATGAGACGCTACCGCCAGTCTAAAAGAGTGATTGCAGAAGAAGTCCTCTCCAATCTGAAGAGCTTGGATGCCAGACTAGAGTTTGTAGCTCAGACGTTTTCTAACGATCCGGTTGAAGCACAAAGGCAAATTGAACATCTAACGATGCCTGGCAATTCTGAACAGGCCACATGTGCAGGCAGGAACTATCACCCGCTTGATTGCAATCAGCAAAGCCATCCATCAGGCGTTGACAACTTGGGAACTGCTCCAATAAAAGATCGGCAGAAGGAACCTAGAGAAAAGGAATATAGAGAAAAAGACCATAGAGCAGCAGCCACGCCGTCGGCATGCCATCGTTATCCCATCAAAATTGAGGCCAACGTCTCTATTATTCAAATCCTGATGGAAATCTAATAAAATCCTGACGGAAATCTAACAGGGATACCAGTAGAACCACAAATTGACGAAAAGGCGAATGATCTAAGCGGACGGCTCTGTATAATGTGTGCTTGAATAATTTGTGTCGAACTTCCTATCCTGTAGGATTTAACGCTGAAGTGACTGCAAAGAATAGCTATAGGTGTAAAGACTGTGGGTGAAGAAGATTCGAATAGGTCATCAGACTTGATAGAATCAGGCCCCGTCAAAGTGTCTGCCGGGCGATCGCTCGCCGAATGGGTTACCCTCACACTGTCCACGGTCATCTTGCTTGTCATCGTCGCCCTAGTCCTATACGACTGGCAGCTCAGTAAAAACATTCCACCCGCATTTCAAGTGGAGATCACTGAATCCACCCGCATTACAGCAGGCCACTACTACGTTCCGTTCTCTCTAAAGAATACTGGTGGTCGAATTGCCAGAACGGTGCAGGTAGTCGCAGAACTAAACCTACCCGATGGCAGTACTGAAACAGGCGAACAAGAATTTGACTTCCTATCGGGCAACGAGCGCAAAAAAGGGGGGTTCGTTTTTGAGCACAACCCTCAGTCTGGCGAACTAGTAGTTAGGGTTGCTAGCTTTGGGCTGCCCTAGTTCTGTCTGCAGCGCTCTTTCTGCAACGTGTGCTTTCCATAACGTATTCTTCAAGTTCTCTCGACTCAGGATGACGCTAGCGACTCACCGTCCATCTCAGCCGCCAAATCGCTCTCTAGCAAATACATTTCTAGCAGCCGGTCTACTTCGTCAACTTGCGCCGCCGGAATACTCATCGTAATGTAGCGCCGAGAGATAGCCGTACGCGGCTTTGCCTTCAAGATTAGGGTATTTGGCCGATCGTCATCCCAACCGAACGCAGTGATGCGCTCCCAGGGCTGCCAGGCAAAAGAATACGTAAAGCCCTGTTCGTGCAATTCCAAATTGCTCTGGCCAAAGGCAATAAACAACAGGGCAATCGTCCACCAGCAGGCCAGCTTAGCAATACCTGAAAAAAGCACAACAGGCGGCACCAGCCCATCTGTAATCTGCTGAATTAGGGGTAAGGTCATAGTGATCGCAACCCCCACTAGCAACAGCCCTAGCCAAAAGAGCACTTTGGTCTGAAGCGTTGAGTCCACCCGCAAAAGCAAGTCACCAGCCCGCTTTTTACGGATGGGCCAGCTCGCTAACCAGACCCACACGCAGACAGCGTAAAGCAAGTACAGGGCAGATAGCGCTGATTGTCCCGCGAAAAATAATAACAGCGACAGCAAACCACCCAACAGCAACCAAGGCAGCGCGTAGGCTGTATTTTGACGGGCTGCCTGCGGTCCTAGCGCTTTTTGAGTGAACAAGTAGGCGATCGCAACAGGAACTGCCAACCCCAGTAAAAACAGCCCAATTATTTGCAGCATATCCACCTTTTACCTTCAACTAAAAAAAGCCTACCACTCCCTCAGCACTCCCCTGGCACTGCATACAGCGAGATTCAACCAAACAGCTCACTTCATCGGCGTCGGCCAACGCTAGCGAGCAATCGTATCTTCTAACGCTACTTTCAACTCTTCGGTCAGCGCCGCGACCGCCTGACGACCGGCCCGTCGATTCTGCTGATAGTCAGCCAGCCGAGGAGAAACGGCTATTGGGGGCTGTACCGTCATCTTCACCCAGCGTTGGCCCAGTCTAGGTCTACCTGGGTAGGTACGCTGACTCAAACGGGCCAGCATGTCAGACATCAGTAAAGTGACTTCCGCACAGCGCTCAAAAGAAGGTTTCTCCTTCAAATAGACATCGTCTACAGCGACAAAGCTCTCCACCATACGCATATGGAGTTCTCGTAGGCTAGCTTCTTGAGCAACCCAGTCCGCCAACCCTTCTGCCAGCGGAGAACGCGTCGAGTCATCGGGAAAATCTTCTCGGTAAATCACCTGCCAGCTAGCTTCTTCCACCCGGCGACACCGATCGACCAAAGTACCTTTGCTAGACAAGTTAAAGAAGCTTTCTGACACCTGCAAGGCTCGATCTAACAGCCGCTGCAAACGTTTAGAACACACTGAAGGAGAGTTTTGTGCATCATCTAGTGCCTGTTCACTTGGTACCTGGTCATCTGGCGTCTGGTCACCTGGCACTTGGTCACCTGGCACTTGGTCACCTAGTGTCTGGTCACCCTGCGTCTGGTCAGAACAAGTCGCTCCTATCTTTGGATAAAAGCGATCGTAAAATGTTTCTAACGCTGTAATCAAATGCTCGCCCAGTCGCAAAATTCTTAGGTAACAGTCTTTATCTGCTGTCGCCGCTATACTCGCGGTCTCTATTGTTTGATCAAGACCACTGCGGTTTTCTAGCTGAGATAGCAGCGCCGCTAATTTTGGCCAGTTGGCCTGCACATAGCGATACTGAATGCCAATCGGCAAAATATAGACTGACTCAGGTCGCTGCTCTCGCTGCAAATCTTCTGCACACCAAAAACCAAGCTGCGCCACCCCAGGCTCCAGTGGCCCAAGGCGCTCGCTATGTCCATTAGTTGCCCCTTCAGGTGCTAACACCATTGGCATAGATCCCTCTGTCAGCAGCTTACGAGCAGCTTTCAGACCGACCCAGTCAGGCCGACGCCCCCTGCGGATAGGCGTACCTCCCATACGTGAGAGCAGCCAGCCCAATCCTCTCCCTGCCCAAATGGTCATTCCTCGCTCATACAAAAAATGAGTATGTATTGGCTGCTGTAGCTTTATTCCTCTTTTTTTAGCCGCTTTCGCGACGGCCCTAGAGCACAGATACAGTCCGCTAAGCGGATCGTCTACTTCCACATGGCGCACCGCCATCAAAAACCGAGATTTACCGGCTTCTAGCTCTGCATACAAATCGACTAGCCTATCTACATTCTCAACTTCAATCCGTTGAATACCAACGGGTAGCCAAGGACGAATACGGATCTTGAGTAGCAGCGGCAGCAGCCTGTGCACTACTCGCATAACCCAAGGATTGTAGGCAGCAGGAATAAACTTAAGTGGCGGCTGAAGCGTACGCGGAGAAGGAGGCATGAAGAAAAGACCAGTAATTGCTAGCTTCGACTACGCTCAACCGTCGGCAGTAAAAAGGCTGTCAAGAATGGAGAAATAGGAATAGTTGAAGTCGAGCCAGATAAAGCAAGCCAGATAAGGCAAAAAATAGATACACAAAGGGCCAGAGCACTACCTAAGCATGCTCTGGCCCTAGTATCAAATTAGGATGACTGGATCGCGGGTAACTAACACAGTCAAAGCTAGTTAGGAATCACCTGAACCATTAGCGATCGCCGATCGAAAGTCTGAACCTTACTAACCTTCGCAAGGTCCTCTACCACCCGGTTCAGCAGATCAGTCGCCCGGTCGCGGTGCTGGTGCTCGCGGCCTCTCAGACGAACCTGAAACTTAACGGAGTCGCCGCGCTCTAGCCATGCGATCGCTTTATTAATGCGCACCTTATAGTCAGAGTCGCCGACATTGGGGCGGAGTCTAACCTCTTTGACCTGAGATCGGGCGCTTTGCTTTTGGCGCTTACGGCTTTGATATTGCTGCTTGCCGTGGTCCAAAATTTTGGCCACTGGTACATCTTGGTCAGGTGAGACCACCACAAGGTCCAGCTTGGCCGCTTTTGCTAAGGCCAGAGCCTCTGACGTTTCGGTCAAGCCACGATTATTACCTTCGTTGTCAATCAGAAGAACCTGTGGGACTCGGATCTGTTGATTGATGAGTGGTTTCTTAGCGATTGTATTTTCCTCTTATTAGAACGCAACAGGGTATTTTAACGTTTGCATAGGGTCCAATGAATGGAGTTCTAAAGTCCGACCTAAAATGCCTGCACCTAAATGCCTAAACTTAAGCACCTATGCTGATGCTGTCATCGACTTTTTTAATAATCGATTCCTATATATATGACATTTTAGGCTAAGTTGCTAGGGTGACATCACACCCTAGCAACGTGTCTTTACAAAGGCCGGTACAAAGGCCGGTTTCACCCGCTAGCAGCAGCCGTCTTAGATGCGTACACAGCCGCCATCAAACAGGGGAACTGTCATGCTGAAGTTTTCACCATAGGTGAGCTTTTGCTCCGCTAAAATGCCCAACGCAATCTGCTCTCCCATCCGGATGGACTCATAGTAGTCGGTGAAGAAGTGCACACCTGCCCAGTCTCGCCCAATCGAGATATTAGACGCGAGCTTATTAAGCTCACCTTCTACCGTCAGCGTGAGACACGGGTCTTGTACAGAGGTCAGCTCGCTGCCATCGGTAGACACCACATAGGGCCGAGGCAACACATAGCCATGGTCAAAAAAGGCTTTAAGAATGGTGACACAAGCACCCGCGACCGTGGCATGGCCCGCACCGTAGGCCGGGTGCATAGGCGACCCCTCAGCAAAGGCCATCGGCAACAAGTACACATCATCGCGGTCGAACTCATAACAGCTATGGCCAAGTTCAGTTCGATACTGCTCGTTTTGGGCTTTATTATGCAGCGCTACCTTATGCAGGGTCTCGCTGATGTGATTGCTCAAATCAGCAACAGGCGCTAGAGCAGGCAGCTGAGTATTGCGCCACTGATGAATTCGACCGGCGATCACCTCCGGACGCAGGCGACGATGCACATTAAATTTTTGATAGCGTACGGCTTTGAGCGCTCTAGTCGCCACCTCAGTCACCAGCGACAAAATGTGCGGACCGCCGAAGTGAGCAAACCCCTGCTGATGATCGATAGTGTCTTGCTCTTGAAAAGGGATGCCAGGATCAAACGGCACGCGCATGGCGATCATCGATAGGCAGGCGTTGAGATAAGCCTGATACAGCGCATCGTAGTGAACGTAGGTCGCCAAATCGCGAGGGGTGGCAATAAACCGATATTTGTTTTCACCGTTCTCATAGGTTTCTGCGCCGCGCAGGTCCGCGCCATTTTGCACGTCGAGCCACCACTCCCAGGTGATCATATAGTCGCGATTGGGCGTAGCCGTACGCACCTTGTGGTCAAACACCATGGCACCGTACGCAACTAGGCCATCAAGCACGCCGTCTTTATCACTCCCTAGCTCAGGCGTTCCCCGACAGAGAAACTGAGAGATATAAGGACCCTCTGTGTCACCAAAAGCAGTCCCTCGAAAAGCATTGTCAGGGGTCAACAGCCCGCGGCGGCGATTGTTCTCGGTTTCAGAGAGCGGTAGCGGAGTAGATTGAAACCAGTCAAGATTGTTTAACCGCTCAATGGCCGCCGCAACAGTCGCCGACGAGCTGAACTCAGTAAACGGCACATCTCGCAAGAGCGCCATTTCGTACACTTCAGCGACTTCAGCGACAAACTCAGCACTGTCTACCGTCGGCGCAGGCGGCATCGCCAAAGACTGAGCATCCGGACCTTCTAAGTCAAAAGCCAGACCGGCGGCGGCGCTTTCCCAGGCACGGACCTCTACGCTTTTGCCCTGACACTGCGTGTATTTCGATTTCCACTCTACTGGTTTATCAGATTTATCAGACACAGCATGGCCAGTTCCTTTAGGGCCTAGCGGCGTATCTTGAAAATCGCGGGTACTGCCAGAGTCAATGCCGCGAACAAACTTTTGGTAGTCAGCTGGATTGCAGATCAGGCCATCTTTTTCGTCGGGAGGCATGCCTTTGGTGTAGTTCGCTAGGTGAGACGCCTTGGCTGGTCTGTATTTGTTGTCAGGCTCATCGAAACGGTACTTGAGTTCTTCACCATTGGCCTGCTGCTGTGCATGTGGCCGATCGTAAGCTAGTTTGGCAGCTGCTATGCGGCGCTCTAACGCCTGTTGTTTGCGAGCAGTCATAAACTTATATCCTTATCAGGAACAATTGCTTGATAGGACTAAGCTACGAAATCTGCTCAGCAACAGTCAGTACCCACGCGGGTGATTATGTTACTGACGATACATACACAATTTAAAGAGAAATGCTCAAGCAGGTTATGTTACAACCGCTATGTCGTGAACAGCATCCAGGTTACTAGGCCCACACTAAGCCCAAAACTTAACATGACAGGTGTTAGCCAAGCCGACAGCCGCGCCGGAAACTGATGGATGCGAGAGAGACCGCTATGCAGAGCAATAAATGAATGAGAGAAAGACCACATCGCCCCCATGCCAAGGCCAATCAAGGCTAGCAGCGCACCGAGTTCTCCCCAACCAATGCCCTCCAAGTAAGCAGCAACCCGTGGCCCGATAGCCACAAGTAATGTCAACAGGCCGAGTGGTAGCAGCGTAGTCCCTAAAATAAAAATATCAGCGGCCCACAGCCCTCGAATGCGGAGCCGCAGCCGGACAACAGAGAGAATTAGCACCATGGCCACAAAAGTGAAAGCGCCCACCGCCCACAGGCAAGAGGCCACTAGCCAGGTGTTATTAACAAAGGATTGCGACGCACCTAATACAAAATACAGATTGGCTAAAACAGCCAGACCATACCCAACAATTGTATGTTTGCCTGCCGGAAGCTGTTGGTAGACGGGCACAACTTCGCCACCTGGATTGCTGATTAATCTGAGTAAGGTCGTAGCACCGCCAATCAGTCGGCGGTGGAACGGCATGCTTGATTCAGGTCGAGAGCTAACACCAGGCGCCCAATAGGTTGCTTTTTTGGCAGGACCAGAAAGATTTCGCGATCCCTTTCGAGACGGCATACGGGGCGGGCGGACTGGCGTCTTTTCTCCTGTTTCAGAGTTGTTTCGAGGCGGCGGGCTCGGCTGCCTATTCCAGGGTTTGTAAGGTGGCGGTTCTACCGCTTCGCCAGCAGACTGTTCGAGAGTCGTATCCTTGGCGGCAGACGTCTTTTCCCGAGCGGGCGATCGCTGATTTGAATGGCGAGACGGACGGCGATTGAAGCGCTGCAAAAGGGGCTGCGTAGCTCGCTCCCAGCTGCGTACAAGTAGCCGCTTGGGCCAAGCTAAACCGGCCGGACCTAGCGCCTGTAAGGCTTGCTGCACGGCCTGATAATTAACCAAGTCGCCCTGTTCACGGTAGAGCTGAGCACTACGACGAAAGTCTTTAGCCGCATCGTCCAAATCGTTAAGGTCTTGCGCGGCCACTGCTCGCCAGCGGTGATAGCGAGCTTCTTCTGGGTCGCAGTTGATCGCATGGGTAAACGCGGCGATCGCACTTTGCACATACCCTAGCCGATACCGAGCGAGGCCTTGATAGTAGTAGCTTTTACCTTCGGTGGCGTTTAGCGCGATCGCCTGCTGGCAGTCAGATAAAACCCCCGAATCATCCTTTAGCAAATAGCGCACTTCCGCCCGGCGCAAATAGGCCTCAGCAAACCGATCGTCCAGCGCGATCGCCTGAGAATAGTCTTTAATAGCAGCTGGGTAGCGATGAGCGATCGCATGATGAATGCCCCGGATATAAAAATCTGTTGGGGTTTGAGGTGAATCATTTTCATTGCCCCTATCAGCAACACTCTCAGTGCTGTGCCCAGACGATCTCGTCGCAGAGTCGGGCCAAGCGTTCCACTGACTATATCGCTGAGCCGACAGCTGATCGTAGCGATGGCGTCTCACCCGGTCGATTAGCACTTCGTAGGCTTCGCGCAATGCCTGAAATCGAGCGGCTGCTTCAGGTTCGTTAGGGTGCAAATCAGGGTGATACTGACGAGCCAAACGACGAAAGGCCGCTTTAATCTCAAGTCGACTTGCAGTAGGTGATACCCGAAGACGACGATAGTAATCACCGGAAGAAACATCCATAGCTGGAAATTATGAGGGCAAAAAACAAAAAAGCGTTGCTAACTTTTGAAGTTGACGCTGCACTTAAAAAGCAAAAAGCAGAACAGCATTGCACCGATGAGCTGACCTGCGCCGACTCATTCTAACGGGTTTCTCACCCGTTGATTGTTCAGATATACAGCGGTTTTCAACCAAATCCTTTTGTTTTTAACTTGCTACTGAAACAATCAACAAAATGCAGGTACTATTTGCTACTAGCTTGTACTGAGTGACTAAACGCCGCAGCGCTTCAGCTCAGCGCTGATTTAAAGCACTAGCTGATCAAAAGCACTAATCGATCCGTGACCGATCGAATCTGTAACCGATCGAATCTGTGGCTGAACAATCTGTGAGTGACTTGTCAGGTTCTATTTTCAATAAAAGCACCGAATCACTAAAACGGCTGACTTTAGAGGCCCAGCTTAAGCAAGCTTAAAGAGAACTTAAGCTATGCTGTCTTCCACTGCACACTCGCAGCATAATTTAATTCGCACTTGTTATGGTTTTAGAAGTCGCTGTTCTCAACGTCAAGCCATCAATGACCCAGTCCTTTGAAACGGACTTTGCACGGGCAGAAAAGATTATTTCCGCAGCCGATGGCTATCTCAACCACACGCTCAAGCGTTGCATAGAGCAGCCAAACCAATACCTGCTACTGGTTAACTGGGCAACACTAGAGTCTCATACCGAAGGCTTTAGAGGCTCAGAGGCTTATCAAACGTGGAAGGCGCTGCTCCACCACTATTACGATCCGTTCCCAACTGTAGAGCACTATGAAGCGCTGAATATAGAAGCGCTAAATATAGAAGCGCTAAATATAGAAGAGCTAGATATGAAGATCTAGCGCGGCGAAGGCCCTTGGTATCAGAAGGCAGCATCGCAAAGCTCAAAATCTCTTCCAGACGCTGATCCCAACACCTTAAACTCTACCGCTATTTCAACAGCGGAACCGCTAGCACTACATCTAAAAACGCAAACACAGCGCGAGGCAGTACAGCGCTCTCTAAGATGGCTACGCCAACAACACGCTCTAGGGGTTCTGGTAAAGACTTTACTCTGACATTCTCAGGAATAGGCTCAGCTTCTAGCCGAGAAAGTACCGCAGCGCCGAGACCTTTGGTCACTAACCCCATCAGCGTAGAATCTTCTCTAACCGCATAGTCAATCGGCAGGTCGTAGCCAAACTGAGCCAAATGCTCTTCAACAAGGGTGTTGTGGTGTATCGATCGCTTGTTGGCAACCCGAGCATAGCTTAGCAGTTGCTCCCAGGTCATCGGCCCTGTGTCTTCACCTGGCGGCAACAGCGCAACAAAGTCGTCCCGAAAAAGCTCCCACGATTGAAAGCCTGAAGCAGTAGGCAATAGGGTAAAGCCTACATCTGCATGTCCTCCATGCAGGGCCTCCTCCACTTCTGAGTAGCGATCGTACTCAGCAATCTCTACGCTCAGGCTAGGATGCTGCTGCTGAAAGCGAGCAATAACGCTGGGGAGCACGTGGGTCGCAACCGTACGCACCGTTGCGACGCGGACGCGGCCTTTAAGCAGACCCTTTGCCTGCTGAGCCGTCTGCTGGATATCGGCCAGCATTGAAAGAACAGCTTTTGCCTGCTGACAAATTTGCACGCCTAGAGGCGTGAGCACCGCACCTGAACGACCCCGCAAAAGTAAAACTACGCCCAAATCAGACTCTAACGTTGCGATCGCATGGCTGACAGTAGACTGAGCCAGCCCGAGCTTTAGCGCAGCTCCACTAAAGCTTCCTTCTTCAGCGACAGCCACTAAAGCCATTAACTGCGAATTCTTTAGATGGCCTACCTTTTTCATAGCTAATCCTACAGCCAATAACAAACGGGCGCTTTTTGCCTGTATCCAGTAGACCGGAACGCGCTTCCTTTCCGCTATCGCTTTTATCGATACTAGCCATCACGCTCATACGTTGTTAGTGGTTCACGCGATCGCTACGGTAGCAATATCGTTTCATCGCTCCCCTGAGCTTCTTCTTCTTATGCAGATTCGTTTGGCTCAAGCCGCAGATCTCACCGACCTGATAGATCTTATTCATCTCAAAGCAGGCTTCGATGGTTGCCCTAACGCAGTGACCGCCACTGCCGAAAAGCTAGAGGCAACACTATTTTCTCGGCAGCCCATGGCCTACGTCCTGCTCGTAGAAGTGTCTTCACCAGCAGATCCTTCGCAAACAGCGCCTGTTGGCTTTGCCAGCTATCACTTTACCTATTCCACCTTTTTGGCCCAGCCCAGCATCTGGCTGGACGACTTGTTTATCAAGCGTGAATATCGCAATCAAGCCATCGGGACCCAGCTGATTCAAACGCTTTGTAAAATCGCTCAAGATCGCGGCTGCGGCAGGATTGATTGGACCGTAGATGTGGATAATGCCGCAGGGATTCGCTTCTATCAGCGCCAGGGCGCTCGGCTGCAAACGCAGGTCCACCTCTGTCGGCTGAATCAAACGGCCATTCAATCAGCTGTTCAGTCCGCGACTCAAGTACCTGCTTAATCAAAGTCGGTGGTTTAAACAAACCATCATTCACATCCCTTTCGTATCTCTTCTTCGTATCTCTTCGATGCAAACACAGCCATCCCAATCACCTATCGACTTAATCGCCGCTTTAGCGATTTCTTTCGTCCTTTTAGTGACCAGTGCCACCCGTGGCATTTTTATCGCCTATCCGCTGCTGGTTGCGCTTAGTCTATTTATCTGCGTTTTACTCAAACGAGGCTTCGCCCTAAAGGCAGTCCTCCAGATGGGCCTCAAGGGCGCTAGCCAATCGCTTCCCGTCGTACAAGTCTTGCTGCTAATTGGCATAATAACGGCAATATGGATGGCTGCCGGTACAGTACCAGCGCTGGTGTACTACGGTACGGGATTGATATCTGGGCAGTTCTTTCTTCTGTGGGCTTTTTTACTCACCAGCGCGGTGTCTATATTGTTGGGCACTTCGTTTGGCGCGGTAGGCACTATTGGTATTGCACTGATGGTGATTGCTCGCGGTAGTCAGGCACCCGTAGAGCCAGTGGCAGGCGCAATCATTGCAGGGGCCTTTTTGGGCGATCGCTGCTCGCCTATGTCGTCTAGCGCTCATTTAGTCGCCAGCATCACGCAGACCAATCTCTACGTCAATTTGCAAAACATGGTCAGGAGCAGCCTCTGGCCCTTTGCCATTTCTATTGCCTTCTACACAGCGCTTTCGCTAGCTTATCCAGTTCAGCTAACCGCAACGCCCATTACTGCAACGCTACCTGAGCTGTTTAATTTAGGACCTGTTGTGCTAGCCCCAGCAGGGGCTGTTTTGCTATTGGCCATCTTACGGGTCGAAGTAAAGCTGGCCATGCTAGTCAGTATTGGCATGGGAATTGCGATCGCACACACACTGCAAGCCTGCCCACTCATTACCCTGTGCAAATTTGCCCTCTTCGGCTATCAGCTAGAGCAGTCTTCACCCCTAGAGTCCATACTCCTTGGCGGGGGCCTTTTGCCCATGGCCAAAGCGACCGTAGTGGTCCTCATTTCTACCGCCTTTGCAGGCATTTTCTCTGGCAGTCACACGCTGAGCTTTCTCAACGGTTGGCTTAGCCGTCTGCGCAACCGCCAGCAGCTAGCGCAGGCTACCACCTTCGTCAGCCTGCTCACCAGCCTGTTTGGCTGCACCCAAACGATCGCTATTGTCCTCACCGGACAAATCATGCAGCCCTACTACCAGCGCCTATCAGCGCCCGCCGCACATCACACCCAAAAACAACAGGCTCAAAACAATACTCAGAATAACGAACAGCTAGCGCTAACCATTGAAGACACTGCCGTTGTCATCGCTCCGCTCGTTCCCTGGAACATCGCCAGCCTAATTCCAGCCACTCTCTTAATGGTAGGCGCAGGCTTTATTCCGTACGCGCTCTACCTGCTGCTGCTGCCAGTATTTACCTTCTTTAGACCTAGCGATCGCCCGATTACGATGAACGCTCAAAGAAAAAATCCTGCCACGCTGTAGTCGTCTACGCTCCGTTGAGATTCTGCGCTCTATTAAGAGTCCGCGCTCTATAAAGCTCTGTCTATAGGTAATAGGCAACCCACCGCATCAAACACTAATATCATCGAAATATGACGATAAATCTCATCCTATGACCGACCCTCGACAGCAGTCATCCAACCAGTTTTCACAGGCGATCGCAACCGCAGAACAGCTCGGTGACATGGTCTCGGCAGTCGGCACGCAAATTTTCAACAAGGTATCTGCCTCCGCCGTCGAAACCACGTCCCGATTTAGCGAGGTCGCGGCAGATTCGGCCCATCAGGCCATAGAACAAACAACAGAAAGCATGGGCGAAACCCTCAGTCCCATCGCCGAGAACCCTGCTGTTGACTATGTTGCCAAGGTGCCTGGTCTAGGCTGGCTCACTAGCGCACTAGGCCGGGTTGACAAAGCCAGCGCACTGGAAGATGTTCTCAAGCTCAAGCAAAAGCATCCCAACGACTCACCAGAAGAACTTGCTCATCACATTATTGTGGACTTTACCCTCAAAGCGGGTGGCGTCGGCTTAGCAGCCAACATTATTCCTCCGATTGCCCTGGGGCTGTTTGCGATAGATCTAGCAGCCGTCTCTGCCCTGCAATCTGAGATGCTATATCGCATCGCTGCCGCCTACGATTTCGACATCTCTGACCCAGCCCGCAAAGGGGAAGCACTCACCATATTCACCCTATCTTTAGGGACGTCTACCGCCGTCAAGGCTAGTCTGGGCGTTGTGGAGCTAGTGCCGCTCGTCGGCGCTGCTGTCGGCGCTAGTAGCAACGCAGGAATGCTATACAGCTTTGGGACTGCCGCATCGCAGTTTTACAAGAAAAAACGAGAAAAGCAGTAGAGACTCAATGACTGCTGCCGAGAAGGAAAGCAGTTCTTAGATCGCTTCTTAGCGCGCTTGTAGCGCTTAGAGAGTGCCTGGTTAGATATTCAGACTGATTAGATACTAGAAACTGAATATCACAGGCGAGTTCTAGCAGCCAAGCCACTACGAGGCAGGCCATAGCAGGCCCCATAGCAGGGCCCCACAGCAACCCATAGAAAGCCAGCGTGCCCTAGATTAAGAAAGGGTTAATAGATTAAGATAGGACCAATGGAGCAGGTGATGTAGACATTACACAATTGGGGTTACCAGCTTTTGCAAAGCCGGTACGAAATACCTGGATTTGACCTCTTATGACCAAACGTCTTTTACCCCGTCGCTTTTCGCGCACGCTTGGACCTGAAACTGCAAAAAAAGGGCTAAAAAAAAGGACAGGAGTCGTTCGGCTACTCAAACTCTACAGCGCAGCATTGTTTTTTCTGTGTGTTGTTGTTTTTATCAGTATCGTAGAGCCGCAGATTGATATCGGTACTTTGACTCGGGACAGCGCGGCCACATTTAAAGGGCATCAGCTGACAGGACTGGTTTCCAATATCGGCATTTTACTCTGGGCAGTTGCTGCCAATACTTGCATCTTTTCTTATGCAATCTACCGCCGACTAGAGCCGACTCACCCGCTCACTCGATTTTTTCTTTGGTTCGGCTTGTTTACGTCTGCGCTTTTAGCTGACGATCTTTTCATGCTGCACGAAGAAGACTCAATGTATCACTTTCCTGAAACAGTGTTGTTCACAGTTTATTTGAGCTTTTTGCTAATCATACTCAAAAGTTTTCATCGACACCTGTTCCAAAAAAAGTCTGTTCTCTTTTGGCTATCTTTGTTGTTTTTTGGGCTATCAATTGCTATTGACGTCCCAGACTACGGCGTTCCGATCAAGGGCATGGTATTTATAGAAGACTCTTTGAAGTTTTTAGGCATTGTTAGCTGGACAGGCTTTTTAGTAGGTACCAGTTTTCGTACGCTGACAGCAACTTTGGCCCGTCGCTAAAACGCTTGAATTCGCCAGAAACTACAAAGGACGTAGAAACGGCCCTCAGGGCACCTGCTCACGGTTTCGCACAAGAGTGAATCATCTGCAGCATTAGGTCGCGGTAGCGCTTAGCAATAATTTCCCACCTAAAGCGTTTAGCACTCGCGAGGGCTTTTGAGGTCCAATCGCTCGCAAGCGCCTTTTTAATATTTTCCGCGTAGCTGCTAGCGTCTGTTACATCACAAAGAATGCCGGCCTCTGCAACAATAAACTGCCTGAGCGCATCATCAGTTGTAACCACTGGCAAACCACTCGCCATTGCTTGAGTATAAACATTGCCAAAAGGTTCTTGTATAGAAGAGAGGGTAAATACATCTACGCTTCTATAAACCATCGGCATTTGGTCGAAGGGATAGGTACGAATAGAAAACCGAGCTGGACCGATCAGCCGGTTTCCCATCGACCGATAATACTCACGATCTGCGCCGTCACCACAAATCAACAGGCTCACATCCCTCAGCTTAGAAACCGCTTGAATCGCCAAATCCACACGCTTGTGTCCCTGACGATTTAACGAAGCCACGCAAAGAACAATTGGTCCAGGTAGCGCTAGGTCAAGCCTGTCGCCCAAGGGCGTAAACCTTTGAAGATCTACGCCGTTCGGAATGATAGAAACAGATTGAGCGGGTTGTACTGCATGCGCGAACTGTCGCATCTCTTCGGAAAAAACGACCAGGTGATCTGGACGAAACTTAAGGTCTCGGCGCAGCGGCTTTCCATTTGAGAGCAAACCGTTGTGTGCCTTATACAGCACGGGTGTTCCTAATACTTGCCTGACGAGCGCTGCCACCGCAAGCCCACCGTAGCTGTTACAAGGAAAAATAAGATCGGCAGGGTGGTGCAACAGCCGCGCCGCACAGGGAAAAAAGCTAGTCAGGTGCTCAATTACAATATCTGGATTGGTAGAAATCTTCCTTAGTGCCCTATTTAAAGGAGGAAACTGAATTAGTTTGCGAGCCCGGTTTCGTGGAACTCCACCCGCGGGGTAGTAGTGAGGAATTTGGGCGTCACCCCCTAGCAGTTCTACATCGAAGTAACGATCCAAATGACGCGCCATTTCAATAGCAAAGTTTTCGGTTCCACCACTCCAGTTGACGCCAGCACTAGGGTGCACAATAGCAATACGATACTTTGAAGCGCTGCTGTCAGAACCTCTAGAAACAGGTGTTCTAGTCATAGAATGAGCGAGAGGAAGGGACCCATAAAAAGTCTAAATATCAGCAGAATTCAGAGATTTGGGCTTTGGCGAATAAAAGGCTAGAAAAATATGGTGGCCGTAGCCGTTAAAGCCTTATACTCTGGGCCTTATTCCCTGGACCTTATTCCCTGAGTCTTATTCCCTGAAGTCTGTGTAATCTTTAGTGTCCTATCATACAAGCAGGGAGGAGCAGGCTAAGCAAAACTACTTAAGACTTGTTACAGGCTTTATCTTGCGCTGTTTTTCTTCTTCGACTAAATAAGAAATTCAAGGAAACAGTTGCGCAATCAATTTTCCCTGGTTATTATTGCTAGACTGACAGACTTCAAAAATGACTCTAACAGCGTTAGAGAGAGAACTCATGATTAAGCATCCTGCTGTGACCATTCGCCAATAGGCACTCTGCACAAAGTCGTAAGACTAGAACCATGAAGCCATGAAACCTCAAGGGAATCCAGCTGTAAGAATAAGGCCGTAGAAGTAAAGCCTAGAAATACAGATCTAGAAATAGAACCGTAAAAGAGCCGGTATCCCTGCACATCAGCATTTCACCAATATTTAGGAGGTCCGACGATGTTCTTAATTACCTTTTCCACTGGCTATCGGTCTTAACTGAACGTAAGCCTTTTACCATTACCGTCAAAGGCTAGCCTCTACCTGGGCTGCGAATCTAGAAACAACCTACCGTCTGACAGCTCTGACGGCGGCTTATGTGCGGACTGCTGTTGCGAACTATTATCGCGACAGCTTCGACATTTCGCCTGTCTGCCAGCGATCGCACCTCTGATCGCGCATCTGGCGGTATCTGCTGTCTATCAACAAATTAAACCAACCAACACATTAAACAGATTTTTTAAGCAATCTGCATCTGCGCCATTGTCTCAGGCGCTGGCGCGGATGCCATGTGGTGGTGAATTGTTTTCAAGATAGTTACGGCTGTTCTTTTATTCAACAGTTAAGTAGTGGTTCATAGCCCTATCAGCGTTATTCAACGCTGAAAGCTTTCAGCGTCTCAAATTCTCATACCTCAAAACAAACGCAATCTCGAAACTTGCGCAAGCTTCTACCTTCTTTGGTCTAATCTCGTCATGCAAAAGTTTTTCAACATCTTGGGCTACTACCGAGACTATTGGCGGATCACTGTTTTTAGTGCAACCATCATCAGTTTCTTTCAGCTTATTGACCTCTTTATTCCCTACGCGACGGGCCAAATCCTCAACATTATCTCTCAGCAGTCAGTCGATGCCTTCTTGCAACAGCGTATCGATCGAGTTGCGATCGCACTGGGCCAAACACCCACGCCGCAATTCACACTTTGGACGCTCGTCGCGCTCATTGGTCTCTCCTCTGTCCTGCTAGCACCGCTTCAACCCTTGATTGGTGGGTGGTTTAGCTGGGATACGGCTTTTCGCGCTCGCCGCGATCATGCCGAAGCAGCGCTCAAAAAAATCCTCACGCTTCCACTAGAGTTTTATGACGAAAACAACCCAGGCAGAATCTCTGCCAGGGTCGCCAAAGGACTCTCTAACTTTACCTGGACCTATCCAGGGCTAGTGGCCATGCTGATTCCAAAGGCAGTTCGAATTATCGGTGTTTTTGCGCTGACTGCGCTGATTGACTGGCGCGTTGCCACCCTGCTACTACTCTCGGTCGGTGGCATTTTGGCCTACAGCTTTATCGGGCTAAAAGATCTCTCTAGCAGAGAAGAAAAGCTTGATAAATATATGGAGAATACTGATAGCCGCAACTCCGAAATTATCACCAACATCAAAACCGTCAAAGCCTTTGGTAACGAGCTGACAGAGCTGCAACGTCAAACCCAGCGATTGGATCGTGAGTTCAAAGTGATTGACTACCGCGTTCACAAGGGATACACGCTGCTCAGCGGCTTTCAGCGAACGGTTGTACAGCTCTGCATGTTCATTGTCTTAGCTTCAACCCTTTGGCTCACCGTCAACAACAGAATCTCTATTGGACATTTCATCACCGTGCTTACTATCGCCAGCATGGCCTACGCGGAGGTTGATCCAATCTGTGATTTGGCCGAAATGTTCGCGCGGCGCTATGCACCAATGGCCCGGTTCCAAGAGTTTACCGCTTTGCCTCCCGGACGCGATGCTGGCGCGCTGTTGCCCAACGGACCTGACTATCAGTTCACAGGCAAGGTTCACTTTCAGCATATGAGCTTTGGCTACAGTGCCAACAACCCAGTGCTAAAGGACATTAATCTGTTGATTCAGCCACGTAAAACCGTGGCACTGGTAGGGCGCTCCGGCTCCGGCAAATCTACGCTGGTAAAACTGTTGTTCCGCTACTTTGAGCCGGATACTGGCAACATTTTGATCGACGGTACCGACATCCGGCAGCTGGATGTTAGCAGCTACCGTAAGCGACTGGCAATCGTGCATCAGGAGGTCGATATCTTCAATGGAACGCTGATGGAAAATCTGCTGTACGGTAATCCTTCAGCTAGCTTTGAAGAGATTAAAACCGCCTGCAAAATTGCCCAGGCTCATGACTTTATTACGCAGCTAGAGAAGGGATATTTCACAACGGTTGGCGAGCGCGGCGTACGGCTCTCTGGCGGACAAAGGCAGCGCATAGGTATTGCCAGAGCGCTAATTGTCAATCCAGATGTGCTGGTGTTTGACGAAGCCACTTCTAGCCTAGATTACGAGTCCGAACGAGCGATTCAAGTAGCCATGCGATCGCTCTTTGGCACCCGCACGCTGATCATCATCGCCCACCGTCTCAGCACCGTCCGCGATGCCGACAAAATTGTCGTACTAGACAAAGGCTGCGTTAGCCAGGTGGGTAGTCACGATGAGCTGCTAGAGGAAGGGGGGCTTTACCACAGGCTACATGCACTGCAAGCGAATGGAGAACTTATCGATTGATGCGCTCGATTGATGCGCTCGTTCGCTGCGGCGCATTCCTTCCTAATTCCGAAGGTGTGTAATCACACACATTTGATTACACACCTTTGATCACACACGTCTGATCACAATCGAATGCATTTATGCACGTCGTTCGATCATCTTTAGAACACTGTGCGAGCACGAGTCAGCAAACTGCTAACCGAGTCTCTTTGCTCAGGGTCTAAATTGTCATCGGCAACCTGTTGCAGCCTATCAAACCCGTCTTGTTTCGCCTGGTCATCTTCTAACCAGGTATAGCCATTGGCCAGGCGACCAATTACGCTGACACACCGTTCCTGGCAAAAGTCGCTATCTGTTTCTAGCTGTTGCGTGGCTTCTGCTAACAGCCGCTGGGCTGTTGCGTAGTCTTCTCTCCTTGCCGCCGCACGAGCGAGTATCGCTAGCTGACCCGGTGTATCTAACGGATCAAACTGAACTTCTTTGAAGAAGCGCTCTAACATGGCCAACCTCTCTTGTGCCAACTCATCATCTACCGTTTGAATGTAGCCTTCTACAACACCGTCTATTCCTGCATAGCCAGAGGTCACATCAGAAACAACCAGTCCTGCTTCTCTGAGCAGAGGTAGCTTATCGAACATTTGCTGAATAGTCGTTTCCTGCGCAGCAACATTTTCCATGTCTGTGTAAATGCCAAGTATCGCGCCCAGCATATAGAGAGAATCGCCAAACGTCTCTGTGACAACCGCCAGCGCTTCCTCTGATTTTTCAGTATTACCCTTTTGCTCGTAGGCGATCGCAATCGCCCTCAGCGCCGACACAGGCCCAATCGGATCGTTAGAAGACAGATCATCCATCGCAAGCTGCGTCAGCTCTAGCAAAGCCTGCTCTGCAACATCTATATCTTCTATGTAGCCATAGGCAGCAGCAACGTCTGCGGCGATGTATCCCGTCTGCTCACCATCGCGAATGATCTCCATCGCTTGCAGGGCCAAAGCCTCTGCCGAGTCGGTATTACCCTGCTCGCTCTGAGCGATAGATAGCTGACTTAATGCGGTTGCCAGCCTACCTCTAGATCGATCTTCTATAGCATCCGTCTCAACTTCAGCGTCGATAAGCGCAACCAGGCGAGAGAGACCTTCTTCAGCAGCCGTCTCATCACCTAGCCGACTGTAGGCTTGGGCAATCGATCCCACACTATAGACAGAGCCACGACTATTCTCTTCAGCTGCTGAACTCTCCAGGTAATCTACAGCCTGAGAGAGTGCAGAGGCAGCTAGTTCGGTATTCTCTGTAAAGACAGATGCCGCAGCGATATCCAGTAGATACCTGGTTTGGATATAGTCGCTTGCAGCGATCGCCTCGTCCAACAGCGCTTCGGCTTTCTCGGTTTCTCCAATCTTGATATAGGTAGGGACAATTCTAATCGGGGAGAGAAATCTTGACTCACTATCTTGAGCAATTGCCGTCGCTTGATCCAGCAGCTCAACGGCCCGAGTTTGCTCACCCAACGCGCTATAAGCTTGAGCCAATCTACGCAGCAGGCGAATCTGGTTACTATCAGCATCTTCGCCATCGTAATGCTCGGTTGTTAAAACGGCCGCATCCAACCGACTGATTTTCTCTTCAGCCGTCGGCGCAGAACGTCTAGAAGATGATTCCGTCAAAGACTGTCCGTTCTGAAGAGGGCTCGTGGTCGTAGGTGAAGGCTCACCCTGAGCGTAAGCAGCAAAAGGAATGCTACTGATACTCA